>Ga0310696_10006388_pt1 | contig 14010 bp, 9 predicted proteins | sample AusTroGonzalo_MG_4_FD_203885 | JGI IMG/M metagenome (GOLD analysis project Ga0310696, IMG submission 203885) | Bovine rumen microbial communities from tropical cattle in Woodstock, Queensland, Australia - Gonzalo_02 (v2) (version 2) | ecosystem: Host-associated > Mammals > Digestive system >...
ATCCCGAGTGGTCGAAGAAAGACCTGAATGCCGCCCTCGCCTCGTGGGCAGAGCTGAAGCACGACGCCATCCTCTATGCCAAACAGCCGATGGGTGCCGAGTGCGGCGGTGGCGGTCCCCCTGAGCCCGTAGTTAGAGGCTATGTGGAGCCCAACATCGGTTTCTGGAAGAAAGCCATCGAACTGCTCGACAACACCGCCAAGGTACTGAATGAACAGAACATGATGACGGAGAAAATCAAGGATGCCACCGAGCGCATCCGTGAGGAGGCACAGTTCCTGCTCAACGTCAGCGAGAAGGAGCTGGATGGCAAGTTGCTTTCCGACGAGGAGTTCGACCAGATAGAGATCATCGGCTCCACATTCGAGAATATCAGTCTCGACCTGCTGCGCGAACCTGACCAATACCTGATGGGCTGGAGCGATGTGCAGGGTGCCGACAAGAAGGTAGCCCTTGTGGCTGATGTCTATACGGCCAATGCCGACAACAACCCCGATAAGTCCATCCTCTTCGAGGCCGTAGGTGCTGCCGACGAGATCTATGTGATCGTGGAGATTGGCGGATACCTCTATCTGACACGTGGTGCCGTGCTCAGCTACCGTGAGTTCATCCAGCCCATCAACGAGCCGCGCCTCACCGATGAGGAATGGCAGCAACAATTGGAGAAGAATCCCCGCAAGGGTATGCCCGAGTGGATGAAATCCATCATCGTGCCGCTCAACAAGCAGCCGGAGGCCAATGAGGAGATTTTCTATAGCTCTGGCTGTTAGCCTCTCGTTTAGCATATCGGCGCGCCACGCCGATACACTCAACATCGTCCTTACCGGCGACATCCTCCTCGACCGTGGGGTGCGCCAGGTCATCAACCGTCACGGAGTCGGCCATCTCTTCTCGGATGGTATCGACTCCGTGTTCCGTTCTGCCCAGGTTGTCGTGGGCAATCTCGAATGTCCGGCCACGAAAATCCAGGCTCCCGTCTTCAAGCGCTTCATCTTTCGTGCCGAACCGGAATGGCTCGACACCCTCCGCCAACATGGCATCACCCACCTGAACCTCGCCAACAACCACACCATCGACCAGGGGCGTGAAGGGCTTATCGATACTAAGAGGAATGTCGAGAAGGCGGGAATGGTGCCCATCGGTGCCGGAGAGACGATGACCGAAGCCGCCCAACCCGTGCTCTTGGCCTCCGAGCCCCGCCCTGTCTGGCTCGTGCCTTCCCTGCGCCTTGCCCTCGAGAACTATGCCTACCTGCCGGACAAGCCCTGCGTCAGCCAGGAGCCGATGGACTCCCTGTTGGAACGCGTATTCCGGCTGCGCCGTGCCGACTCCACCGCCGTCATCATCGTCTCACTCCACTGGGGTGGCGAGCACACGCTCCAACCTGTGCCCCTTCAGCGTCACGAGGCCCACCAGCTCATCCTTGCCGGAGCCGACATCCTCGTCTGCCACCATACCCACAGTCTCCAGACCGTCGAGGATTTCCACGGCCACAAGATTTTCTATAGCATCGGCAATTTCATCTTCGACCAGTCGAAGCCTATCAACAGCAGGGCCTGCATTGTCAGTCTGCAAATCAGCCGTGACGACATGACGATAGAGGCCATCCCCGTGGATATCCGTCATTGCGTACCTTATTTAATAAATAATATGCCTTGAAAATTTTGTCAGTTGAGAATATGTTTGTATCTTTGCACCATAAAAGACTAAAACAAAAATATCGCGTATGTCAACATTAACTTTGCTTATTGTCATCGTCTTCTGCATCGGCTATCTCTGCATAGCCTTGGAGAGCGTGACGAAAATCAACAAGGCAGCCATCGCCCTGCTGATGTGTGTGTGCTGTTGGACCCTCCTGATGACTGGTCCTGCTCCTTATTATCCCTCTGTGGCCCCCGACGATGTGATTCATCATATCGCTGAGGTCATCGAGCACCACCTTGGTGATGCCGCTGGTACCCTTTTCTTCCTGATGGGTGCCATGACCATCGTCGAGATAGTTGACTCGAACGGTGGTTTCAACTTCGTCCGTGATGCCATGAAGACGCGCTCCAAGCGTAAGCTGATGTGGCGCATGGCCTTTATGACCTTCTTCCTCTCGGCCATCCTCGACAACCTGACCACGTCGATCGTGATGATCATGGTGCTACGCAAACTCGTCCAGAGCCGTGGCGACCGTCTCATCTACGCCGCCCTTGTGGTCATCTCCGCCAACTCCGGCGGTGCCTTCTCACCGATTGGCGACGTGACCACCATCATGCTCTGGATCAAAGGTGTCATCACCACACAAGGCGTCATCACAGAGATTTTCATCCCATCGCTTATGTCGATGCTCGTGCCGGCATTCATCCTGCAATACCAGCTTAAGGGTAAGTTCGACAAGGGGCAGAACCTGCCGAAAGCCGAGGTGAGCACGTTCACTAAGGCCCAGCGCGACGTTATCTTCTGGTTGGGTGTGGGCGGTCTCTGCTTCGTGCCCATCTTCAAGACCCTCACCCACCTGCCGCCGTTCATGGGTATCCTGCTCGTGCTTGGTATCCTCTGGACTACAACGGAGATCTTCCACCACAGCAACCATACCGCTGAAGACGACACGATGGCCAAACGCGTCAGCGACCTGCTCTCGAAGATCGACCTCTCCACCATCATGTTCTTCCTCGGCATCCTGATGGCTGTGGCCGTCCTGCAGGAAGTAGGTGTCCTCACTATGCTCGGCAAGACGCTCGATGCCACCTTCGAGGGAAACCACTACCTCGTCACCGGCATCATCGGTGTGCTCTCGTCGATTGTCGATAATGTGCCGCTCGTGGCCGGCTGTATGGGTATGTATCCCGTCGCTCCCACTGGTGACATGGCCGTCGACGGCATCTTCTGGCAACTGTTGACCTACTGCGCCGGCGTCGGCGGATCCATGCTGATCATCGGCTCTGCTGCCGGTGTCGTCGTTATGGGTCTGGAGAAGATCACCTTCGGATGGTATATGAAGAAGATCACGTGGATAGCCTTCGCAGGCTACCTCGCCGGTATCATCATCTATTGGCTTGAAAGGACATTACTATTTTAAGTGAAGGGGGTTAAGAACAGCGAACTGCTCCTCTCCTATATCCGTGAGGGACGACCGATGAGCCAGCGCGAGAAGCTCTGGCTCATCGTCAGCCTGAGTATTCCCTCCATCTTAGCCCAGATCTCCGCCACGGTGATGTTCTTCATCGATGCGTCAATGGTAGGACACCTCGGTGCCGAAGCCTCTGCCGCCATCGGACTGGTAGAGACCACGGGGTGGCTGATGGGCGGTCTTGCCTCAGCGGCGAATATGGGTTTCTCCGTTCAGGTGGCCCATTTCATCGGCGCCAACGACTTCGAGGCAGCCCGCAGGGTACTGCGACAGTCGATGGTCTGTTGCATGGTCTGGGCCGTGATCATCTCGCTGGTCTCGATTATCATCGCTCCTTCCCTGCCCTATTGGATGGGCGGCAGCGAGGAGATTGCCCACGATGCCTCGCTCTACTTTGCCATCTTCGGATTCTGCGGCATCTTCTTCCAGATGGAAGGACTGGCGGGTTCGATGCTGAAGTGCTCTGGCAACATGAAGATCCCCAGCATCCTGAACATCGGCATGTGCGTCATGGATGTCTGCTTTAACTACCTTTTTATCTATATCCTCGACATGGGCGTGATGGGCGCCGCCATCGGTACGGGAGTCGCCATGCTGATAACCGCCGTCCTCATGATGTATTTCCTGCTCGTCAAGTCGAAGATGCTCTCACTCGTAGGGCGTCCTGGGTCGTTCAAGCCCAAGTCGGACACCGTCGGCACAGCCTTTAAGATCGGTGCACCAATGGGACTCCAGCATCTTCTGATGGGAGGGGCCTATGTCGTAAGCACCATGATTGTTGCCCCTTTGGGGACGATAGCCATCGCCGCCCACTCATTGGCGATTACCGTCGAGAGCCTCTGTTACATGCCAGGTTTCGGCATCGCCGAGGCCGCCACGACACTCGTAGGACAGGGCATCGGCGCCGGCCAGAGGATGCTGACGCGCTCATTTGCCTTCATGTCAGTCGGATTGGGCATCAGCGTGATGACCTTGATGGGCGTGCTGATGTGGACCTTCGCACCAGAACTGATGGCGCTGATGTCACCTGTAGAGGAAGTGATCGCCCAAGGCATCCAGGTCCTCCGTATCGAGGCCTGGGCAGAACCGATGTTCGCAGCTGCCATCGTCAGCAATGGTGTGTTCATCGGCGCCGGTGATACGTTGATACCTGCCATCATGAGCCTCAGCTCCATGTGGGCCGTCCGTCTGACAATGGCCGCCACCCTCGCCCCAAAATACGGTCTGAAGGGTGTGTGGACAGCAATGGCCATCGAACTCACCTTCCGAGGCAGCATCTTCCTCACCCGTCTCTTCAAAGGCAAATGGGGGAAGCGCTACTCATTCACGACAACGTCGACATAGGAATTGGGATAGTTGTCACGCATGATATCTGGAACGATTTCACTATCTCCGATACCACTGACACCTGCAATATTAATCTTATAATAGTTATTTCTGACAACCCCATAATTCATGGATCCCATTGTTTCCGCAAAACCCGTACGATGTTGTATCCAATAGGTATAATACGTCTCGTAAACACCCATGTTAAACTTACACTGCTTGATACCGTAAGTCTTCAACTGCGCATCAGTATAGGTTTCCAACTCATCAAGCAGAAGACCACTGGCTACATTAATCGCCTGCAGGGAGCCATAGAAATTATAGTTATACAGGTAAATAGTATGAGACCAGTACTCTGCCCTGTCTTCTTTAACCAGCGTCCTTGATTTGTTGTCATAGAGATAGACGAAAACCGGACTCACAGCAGCCTTAAATACAATGCCTGGTGAATATCCGTTCTTCTGGTTTGTCTTGTACGAAGTATTCTCCAGAATATAGGCATAACCAAAGTTACCTGCAGCGGGGATAGAGGCAAAATCATCCGTGGTGAAAGTTCCAAACCAAGAGGCATAATAATCCTTGAACTTGGCCGCATCTGTTTGGTTGGATGTCTTGTCATAAAAGAAGGGATCTATCACATAATTCTCACTTTGCTCGTTTAAGTCACCAAAATTATCTGGGAATTGGAAATCAGGTTTCTGACTGAACCCATGTAGGATGTCGGTATGCTGGAAAAGGTAGTATTGCCTGTTCAGGTTTACAAACTTGTAATTGGTGAGGTTTATGTCTGCATACTTCCTATTATCATGACTTAATTCGAAATTGTTTTTTAAAACACCTATCTGCAGTTTGGCCAACACACGTTCCATATCCAATGACAGGACATAGGGTTTGTTTGCCCAGGGAACCAAATCTACAGAGGTCAACGACGTAGCGCGGTTTGTCATAACAGGTCCAGCTTCCGAAATACTGGGTTCAATACCATCCTGATATGTGATGGCATCCACCAGATTAAGGAACTCATCCTGATCTTCGATGTCATCAGGGATATGATTGTAATTGGCAACAGCAAAGATATTATACAATCCCACTCTGATTTTCAGCGACTCAATAATATAGGTAATATCGTATGTTGTGTCTGGCGTGTCTTCCTCTTGGGTCAGGTTCTCAACAACAGCCTTAGTGACGAATTTATTTGTCTTTGCGTCGAAGAAGAATAATTCCAAATGGCTGATGGTATACTCATTCCGGAAATAATCTTCATCTACACCGCGTATGTCTCTCGAGACCCTCATCCTGACAGACAAATCAACGACACCCATATCCTTGTTCTGTAACCCACTCAAGACAGCGTCAATCGTATCAAAATCAGCCAACGGAGAATCAGAGAATGCTGCCTGTACGATTCCCTGGCTGTCAACAAGATAAGTCCGCGGTATACCCCTGGTAGCAAACTTATAATAAAGATCTTTGTCACAAGGCGAATATACAGGCATCGACAGTCCTGTCTTTTCCCAATATGCTCCAACCTCGTCCAACGACTGGCTACGGGGAACATTGAGCACCGTGATTGATGCTTTGTACTTGTCGTAAATCCTTTGAATGACAGGAAATTCCTTTTGACAGTCAGAACAGCCCGTATCGAAGAAGTTAAGCATATAGACCTGTCCGCTTAGCGATGATGAAGAAATGATTCCTCCGTCGCCATCTGTCAAGCTGAAATCCGGGACAGGATCTCCTACATTCACTTTGTTGATAAGCCCATTGTCCTCGTCTTCATCTTTTTGACAAGCGGTCTGCATGAACGAGACAAGCACTAAGAAGAGCCATGCGAAGTATGATGTGGGATATTGCTTCACGACATTACAGTTTTAAGTGGTTTTTAGCCCTCAGTCGCCAGCTGTTCACTTGTAACTGAACAAGCTGGTTAAGGTCACTCGAGAGGTAGAACACAATCGTATAGAAGTCTTGCCTGTCAAGATATTCCTGTACTGACAAATGTCGGCCAAGATTTGTATAGAGAGTACCTATCATACCTATATACTCAGGGAAAGAGATATTGAATATCGCATCTCCGGTATCTTTCTTCTCAAGGATAAGACGACAATCCATATCTTCCATCAGTCTCAAGGTACTGATACCGAAATTGACACCATTCAATTCACCATACTCAGCATCATCGAATGTGACAGCATTCCGGACAAAAGGCTCGTAAGTTATCATGTTGTCTGATATCAACCTATTACGGGCATCCATGACACCATTAGCAGAAACGACTCGCATATCATAGTCATCGGGACTCACAGTTACATCGTCAGACATCGTAACAACAAGGCAACTCAACTGATTCGTATTCTTCATCATATAGACGTCATGCACTACGTATGAGTCATCAAAATGAACCGTCTGCAAGTTGCCATAATACAAGTCGGGCAGATTGGAAGACACCGTTGAGCCCGATTGTGCAAGCGACAGGCTGAATTGGTCCATCGTACTCCTATCTCCCGATACGGCATAGGCATTGTTTCCTATGCCGCTCCACACTACAAACTGGTAATCACCCTCAGGGAGTCCTTCAACCCTGACACGGTGTCCGTTTGCTTTAAGAACAGATTGAGGAACATCCAAGCGAGAAACATAATTCCCGTCAGCATCATAGACATATACCATCACTTCCGATATATATTCCGGCGCAGCCTCTACATCTAATATATTGTAGGTGTAATGCAAATTGAGCCAGAATCCATAGGGACAGTTGTCGACGTCATCCTTCACCCATGTGCAGGATGTCATCAACAAGATGCATAATATGGAGCAAATCTGTTTCAAAGCACAATATCTGTGAGGTCTCTTACTATCCATGGTTTTACATTTAGCACAACCTTCAGGTACGTATCTCCCTCGTCGGGAGTGTCCGGTATGATCTCTGGGCCTTCGTCTCCGAGATCTGATACACCGGTAATAAGCATACGATAGAGGTTATTACGAACAATGGCAAACTCCATCACACCCATTTCTGTAGGTTTATTATTGTCAAGATGGCGAACCCAGTATTTGTAATAGCAACGATATCCGTCATCGGTCTTTTCAAATTTCCTTGCCTGATACTTGTTTGATGGAGACCCGGTGGCACTGACTGCCGCTGCCAAAGCCTCTGCAGAGTCATAGAACTTACGCTGGAAGAAGTAGAGCACCTCTGGATAAAGATTTTTATCGGTGATCAGCTCCATATTGCCCGAACTGCCCAGATGGTATACATTGTTTTGGGGCTCCATGATAGCCCTGAATAACACACCGGTAGAATATCCATTCTTCTGAGCTGGCAACAAGGAACAGTTCTCCAAACAGTAGGCAGTCTTGTAGTTCGGAGTCTGGCTGACCGCATTAAACGAACTCCATTGTATCTGATTCGGATTGCTGTAGTCACTAGCGTAATTCTCATAATATTTGTCTGCGTTTGTGAAATTAGACGCATCAATGGATTTCTTGAAGAAATAGGGATCAATGACATAGCCGTTAACATCTGATACATTACCAAAATGGGTCATAAGATTCCAGTCCGGTTCATTCATCGAGGTCAACACTGCCGTATGACGGTAAGTATAGAAATATTTGGGAACATTCACAATAAAATATCCGTCAAGTTTTATCGAGGCATACTTAGTTCCATTATTGTCTGTCAACTCAAATGACTCAGCTGCTTTGGCCACATCAAGGCGCGCAAGAACTCGCTCCAATGCGATATTGATGACATTGACATCGTTATCACTACTTTTTGAAATCGTTGTGGCGATATTATCTGAAGCACGGTTGGCCATGACAATACCCCCGGAAATATCTTCTATTAACGCTTTGGTATACGTAATACTATCAATATCGGCAAGGAACTTGTCTTCCTGATCCGTCTTGATCTGCCGATTGGTATTCGCCGTAACAAAGATGTCGTATGTTCCATGGGGTATAGAAATCGGCTCAGTTTCGTAAATGATATTTCCACTACCATCAGTGCCAAAGAAGGTAATGCCCGACAACTGAACGCTTTTCGCAAGAAGCTTAGTCATGTTATCAAAGAAATACACTCTGGCACTATTCACTTTGTATTCATCTGCAGTTCCCTGCACATGATTATAGCTGTCTTCAGCACTGCGAGTTGCAGTGGAAGAGTTACTCTGCAGTCGGAACACCACCTTGGAATCTTCTGGTGTATATCCCTTTTTACTATCGTCGACTGTTACTTCTTCAGTCTGGCCGCAACTGCACAGTAGAACTGTTGCAACGAATAACGGATGTAAGAATTTTTTTAGCTGGAACATATAACTACGATTTTTATTATTACTTTTTTCTTATTTTCTTGAATTCCTCAAGCTGCTTAGTCGCCTCGGAGAGTCCCTGTTGCCGGGCTTGCTCTACCAACTTGATGGCAGTGTCAAGGTCACCCTTGAGATAGGCCACGAGACCCTCGTTCATCGTCTTTTCCGGACAGGCATTCACCTTACTCAGATACTCCGCAGCTTCGTCTGCCTCGCCTTTTTTGAGCGAGAGACAGGCCATTGTCAAATTAATATAGCTATCCTGCGGATAAAGCAGATAGGCTTTCCGAATGATCGAGTAGTATTTAGTCTCGTTGTTGGCATATTTGTCTGCCAGTTTGTATATCTCATTGAGATTGAGGTTGATAGGCCGGGTTTCAAAAACCACTTCTGACTCTTCAACAGTGAATGGTCTGACGGTATACTCAACAGTATAGTTAGTGCAACGCAACTTGGGGTAGATGTTATTCAGGATATATGCATATCCTTCTGGCGCCTCTTTACGCATACGCAGTTCTTTCTCGTCGAGATTCATTGTCAAAGTAGCTATACTAAGCAATTTGTCGCGTTGAGGAATATAATTCTCTTTCCTTAGTTCTTTCAACAGTCCATCCCAGTTTTCTCCCATGCCACGCGCCTCCATTCTAATACCCTTTACCAGTCCTGCGCGCAGAAGATACTGCCGGAGGGCATCGGTACGTTTCTCACTGAGCATGATGTTATGGGGATTGGTACCTTCCGGTGATGCATATCCCTCAATGACCATTTTACGGATAGTGACATTGGAGTCGTTCTTGACAATGTTGACTGAGTTGTGAATCTTCTGCAATTCTGTAGGATTATTCATGTAATCGGGCAGAATATCCCATTTATTGACCACGAAGTTAAGATACGCCGATCCTTTTTCTTCACGCACCTTCACGCTCTTATCAGCAGGTGGCAGCAGATATACGGGGAATAGCTGAATTTCGGGTTCTTTCTCCTCTTTTGGGAAAGCCGCAACAATCTCCTCACCTCTGTCTACCCAATCCCTGCATGCACAACTCTTTTTCTGTAGCTTCAAAACAGCATTCTGCATCCAAGGCTCGTATTGCACAGTACGGAGATAGCTGATCTGAAGATTTTCACCGTTTTTCTTCTGCAAGGCAAGAGCTTCAGGGAATTCCGATTTCAGGTCGCGCTCAAAATAGATCTGCTGATTCCGACTGTTGACAAATATCAGTGGAAGTTCAACTTTACGCAAAGAAGTTGTATCGATGATCTCAGGTGCAATAACGACTGATTGTGAGAACGGGATATCCTGAATGGCAGTCAGTTGTAAGGATACAACCAAATTGCTGTCAACAACTGCCACGGCAGAACGGTCAACCTTCATCACATACTCATACTTGGGACCAGTTTTCTTACCATTGTCTGGCATCTGAAACGCTGAGATGGTCAGCGGCATCAGCATGAGTAACAATATCGAGGAATATATCTTCATTTTCATCAAGGAACAATATTAAAATACGTATATGATACTTAAACCCAACCTTGAGACGCCTATATAATTATACACGCCATCATCTTTCAAGTTGCCACATTTTTCGCACGCGTACTTCTTATAATTAATATAAGTATATCCAACGCCTATTTCCGCACCAAGATTCCAATGCTTAGCCAAAGCGTATTCATAACCCGCTCCGATACCGCCGCCCAAGAACCATCCTTCATAGCGATTCGGCTTAAGACCTTTGAGCAGACCGAACATCAAAGTTTCATTAGCGATATTAAACTGTCCACCATGTGCGTAAGGTCCCCAGAAGAAGCCATTCATCACCTGACAGGGCCACAGTCGGTACTGAGCCTGAGCCGTCCAATGTTTGTGTACTTCTTCCTCACCTCTTTTCCAAGGCCGGATGCTACCATACACTTCAAAAGTATTATTACCAGGAAGAGGAATTTCTACGCCAGCAGAGAAGGTTCCCATCAAATCAAACAACAGATTATTATTGATGGCGATGTGCTGGGCGTGAGATGAAAGACTGCCAGTAACAACCAACAGCAATAATATGATTGGCTTTTTAAACATCATAGAAGAGATTTTGTGCGTCATATCTAATTTTGTTTATGCAAATATAAGTTTTTTTTTCTATATTTCCAAAATTTTACCTAAAAAACACAAGTCAATTAACTATTTTTATCATTTCAACGCTGTTTGTCATATATTTATACAAAAAAAACCGCTCTTGGGTCATCAACGACTCAGGAGCGGCACCAACAATCTATGAATAACTAAAAACCTTTTTTCTAAGTAAGCAATTCCGTCATCACGACGTCGTTGCATTTTCATGCTATCCTTACTAACAAATCTTTATTACCACTGTAATACCTATTATCAACTTAAAACCTTAACTTATTACTAACTATTTACTAACAATTACTAACTCTAACTAATTAATGCAATCTCTATTACCTAAAACTATCTTTCTATTGAAGATGTCTACTTGTTTCCTTTCGACGATGCAAAGGTACGGCGATTTTTTCAATCCGCAATGGATTATCACCCATTTTTGCATAAAAACCGCATTTCTTTTGATTTAAATCAACTAGTTGTGCGCGAACACACCCATTTTGTGCGCGAAAACAGCACAATTTCCGATCTTTCACCCCAGCCCCAGTCATCGCCGAGCGGAATTTCTGCAGCAACATCGATGGCTAAGAGCAGTAATATCGAGACATCGATGCTATATTCCCAAGGCATCGATGCTATATTCACGAGGCAACGATGCTATATTCACGAAGGCAGTGTGCTATATTCACCCATATTTCTCGGAGCGCTGATAAATAAAGGGTTCTCGCTGGGGTGGGTCATACCTGAACACCCACCCCAACACTCAACCGCACACTCACCCAACACCCACCCAAAGAACTCTATGCACAGGACTCCATGAGATTCGCGAACCGAATTGATCGAGATCTTCAGCCTCAGCTTCTGGGGTAGGTGTCAGGTTGGGTGTTAGGGTGTATGCTGGGGTGAGTGTCCAAACAACACTCACCCCAACGCATCACCAGTGTTTAAAGGCTTTCCAAGAGATTGGGGTGGATGTTGGCACATATTCAATGTTTGTATCTTAGCGCCAGCAATTTGTTAATCGCAGCCTCGCAGCCAGAATGAGTGTATTATGAACAAATAACGACGATAAATGAGGAAAAAATCGATACGAAATGGCAATAATTAAGAAAAAAGAACTATTTTTGCAAAAAAAGCGGATTACAATGAACATCGTTTGATTTTTTTATTATCTTTGCAGCATCGCTCAGTTAGCCCAGCAATGGGCGGCGGGCGGTCTTATATATGAGAAAGACGTTTTCGAACGTCTGTCGTTGTAGAGCACGAACTTCGCAAATTCCAAAGCCACAACAGACAGATGACAACCGAAGCGTCACGTGGTGCGTTTCTATATACCTTATTCAATATATAGTTCGTGCTGGCGTGGGCTAACTGCGTTGTCTATCCTGTGTGGCGAGGCAATGCGAAGGCCTGTTGTTCCAGGATGGGCAGAGAAACAGACACCTACGCCTTTTTTGTATCATAAGCTAACCTGAAAACAATTATTAACTGCCGATTTTGGGGTGTTAATTGGTAAAGACAAAAATGTAGTTATGAATCAAGCAAAGAAAACTGAAGCAATAAATAGATTAGCCACTAACAATGTACATATTTTCCAGCAACTGATTAATACTGCCAAGGGTGTCTATATCATCAATGGCAAGAAGGCTGTTGTGAAGCCATAATATAAAGTGATTAGGCATCTCGCCAAGCGCATATCAGGCAGGTTTTACTTCGAAGAAATGGGAAGGGCTGGCTTTCAAACTCCCATACTGAGAAGTAAAGCCTCGCCTGATAATTTATGGTAAGTATTCAGCCAAATGCTTACGGAAAAATGATTATTTTGCAATAAATCGGAGAAATCATTTGCAGGATATCGGATTTTTGATTATCTTTGCGGAAAATTTTCGGCTCATGAAATATCCTTTAGGCATGCAGAACTTTGAGAACATCCGTAGAAACGGATTTCTCTATGTCGACAAGACAGCGCTCATTTACAAACTGGCGCAGGAAGGACAATACTATTTCTTAAGCCGTCCCCGCCGTTTTGGTAAGAGTCTGCTCATCTCCACACTTGAAGCCTATTTTCTTGGCAAACGTGATTTGTTTGACGGTCTCGCCCTAAGCCGTTTGGAGCACGAATGGCAGAAGCACCCCGTGCTACATCTTGATCTGAATGCCGAGAAATATACCACACCTGAAGCACTGGATGCAATTCTTGGCGGACAGCTGAGCCGATGGGAAGATATCTATGGGGCAAAAGAAAGCGAGAACACATTGTCTGAAAGGTTTAAAGGTGTAATCCAACGAGCCTATGAACAGACAGGCCAACAGGTGGTGATTCTTGTGGACGAATACGATAAGCCCCTGTTGCAGGCCATCGGTAATAAGGATCTGCAGGAAGACTATCGCGCTACGCTTAAAGCCTTCTATGGAGTGGAGAAGTCGATGGGAGCCTGCATCCGTCTGGCCTTTTTCACAGGAGTCACCAAGTTCTCGAAAGTCAGTGTATTCAGCGACTTGAACAATCTCACAGACATTTCCCTCGACAAACGCTATGCGGAGATCTGCGGCATTACCGAACAGGAAATCAGGAATAATCTGGACGATGAGGTCGGTGAGATGGCCACACAGCAGGCGATCAGCAAGGAAGAGTGTTACGAGCTGTTGAGGAAAAACTACGATGGCTATCACTTTGAGGATGAATCAACTGGTATGTATAATCCATACAGTCTCCTCCGAGCACTCGACAGCAGGACCTTCAGGGACTACTGGTTTGAGACAGGCACCCCTTCTTACCTCATAGAATTGCTCAGGCAGAATAATTATCCACTTGACAACCTGGATAAGGAAGAGGCTACGGCCGATACGTTAGGCAACATTGATACGATTGACCAGAATCCCATACCTCTGATCTATCAGAGCGGTTACTTGACCCTAAAGGGCTATGACAAGGAATTCCAGATGTACACTCTCGGATTTCCCAACGAGGAGGTTGAACGTGGGTTTACACGTTTCCTCATACCATATTATACTCCGCTAAAGTCAAATCAGGGGCAGTTGTTCATTGCAAATTTCGTAAAGGATGTCAGAGCCGGACAAGTAAAGCAGTTCATGCGACGCCTTGAAACGCTTTTTGCCAGTGGAGACTATCAGGTTGTTGGCGA
>Ga0310696_10006390_pt1 | contig 14009 bp, 11 predicted proteins | sample AusTroGonzalo_MG_4_FD_203885 | JGI IMG/M metagenome (GOLD analysis project Ga0310696, IMG submission 203885) | Bovine rumen microbial communities from tropical cattle in Woodstock, Queensland, Australia - Gonzalo_02 (v2) (version 2) | ecosystem: Host-associated > Mammals > Digestive system >...
GGATTACATAAACTACTATAACAACGACAGAATCAAGTTGAGACTAAAAGGAAAGAGTCCGGTGCAATACCGAACTCTTTACCATGATAATTAATGTTTAACCGTCCAACTTCTGGGGGTCACATCACGTTTGAAGCAGGATTTTTTCATTGGGCGATTTCCTTGATGAAACTCATGAACAAGGGATGCGGGTGGAGGACTGTGCTGGAATACTCGGGATGGAACTGCGTCCCGATAAACCAACGGTGCGCGGGCAGTTCGACGATTTCGACCAAATCGCTCTCGGGGTTCACGCCGACGCACTGCATACCGTTCTTTTCATATTCCGCTTTATATCGGTTGTTGAACTCGTATCTGTGGCGGTGGCGTTCGCTGATTTGGAGCGTGCCGTAAATCTCTGCCACCTTACTGCCTTTGCGAAGCTCGCAGTTGTATGCGCCCAAGCGCATGGTGCCGCCCAAGTTGGTGATGCTCTTTTGCTCCTCCATCATGTCAATGACGTTGTGAGGCGTTTCGGTGTCCATTTCGCTGGAGTTGGCGTCTTTGTAACCCAACACGTTACGCGCGAACTCAATGACCATCATCTGCATACCTAGACACACGCCGAAGGCCGGCAGGTTGTGGACACGTGCATATTCAACCGCGATGATTTTCCCTTCGATGCCACGTTGCCCGAATCCGGGACAGACCAGAATGCCCGCCACGTCCGAGAGCTTTTCCGCGACATTCTCTTTGGTGATGTTTTCGCTGTTGATGAAGTCTATCTTCACCTTCACATGGTTGTAGATACCCGCTAGAATCAGGCTCTCGCGGATGCTCTTGTAGGCATCTTGGAGGTCGTATTTGCCCACCAGACCCACGCGCACTTCCTTGGTAGCAGTGCGTTGAAGCTCCAAGAAACGGTGCCAGCCTTCCATCTTGGGCATCTCGCCCACGGGTACGCCAAACTTGCGCAACAGGGCGGCATCAAGACCCTGATTCTGCATGTTGACCGGCACCTCGTAGATACTCGGCAGATCCTCGCTCTGCACCACGCATTCGAGGTCGACGTTGCAGAAAGAGGCCACCTTCTGTCGAACGCCGTCAGAGAGGTGCTTCTCGGTGCGGAGTACAAGCACATCGGGCTGAATACCAGCAGCTTGCAACTCTTTCACCGAGTGCTGTGTGGGCTTGGTTTTCAATTCATCGGCTGCTTTGAGATAAGGAATATAAGTCAAATGCACGCTGACAGCGCGGTTGCCGAGTTCCCACTTCAACTGACGGATGGCCTCAAGGAACGGTGCCGCCTCGATGTCGCCGATGGTGCCGCCAATCTCTTGGATGACGAAGTCAACTTTGCCGTCATTTTGCATGATGCGGTGTTTGATTTCGTCGGTGATGTGAGGCACTACTTGAATGGTCTTGCCCAAATAATCGCCATGCCGTTCCTTGTCGATGACGGTCTTGTAGATTTTGCCCGTGGTCACCGAGTTGGCCTGAGTGGTGCGGATGCCCGTGAAGCGCTCGTAGTGGCCAAGGTCGAGGTCGGTCTCCGTGCCGTCCACGGTCACATAACACTCGCCGTGTTCGTAGGGATTCAATGTCCCCGGGTCGATGTTGATGTAGGGGTCGATTTTCTGTATGGTGATGGAGAAACCTCGCGCCTGCAAAAGCTTACCGATGCTGGCGGAAATAATACCTTTCCCTAAGGAGGAGACCACACCTCCTGTCACAAAAATATAACGTGTCATACGGTGGTTGCTTTAGTTAATTGGGCGCAAAATTATAGAAAAGTAGTTAATGGAAAACAAGAAACGGAAGTTTTTTCAGATGCCCAACCGCTCCCTCAGTCGTGTTTCTCCAACCAAGGCCCGAGGATGGCGCAGTATTTGTCCGTCTGTTCCACAAAGCAAGTGTGGCGCGCGCCTTTGAAGACTTCCCAGCGGCTGTTGGGGATGTTTTCATAGAGCGAGGCAGCCACCACGGGAGTGCAGATGTCGCGGGTGCCGCTGCAGATCAGGCAGGGTTGCTTGATTTCACCAAGGCGGTCGGTGTATTCGAAATCGGCCAAGTCACCCAAGGGTTGGTATTCGTTGGGTCCCCAGCCATAGAGGTAGGCTTCGTTGCCTGCGCGTTTGGGACGGCGGAGGCATTCGGGCGAGTGCTCGTCGACGCTGATGACATATCGCTCATAATAATGCTCATTGGCGCGGAGATAGTCGGGGTCGTTCCAGTTGCCGGTAGCCTCAGCGCGACGGATGGCTTCTTGGTCTTCTTTAGACATGTACTTGATGAGGCGGTGCTGCTCGCTGGCCCAAAGCGAGCTGGAGGCATGGCCTGAAGAGAGAATCACCGACTTGATGCCTTTTGGCTGGCAGTCAATGATATAAGCGATGGCCTGCATGGCACCCCACGACTGACCGAGGAGATGGATTTGGTCAAGGTGCAGATGTTCGCGCAAGGCGATGAGCTCGTTGATCCATGTCTCCTGGGTCCATAACTCGGGATGGCCGTCGAGGTAGGAGTTGCCGCAGCCGATTTGGTCGTATGAAATCACCTGTCGGCCCGTGTCCGCGATGCAGTCCAGCACCTCGAAATAGTTGTGCGTGCTGCCCGGTCCGCCGTGCAAGAGCAGCAGTGCGGGTTTGTCTGAGGGTTCACCGACAATGCGGTAGTAAGTCTGATAGCCCAGATAGGGCATGTATCCTTCTTGGATGGGATGTTGATTCATAGTTTGATGAGATTTGGTTTGTCGGGGCAAAGATACATTTTTAGTGCGTATTTTTTGGAAAAAAAGCAGCATATAGCTTGCATATTTAAAAAATGTGTACTTTTGCAAAGTATCGTTATAACGATAGTTTTATGGAGATCATTATATTATATCACGGCTCGACAAAAGTCATAGAAAGGCCTATCTTGGGCTTGGGAAATCCGAAAAACGATTATGGATTAGGCTTTTATTGCACTGAAAACCTGGAACTTGCAAAAGAATGGGCGAGTACTGAAAGAAGCGATGGTTTTGCCAACCAGTACGAAATTGACATTGAGGGATTGAACATCCTTCTTTTGAACAAAAAGCCTTATCATATTCTGAATTGGCTTTCGATTTTGCTGCAAAACAGGACTTTTGTCCTTTCACAAGGCTTACCCACTGAAGCAAAAGCGTATCTTTTGGACAACTTCTTGCCCGACTACGAACCATACGATTTGATTATTGGCTATCGTGCTGACGACTCTTATTTTTCCTTCGCCAATGCTTTTCTGAACAACACGATTTCGTTGGAGCAGTTGCTCAAGGCAATGTTTTTGGGAAAGTTGGGAGAACAAGTGGTGCTGAAAAGCGAAAAGGCATTTTCCCGTCTTACCTTCAAGAAAAGCATCCCTGTCGACAGCAGCCAATATTATCCGAAGCGACAGGCCCGCGACCGCCAAGCCCGTGAAGACTTCCAAAATGAAAAGCTGATTGTTCCACCAGTCGATTCCATTTATATGATTGACATACTCAGACAACAATGGACCAATGAAGACCCACGCCTACAATAGATTATACCTTGAGGATGCCATGAATAACCTCGGCACCATGCTCGACTGTGCCGTCCATGCTGCCCAGTGCGACCTGTTTGTCTTTTACGAGATGTTCCTTTCGAGTGGTGTCGCCTCACAGATGGAAGCAGGAAATCCACGTTATCTCTCTGGGATGTCGGGAATGGAATTGATGCAACTGGTGTTGAAGAAGTCGTCGGACAAAACCTTGTCTGTTGTAGATTATGTTCCGTTTGACCGCACGCCCGAGTATTGGGCAGGTTGGGCTTTGGCTTATTACCAATGGTATAGTGCTTATTCTTTCTCTTTCATCCAAAGAAACGGATTGAGTATCAGCACCGTCCTCTCGCTTTATCCCACTTTGCACGAAGCCGACCTTTCCAAGTTTGTCCAAACCGCCAACACACTTATCCAAACGCATCTAAACACGCGCAAAAACATGTTGAAAACCATTCGGAAACAATCCCATTTCACCCAAAAAAAACTGGCTGAACTTTCTGGCGTTACGCTCCGCATGATTCAAGCCTATGAACAAGGCGATCAAGACATCATGAAAGCGGAGGTACGAACGGTTTTTGCGCTTTCGAGAGCCCTGGGATGTTCGGCTGAGGTGATTTGTGGATAAGTAATTAAAGCGAGGTGTCATAAAATCGTTCATTATAATGAACAAATTTTGAAAATTTTTCATTTTGTTCATTGTAGTCAACAAAATTTTACTATTTTTGCGCTGTAATTATAATGTAATATGGAACTGATTTCAAGACCCAATTACTACTCAAAAGTGGAAAAGTTGCTCGGGACAGGCATCCTGATTGTTCTGACAGGCCAACGACGCGTCGGCAAAAGTTATGTTATGAGGGAACTCGTTCAGAGGAAGCAGCAAGAAGATGCGTGTGTCATCTATGTTGACAAGGAAAAGACTGCCTTCGATTTCATCGAGAATTACAAGGATTTAGTGACTTATATTGAAGAGCATAAGGAACCAGGAAAGCATACTTATATCCTTATCGACGAGGTTCAAGAAATAGATGAATTTGAACGAGGGCTTAGGAATTATTATGATAGTCCAGATATTGACATCATCCTTACTGGCAGCAATTCAGATACGCTTTCAAGCGACTTGGCGACGCTGCTTTCAGGCAGGTATATTGAAATCTTTGTTCAAGGTCTCAGCTATGGAGAGTTCCTGATTTTCCATAATCTGGAAGACAATGATGATGCTCTCCGAAAATATATCAACTATGGAGGACTGCCTGGACTTCGGCCTATGGGACTGGATGACCCCGAGGTCGTGCGGCAGTATCTGCAAGGTGTTTATAACACCATTTTGGTGAAGGATATCGTTCGCCGCAAGAAAGTGCGGAATGTACCTTTTCTGGAGAATCTGATAAAATATGTCGGCGACAATATCGGCAAGCCGCTGTCGGCAACCAATATCCAGAACTATATGACGTCAAATAAGAATGAAGTCTCCAAAAACCTCATCATTAAGTACTTGAAGGCAACTGCCGAGGCATTTCTCATACAAAATGTCACTCGCTACAACCTTCATGGAAAGAAGTTGCTGGAGAGCAATGACAAATACTATTTTGGCGACGTGGGCCTTCGCAATTACGTTGCAGGAGGGAGACGAGCCGATGACATTGAGAAAATTGTTGAAAACCTTGTCTATCAGCATCTCATACGGTTGGGGTATAAAGTCAATGTCGGGCAGATGTATGCAACAGAGATTGACTTCGTGGGGTCAAAAGGAGATGACACCGTCTATGTTCAGGCTTCCTATCTCATCACCGAAGAGTCCACCTTCGAGAGAGAATTTGGAAATCTACAGAAGATTAACGACAACTACCCAAAATACGTGATTTCGATGACTCCATTCATGGATTCCAGCAAATATGAGGGCATTATTCACATCCCACTTGCCGAGTTCTTGAAGAAAGGGCTTCATGATAAGTAGTGATAAGTCGCACTTCATTGCTCATTAAGTCGCGTTGCAAATATGTTGCAAATACGAGCAAGGCGATCAAGACATTATGAAAGCGGAAGCACGAACGGTTTTTGCTTTGGCGAGGGTGCTGGGGTGTGGGGCAGAGGTGATTTGTGGGTGAAATACGAGAAATGATGATACGGGGACCTCTGATTTCCCTTACTGCTGAATCACGTCGGTTGGCCTTATTTCTGTGAGTACGAACGAGCTCCGTTGCCAACGGGCATACAGCGATATTTACAATAGAAATTAGCAATTAGACTACTTTCAAACTCTTTCTCACTTTGGTTACCTTTGCAATAGAACACATCTACTATTGCTCCACAATAAAGCATATATTGGTATTTGTCTGACATCTGTTGTATTCTTCGTGTTCTTACTCCAAAATCCCGATCATTCATCAACACTTTTAGATGCTTATTAAAATGTTCATCATGTATACGACGATAAAGTTCTTTGGATTCACCTATATATAGCACTTTGCTTTTCAAACCGTTAGCATATTCAAATTTTCTTTCAGTCGAGGAGATAATGTAGCAACCTTTTCTGTTTTCTAAATCACAGCTAAAATCCGGATCTGCAAAATCTTTCAAATCAAAATGAACATCAACACCTTCGCTTGAACGAAAATCGGAACCCATAAACGCTTGTATATATTTTGGAACTCGCATAGTATCGCTTTTTATGTTGATTGCAAAAATACTGTTTTTATTGAAATATCATGTTATATTGGCCTTTTTCTCGCAATACTATCATTCCTCCAATTTCTTCTTCAGCCCCTCAACCCATAACCATTGTTCTTATTTTTCCTTTATAAATCATTATAAATCATCTTATTATCCGTTGATTTCCAAATAAGCAGGTTTAAGCGTGCTTATTTGGCAGTAATATTATAAACCATACACTTGTCTGTTTTTTCTGATGGTGTTTTCTCCCACAGTAAATGCATAGCAAGACACTGGGATAAACTGCAATATTCCAGCATTCATCTCATGTCTTATTGTTATGGTTTTTGACGTCACCAAAGCCTGGGTCAAACCTGTCTGAGGCATAAAATAAAGCAATGAAGACAGTTCTTCGGGATGCTCCGTATAACGGTCTGTCCATTTGATTTCCACCGCCCAGAAAGGTTTTTGTTGAGCGACATTCATCCCCACAATATCAACCTCACCCTGCTGTGTCTTGTTTATCCGCCAATTGGCGTATGCAATATCAACACCAAGGCGTGGTATCCATTGTGCATAAACCGCCGTTTCAACCATATTGCCTATTTCTGAATCCGTTTCCGTGATAGGCTGAAAAAGCGCACATCGGAGCGAAGGATTTGTCAAATAGATCTTGAAAGCTGTTTCCCGTTGGTAACGTTTCGCCGTATCGTCGGTACGATGAATAACTTTTATTAAAAACGCCGCTTCAAGGTATTCGATGTATTTACGCAAAGTGTCTTTTCTTACTCCCGATTCTTTTGACATTCTTTCGTATGAAAATTGGTCGCCAGAGTGGTAGGCGATCATCGTGAATACACTATTCAATTCCTGCACATCTTGTATACCATACAAAGTAGGCAAGTCGCGAAGCAACACTTTATCAATAATATCATGACGAATAAATTGTCCTGGATTCTCTTGTATCTTATCGGAGAACACCACTTCAGGATACCCTCCGTAGTTGATATAATCAATAAACAGTTGATTAAGACGTTTAATGTCTATGGCATTATAAAAATCCGTCGTTGTATCATACCACTGCATTTGTTGTGGCACAAGGAGATTCTGATAGTCTTTGAGATGGATGTATTCATAGAAAGTAAGCGGTGGGAGTAGAAAATCCGTAAATCGGCCAGCACCACTTTCATTGCTGCGCTTCTTGAGTTCCGCAGCAGCAGAACCCGATACCACAAAGCGTGTGTTGCGATAAGTATCAACAAGTGACTTAAGATGCACCTCCCAATCTTTCAGATACTGAATCTCATCGAAGAACACATAATACTGACTTTTGTCTTCGGGCAGTTTGCCCAAAGTTTGTTTGCATAGGTTATACAACTGCTCAAGATGACTGTTGTTGTAAATTGGTGTCTCGACTGAAATATAGATAATGTTTTGAGCTGGTACACCTTCATCTATAAGCCGCTGAATGGTGTGGTATAACATTACCGTCTTGCCCACACGCCGAGGGCCCATCAAAACTATCGAGCGATTTATTGACAAATCAGTTATCAACGGATAAAAAATATCCATATATAATCTGGGGCGCATCTCGCGATAAAAAGAAGGAATTTCGCCTTCCGTCCACCATGGATTATCAACACGAAGACGGCCTATAATCTGTTGCTCTAACAATGCCGTATATTCCATATAAGATGATTTTAACCATGCAAAAATACTATTTTTCTACCAAATAAGCACAAAAATTCATGCTTATTTGGTAGAAAAATGTCAATCTAAAAAAAAATCGGCGTTTTTGACACTCTAATTTGTCTTTGCCGATAGATTTATCACTTTAACAAACGCAGGAAGAGATTGTTAAAGTGCTTTTGTATATTATTATAAACCAATATGTTATAATATATTTTACAATTAAGCACGGTTGAGCGTGCTTATTTGACAGCACAATCAAATCAAACAAAAAAGGCGTAACTATTTTAGAATGCGAAGCGTCACCAAATCGTTCATTATAATGAACAAAATTTGAAAATTTTTCATTTTGTTCATTGTAGTCAACAAAATTTTACTGGTTTTGGACACCATTCATGGATTCCAGCAAATATAAGGGTATTATTCACATCCCACTTGCCGATTTTTTGAAAAAAGGGTTCCGTGACAAGTAATAATGATAAGTCGCACTTCATCACAGATTAAGTCGTGTTACAAATACGAGCAAGGCGACCAGGACATTATGAAGGCAGAGGCGCGAACGGTTTTTGCTTTGGCTAGGGTGTTGGGGTGTGCGTTTGAGGTGATTTGTGAATGAAATATAACAGCAAATACAGAAGGCTAGGATACTATTATGAATTGTTGCGAATCATTAGTGTCCACTAAAAATTTGGACAGTATAAATTTGAATGTTTAACTTAAAATAATAACAGTTCACTATTATCAATTTGTTCTTTGACATTGTTGAAGTTAGATAAGCCGAACAAGATTTTCAGTGCGGTAGTATCTGTCAATGAGATACTTGCGATTTGGAGCATCTCGTAGATTGAGCGTTCGACTCCCAGTTTTTTCTGGACGATGGCCATCATGCAGTAGGCCGTTATCGCGGAGTAGATTTGGATTCGAACGGCGTTCTCGGTTTCACCCCAGAACTTTTTTATCCTGAGGTGCTGCTTGAGCCACTTGAAGAACAGTTCTATCTGCCAGCGGTTCTTGTAAAGGTCGGCAACCATTACTGGACTGATATCCAAAGCGTTGGTAAAGAACACGAACTTCCTTTTTGATTCTGCGTCCCAATAGACGACCCTGCGGATTCTGTCGGGATACTTCTTCCCGGTAAGCGTTCCGTCCATGTGGCCTATGGCATCCGAGAGGATTCCCGAGTCTTTTGGGAACCGTCGCTTCCATCTCTCCGGCTTGAAGTCGTTGTTCTTCTTCCCTCTCACGACAAAATATGCCCCGATGCTCTCGATATTGTGAAGACGCTTGAAGTCGTTATAGCCTCTGTCGAAGATGTAGAAGGAGTTCTCCTCGTAGGGTATGGCATCCATCGCCTTCATGTCGTGGACTCTAGCGGGAGTGATGTGAAAGAAGGTCGGGACTTGGGTTTCGATGTCATACAGCGTATGCACCTTGATTCCTCCCTTCCTTTTTCTGAACAGCGCCCTTTCAAAGACGCTCAGACACAGGTCGATGGTTGTTGAGTCGAAGGCATAGACGTTGCCGCCAAGCTTGAAGATCTCCGTTGCCCTGCACTCACGGGCTTTGGCCACCACGCGGTAGGCGAACTCCTCGAAGATGCGGTAGTCGCGACTGCAGTTGGCCTTGGAGAGGTTACTCTTGGTTGCGGCCCGCCCGAACCCAAGATGGTAGGCTTTCTCACGATGTGCCTGGGTGGCCAGAACCACATCCCTGAGGCTTTCCCGATTGGACAGTTAGCCGAACATCAGCACTGCAAGCTGGTTCCAACAGGTGAAGTGCTTCACATACCGGTTGCCGTCGTATTTGTTAGCTATCCTGAGGAACACGTCCTTGTCGATGAAGTCCAGCAGTTGTGCGAACACGTATTTACCTTTGTGCATATTGCCGTCGTTTGTTTTGACGGCAAAGATAGATTCAAATCGGCGCGCTCGAAAAAACCTTGTAACTTTCTAATTTACAGTAATTTCAAAGAACTATTCTGATTTTTTTAGTGGACAGCAATGGTTGCGAATCATGAATTGATTTAATGGTTCATTTTCATGTTGTTGAGGAAAAGTTGGTATTTTGTGATGATAGTTCGAAATTTTGCTATTTTTGCAAAATGAAAGTATAATACATGAATTATGAAAGAGAAAAAGAATAATGCCGGTTTTGAAGAGGCGGATGGCGGTTTTGAAAATAAGCCAAAAATGGAGATAGAAATCAACAAATATAAATTGTTGGTTGAAGTCTTGAACAATCCCAAAATGTTAGCAAAAATCATAATTGTTTTAGCTGTGATTATTATACTTGTTTTTGCAGGCGTTTCTGCAATTGCATTGATAATCAAAAGATTTTATCCATATAAAGCTGTCGAAACCAATAAATACGGTGCTACTGTGATTAAAAACGAAGACAACGAGGTGACCTATTGGCTATTCAATTCTGCCGATTTATGGGCAAATTCAGGAATTGAAGTAAAAAAAGGACAAACGATAACTGTTAAAACCTCAGGTGCCTTTCATTCAGCAGTACATCATTTAGTTCATGATGCACAAAATAATGTACAGTCTGACAAATGGCTGCGTCCAGTTGGTGGTATGCAATCGTTGACCCAGCAAGATACAGCTCGATCAAAATATCGAATCGCTCCTGAATATGGTTTCAATGCCATCATAATGCAAGTTATTCCAAAAGAAGTGGTGAATTCGGGTAAAGAGTGGTTTAAAAATGCCAAAGAAGAATACATGGATTATATAGATGGAGGGATCGATGGTGCATCAAAAGCAAATATTTATGAAATAGGAGCAGGGTATGATAATATGGAAATACTGGAGGATGGCTTTTTGTGTTTTGCATGTAATGACATAGCCTTAACCAAACGGAAAATCGATAAAATGAAAGAAGAAGTTATACTTGATTCCATAACAGGAAAAGATAGAAGTATTATGAATTTAGGAATTAGTACATGTAACAATACTACAATGCCAGAATTGGATTACTATGAAAAAAACAACTTTGTGGATGCATGGTTTGTTGATAATGTGGGATCTTTTCTTATCGTTGTTGAACGTAAAAAATAGAAAACCATGTCGTTAATTTCAGCAATAAAAGACGCTATTTTAACAGAGTCGCCTTCTGATGTTACCGTCAATGAACGCTCCTTCTTTTCCTTGATGATTGATTATAAAGGCAAAGGCGAGCCATTGTCGAGAAAGGATTTTCGATTTCATTCATACAAAGGAAAATCACTAATCATAACAAGACATATTCTACAAGCCGTCCACATCCTTGTTTTAGGGTTGATTTGGCTTATTTATGGGTTTTATAACTTGATACATAAATTAATATCTGGTAAATGGCGAGGCATGACCCCTTCACCGGGAATAAATATGATTATCTCTTCCATTGTATCTGTATCAACAATCATTATGTTGTTGTATATATTAACATTTTTAATTAAAGATGTTGTGTTTGCCCCAAACAATGCTCGAATTAATGCTCAAGGTGTTGTTACGGTTGATCAACCATGTCTTGAAACGCAGTCCTTTTTCCTTCTTAACGCAGCTACTTTTTGGGCCCCAACTGATATTTCGATAACTAAAGGCGACCATGTTTATATATCGGTATCTGGTAGCATGTATAGTGATATAACAGACATGTTTAAAGCTGCTGAATCTAACAATGAGCCTCTCTATCCACGAAGTGTTTTCAGTTCAACTTCAAATTATAAAATCGATACAATTATTAAGAACGACACAATCGATGTTAAGTATTGCATTTATGGAAGATATTCTGAAGACTATGAAAAAACAAATATATTTAGAAAAAAAATCAAAAAGAGTTTAGACGTATATCCTCGTTTCGGTTCTCTTTTATATCAAGTACACCCTTATCATCATAAGGAACCCCTTTGCTTTAATGACGATGAGAACAAAAATGTTGTGAAACAGATGAATTTTTCCAAAGATAGAGAATATCATTTTAAAGCAGAATCATCAGGCATATTGTACTTGACATTTAATGATATTTTGCTTGATGAGGATATGTTTAATAGAATCAGAAATGAAGGCACTGCAAAAGAAAGCAGTAATAAGCCTTTAAAAGTGTGGAGGTCTCTAAAAGAGACAAAGAAAACTGTTTATGATAGTATTCAAAACGATAAAATATGGTTTCAAGATAACATAGGCGAAGTCCTTGTCAATATTAGGATAGAAAAAAGTATTAAGAGAAGTGACCTCCCTTGGTACCGGAAGCCTATAGTAGCATTTTATCGTGTTATCAACCATTGGGCTACCAAGAATATAAAAGATTCAGGGTTGTTGCTATTCATCATCCTCGTTTTATCATACCTTATTGTTGATGTTACTGTAAGTGCCTATTATAAAAGGAAAATAAATAAAGACACAACATAAAGATTGTATGATTGAACGCCCCAACTTCATTACTGAAGCTGGGGCGTTCATTCTTTATTAAGAATGTAATTACTTCACCTCCTCAAAGTCCGCATCAGTGACAGTATCATCACCGCCGCCGTTCTGCGGGCCTTGGTTCGGGTTGCCGCCTTGGAAGCCGCCGCCCATGTTGTTCGGGTCGAAGCCGCCTTGCGGGCCACCTTGGGCACCAGCGTTCTTGTACATCTCCTCGCTGGCCTTCTGCCACATGGCATTCATCTCGTTCATGGCAGCGTCGATGCCGGCGATGTCTTGGGCCTGGTGAGCCGTCTTCAGCTTGCCGAGGGCAGCCTCGATTTCAGCCTTCTTGTCGGCAGGCAGCTTGTCGCCGTACTCCTTCAGCTGCTTCTCGGTCTGGAAGATGACGCTGTCGGCTTGGTTCAACTTGTCGATACGCTCACGTTCCTTCTTGTCGGCTTCGGCGTTGGCCTGGGCTTCGTTCTTCATGCGCTCGATTTCAGCGTCGGTCAAGCCCGATGAGGCCTCGATGCGGATGCTCTGGGTCTTGCCCGTGGCCTTGTCCTTAGCGCTCACGTTCAGGATACCGTTGGAGTCGATGTCGAAGGTGACTTCGATTTGCGGGATGCCACGCGGCGCGGGCGGGATGCTGTCGAGGATGAAACGACCGATGGTCTTGTTCTGGGCAGCCATGGGACGCTCGCCTTGCAGCACGTGGATTTCCACCGAAGGCTGGTTGTCGGCAGCGGTCGAGAAGACCTCCGACTTGCGGGTCGGGATGGTGGTGTTGCTCTCGATGAGCTTGGTCATCACGCCGCCGAGGGTCTCGATACCAAGGCTCAACGGGGTCACGTCAAGCAGCAGCACGTCCTTCACCTCGCCGGTGAGCACGCCGCCTTGGATGGAGGCACCGATGGCCACCACTTCATCGGGGTTGACACCCTTCGAAGGTTCCTTCTTGAAGAAGTCGCGGACGATGTTCTGGATGGCAGGGATACGGGTCGAACCACCGACCAGGATGACATCGTCGATGTCGTTGACGGTCAAGCCAGCATCTTGCAGGGCACGACGGCAAGGCTCGATGGTGTCGTGGATGAGCTTGTCGGCTAATTGCTCGAACTTGGCGCGGCTCAAGGTGCGGACCAAGTGCTGCGGGATGCCATTGACAGGCATGATGTAAGGCAGGTTGATTTCGGTTTCGCTCGAAGAGCTTAACTCAATCTTAGCCTTTTCAGCAGCTTCCTTCAGACGTTGCAGAGCCATCGGGTCCTTACGCAGGTCGATGCCGTTGTCTTTCTGGAACTCTTCGGCTAACCAGTTGATGATGACTTCGTCGAAGTCGTCGCCGCCGAGGTGGGTGTTACCGTTGGTGGACTTCACCTCGAACACGCCATCACCTAATTCAAGGATGGAGATATCGAAGGTGCCGCCGCCGAGGTCGTACACAGCGACTTTCACATCATTCTTTTTCTTGTCCAAGCCGTAGGCCAATGCGGCTGCGGTAGGCTCGTTGATGATACGGCGCACTTTCAGGCCGGCGATTTCGCCAGCTTCCTTGGTGGCCTGACGCTGGGCGTCGTTGAAGTAGGCCGGCACCGTGATAACAGCTTCCGTGACGGTCTGGCCGAGGAAGTCCTCAGCGGTCTTCTTCATCTTTTGCAGCACCATGGCAGAGATTTCCTGCGGGGTGTATTGCTTGCCGTCGATGTCGATACGAGGCGTGTTGTTGGGGCCTTGGATGACCTTGTAAGGCAC
>Ga0310696_10006391_pt1 | contig 14009 bp, 14 predicted proteins | sample AusTroGonzalo_MG_4_FD_203885 | JGI IMG/M metagenome (GOLD analysis project Ga0310696, IMG submission 203885) | Bovine rumen microbial communities from tropical cattle in Woodstock, Queensland, Australia - Gonzalo_02 (v2) (version 2) | ecosystem: Host-associated > Mammals > Digestive system >...
ATGTGCGTAACCTTGCTTCCAAGGGCGACAAGCTCGCGCACCATGTCGCGCACCGGTCCCGTGCCGCTGCTCGTCGAGTAGCCGAACGAACAGATGTCGTCCGATATGACGATCCTGTACTCGCCCGGTCTCGCGTACGTATGCTGGGCGTCGTTTATCCGGGAGTACTCGCTTTTCGCCCCATCGCCCCAGATCACAGTGACGGAAGACGAGCCAGATGCCAGTTCGCCTCGTGCGATATGCACAGTCATGCACTCCTCCGAAGCCTCAACGACAAGCATCGTCCCCGCCCCGGCAATTGTGTCCTTCCAGAGGCATTGCCTTGAGGCGACCTGCATCACGAAGCCCTCCACGAAACGCCGTCAAGCCAGACGCAGTCGCTACCGCGAGAGACGCTTCCGTCCTTCTTGTAGCGCCATTCAAACAAATGCTCGCCGTCGCCAGCGACGTTCACGGACACGTTCGCCCAGGCCGCCTCGCCGTGGATCACCGCCTTTTGCACGCCGTCCACGTAGAGAAAGCACTTGTCGTAGTTCTGCTCGCTCGATATTCGCCACGCGAACGAGAGCGTCCCCGCGCCCGTTGCCGAGGCGAAGAGCGAAGAGGACTGGTTGTCGCCTATCGAGCCGCTTCGCGCCACCGCGTCATGTCCGTCAACATTGTCGGCGAGCGTCCATTTCGCATGGCCGTCTGAGGTAAAGACGAGCGGCCCCTCGTCGAGTATGGCAGGGGCGAACTTGTCGACATACGCCTCCCATTCCGCCACGAGATGCGTCACCGAGGTCTTGACCATGTCTGAAGCCGCAACCTCAACGCCGTCGTCGGTCGCCCAGCGGACGAACGTGTAACCCCTGCGCGTCGGAACGGGGAGAGAGAGGTACTTCGTTCCAAGGAGGTAGTCCTTGACCGGCGTGTCGACCGCTCCTCCGTTGGCGTCGAAAGACACTTGCTGCACGATTGATACGACCTTGCGGTTCACCACGAAGAGTCCGTCGTCGGTCTCCGTAAACGCGAATATGTTAACTCCTATGAGGCAGGCGAAGGTCTCCTCGTCTCCCTCCTCGAACGAGAACGTCTCGCCAGTCGGCACGGCGAACGTCACCTCCGGGATCGAGTCAGCCGTTATTACCAGCCGCAGGATGAAGTCGCGGGCTACGCCCTCGGTCTTAGGCGGGAAGTTTATGCGGACGGGATCGGAGGTCTTCAGCTCGACGCGCGTAACGCTCCTGTCCTGAAGCCCAACAGCGCCGTCCGTCACCACCGCCTTGACTATCGGGTAGCCAGCCGCAGCACCGTCTCCGCTGGAGCCGCCGCCACCGCCACCGGACTCGTTGCTGTTGATAAGATAGACCATTTCCATATCAGTCCTCCCTCTCGATCATGATCGTTTCGTTTATCGGGACATAGTCGAGGTCTTCTGCCTCATCCCATTTCCCGTATGCCCACATGACTCGGACGCACCCGTCGGGGTCCTTGTCGATCCTGTGTATCGCCCGCTTCTCGCCCGTGCCGAAGCACGCGTAGACGATGCCGGCGTCGTTCTTGATGAGGAACGCCTCGAGCTTCCGTTTCTGGAAATGCTCGCTCGTCGCCTCGAATCCATAGCAGTCGATCTGTATTTTCATATTACTCCCTTGCGACGGCGTTCACCGTCTTTCTTGAAACGAGAAACACGCCTGCCGCTACCTCCGTGAAGACGAGGACGGCTGTTTCGCCCACTCCGACGTCGGCGAACACCCCGTCGTCGTCACTCTCGAACGAGACGCCCTGCGGGAGCGTCCACGCCGTCTCCGCCGTGCAGACGAAGCGGACGACGAACGAGCGCACCTGTCCGGCGACGGTGGCGGGGAACGCAAGCGCGACCGCCGAGCCGTCGAGCGCAATGGCATTGACCGCCTTGTTGACGATGGCCGCCGTACCGCCCGTGACCGTGGGAGCGACTAGCGCCATGTTCCCGATGTCCGGCAACCTTGCGGCAGGAATCTTGCCTTCAGCGTTGACGAGTTGCCACGAGCGGAACTGCAGAGTGCCGTCTTCCGTGTTTGTCCCGTTGCCGAGCTGGACGGTCGCCTGCGTCGTTCTCGCGCCAGAAGCCCCGGCGACCGCGTTCCGCCCGAGTGCAACAGCATCCAAGCCGAGTGCGGCGGCTCCCTTGCCAACGGCGACGGCCCCCGAATCCCTCGACCCCGTTCCCGTCCCAGACCCGGCGGTGGAGTTCCAGCCGATTGCGATTCCGTTTGACGCGGGGCTCGCCCCCTTGCCGAGTCCAATGGAGTAGGCTTCGCGCCACGCGGCGAAGCTTGGGTCGTCCTCCGTCATGTCGGCAAGCCGCTCCTCGGTCGCTGCCTTGAGCCTGCAAAGAGCGTCATGTATCGCCCTGAACGACGCGAAGTACGAGTTGCAGCTCGGCGGCGGCATCTCGTCCGGCGGCGTCCCGTCGTCGCCCGCCTCGGGCGTCACCACCTTGGCGATTGCGTCGAGAGCGGCGACTATTCCCGCAAACGCCTCGAAGTAGGAATTCGGGTTGTGCGCTCCTTCTTCCGCCGCCTCCGGGCTGATATCATCTCCGTTGTCAGACATGTTTCGTTTCCTTTCATTGTTCGGGTCGTGCCCTCGTCCCGCCCCAATCCTCGTAGAAGAGGGCGCAGATGGCGTCGCCTGCGTCCTTCACCACGTCGTCGTGGTCGGTGACGCTGCCTTCCTGTCCGTTCATCCTCTCAGGCATCAGGAGTTCTGGCTCGTCTGTCCACGCGCCAGTCAGACCCTTGCAGCCCTCGTAGCACATCCTCGCACGCGTCATGGCGTCGGGCCAAGCGGGGATCGTCCCCGTCGCACCAGTGTTCATGAAGCATTGGGCGCACGACACGGCGTTCTTCGGCCAAGGCGGAATCCTACCGTCGAGGCCGGAGCAGTACTGGTACGTGCCGTCGCACACGGTGACTGACGGACCCCACTTCGGGAACGGCCCGGTCAGGTTGGGGTTTCGCTCGTAGCAGCAATGCGTCGACGTGATCGACTTGCCCCACGGGATGATTCCGCCTCGTATTCCGCGACCCTCGCGCGTTCCCGTCCAGCCGCAGTAGGTTCCCTGCGCCGACTCAACGAAATCGCCCCACTGCACGGGGCGGAGGAGAGGTCGCGACGCGTATGTGCGTCCGTTCGCGACTGTCCAGCATTCGGTGAAGCGGAACCACTTGAGGCGCTTGTCGAGCCTCACGCGGTAGTGTCCGGGAGAAGTCCAGTTGTGGTACATCGTGTACTGGCTCCTCGGCCAGTCCTGCACATTGCCGTCGCCCCAATCCACGCCCACCGCATCGAAGCCCGCTCTCGGCGTTATGTAGAACTGGATCTGGCAGTATCCGCCCTCTGGTATCTCGATCTCGTCGAAGTCGAGGTCGAAGACCGTGTCGTTCTTTGGCGGCCCGCCAGAGAACATCTGCATGATCGCTGTCGTCATTTGTCATCCTCCTTCTTTGTCAAAGAAAAGAAACACATAGCTCGCCGACTCCTTCCTGACCCATTGGGCTACAAGGGTCATGTCGGCTGCGACCTTGGTGTAGGGCGTCGCCTTTTCGCCGCCTTGTCCGATCCGCCACCCGTCGAAGCTGTATCCCGGACGAGACGGCTTTGGGAGCGTTCCGAGGTTGCATCCTTCGTAGTACTCCCGAGAGGCCGTCTTCACCGTGCCGCCGTTCGCGTCGAACGTCACGGTGTGCTTCTGCCCCACAGGGACCGGCGGCACCGGCGGGTCCGGGGGCTCTGGCGGCTCCTCTCCCTCCGACCAGTGCGCGAACAGCTCCGTGGGTGTGTCCGCACCGACTGTCTCGCTTCCCGTGACCGCGACGCCGCCGTCCTCCGCCGTGAACCAGCCGAGGAAGTCGTGCCCGTCGTAGACCGGCGTCGGCAGCGTGCCGATCTGCGAACCGTAGAACACGGTCTTCAGGTAGTCGTTCGCCGAGGCAAGCGACCCCGCGCCGGGGTTGAACGCGATGACCACGGACGGCACCAGCTCCCAGGCGGCGTAGAGGGTGTGGTTCCGCCCTGTCTCGACGATGCTCTCAGCCTCGACGAGCGTTCCCTGTCCGCCAGTTTCCGTGTACCACCCGAGGAACGTGGCTCCCACGCGTGTCGGCGTCGGAAGCTCTCCGTAGGGCTGGCCGTACCACACCTCCTTCGAGGTCGGGGAGACCTGCCCGCTTCTCGGGTTGAACGTCACGGTGTAGGAGGTCTCGGTCCATCGCGCGTAGAGCGTCTCGTCCTCTGCGGTCGTGACAACCGTCTCGTAGGTCACCTGGTCGCCGCCGTCCGGCGAGGTGAACCACCCCTCGAACCTGTAGCCGGGTCGCTCCGGCGTCGGGAGCGACCAGTACTGGTTGCCGTAGTACACCGTCGTCGTCTGCGGGCTGACCGTTCCGCCCGCAGGGTCGAAAGTCACCGTGTGCGAGGCCGCGTCCCAGCGCGCGTAGAGCGTATGGTCGGCCGCCGTGTTCACGGTCGAGTTCGCGTCTCGCCACGAGCCGCCCTCGGCCGCCGTGTACCATCCGTAGAACGAATAGCCGTACTTGGTCGGCGTCGGCATCGCGCCGTACCTCGATCCGTAGACGACCGTCATGGACGTCGGGTCGACCACGCCTCCCGTCGGGTCGAACGTCACCGTGAACTCGAGTCCCTCCCAATGAGCGTAGAGGCTGTGGTTCCACGACGTCGCGACTAGCGTCTCGGCCGTCACCTCCGTGCCGCCGCTCGAATCCGTGAACCATCCCTTGAACACATAGCCGTCGCGCGTCGCGGTCGGGAGCGCTCCATAGGGCTCGGCGAACGTGACCGTCTTCTCCGACTCCGACGGCGTGCCGCCGTTCCCGTAGAAGTAGACCTTGTACTCCGCCGCCCGCCAGTGCGCGTAGAGGGTGTGTTCCTCCGCGTTCGTCACGACCGTGTCGCGCGTGACCTCCTCGCCGCCCTCGGGCGAAGTGAACCAGCCCGCGTTCTCGTAGCCATCGCGGTAGCCGGACGGGAACCAGGAGTACTTCTCGCCGTAGTACACGTAGTCGTAGTCTGCGGACTGCCCGGACCCGTTGAAGTCGAAGTTGACCCTCACCCGCGCCGCAGACCAGTGTGCGTAGAGCGTGTGGTCGGCGGCCGTGGACATCGTCGTCGTCTCGTACCTGCGGGAGCCTCCTTCGGCTGCGGTGTACCAACCGTTGAAAGTATAGCCGTACCTCGTCGGCGTCGGCATCTCGCCGTACTTGTCGTAGTAGGCGACGACCTTCGACGGCGTGTCGCATTCGCCGCCGTTCGGGTCGAACGTCACCGTGTAGGGAAGCCCCTCCCAATGCGCGTAGAGCGACTGGCCCGACGTGATCGCGACCGTCGTCTCGGGCGTAATCTCCTCGCCGTCGGTGGACTTCGTGAACCAGCCCTTGAAAATGTAGCCGTCGCGCGTCGCCGTCGCAAGCTCCCCGTAGGGCTCGCCGTATGTAACGTTCTTGTACGTCGGCGTGGCGGTGCCGCCGTTTCCGTAGAAATTGACCCTGTACGTCCTCGCGCTGAGCTTCGCGTAGACCATGTAGTAGGTCCCCGCGCCGGTTGTCCATTTCTTCGCGTTCCGCTGGATGTACGAGAACGTGATCGTGCTCGACGCGGTCATCCTGACGGCCGCCTCGTCCATGTGTATGGAGTCGGTACGCGCCCTGTCCTCGGGGAAGGTGTACCACCCGTCGAAGGTGTAGCCGCTCACGGACGGGGCGGCGATGCTCCCGCCGTCCCCTTCCTGCGCGGAGATCGCGCAGATGCCGTATGCGGCGTCGTGGATGTATCCGCCGATGTCCGACCTGTACGCCGCGAGGTCGATAGTCTCGGTCGCAGGCGTGCTGGTCTTCCTCGTGACGGTGACGGACGAGGGTATCTGCGACGCGAAGCCGACTGTCATCCATGCCATGCCGACACCTCCCGTTCCTCAAGGTGCGGCTATTCGATCCGCACCAGCTTTCCTGTTACGTCGAACACGACCGTGCAGCACGGGTCGTCCTCGGTCGCCTTGTGGCCCTGCTGCGTTCCGCAGGGCTGGTCGTGCTTGACGAGCGTCCTGACTCCGGGCTGGTTCGCGACAACAGTGCAGACCCCTGTGGAATGCTCCTCGTCGTGTCCGAAGAAGTTGAAGTGGACGCGGAACTTCCGCTCCTCCGCGTTTTCGCTCCAGGGCGTCATCCAGAGCCGCGCCCACTCGACGCCCTCGACCTGAGTTATGTCCCCAGAATACTCGATGTGGTACGCGCCCGACTCCTGCGTCCGCGAGGTCGAATGGCCGTAGCCTATCTTCATGTCGGGGCAACCGATCCAGTAGCCGCAGATGTCTAGGTCGCGCCCGGCCGCGTCCCACGAGAACGTGACAAGCGTCCTGGGCTTTTCCTCCGCCTTGTAGATGAGCGCGTCGCCCCCGTACTTGTACGCGAGCTCCGTCCCTCCCGCCTTGTAGCACAGCTTTCCGAGGTCGCTCATACCGTCTCCTCCACCGCCGTCGTGAACGTCTCCCAGTCGCCTACGACGCGCGTCTTGAGAAGGCCGTTCTCGTACACCTTGACGGCCTTCTTGACCTGGAGGTCGTGTTCGTGGTAGCGGATGGCGACGATCTCCTCGTCGCTCTCGCCTTCGGGCGTCGAATAGCCGCTCGTTACGAAGTCCTCCGGCTCCGCGCCGCCATCTGCGGATATCGTGATCGTGTTGCCCTCCTGCGTGATGGTGATGTTGTCGCCCGCCTCGAGGACCGTGGCGAGATTCCCCCCGATCCTGATGTACTTGAGGGACTTCCTGTCGGTGGAACGGACCACCAGCTCGTCGTCGCACTCCACGTCCTTCTCCACGAGGTGGTCTGCGAGCGACCTTTCCTCCGCGTCCTGAGAGTCGAACCCGAACACCTGCACCTTGTTCGTCCTCTCGTCGGACCCCTCGCTCTCGGGGTTCTCCTTCGTGAAGTCGATGGAAACGTCGTCGACCTCGACCGAGGACGCGCCGCGTCCGATTCGCATGAACTTGACGGTCTTCCTGTCCCCGGAACGGACGATCACCTCGTCTTCGGCTTCCTCCTCCTCGGAATCCGCCGCCGGAGCGTCCTTCTTTGAGAGACGCTCGCCTAGAGTCTCCTCCTCCGCATCCTTAGAGCAGAACCCCTTGATCTCGAGGTTCTCGGTCTTCGCGGCGTCCTCCTCGTCGTCTCCGCCCGACTCAGGGTCGCGCAGCGCGAAGGAGATGGACTTGTCGTCAGCCCTCGGCTCGGACGCCCCGAGCCTGAGGAAGCACCACTTCTCCCCGGTGCCGTCCTCCTTCCAGACGATTCGCGCATAGCCGACGTTCGTCGAGCGCATTGCGCCGGTCGACGAACCGGGGACTGGCTCTGCACACGCATCCTCCTCGTGTACGATGTCGACCTTGGCGGGCGTCACGCCGAAGACGAGGGCGCGTCCTATCTCCCCGTTCGGGATCGGCTCCACCGCGATCGCGAACGGCCGCGCGTCCCTCTCGCCTCCCTCCTCCTCGCCGTCGTCCTCCGCAGGGACGCCGTCGAACGCGGGGATGTCGCTCTCGAATTCCTCGGACGCGGAATCGTGCGGGATCACGGCGTCGGAGAGTACGAGCGCACCGAATCGCGGCAGGGTCTCGCCGTTCCCGTTACGCAGAAGCACCATGCAGCCGTCAAGCCCCGCGTCGACCCCCTTGGCACCGACAAGCCGCCTAGCCCTGCTTGCGAACTCCGCAGCGTCGACAAAGGAGTTCCATGTCGCGGCCTTGATGCTCACCGCCTCGCCAGCCCTTACTTTCTCCATAGGGAACCCCCTTGTCTTTCAGACGAACTCGAGTTCAGTCCGCACTCATATGCCGAGCGTCCCGAAGTCTCCGTCGGGGTAGACCTTCTCGACATACGCCGCCGTCGGCTTCTTGACGAGACTTTTCCCGTTCCCTGCGACAGCCGTCTTGTAGCTTACCCAGAGATAGTCCCACCCCCGCTTGTTCTGTATGTTCAGGTCGCCGACCCTGAGGCCGCTCCTGTTTGCCGAGACCGCGAAGCGGAAGGTTATCTCCCACTTCGCCGACGCCTTCTTCGAGCGCTTCGATCCCGATGCGCCCAGAAAGAGGACTTCGCCCGCCGAAAAGCCACGAAAACCACCGCTGTTGACGGTGCCCGTGAGAGCCGCGACCTTCTTCTTCCAGGAGTCGGTCACGACCGACCCGGCGAGAGTGTGCGTCTCCTCGAAGTTGAACACGGGCATCGTGACGTCGACTCCGGCGATGTTCCCCTCGCCGTCCACGCCTATCGCCCCGCCGTAGTCAGGCGCGTCGTTCGGGGCCTTCGCTACAGTCCCCAGCGACTGGTTCATGTGCATCGCGCCGCCGCCCGTCTCGAAGGACGTGGAGAAAGAGTCCTCGTCATCGCCGCCGCTGTCGTCGCCGGATGAATCCGACTGGGCGTATTTGGCCTTGACCTTCCACGTAGTGGCGTTGACACGCTCCATGACCTCGATGGTGTCGAGGATCATGCCCGCGACCGTCTTGACCCTCGGCCTCGCCGCTGCGAGCGCGGCGGACTCGTCGGCGACGCCGAACACCAGGTACGGAATCTCGATCTCGACGACGTTTCCCTTTGCGTCAATTGTCTCGTCGCGTTCGGAGTAAGCCTCCTCCACCCTGATTTCAGCCATAGAATCTCCTTTCCCCGCGACATGAATGTCGCGGCACAGAACATCACTGGAACGTGAGCGCAGAGCCGCCCGCGCCGTCCTTCAGAAGTTCGGCGGTCTTCTTGGTGTGCTTCACGATCTCCTGCGTCGCCGTCAGCATCCGCTGCTCCATCTGCGAGCCCCGGAGGTTCTGCGCGGCACGCGCGTAGAACGTCCCCTGCGGCTTTGCGACCGAGGTCTGCCTCTCCGTCGCCTCCTGCGCGGAGCGGAGCTTCGCCTCGTACTTGTCGACGAGGCTTTCGGCAAGCGAGTACGCGTCCTGCGCCTTCCGGATTCGGGTCGTCTCCTCGTCCGACACGTCGCCGTCCTCCTGTGCTTCCGCGAGCGCCTTCTGGAACTCGGCCTTCGCCTGTTGAGCGGCGAGCTTCGACTGGTTGATCAGATCGGCAAGAAGCTTCATGCCCTTGGCCGCGTCGTCCTTCAACGCGGCGTCTACCTTGCGGTCCGTCTCGCCCTCGCTCCGGCGCTGGGCGATGTCCTCCGCCGTCTGGTCGAATCCTTCCTGAAGGTCGGCTATCTCCTTGTCGAACTTCCGCTTCGCCTTGGCCTCCGCCGCCTTGATGCGGCGCTCCGCCGTGGCGTCCGCCTCGGCAAGCCGTCCCTCAAGGTCGGCGATCTTCTCCAGGTCCTTGTCCTTCTTGGACTTCTCGTAGGAGAGCATCGTCGAGATGAGCGCCTTGTACTCGTCGCGCAGCTCCCGGATGTCCGAGACCTCGTTCTCGAGTTCGCTTCTCGTCTCGCGGATCAGCCGCTTCTCGATTTCCGACGCTTTCTTCGCGGCGGAGTCGGCCTCGTCCATCGAGGCGTGCTTCTCGCTCCGCCCGGACTCGACCTTCTCCGCCAGTTTCTCGTCTTCCGTCTTCCCGCCTGTCAGGGCGTCCTTGTCGCCGTCCCTGATCGCCTGAAGCCGTTTCTGAGCGTCGGCGATCTTCTTCATCTCGCCGGAGATCTTCTCGCCGTTCGCGTGGATGTCATTCGCCGCCTTGTTCATCCTGAACGTTACCGTGTTCCAGGCGTTCACCCAGAAGCCGGTCAGAGATTCGTTCTCGTCGCGGAGTTCCCGGATGTTCTTCCTCGCCTCGTCTATCTCGGCCTCTATCTGGCGCATCGCCTGCGCCTTCATCGCCTCGTTGAAGCGGCTCTGCGCGTCTGTCGCCATCGATATGGACTTCGACGCATGGTCGATTGCGATTCCGAGGTCGCCATACCGCCCCTTTAGCGTGTTCGCGAGCTTCTCCGCCTCCTGCATCTCGGCATTCGAGAGCGATTCCTTTTCCGCAAGCTGGCCGAGCCGCTCCATTCGGAGCTGGTCGGTCGAGCGGAGCTGGTCGCCCTTCTCCCGGAGCTTGCCCATCTCGTCGGACAGGCTTGCCGTGTGCTTGGTGGCGCTCGCCATGTAAGCACACAAACCGCCCAGCGCAGCGACCACGCCGATGAGTATCCACGTAATCGGGATGGCGCAGAACGCAGTCGCCGCAGCGGACGCGGCGAGGTATCCCGCCGCCACTACCTTGGTGGTCGCGGCAAGTGCCACGTTCGCCGTAGCCGCCACACCCGCCGTCAGAGCGGCTTTCGCGTGGGACAGGGTCAATGCCCGCCCGACCGCCGCGAACGCCACGTGCGCCGCCGTAGCCGCCTTTGCTGCGATTGTGCCGATTGTCTCGGCCGCTGCGTGGGCTTTTGCGCTCACCGTAGCCGCAATAGTCGCCCCGTTGAGGCTTCTCAAGGCGGCAGCAACCGCCGCGAAGCGGGATGCCAGCGCCGATTTCGCTGCTGCCGCCGCCTCCGCGTTCGACATTAGGACAAGACTCGCCGCGATCTGCTTTGCACGGTTGTCTATCGGGAGGTTCAGGGCGGCAAGAAGTCGCCCTGTTCCGACCATCGCGGGGATGGCAGCGTCCCTGTACGCCGTGAACGCACTCGCCATGAGCGAGAACGAACCGCGAAGCACGGCTATCTTCGAGACGAGCGCCGCCTGTACTCCCGCGAACGCGGAAAACACTCCTGCCAAGACGTCGATCCCGCCCGAAAGCACACGGCTCACCGAGCCAATCGCGAGAAGCGCCGCTCCCAGCGCGGCAATCGAGCCGACCGTCGCAGCGACCGAGACGACAAGACCCTTGTTGGCTTCGATCCATCTTGTGAATGAGTTAATGGCTGCCGTCACACGCTCGACCATCGGCTTGAGCGTCGAGTTCAGGGCTTCGCCCGTGGCGTTCATCGCGCCCTCGACTGCGGAACGGAAGAGTCGGAACGAGCCGCCTATCCCCGCGTCCATCGCCTTTGCGGTCGCGTCGGCCCGTCCGCCCACGTCCTTCAGCTTCTCAAGGAACGCGTCCAGCTCCTTGACGTCCTTTGTGAGCGACATCCCGGACATCATGCCGCGAACGTCGAACACGTCCTTCATGAACGCGAGCCTTTCCGCCGTCGGAAGCTGCTTCGTGGCGATGGCGATGTCGCGCATTACCTCCGACATCTTGCGGAGGTTGCCGTTGGCGTCCGTCGCCTCGACCCCGACCTCGCGGAGAACCTTCTGAACCTTGACATCCGCGAACTGCACATACGCCTTCCGAAGAGCCGTTCCCGCGAGCGATCCCTTGACGCCCATGTTCGCCATGACTCCGAGTGCTGCGCAAAGTTCGTCGAGCGTCTCGCCCGCCGCAGCCGCCTGGGGACCCGCCATCTTCAGCCCCTCGAAGAGGTCGGTCAAGGTCTGAGCCGACCCGTTCGCGGTCGCCGTGAGGATGTCCGAGACCTTCGACATCTTCGACGCCTCAAGCCCGAATATCCGCATCGAGTTTGCCGCGATGTCGGCGGACTCCGCAAGCTCCGTGCCGGTCGCACGGCTCAAATTGAGAACTGAGGAGATCGAGGCTTCAATCTCCCCACGGTCGAATCCCATCCGACCAAGCGCGATCATCGCGTCAGCCACTTGCTGCGCGGTGAAGGACGTCTCCCGCCCCAGCCTCTGCGCCGTCTTGGTGAGGCTGTCGAAAGCCTCGCCTGTCGCGTTCGTCACCGCCTGGACGAGACGCATCCTGTCGTCGAACCCTGCGAACGACTTTTCCGCCATTGCGAAAGGAAGCGACAACGCACCGCCGAAGGCGAGCATGTCGCGGCCGAGCGCGGTGCATGTCTTCCCGAAGGCGCGAAGCTCCGCCTGCGCCCCGGCGAGGTTCTTGCGGAAGCGCGAGGTCTCGGCGGTCACCTCGACATACGCCTTGCCAGCCTTTATGTTAGCCGTCGCAGCCATCCGCTACCTCCTGTTCCTTTTCGCTTTCGAGAAAATCGCCTGCGACCGACTCGAGCATCCCGAGACGCTCCCTCCTTTCGTACTCCGCCGGATGCCTCTCCCGAAGAGCCGCAGCGACTATCAGAATCTCGCCCGCGAGAACCTTCAGCCGCTCCACGGCAAACGCCGCGCTTACGAAGTCCGTCATGACCTTCTCCTCACGAACGCGGCCATGAGCGCGTCCTTCATGTCCTGACCCCGCAGGATTATCTTCTTCTCCTTCGGGGCAAACGGGTTGAAGTCGGAAGCCTTGAACGGCTGTCCTTTCTTCGGATCTCGCTGGAGGTTGGCCATGAGCGCCATCTGCGAGGACGCGATGCCCCACTCGAACTTTGCGCGTCCGTCGGCCATCAGCGCGAGTTCGCGAAGCGTGAGAGGGTTCGGGTCTACTCCGCAGATTCCTGAGAGGCGGCAGGCGGTTTCAAGGAGGTCTTCAGACGGTCCTCGAACTCGGGGCTTTCCAGCACCTTCTTGAGAACCTCCGCGCTCTCCCTCTCGTACTTCCTTGCGAGGTCGACTGCCTTCCGAAGATACAGTCTCCTCGCCCCTGGGAAAAAATCTACGAGTTCGTCGAGAAACGCCCGCGTCGCCTCCTCGATGGAATCCCCCGCGAGGGAAGATCCGAAATCGTCATCGGTCACCCCGGCCGGTTTCGCCTGTCCCTCGCAGAGAACCCACAGTATGTCGACGAGGAGGATCGGGTCGTTTGCGACGCGCTCCAGCGTGTCGGTGGAAACGCTCCCGTCCTTGTTTGCGGAAATGACGTTCACCAGGTCGATTCCGAGAGTGTCGCGCACTCGCTTCATCTGCCGGATGTTCAGTTCGACTTCCCAAGTCCGCCCCTTGCTGTCGTTAAAAGTCTTCATGTGTCTGTTTCCTTTCCTTTGGAAGTTTCATGAAAGAAGCGGCCCGCTTACGAGCCGCCGCCGTCCTTCCAAGTCGGCGCACGCGAAACGAGCGTCGGCTTGCACGTGACGCTCACCGTGAGCGCCTCCTCCAGCGGTTCGGAACGACTGAACGACGTCACCACGAAATCAGCGTCGAGGCCGTTTCCATCGCCATCAGAGGCGAAGAGCGCGATTGCCGTGTTGTTGAAGTAGGCGTTCTTGATCGCCTTGAACCCGTTGTCCGACGTGTCCCAGACCATCTCGAACTCGAGCGACGCGTCCTTCAGCGTCGCCGCAGTGATGCGCCAGCCCTCGGCGGCGCGCGTCGTGATGTCCGCCTCGCCGGTCTCGAGGTTCAGCGTGACGTCCTTGCAGTTCTTCATCTCGGAGTTGGCGGTCGATCCCGCCTCGCCGTGGAAGAGCTTTGCATCCAATCCAAGTTTGTATGCCATTTGGTTTTTCTCCTATGTTTTTGTGTAAGCTACTTCACCGCGCCGTTCCACATCTTCGCGAGGTGGGGCGCTGACTCCTTCAGCGACGGTCCCATGAGGGGGCGCTTCGGATATCGCTCGCGGCGGTACTTTCCGCCGAACTCGTGGGCGGCCATCGACTCTCCGACGAAGCGGAATCCAGGTCCGACGAGGACGGCTTTCCCGTCGCTCTCAAGGCCGAAGAGCAGCCCGCGCTTGAGCAGCCCGCGACGCGAGTGCGGGGGCTGCCCCGGCTGCGACGGCCTCGGGCTTGTCTGGACCTTGCGCCTTGCCACGGTCCTGACGTATGCGCCAGCGCGCTTCAGGAACTCGCGGCTCGCCCTTGCGATCCACGCGACAAGTCCCTCCTCGTCGAACTCGACTTCCGACTTCATCCCGCGCCCTCCGCCACGCGGTGCTCGTTGACCTCCTTGAAGAGAAGCTCGACGATCCCGGTGAACTGGCGGCGCTCCTTCATGTGGTCGGGGACGTACAAGGGCGCGTGGTTCGCCTCCACGCACTTGGCGCCCGCCACAGTCGTGTGCAGGAAGTCGAGCGCAAGCGTCTGCACGTAGCTGACGAGGTCGACGAGTTCGTCTTCCGTCGCCTTTCGGAGGACGCCCACCTG
>Ga0310696_10006392_pt1 | contig 14007 bp, 11 predicted proteins | sample AusTroGonzalo_MG_4_FD_203885 | JGI IMG/M metagenome (GOLD analysis project Ga0310696, IMG submission 203885) | Bovine rumen microbial communities from tropical cattle in Woodstock, Queensland, Australia - Gonzalo_02 (v2) (version 2) | ecosystem: Host-associated > Mammals > Digestive system >...
GGACGAGTTGATTGATTATGCAATACGTTCAGGTGCTCCTCTGGAGGTGCTTGAGAACTTGCAGGAGATAGAGGATGAGGGTGATGTCTATGAAAGTATAGAAGATATATGGCCTGATTATCCCACGAAGGAAGATTTCCTTTTCAACGAGGATGAGTATTAATCTGTCGATTTTATGCAGTTTTGAGCCGTTTTTAGTGGCACAATAATGGCACGTCAAACAAGGCATCTGTCATTTCAGTTCCTTTGCGGGCCAGCCGTAGTCCTGGTACATGGTGGCAGTGAGACCATGGTCGCGAACGAATGCCCGCAGCACATCATGTCTGAGCGATTCGTGCTCATCTCTATCGCTGTGGTGGATTTGGAAGGTTTCGAAATACTCGCCAAATATCCGTTTGGCACTCGGAAGATAACTAGAGCCATCCTCAACTTGTTTGAAGTCTGACACATAAAAGTTCTCACCAATCTGACAAATATACATCAAACCTGGATGACTGCCGCCAGAGACGCATTTCAGCGTGTCGCCTTCCTGTTTGTAGTTGTACACCCAGAAGTCACCCCAGATGCGGATGTCTGTGGAATCGCTGTCATTGACGGCGACCTCTTGATAGACGGGTACGCTGTATTCGCCCTTAGCATAGTGGCCGGCAATCTGTTCTGCCAGATAGTGGTCAATGGCTGCGTAGTAGTCTTTCACCTGCTCGTTAATCATTACAATCTGCTTGTCTACATACTTCTTGTCAAGGATGATGAGCGATATAGGTTGTGTGCTGTATGATTGTGCTTCGCCCACTTTGGCATCATAGAAGTAGAAAAGCGTGTCGACCTTCTCTTCAAGTCTGTCTGGAGAGATTTCCGTGGCGAGATTCGTTACTGGCAGCACGATGGCTAACACGAACTGCTTGGTAAAGTCAATCTCTGTAGGTTTGCCATTCTTGCCCATGGTCGTGGCCATGCCGAAAAGATTTCCAAATTCCTCAGCTGTTGTAATCTTCGGACTCGAAGGAATCTTCTGGTCGTTTTTGAAGAAATAGTTCTTGGCCACTTCAAAGGCTACTTCATTACTTGCTTCGTCGCCCTCAGCAGGAACGACTGCTTGTTTGTTTCCACATGCTGCTAAAAAAAACATGGCAGCGAAAGCGAATAGAATCTTTTTCATTTTAATCATGTATAGCTCCAAGGCCTCGCCAGCTGGGACAAAAGTTAATCTGCCAACGCCAGAAGCGGCCGATTAATGACTTCGGATTATTGTCATACGCAGCACGTAGCTTGCAGTTCTCACATGGGTACTTCATAATTCGTATTTGTTTTAGTTATTGTATCTCTTCCAACGCTCCAGTTTCAGAATCAATGATAAACCCACGAACAACTATATCCTTTGGCACAAGTGGATGGGTCTTGATCGTCTCAACGGTCTTTCTTACTGATGTCGGTGTGTCCTTGAAACCCTCTAACCACTGGTCGAGATCAATTCCACACTTACGGATGGTGTTGAGCGTTTCATCCGTCACACCACGGGCAATCATCTCGTGGTGAAAGTGGTCGTAGCTCATGTGACAGGCTCCACAATGAGAGTGCGCCACCACCATTATCTCCTCTACGCCCAGCTCGTAAATAGCTACTATCAGGCTACGCATGGCTGAGTCGAAGGCAGAGATAACCAGGCCGCCAGCGTTCTTGATAATCTTTGCATCACCGTTTTTCAGGCCCAAAGCTGCAGGCAACAGTTCTGTCAGTCTGGTGTCCATACACGACAGTACCGCCAACTTCTTGTCGGGATACTTGTCGGTCAGATACTTCTCGTAGCCTTTTTGTGCTACGAAACTCTTATTGAAGTCTATAATCTGGTCTATCATATCACAAAACATACCTTTGTTATCATCAAATTACTTCATCATATCCTACCGGACGGAACTGGCGTTGTTTCTCACTATACACAAATCCGTGTCCGAACAGGTAGTTCTTTATATCTTTCGGCAGGTAGTCCATTTCGTAATTCATATTAAATTAGAGGGCAAAGGTACTCATTTTTACTTTATTATTCGTATCTTTGCATCCAACTTTACAAATTATTAAGATGGAATACATAAAGATAGGCGATAACTACTGGTCCCAATGTCAGCATCTATACGGCCCGTTATGGTACAACAGATAGAAATAATACTGAATCCCAAAAGAAGAGGATTTCATCTGGTGACGAGCGAGATTGTAAGCAAATTACCGAAACTGCCGAAGACGGGCATCGTGAACATCTTCACGAAGCATACCAGTTGTGGACTGAGCATCAATGAGAATTGTGACCCGGATGTCCGTGCGGATATGGAAACGATTTTTAATCGCCTTGTGCCGGAGAATCGTCCTGAATATGAGCACACGTTGGAAGGTGCTGACGATATGCCTGCTCACGCCAAATCGATACTGAGTGGTGTCAGCATCACCATTCCTATTACTGATGGTCGATTAAATCTTGGCACCTGGCAGGGCATCTATTTATGCGAGTACAGGAATTATGGCGGTTCCAGAGAATTGGTAGTAACAATTATTGGGGAGTAAGATATGAATCTACCTAAGTTCATCATAACAATGGACGGCTACTTCCGCCTTGGCATGGTCAACCAGCACAAGCATTTGCTGAAGTCTGGTGACCAGTGTATCGGTGGTGGGTACTATCATTTTGACTTTGTTTCCAACCGAATCCTCCTTGACAGCGAGATACGCATGGCTATTGAATTGGAGCTGACGGTCACTCTCAATGATGATGCTATCGATAACCTCAGTTGTCAATTCCCTATCGTTGCCGATTACGACGGAGTCGGTATGAAAGGCACAAAGTTCTCATTCTATCTCTGATATTCTTCTTCTAAAAGAAAGATGATACTCATCTTCCTCTTCTTTCAGATGTGGACACCATAGCTTTGTTTGATTTCACTCATCACGAAGGTACTCTCGATAGAGGCCAGACTCTCAATTTCGCCCAATTTGTTCAGCACGAACTCCTGATATTGTTTCATGTTCGCTGCACGGACCTTTAATAGATAATCATAATTGCCCGAGGTGTTGTAACATTCAGTCACTTCGGGTATTCTCATAATCCTACGTGTGAAGGCATCAGCTATCTCGTGGTTGATCTGTTTCAGTTTCACCTTGCAATATACCTGTAGGCTCTGGTTCAGTTTCTCAGGGTCAAGGATCGCCACATATTTCTTGATGTAGCCTTGACGCTCCAGTCGTTTCTGTCGTTCAAACACAGGGGTAGGGGTCAGATGCACGGCATCTGCCAGTTCCTTGGTGGTTAGTTTCGCGTTCTTCTGCAGTGTTCTGAGTATCTGCAGATCAATGTCATCTAATGTCTCTGCCATAACTATAACCGTTTTTCTTATTATGGTGGCAAATTTAGGTATATTTTCTGAATCTTGCAAATAATTTAGTAAAAAACTCCAAATCTTAGATACATTCCCCAATATGAGCAGTTTTTTGTATCTTTGCAACGTTCAATTGCGTCTAATAAGTATAGAAATGATATCTCTAACCATTAACAACAATGAAATTGCAAACACTATTCGTGATGGTCTGCGGACTGATGAGTATAATGGCTGCTCAGGCTCAGCCTCTGTTGAAGACTCATGTGGAAACTGGTGATGTGGAGGGACTGCTTGAGGGTGGTGACCTCGCTGTGTATAAGGCAATCCCCTTTGCTGCGCCTCCAGTGGGCGACCTCAGATGGAAGGCGCCTCAACCCGTTCAGCCTTGGGAGGGGGTGCTGAAGGCTGAGGAGTGCGGCAAGTGGCCACCGCAGCCTGAGAAGAGCTATGTAAAATATGACATGATGGGTGAGGACTGTCTTTACCTGAGTGTGATAACGCCTGCCAAGGCCACAAACGAAGCCTTGCCTGTGATGGTGTGGATTCATGGTGGCGGTTTCCAGACGGAATGGTATGGTGGTGAACTATGGTACAATCTGGCTCGTAAAGGTGTCGTCACGGTGTCTGTAGAATATCGTACTGGTTCCCTCGGTTTTATGGCTCATCCAGAACTGAGTAAGGAGTCATCCGAAGGTCACTCCGGCAATTACGGTATGCTCGATCTGATTTTTGCGTTGCAGTGGGTACAGCGAAACATCAAGAACTTTGGTGGCGATCCCTCGAAGGTGACGATCTTTGGTGAGTCGGCAGGTGCGATGGCTTGTAATATACTTTGTGCCTCACCATTGGCGAAAGGTCTTTTCCGTGCCTGTATCAGTCAGAGTGGCGCGTTTATGTCACCGATGGGTAAGATCAACCAGCAGATGGCAGAACAGATAGGCATGATGTGGCAGCAGCAGTTGCAGAAGAGCTCCATCGCGGAGATGCGCCAGTTGGATACTAAGACACTGACGGGCACAGGCTCTACTTTCCCTGCCAATACGCCTATCATTGATGGCTATGTGATGACAGACGACCTGTATAAACTCTACCAGCGAGGTGAGTACAATGACGTGCCTGTGCTGATCATGTATAACAGCGACGAGGGTGCTGTAGAATTCGACTCGGTGAGCGTAGAGATGTATAATCAGCAGATGACAGCTATCCCGCCGCAGTTTGTAGATACTGTGAAGACCTATTATCCTGGTAACACACCTGAGGAGCGTCTGTACAGTCTGCGTGACCTGGTGCGTGATGCTACCTTTGGGTGGCCTGCATACGCTTGGGAGACACTGCAGAAGCAGACAGGCAAGAGTCCCGTCTATGCTGCTTATCTGGCTCAGAAGTCTGATCGGACCGTCTATGCTAAGGGTAATCGTCGTGGCGCAGCCCATGCTGACGATGTCCTCTATCTGAGAGGTGGCTTCGATGACGAGGCTGAGAAGTATTCGCAGGAAAAGAAGGTATCAGACCTGATGCAACAGTACTGGGTGAACTTCGCCAAATCGGGCGGTGATCCCAATGGTGAGGGCCTGCCGCAATGGCCTGTGTTCGACGATCAACAGGAGACTGTGATGCAGTTCAAGGACGGTACGACCTCGTTGATTACTGTTCCAAATAAGCAACGGATAGATCTGCTTGATCGCTTTTTCAAGATGATGCGCCCATGAATCAACGACTCAAATCGATGGCAGCTGTGATGTTGGCTGCGATGATGACAGTGACAACTAATGCTCAGGTGACAGCGCCAGACTGGGAAAACCCTGCTGTGCTGGGTATCAACAAACTGCCTTATCATGCCACTTTGCAATTGCCTTCCAAAGAGAAGGCATGTCAAGAGATCATTTCTCTCGATGGTGAATGGCTCTTTCATTGGAGTAAGAACCCCGATGAAAGACCTGTCTCCTTCTATGAGATGAATTATGATGTGAGCCAGTGGGGGAAGATCACCGTCCCAGGTAACTGGCAGACACAGGGCTATGGTATACCTATCTATATCAATATCGATTATCCCTTCGTGAAGAACCGTCCTAGTGTGACTACAGAACCGCCTAAGGACTGGACAGCCTATGAGAATCGTAACCCCGTAGGCTCTTATGTCACTTTTATCGATGTGACGGAAGAGATGTTGGGTAAGAACCTGATTCTGCACTTCGGGGGTGTTCACTCAGCGATGTACGTCTGGATCAACGGTCAGAAGGTGGGCTATAGTCAGAACTCGATGTCGCCAGCGGAATTTGATGTGACTTCATACCTGAAAACAGGACGCAACAAACTGGCAGTAGAGGTGTATCGTTGGAGCGACGGCAGTTATCTGGAAGATCAGGATATGTGGCGTCTCTCAGGTATCTACCGTCCTGTGCAGCTGTGGGTCAGACCGCTGACGCATATCAGCGATTATCAGGTGACGGCAGAGCCTAATCATGACTACAGTGAGGCTGCCGTCAAGGCAAAGGTGAGCCTTTGTAATACAGGAAACACAGATTCCAACGGACTACGTGCCGTCCTGAAGATCGATGGTAAGGAACTAAAAGCAAATGTCGCGCAGATCGCTTCAGGGGATACGGCACAAGTCTTGTTGAACTATACCATTAACCGTCCCCATCTTTGGTCGGCAGAGAAGCCTTCTCTCTATCCTTTCAGTGTAGAACTGCAGGATGAAAAGGGTACAGTTATCGAGCACTTCGACTATCATCTCGGTGTGAAGAAGGTGGAAGTGGTTGGCGAGATCTTTAAGATCAATGGCAAGAATGTGAAACTGCGTGGTGTCAACCGTCACGATCATCATCCGAAAACTGGACGCTTTGTGGATGATGCAACCTACGAACAGGATATCCGTCTGATGAAGCAGGCGAACATCAATTTCTTGCGCACCTCGCACTATCCTGACCGCGAGTACCTCTATGAGCTCTGTGATCGTTGGGGAATCTATGTGATGGACGAGGCTAACCACGAGACACACGGCTACGGGTATGCCAACGACGTGATGGGTAACGATCTCGCCTGGCAACAGGCTCATGTGGATCGGGCAGAGTCACTGGTGAAGCGCGACTTCAATCACCCCAGCATCATCCTCTGGAGTCTGGGTAACGAGGGTGGGGTAGGACCGAATATCGAGGCGATGTATAAAAAAGTGCAGGAACTCGACTCCACCCGACCGCCTTTCTACGACAGCGATCGCCGTTACTCTGTCATCTGGGACGACAGCTATCTCTATCCCGATGATCTGCGTAAGAACGCCCAGACTGTCACAGACAAACCTTTCATGATGCGTGAATATGCCCACGCCATGGGTAATTCGATGGGAAACCTGCAGGAGTATTGGGATGTCATCGATGCCGACAGCAGCATCTGTGGTGCTGCCATCTGGGACTGGGTGGATCAAGGCCTCGAGCACGATGGCTATTATGCATATGGCGGTGACTTCGGTGACCAGCCTAACGACGGACCGTTCTGTATCAACGGTCTTGTGGCTCCTGACCGCACGCCCCATCCGCATTATTACGAGGTGAAGCACGTCTATCAGCCGTTGAAGTTCGTGCAGGAAGGCGATTCCATCCGTATCATCAACTGTAATAACTTCACCCCTATCGATGAGTATGAGTATTACCTCGAGACCTATTATAATGGTGAACTAGTTACTGGCGAATTCGCCAGAGTCAAGGGTGATAAGTTCGAGATACCTTATCCCTATTACCCCTACAATGAACCGGAACTGATCCTGAATGTCTATGCCCGTCTGCGCCAGGCCACACCATGGGCAGACGAGGGCTTCGTGGTAGCCAGCGAGCAGTTTGTCCTGAAAGAGATGGAGTTTTGGGCAGCCATTGGTGGCAATGATGCCACGCCCCAACCCTCAGTAGAAGGGTATCAGGCAATCACCGAGAATGGCTCCATTACGATCTCCAAATCAGGTGCACTTACCTCTTGGGTAGTCGATGGTCGGGAGATGCTACAAGCACCCTTGGAGCCTTATTTCTGGAAACCAGAGAACGACAACCAGCATGCAGCCCACTTTGCCGAACGCTTGGCAGTCTGGCAGGATGCAGCCCAGAAACGTACCCTCAAGACGATTCGTGCAGAAAGTAATAAGGTCATTGTTGAACTGTCACTACCTGTGGGTGCTGATCTGACCTTGACCTATCATCTCAAGGCCGATGGACGGATTATGGTTGACATGAACTACCAACCTACAGCTACCGATATCCCTTTGATACCAAAGTTTGGTATGCGGATGCGCCTGCCTGCCGATTATACCTCTATTAAATATTATGGCAGAGGACCTTGGGAGAACTATCCTGACCGCAAGCGTTCTGCCTTCATCGGAATCTATGAGACATCATTGAAGGATTACGAGACCGACTACGTCCATCCGCAGGATAATGGTAACCGTTGCGATGTCCGTTGGTTTGAGATCGCTTCTCCTGCCGGTAAGATTCGTATCGATGGCAACCAACCGCTTTGTATCCGAGCCTGGGACTATGGTGAGGAAGACTTAGGCGTGCGTCATCCCAACGAACTACCACGAGGTCGATTTGTGAACCTGAACATCGATCTGGATATCCATGGTGTGGGTGGAGCCGACACCTGGGGCAAGCGCACACTCGCCCCATACACCATCGATGGCAACCAGTCCCATCACTATAGCTTTATCCTCAACCCGTAAATACAAACAATAAACAATAGAATAATGATGAAGAAGACATTTCTCTGTTTGCTGGCTCTGGTGATGAGCAGCCAGGTTATTGTAGCTCAGAAGAGCATTGTGATCCTCTACGAGAACGACGTGCATTGCGGCATCGACGGCTATACGAAGATGGCTGGCCTGCGCGACGCCATCGAATTACAGGATACGGCCTATGTCGGTGTCGTCTGTTGTGGTGACTTCCTGCAAGGCAACACCACGGGAGCCATCTCCAAAGGCCAATACATCGCAGACATCATGAAACTGATGAACTACGACGCCATCACACTTGGCAACCACGAGTTCGACTATGGCGTGCCTCGTCTGAGGGAGTTGCTCAAGCAGATTGACGCCCCCGTCGTCTGTGCCAATTTCCATGAGGCAGGTGAACAGCATCCCATTTATTCCCCCTACGTCATCCATCAGTATGGCGATAAGAAGGTGGCCTTTGTTGGCGCCTGCACCCCTGAGACGATGATCCTTGAAGGCTACTCCTTCTACGACACCAACGGCATCCTGCTTTACGACTTGAAGCCAAAAACTTTTTATGAGCTTATCCAGCAGGCTGTCGATGACGCCCGCAAGAATGGAGCCGAATATGTGGTGCTGCTCTCTCATGTGGGTGAGACGCCCCAGTCGATGGGCATCAGTTCGCATCTCCTCGTCAACAACACCCGTGGCATCGATGTCGTGCTCGACGGCCACTCCCATGAGATTTTTGAGGGTGTGAAGGTGAAGAACCTCGACGGCCGTGAGATCACTGTCACCCAGACGGGCACCCAGTTCCTCAACGTTGGCAAGCTCGTCATTACTCCCGACGGCCGTTTCATCACCGAGCTCGTCAAGAGCAAGGATAATAACTTCGAGAACGAGAAGATCACTGCCGCCACCAACGCCATCAGACAGAAGGTACAGGAAGTTACCTCTGAGAAAGTGGCCCACACCGACTACACCCTCGTGGTGAGTGACGAGAACGACCAGTGGATCGTTCGCGGACAGGAGACCAATGCCGGTGATCTCGTGGCCGACGCCTACCGCTATGCCCTGAAAGCCGACATCGGTATGGAGAACGGTGGTGGCATCCGTAACGACATCAACGCAGGCGATATTACCTATGGCGACATCATCGGTATGCTGCCTTACGACAATACCCTGCGCCGCATCATGGTCAGCGCTGAACAGCTGCAGACGATGCTCACCCGCTGCACGGCCCTCGTACCTGTGCTCGACGGCAACTTCCCACAGGTCTCCGGCCTCCGCTTTACCATCCACAGCAAGAGCCACACCGTCAGCGACATCGAGATTCTGCAGGAAGACGGCAGTTATGCCCCCATCGACATGCAGCGCACCTATAGCGTCGCCCTGACGGACTACAACCATGACAATGGCGGCTTCTTCGACTGCTTCAAGAAATGCGTCGTCCTTGAGGAGAGCACTTTGCGCTACTACGAGGCCCTCTCCGACTACCTGAAGACAGTCCTCGGCGGCACTACTGGTTCTGCCTATGCCCAGCCCCAAGGCCGCATCAAGATCGTGGAAGACTAATTTCCCCTGACTCCTCAATACGCAGCGACAAAATTCCTATAACGATGAGACAAATATTAAAACTGACGGCAGTCGTCGTGCTGATGATGTTTTCAATCGGAACACAGGCAGAAAGGCTACGGGTAGGCGCGTCAGCGGGAATGGAGAAACCTTTCGGACCGATTCCCAATGCCAACCAGTTACGCTGGCAAGATATGGAGATGTATGCCTTCATCCATTACTCGCTGAACACCTATACCGATCAGGAATGGGGCTTTGGTAACGAGGATCCCCAGCTGTTCAACCCCTCCGACTTGGACTGTCGGCAATGGGCGCGTGTCTGCAAACAGGCAGGTATGCGCGGTATTATCTTCACCGCCAAGCACCATTGCGGGTTCTGTATGTGGCCCTCTGCCTATACCGATTACTCTGTGAAGCATTCCCCTTGGAGAAACGGACAGGGCGATGTGGTCAGGGAACTGGCTGATGCTTGTCATGAAGAAGGGTTGAAGTTTGCTGTCTATCTGTCCCCGTGGGATCGTAACCACCCCGAATACGGACGTCCTGCCTATGTGGAGTATTTTCGCCATCAGTTGCGCGAGTTACTCACGAACTATGGCGATATCTTTGAGGTGTGGTTCGATGGTGCCAATGGTGGTGATGGCTGGTATGGTGGCGCCAATGAGGTGCGTAAGATCGATCGTACCACCTATTACCAATGGCCTGAGACTTATAAGATGATCCGTGAGTTGCAACCCCAATGTGTCATCTGGAACGATGGTAGCGATCGGGGGGATCTGCGCTGGGTAGGTACGGAGGCCGGTAATGTGGGTGAGACCAACTGGAGCCTGCTTTATCATGATGGCGAGGTTCCCTATCAGATGTTGCACTATGGTGTCGAGGATGGTGATGTGTGGTGTCCTGGTGAGACCAACACCAGCATCCGTCCAGGTTGGTTTTATCACGATGCGGAAAATGAACATGTGAAGAGTCTGTCGAAGCTGATGGACACCTATTATAAATCTGTGGGCCGCAACTCCACACTCTTGCTGAATTTCCCCATTGCCCCCAATGGCCGCATCCATCCCAACGACAGCCTGCGAGGCATTGCCTTTAAGAAGATGATCGATGAGGTGTTTGTAAAGAACGTAGTGAAAGAAATAGTTTCCCCCTCCATTCAGGGAGGGGACAGGGGTGGGTCCTTCACCCTTGACTTTGATGCCCCCACCACTTTCAACCGCTTCTTGGCTGAAGAGCATATTGCCTTGGGGCAGCGTGTGAAGAAATTCTCACTTGAAGCCTTTGTTGACGGAAAATGGCAATCATTGAAAGATGCTCTCGTCGAAGAGGGTGATGGTCTGACCACCATCGGCCATCGTCGCATCATCTGCTTCCCCACCGTCACTGCTACCAGTGTCCGTCTCACTATTACCGATAGTAAGGCCCGTCCGCTGATCTCAAAGCTTGGTGTCTATCAGGCACCAGAGCTTACAGCCGATATCCCTGACGCTGGCGAGAAACTTTCAGCAGGACTGCATATCTTCTTCAGCAACCCAACGGAGATGATGATCGACTATGATACGGAACAGACCGTCAGTGCCTTCCGTTATCTGCCGCCTCAAAACACGAAAGATGGTATCATCACGCATTATACACTTTGGGGGTCATCCGACTGGAACAACTGGCAGAAGTTAGCCTCGGGCGAGTTCTCGAATATTGTCAACAACCCCATTTGGCAGACCATCCGCTTTGCTCCTACCAAACTGCGAGTCCTCCGTTTCGTGGCTGATCGTCTTTACTCCGGTACCCGTATGGGTTATGGCGATGTGGAAGTCGTTAAATAAAAGAGGTATGAAAGATAATTCAGAAGAAATATTCCCACTAGTTGATGAGACGGGTCAGGTAATTGGCTCGGCTACAAGAGGAGAGTGTCATAACGGTTCCAAACTGTTGCATCCTGTGGTGCATCTGCATGTGTTTAACTCAAAAGGTGAGGTGTTTCTGCAAAAACGGCCTGAGTGGAAAGATATCCAACCAGGGAAGTGGGATACCAGTGTGGGTGGTCATCTGGACTATGGAGAGACCCCTGAACAGGCACTCGTCAGAGAGGTCCGCGAGGAGTTGGGTATCACGGACTTCCAATCTGAGAGAAAGGGGATGTATGTGTTTGAGAGTCGTAGGGAGCGTGAGCTGGTCTATGTGAACACCACCATCTATGACGGTCCCATCAAGCCCTCGGCTGAGGAACTCGACGGCGGGAGATTCTGGACGATCGATGAAATCAGTGAGGCGATGGGCCAGAATCTCCTGACGCCGAATTTCGAGAATGAGTTTAAACGGTTCTTTCTTTAACGTTGGCTTTCGGCTTTTTCGCGCTTAGCCTTGTAGCAACGGTCAATGAAGTCCACCTGCTCACGGTTGGGACGCATGATGAGTGATGCACCATTACTGAACTGCATCGTGGTCGGTTTCGTGTCATCGAATGAAGGCCAGTAAGCCAGTCCCTTACCATTGGGATTACCTGTCTTGATGAAGTTCACCCAGTATTGCTGCATGATCTCTGACAGTGCTGCCTCGGCGGGATACTTGTCAGGCTGTGTCAGGAAGTGACCGTTCAGATAGAGAATATCGTCAGCATGGGCCACACCACGACGGCGCGGATCCTGTGAGAAACTCATCGTAGAGGGTTGGGCAAGGAAAGCGGCATAGGCAGCACTTTTGCCTGTCTTGGCCTGCAGACTCACCCAGGCATAAGAGGGCCATGCAAAGCCCATGTCGCGGAAGGCGTCTCCAAAACCATGCCATGCCTCGTCATCTGTGCTACCTGGATAGTATTTCAGTGCCTCATCAGCCCAATCGCCGAACATGCTGCCAATAGTCTTCTGATAGTTCTCTGCCGTCATCTTACCAGGTGAGAAAAGGGCACCCTCGTCGGAATTGGTCATCACAATCACAGGTACATCATTATATTCACCACGTTCGTAAAGACGATACTGGTCGTCGGTGATCACATAGCCATCGACACAGGGCCAGAAACCTGCAAAGCCTACATTACCATCGCAGAGTGCCATTGCATCCATCTGACGAAGCTGTTTGAGGTTTTTCTTCTTCAGATGCTTCTGGAATTCCAAACCTTGTTGCTCGGCACCTTTCTGAGAGGCATCCATACCTAAGGCGCGTGGCGCATCGTGCCAGGGAGCAAACGAACCGCCGCTCTGACTGATGGCTCCGTGGAAGAGTCCTTTTGCCAATGGAGAAGCGCAAAGCATGCTACAACTGATGGCACCTGCACTCTCACCAGCGATGGTAACCTTTGAGGGATCGCCACCAAAATTGGTGATGTTACGCTGTACCCACTGCAATGCGAAGATCTGATCAAGCAGACCGTAGTTGCCAGAGTGACCTTCCTTGTTCTCCTTGGTGAGCTCTGGATGTGCCATGAAGCCAAGGGCACCTGTACGATACTCTACGCTGACGATCACCACACCACGCTGTGCGAGGTGTTTCCAGAGATCACCACCATACCATTCCGTCTGGAAGCCACCACCATGGATCCACACCATGACTGGCAGACGGTCGTTAGCTGAAGTGGCAGGTGTGGCAATGCCTAAATAGAGGCAGTCCTCACTCATCATGTCTGCCGTGCGACCAGGACGTGTGGGCTGTGGGGGCATAGGACCAAACTGGTCACAGACTCTCACACCCTCCCAGGGCTGTGCGGGCTGTGGTGCTTTCCAGCGCAGGTTGCCTACGGGCGGGGCTGCATATGGGATAGCTTTATACACTGCGAGCGTACCGTCGAGGACTCCCTCAACATCGCCCGTTTCAACATGGGTTTTCAGAAGCGGCTGCTCCTGCGCATTCATCGCCGTAAAGACAGTGAATACCACAAAAAGGGTTGAAATAAGTCTTTTCATCTTGATAAAGTTTGTTAGATATCCTCAGATTCGACTGCAAAGATACGATATTTTTAGCGAAATTGCAACAAAATAGGGCACAAAATACACCTGTTTTGGAATAATATTCTTTGAGAAAGGCTTAAAAAGGCTTATCTTGGAATATTCTTCCTTTGAATGAGAATATTTAGGTAAATCTTCTGTATTTCAATAAAAATTTGGTAGATCATTCTAAACGCCGTACCTTTGCACCCAGAAATCAATTAATAATTAAAAAAGAAAGGATAAGATTATGAGTACAAAGAATTACAAGTTTGAGACCCTTCAACTCCATGTAGGCCAGGAACAGGCTGACCCCGCAACTGACGCACGTGCGGTACCTATTTATCAGACCACGTCGTATGTGTTCCATAACTCTCAGCACGCTGCCGACCGTTTCGGTCTCCGCGATGCAGGTAATATCTATGGTCGTCTGACCAACTCCACGCAGGGCGTGTTCGAG
>Ga0310696_10006394_pt1 | contig 14006 bp, 21 predicted proteins | sample AusTroGonzalo_MG_4_FD_203885 | JGI IMG/M metagenome (GOLD analysis project Ga0310696, IMG submission 203885) | Bovine rumen microbial communities from tropical cattle in Woodstock, Queensland, Australia - Gonzalo_02 (v2) (version 2) | ecosystem: Host-associated > Mammals > Digestive system >...
CGGTCACGGCCCCGGCGGGGGAAATGCTATAACCGGCGGGGAAAGTCTTGCCCTTGCAAGTGATGGTTTCGGCGGTGAAAGTGAAAGTGTTTTCCATGGTGTTGGCCTCCTCTTTTTTCGTTTCGGTTTCCGGGGTTGAAATGGTTTCGGGGCGTTGCGCGGCGCGGGCTTTTTCCTGCTTTATCCAGGAAACGGCGTCCGCTTTCGTGGTATAGGTTTCAAGCTCTTTTCCATCCAGGGAAACAACATAACCGCGTCCGTATCTTTCCCGCGCGACGGTGTACGGGGCAAGGGCGGCGGCCTCCTGCTGCTGCTTGCGGGCGGCGTATGCTGCAAGGCCGGACGGTTGCGGGCGGGGCTTGACAATGTTTCCGTTCATGTACGTTTTGCTCATGGTGTTGGCCTCCTTCAAAATGTTTTCGGGGCGTTGCGGGCGGGGCGGGGATTATTCCCCGTCCGCCTGTTTTCCGTCCTGGATATTGAGAATCATTTTCACGGCCTTTTCGGCGCGGGCGGCGGCGCTGATGATCATTCTTTTATCGTCTTTCAGCACGCGGAGCCACGACTGAATATAGGCGGCGGAATTCTTAAAGGTTGACGGCGTTTCCATGCCGATTTCATGCAGGATGCAGGCGGATCCGATTTCCGCGACGAGCTCCTCCTTGCTATAGCTTTCGGATCCGAAAGCGGCGGCGGCGATCCCGGCCTCAAAACGGTTGAGCCGTTTTGCGTGGCCTGTGCTATGCGTGGCCTCGTGAAAAGCCGTCCCGTAATATTCCGCCGTGCTATCAAATTGCTCCATGAGGGGCAGGTTGATTAAGTCCATGGACGGGGAATAATAGGCGCGATCCCCTATCACGTTACGGAATGAAATGTTTTCGCGCCGTACATAATCAGTCAACACGCTTTCCGCGCGCTCGTCCGGGGCCGCGACGGCGGGCAGCTTGTTTGACCATTTCGGGGCGATCCCGTCGCAATCGTCAATATGGAATACCTGGAAATACCGGAGCACGGGGATGCCCTCAACGACGGGTTTTCCGTCGGCGTCCGTGACCACGTTTCCGGCGGCGTCCCGCTTTTCACGGGGCAGCACTTTCCAAAAGACAACCGTCCGCGCTTTCGCGCCCTTTTTGACCATGCCGCCCTCCTGCTTGCACTGATTGAAAGTGATATATTCGCCGGGGCGGGCAAGGAGCATCTGATTGAGCAAGGAATAGGCGCGGCCGGTTGCGTGACTGATGGCTCCGGTATTGACGCCCGTCCAGGGCTTTTTCCACGGAATAACGCCCTTTTCAAGCTGCTCAATGATGTTGTTAGCGATTTCGGTATACAGGTCTTTCATGGTGTTGGCCTCCTTAAAATGATTTTTTCGCATTGTTTCCGCCTGCCTCATCAGCGCCGGACGGCGATCCCCGGCGGACGGCCCGCGCGGGCCGTTTCGGCTCAAGCTACAATTTGCAGGAAAGTGCAATATGCACAACTGTTTTTCAGGTAAAAATCCGTCTTGCGCACGGCGTCCCACGCGTGCCTCGTCCAGATCCCATTATCGCAATAGCTATCATCAATCCCCTGCTCCGCGTTGCGCTTGTTTGTTTCCAGGGCGGCGGCGTATGTTTCAAGAAACGCCCTTGTAAAGTACCGGATGCTCTGCCGCTCCTGCTTGAGCTCGTTCTTAATTTCGGTGTAGCTTTTCATGGTGTTGGCCTCCTGCTTTCGTGTTTTTGTGTTCGGTGTACCCCGTCCACGGTTGCAATATTATCACGGTGTACCCCGCTTGTCAACCCCTTTTTGAAAATTTTTTTGAATTTTTTTCGGGACGGGGCGAAAGTCCTTATTTTTCAAGGCTTTTCATGCCCTGGACACGGCCCGCCCTGCTGCCCTGGACACGGCCCCGGCGGGCGATCCCTGCATTTTTTCCGGCCCTGCTGCCCCCCGGCGGGATCCGTCCGGCGGGATCCGTCCGGCCCCGGCCCCCGGCCCCTGCCGCCTGCCCCGGCCCCTGCTGCCCCCTGCTGCTGCCCCGGCCCCCTGCCCCCGGCCCCTGCTGCCCCCTGCCTGCTGCCCCCGGCCCCCCCTGCCTGCTGCCCCGGTGGGATCCGTCCGCCCGCCCTGCTGCCCGTTTCCGCCCGTTTCCAGGGCCTCCCGTCCCCGCGTCCTGCCCCGTGCCCTTGCGCCCTTGCGCGCGTCCCTGCCCACGTCCACGCGCGCGGCCCTGCATCCAAACCCCAACCCCGCCCCGGCGGGCGATCCTTCTTTCCTTGCGCGGCGCGCGTCCCCTGCATCCGTCCACGCGGCCCCGCCTGCCCGCCCGCGCCTGCATCCGCCCGCCTGCATCCGCCTGCCTGCCCGCCCCCGCAACGCGCCCGCGCCCGCGCCTCCAGGATGCAACCCCTACGGGGTTGCTCTATCCCGCCCGCCCGTGATCCCGCGCGGCGCCCGCGCTCACGCGCCCCGCGCCTGCCTGCCCGCGCTTGCGTCCGCGCCCCTGCACACGCACGCCGCGCCCCCGTGCCCGCGCTCACGCCCTCGCACCTGCACACGCACGCCACGCGCACGCGCCCACGCGCCACGCGCCCCCACGCACGCGCGTCACGCGCGCCACGCGCCCACGCGCGCGCCCGCGCACGCCCTCGCGCGCCCGCCCGCGTCGCGCCCGCGCACGCCCGCCCGCGCGCCCGTTTGCGCGTGCAGGTACTGCGCGCGTGATGCTCCTCGGCTGCGGGCGCTGTGAGCCCACCATTTGGCTAAATTTTTGATTTTTTTTATCAATTTCATTCACCCGGAAGGGGGCACGGTGTACCCCTCACGCGCACGCGCGCGCGGATTATAGGAGATACAAAAAATCCGGCACCTGGACTTGCCGTCCGTGGTGCCGGGGTCTATAATGAAATCTGGTTCCGACGGATATTTCACCTCACGGCTTGGGGAAAATGCAGCCGAACACACCATTCACGAACACATAGCAAGGTTCGGATTTAGAATGATGCGGCCCGCCAGATAATTCCAAATCCGAACCTGTGTCGGGTTTGGAATTTTCTTTTGTTTCAAGGGCTTCCAGCAGGTCACGGTGGGTTACTTGCTTGCCGCCGCGTATGTTGTAAAAGACGATGATGCGGTCGTTGTAGACGTAGACGCTGTTGATAAAGATGTCGATCAGGCGGGCGCGGAATTCCGTATCGGATGGGTCGCCGTCGCGGAAGGTGTTCAGCCAGGAAACGACTTCCTTGTCGGTCAGGCGGAGATTCATAGCGACGCGCAGCTTTGCAACGTCGGTTTCATATTCGGACTTCTGCGCGTCCAGCTCTTCCATGCGGGCGTAGATCTTCTTGTGGGCGGCCTTGGGCGCGTCAATCAGGGCGTCCACCAGCTTGTCAAGCTCCCGGTCGATCTGGGCAAGGGCTTTTTCCAGATCTTCCACGCGGGAATTGGAAAATTCCTTGTTGTATTCCTTCACGACGGCGGACGCGATGCGCTTCATGCGGGCGGGCGTCAGAATATATTCCATAGTCTGGGCGACGATATGGGTTTCCAGGTCGTCCTTGCGCTCGGTATCCTTCCGGCAGCCCTTTTTCCGCTTCCGGTTGTAGCAGCAGTAATAGGTATGCAGTTTGCCGGTATGGGACGTGCCGGATTCCCCGAACATCGGGGATCCGCACAGGCCGCAGTAGGCTTTGCCCTGCAAAAGATACGGGATGTGGGCTTTCGCGGCAGCGGGCGCGTGGGCGCGCTTGTCCAGGCGAGCCTGCACCTTGTCGAACACTTCCCGCGTGACGATGGGATCCGCGCAGGGAACCACCTTGCCCTGGTAGATGTATTCCCCGATATAGGTTGTCTGACGCAGCGCGTGCTGGAAGGACGTGTAGCACAGGGGATTTCCCCTGCCGTTGCGGACGCCGCGCCGGTTCAATTCGTCGATAATGGCTTTCTTGTCGGTGCCCCTGGCGTATTCCTCGAATACGTATTTGATAATCGGGGCGGTTTTCTCGTCCGGGACAAGGCGGTGATTGACGGCCTTGTATCCGTAAGGGATGCTGCCGCCGCAGTAATAGCCTTTTTCCACGGATTCGCGCAGGCCGCGCCGGACGTTCTGGGACAGGTTGGCGCTGTAGTATTCGGCCATGGATTCCAGCAACCCTTCCAGGATGATTCCTTCCGGGCTGTCGGTGATGTTCTCCTTCACCGACACGACCTTGACGCCGTACTTTTTCAGGCGGGCCTTGTAGATGGCGCTGTCGTAGCGGTTACGGGCGAACCTGTCCAGTTTCCAGACGATGACCAATTCAAACTGACGCTTGGCCGCGTCCGCGATCATGCGCTGGAATTCCGGGCGGGCGTCCTTTGTTCCGGTCAGCGCGCGGTCTATGTATTCCCCGATCACCGTGACCTGATTTTTCCCGGCCCATTCGTAGTTGTCGCGTAGCTGTCCTTCAATGGACTGCTCCGTCTGGCCATGGCTGGAATACCGGGCATAAATTACAGCTTTCATGCGTTATACTCCTTGACTTTCAAGGCCGCAAGCACTATAATAATAGCGCAAGTCGGACAAGTGGTGTTGGCTGATTTTGCAGGCCGTTCCGGGCAACCGGGGCGGCCATTTTTTATCTGTACAGCGCGCCGGATCCGTCGCCGCGCGCGATGCCGTTTCCGCCGTTTTCACACCAGAATGTGGCGGTATACAGGGAATCGGGATCCACGGCGGGGATTTTCCAGCAGAACATCATGGAATCGAAGGTCAGACCGGGATATGTTTCCGTCAGGACGGCAATCAGGGCGTCGGTGTAATCTTCCACCATGGGCCGCAGGTCGTCTTTCGTCCCGTCCGCATAGCAGTCCATGTAGAAACGGGCGGAAGTGACGCGCTGCGCGTCTGGTTCCAGGACGATTTCTGGATTGTTCACCTGCGTGACGTATCCCAGGGCGCGGCCTGTCTGGTTGACTGTGGAGAACAAGCAGAACACAAGGCGGTTTTCTTTCGTGAAAACCTCGTCACTGACGGTGATCTGGATCCCATAGCGGGACAGAATGGATTCTTCCGCATCCAAAGGCAAATCCGCATTGCCGTGGAGATAGTCGAACAGCCAGAGCAGCTCATCCAGCGACAAATCCAGCAAGTCCATATTCAGATGATAGGAATACTTGCCTTTTGTTTCGCCGTTCTCCTTCGCTTCAATGGCAAGATTGACATTGAACGTCAGGATCGTCCTGTCCGCTTCGGTCAGACCTTCCAGGCGGCTGTACGGGATTTCCGCCAGTGCGGAACCGGCCAGCAGCAGCAGGGCCAGCAGGACGGAAAGCAGCTTTTTCATAATCATTCCCCTTTCACGGACTGAAATCTACATAGATTATATTGCCGCAGCGGCGGAGGATCCGTCTTTTTGCATGTCTGGATTGCCCGCAAAAGCGCGGGCGGTGCTCATAAGCATTTCCTTGCCGTTTTTATTCAACGAACGGTACATGCCGAGCAGATCTGTTTCTTCCTGTGAAAGCGTGACTTCCGCATTTAATGGCGCGACGCCGAAAATCTGATCCAGCGACACGCCAAGAAAGGCGCACAATTCCGCAAGATTTTCTATATCTATAGAATTAACCCCTTTGAACCAGTTGGAAACCGTACCCTGGGAAACGCCCATATGTTCGGAAATTTCCACCTGGCGGATGCCTTTCAGCGAACAAACCTTCTTAATGTTCTCGCCGACAATCTTTCTGACTTCTCCCACGAAATTGCCCTCCTGCGCTTGTTCTTTCTTGATTATACAGCACATCAGAACCCTTTGCAATAAAAAACTTCGGAAATTCTGAATTTTTCTGTTGACAATCCGGCAACGCCGAATTATAATAGGCACAGACTTCGGAGATTCCGAAGAAAAGAAAGGGGGATACAGGCGTGGTAAACGAACGCATCAACGCAGCGGTTGAGGACAGCGGTTTGAAGCAGAAATACATCGCTGACCGCATCGGTGTCAGCGAACCGACGTTCAGCGCCATACTTTCCGGCAAAAGGAAGGTCGATGTTGACGAATTTTTCAGCCTTTGTCAGGTCTTGCAGAAAACGCCGGAACAGCTTTACCACTACAAAAGACCGCAGGAGGCGGTGTAACCATGGCGACGGAGAAGAAGGAAGAATTCATCCAGATCGGATACACCGCCCTGCGCGACCCCGCGACCGGGAAATATCTGCCCGCTGTGCCGCTGTATATCAAGGCGGAGGACGGGGCCGGGGAAGCGGAACAGAAGGTGATTGACGACATCGGCAACCTTCTGGCGCTGCGGATGAAAGCCTACATGGACGGATGCAAGGAAGCCGGGGTGGAAGTGTGAAAAAGACCATCGCCGTCGATTTTGACGGGTGCCTGTGCGAGGCGAAGTGGCCGGACATCGGCGAAGCGCGGCAGCAGGTGATCAATGAACTGATCAAGCAGCAGGCCGACGGCGCGAAGCTGATTCTGTGGACGTGCCGGGAGGGGCATCAGCTCCAGGCGGCGGTCATGTGGTGCCTGAACCACGGGCTGAAATTCGACGCCATCAACGACAACCTGGAAGAAAACAAGGAGTATTTCGGGAACAACAGCCGGAAAGTGTGGGCAAACGAATACTGGGACGACAAAAACGTGCTGGTGGTGGCGACGGGCAAGGTGACGAGCCTTGCCATGGCCCGAACCGAGGGCGGCATGACCGTGAAACAGTGGCTCACGAAGGACTTGCAGTTTGTTGGCAACCCCTGGAAGCCGAAACGGAAGAAAAAGTGGTGGCAGATATGGCGCTCCGAATGACCGAAGAAGAATTTGCCGAATGGCAGCGGCGGCATCAGCAGCCAAACAGCCGGGTTTATACCCCGCAAACGCTGGATTACGGCGCGATTTCCGGGGCGGTTCCGACGGAAGAAAGACCAGGCGCGGCCCCGACGTGCTGCCAGCCACCGAAACGGCCCAAATACGGCAACAAGCGTGTGGAAGTGGACGGAATCAAGTTTGACAGCAAGCACGAAGCCGAATACTACCAGTATTTGATGCTGCGGGTGCGGGCCGGGGAACTGAAAAGCGTGCTGCGGCAGGTGAAATTCGACCTTCCGGGCGGCATTCAGTACGTAGCGGACTTTGTGACCATTGCCCCGGACATGATGATCGAAGGGGTATACGACGCGAAAAGCGAGATCACGAAGCAAAACCGGGTGTATATCAACAAGAAAAAGCAGATGTTGGCCTGTTGGGGGATCGAAATTAAGGAGGTCTGACCATGGCGGCGAAGCGGTTTCACATTGAAACGCCGGATCAACTGCGGGAACTATCCGAACTGACGAAGGAACACCCGAACGGGCTTGAAAACCTGATCCGGGTATGGACGGCGACGAAGCGGAAGCAGGGCAAAACCAACTGGGACAACAAGTTTTTCGCCTGCTTTTCGGGAACCAGGGATCGAATCAGCGCGATTGTGCACTTCAACAGCCAGGGCGAACTGACCCATTCAGCGCCGATTCAGTACAATAAAGCGCTGAACTGGTGCGAAAGCCATTTGAGGGAGGTCTACGACTGATGGATCGGATTACCGTTTTCTTCCATGACTGCCGCGCCGTGACGTTCGACCGGGACAAGGTATCCTTTTGCAGCGGCGACGGGACGTTCTTTGACTTCTGCGGGGAAGAAAAGCCGGAGGAAATGAAAAGGTATTCCGCGCTGGTGCGGGACGGAAAAGCCCTGGTGAACTGGGATAACGTCTGCTTTGTGAAGGAAAGCGCGGAACGGGACGAAGATCTGTAGGAGGCAGGCATGGCATGGTACTGGTGGATTCTGATTTTTCTGCTGATCGTGTGGATCGTTAAAACAATGTGACATGCGGCGGCAGGTTTGCGGGTGGGCGTGATGATAAGACGACTTCTTCATACTGTTTCTTCAAAACTGATCTCCTTTGAAATAAATGGTTTCCGAAAATCACGCAGGCATCCATCCGGGCGGTTCGATTCCGCCCCGCCGCTCCACGACCCAAATCAACAAAACAAGGAGGACAGAATCATGGCAAGAATCAATCTCTCACCCCCGTGGATCACGTTTGTCAGCGAACTGGAACAGATGTTCAAGTATGACGGCGAAGTCCACATCGTCTACGATGACGAGCGTCAAGAAGTCAAGCTGTTCGTGGACAGCGCGCCGAAAGCGGCGGCCCTTGCGGACCTGCTGCCGGACAAGAAGGAATTCGGGAATGTTTGCCTGCTGGTGACGGTGGTTCCCGCGAACGGAACTGCCACGGTCAGCAAGGACAAGCTGTTCCAGACGGCTTTCTGCGGAAACGGCGCTTTCTCGTTCGTCAAGACCGTTCACGGCATTTTCAGCAACGATCTGACCTACGTCGTGTTCAGAAACAAGGTCGTTCAGTATTGGAATGACGACCTGGGCGACGTTTACGGCCAGAAGAGCACGCTGTATCAGGAAATCGCAAAGAACCTGTTCGGCGAAAAGGAAGGAATCTGTTTCTGCACCGACATGGAGGAACCGGTCAAGGCCCTGGGCGCGCCCCTGGGCGAATGGCCGTAACTCATACAAAACAAAGGAGGCTATCGGCAAGTAACGACATTCAGGGCAAGACCTCCAATGATAATCTGGCGGCGGGAAAGACCGCTGGCGGCCCGGAAAGACGGGCATCATGCGGATATAGCGTAAGGGAGCGCAAGGGCATGGTCTGACCTGCTCGACGCACAGGTTCGATTCCTGTTGTCCGCACCAATGTAAAGCTCGCACCACGGCTATGATAAGGGGCCGTGCTGGCTTTGGAGGGGAAAGTGCGAATATCTCCTTGCCCAAAGGCCACGGGCCATTGTGGAAGTTTTCACGGAATGATATTCAAGCAGGCCAGAACAAAAACCGTGTGGCGGCCCGGAAAGACGGGCATCATGCGGGCGTGATTGGCTGAAAGACTGCCAATGGCAAACGGCTGAAAGACGCCGCTCCCGGTTCAAATCCGGGCGTCCGCACCAGGGGAGAACGTGCGCTAAGCCTTCAAAGTGACCCCACAAACGGTAAAAGAAGGTTGGCAGCCGGGAAAGACCGGCCCCCAATGGAAGCGCGGAAGTCGAAGGGGGTTAATGGCGCTTCCCTCGGTAAGCATAGAGCCAAATGGGGGTGCTTGCCGGGTATAGACCCCAGGTGACTTTTCCGGCTTTTCAAAAAGGGCGGCAATATGCAAAAGCCGGTGGCAGCCCGGAAAGACGGGCTTTTGCCAACACCACGGGAAAGGAGGAGCCATGCCGAAACGCATGGAGGAAATCAGGATCACCGCGCCGGGGCCTGGATGCTGCGAAATCTGCGCGACAAAGCACGATCCGGCAGACCCGCACGACCGGAACAGCCTGTATTACCAGAACTGGTTCCGCAAGCGGAACAAGCGCCTGCCCACGTGGGCTGACGCGATGGCCCATTGCAGCCCCCTCACACAGGCCGTGTGGCGGGACAAACTGAAAAAGCACGGAATCAGCGTGGAGGAACCGGCGGATGGGCAATGACGGATGGATGGACATATCCACCTGCCCGGTCACAACCGACCCGAAGGAAGCCAGGAAAATCATTGTCTGGCACGTATTCCAGGGCGCGATGGTCTACAGCACCATGACCGCGCGGGAAAACCGGTTCAACGTGTACTGGCGGGAACCGCCGGAAACGTGGATCGACCCGCATGACCGGATGCCGACAAGGGAGGACGCGGACGCGCTTTCCTGCATCCTTGTCATTGACAGGTACGGCGAACTGCGCGTCCGGGGATGGCGTCAGATCGAAACGCCGGATGATGTATTCGGATGGGCACCCCGCCCGGATCCGCCGGAGAATTACCGGGAACTACGTATAATCGCGGAGGAAAAGCAATGAACGAATTAGCCAACACCAAACCAGCGGAAATCAGCACACTTGACGGGCTTGCCATGGAGGCGCGGACGCTGCGCCTGAACATCAACATGAACATGTGGCAGCTTGCCCGCGTATTCCTGGAAGCCAAAGAACTGTTGCCCCATGGGGAATTCGGCAAGTGGGTGGAGGAAAACGCGGATGTCAGCGAACGCACGGCCCAGGACATGATGGCCAGCTACAAGCGATTCGGCGGCAGGCCACAATTCGCAGAACTGGGACAGGCGAAAACCTTCAAGCTGCTGCCCCTGCCCGCAGGGACGGAAGAAAAATTCCTGCAAGAGCATGACGTACAGGCCATGACGGCGCGGGAAGTGCAGGAAGCTGTGAAGCAAGTCCGCGCGGAAGCGCAGGCGGAGATCGAGAAGGAACGGCAGGCGCGACTGGACGCGGAACAGCGGGCGCTGGACGCGGAAAGCCGACCGCCGCAGATCCCGACGGAACTGACGGACGAGCTTGCGGCCAGCCGCGAGAGGGCCGCGCAGCAGCAGGCGGAGATTCAGCGCCTTGCCGCGCTGGGAAACGAAAGCCTTGCGGAAACGCGCCGCCTTGCGGCGGAAAACAGCAGCCTACGAAAGGAAATCCAGGAACAGGCCGACATGCTGAACGAACAGCAGGACGACCTGAACCGCGCGCAGCAGGAATTGCTGAACGCCCAAAGCGCCATCGCCAAGGGGGACGCCGAACGGATCCCCGCCGACCAACTGACGGCGGACGCATTCGCCAGCGCTGTGCGGGCCTTTATCGGCACCGTGGCCCGGATGCCGCACATGCGGATGACCTTTGCGACGATGGATCACAGGGATAAGGAAGAATATTCCGTACTGCTTCAAACCGTGGAGAAGTGGTGCGAGGACAGCCGCAGGGCGCTTGACACAGCCCTGGTAGACGGGACGGTGATATACAGTGAGTGAGGAACGCCGGGATTTATCCCAGTACATGCCGGACACAGTGCTGATTCCGGCGGAGAACCTGGGCCAGATTATCACGGAGATGATGCGGCCCGTGATGCAGACCATCGGGAAGATGCTGGAAAACAACACGGCGGCCCTGGAACAGCTTTCCGCCGCGCAATCTGTGCAGAACGACCGGCTGGAAGCGCTGGAAAAGCAAATCCGGTTGCAGACGAAGGTGGACGGAAAACAGGTCAGCTACCTGAACGACGCCATCCGGCACAAAGCGCGGGAAATGCTGGACAAACGGGGCATTGACGACAACAAGGCAACGGTCAAGCTCGGAAACGCCATCCGCAAAGCCGTACTGAAAAGGTACGGCATTTCTACCCTGCGGGATGTCCCGAAGCATGAATACAACGTGGCGCTGAACCAGATCGACATGTGGAGCGACCTGCTGACCGTGCGCGACGTAGTGAAGGAGGCCAGGAACCGTGCCGAAGCATCTGCGAATGCTGAACAGCCTGCGGGTGAAAATGGTGCAGCACCGGTATCACGCGAAGCTGATTAACCTTGTCAGCAGAATCTACCTGCAAGGGCTGAAAGACGAAGAGGCCCGGAAAGGACGGAAAAGTGAAGATCAAACTTGACCCAGGCGCGATTGCGCCGAAGCGCGCCCACGACACGGACGCGGGACTGGATCTGTACGCCACGGAGGACAGGATCGTGGAAGCCAAGGACGCAGCCATCTTCCATACCGGCGTACATGTGGAACTGCCGCCCGGATGTGCGGGCCTGATCGTCAGCAAAAGCGGACTGAACGTGAAGAATGGCATTACCAGCACGGGCCTGATCGACGAGGGATACAGCGGGGAAATCGTCGTGAAGCTGTATAACCACGGCGGGCGGGACTTCACCGTCAACAGGGGCGATAAAATCAGCCAGCTTGTGATCATTCCGGTGAAATACGAACCAGTGGAGATTGTGGACGAAATCGGAAGCGGCGAACGCGGCGAAGCCGGTTTCGGAAGCACGGGGAGATCATAAGCCGCAGAAGGAGCCAACACCATGAGCCAGGTGAACTATATCCAACAGATCAACATGTTCATGGAATTCGGCAAAAGAAACGGTCTGACAAGCTACGAAAGGATGTTCTGGCTGGGAATGTTCCACATCGCCAATATGTGGGCACAGAGAAGCCCGAACCATGAGTGGCCCGACGACTTTTTCCCGGTGTCGAATTCGGAAATTGAAGCATGGTCTGGTTTGGAGGAACGGAATATCCGGGCCATCAGGAACCGGTTCAAGCAGATCGGCCTGATCGACTTCAAGAAGGGCGACGGGCGAAAGAGTGATCCTGAATACAAGATCTTCTACCTGCGGTATATCAGCTACAGAATTGTACCCGATACACCCGCGAACGGGGGCAAAAATGCCGCCGATAGTGTAGGCGATAGTGTAGGTGATTGTGTAGGCGATTGTGTCAGTGATCCCGTCAGCGGTCGCGCAGCCGATTTCCGGCAGAACGGGGGCAAAAATGCCGCCGATAGTGTACCCGATCCCTTTTATGGATCTTCTTCCTGCGGTACTCCTGTAAATATAAACAGGGAACCGGTAAAGGCAGGGGCATATTCAGGGACAGAAAGGACGGATCCGCGCCCGCGCGGGCGAACGGTTCCGGCCCAACAATACGAACAGCGGCCCTATCAGGACATCCCGCCCGGAATCGTGGGGCTGGTGAACCTGGACGAGGACATGACCTTTGAAGGGCTGGTGCAGCCATGACAGCGGATGACGCAAACAAGCTGCTGGCCCTGGCGAAAGCCAATTACAGCTACGCTTTCAAGACCATGACGAAGCAGGAAAAGGTGCTGCTGGTGCAAAGCTGGGCCTTTGCCTTGCAGGACATCCCCGCCGACATCGTGATGCTGGCATTCATGCAGCTATTGACGACGAGCAAGTGGCTGCCGACGGTGGCGGAGATCCGCGAAAAAGTGCGGGCAATGTATTACCAGACGGCATATTCCAACGACCTGCTGCCGGAAGCGGACGGGGTGCGCAGGGCCAAGAAGTACATTGCGGACAACACCTGGCGGCTGCGCGGCGACGGGGAGCCGGAAATCGGCCTTGACACAATCCTTGCAGGGCCATACATGAACGCGCTTGGCAGCGGGCAGATGAGCCTGACCGGCATTGCCGGAGGGGCGGACAGATACCTTGAACTGCCGGAAACGGAGGAGGACGAATGAACGCGGCACACATCATCGGGAACCTGACACACGACCCACAACTGCGGACGGTGAACACGCAGAACGGGCAGCAAAACGTATGCGATCTGGACGTGGCGGTCAACAGGACGGTGCGCGGAAAGAAGATCACAGACTATTTCCGCGCGACCTGCTGGGGAAAACAGGCGGAAAACGCCTGCAAATACCTGTCCAGGGGCCGGAAAGTGGCTATTTCCGGGCCGGTGACGGCGCGGCCATACATGGGCAACGACGGAAAGCCGAGGGCCAGCCTGGAAATCACGCCGGATGAACTGGAATACCTGGGCGGACGCAGCGACGCGGGCGGCGCGCCGCCGGATGACGATTTTGTCCCTGTGGACGACGAAGAACTGCCCTGGGGAAATTAAGAAAGGAGCCAACACCATGAAAATTGAGGTTGAAAAGCCGAACATTGTACGAATTGCATACCATCAGACAGAGGGCGATCCGCATTACGGAAGCTGCCTTTGGGCATACTTCGACTTTGATCTGGACAAGTACATGCTGAACATTCAAAGCGACGCAGAGGATGGGCATTACCGGTGGTACGCCACGCCGGAAACCGAAAGTTTCCTGCACCTGATAGCCAGAATCCATGATGATTACCTGATTCACAAACTGTACCACGACCGGCAGGAAGTTGATATTGACGCGACACTGGCAGAAGTGCGTGAATGGCTGGGAATCGGAGAAGATGAGGACTATCAGAACGATGATTTGACGGAAGAAGAAATCGAAGAACGGCAGACGGCCATGGAAGAACTGGAAGAACTGCTGAACGAAAGCGGTTCAATGACGCAGGAAACGGCTGTCAATATCCTGGAATCATGGGATCACGATCACAGCGAATTTGAATTATGCGACATCTGGGAACGGGTCTGCATGGACTATACGGCGGGACAGAAGCGCGTGGTTCAGATTTTCAAGGACTATGTGCAGCCGAAAATCCGGGAGATTTA
>Ga0310696_10006395_pt1 | contig 14002 bp, 28 predicted proteins | sample AusTroGonzalo_MG_4_FD_203885 | JGI IMG/M metagenome (GOLD analysis project Ga0310696, IMG submission 203885) | Bovine rumen microbial communities from tropical cattle in Woodstock, Queensland, Australia - Gonzalo_02 (v2) (version 2) | ecosystem: Host-associated > Mammals > Digestive system >...
ATATTGCCAAACTATCCTGCATTTTTCGTAGCAGCGACGGTGACCTTCTCTTTCACATATAGGTGGGCGGAGGGCGAATCATCTACTTAGTGGAATCATAGCCTAACACCTCGCTTAGTTTGATTTTTTCAAAAATTGAAGGTTTTCAAATATTATTCGTATGAGGACATAACATTTTAGTATTTCACCTACAACATCAGTAGAAGCAACCTAGAAACATCTACGAACACACTAAGACCCGCGATAGTAATAATGTGTTCTTTTGGTCTAGCTATTTAACCAAGGTTTATTTTGTTCTCAACACCGCGACCCGACAACCGGTGTTATTTGCTATATCTTCACCAAATCGTAGCTTTTAACAATCCACTGAAGAGCTTGTCTATGCCATATTACTACTGGCGAACAAATTCCACTCTGTACACTAGCTTCCTTTGTTTGTGTTCATAATATTGCTATTTTTGAACAAAACTTACGGTTGAATCCGTAAGAAAAATTTTTCGTGGATTTGGCGGGGCTCGGACCCGCGACTCCCATCTTAAAAGGATGGTACTCTACCAACTGAGTTACAAATCCATTTGGTTTTACGAGTTGTTCCTTCTCGGTTCCATTCAAACACACACAACAAACATTTCTATCAGTTGTTAGTTTGTTGTAGTTTGTTCAAATGATTACATAGAAATCCTGCAATTTGATTTTTTAGGTCTATACCATCTACCCGATTCTAGCCGGGTCCGATTTTCGTCAGTTCCTATGTTTTGAACTTGTTTAATGCCAAATTATCAATCTTCAAATTGGTTTCACGAACCAACCTCATTTACAAAAAGCAATTTAGAATTTTCTTTTTGGTTTGTCAACCACTTTTCAAATCATTTCTTGTAAATGTTTGTTTTCGTTGAGGTAGCTGGACTTGAACCAGCGAAAGAATCAGAGCTTCAAAGGCTCCCGCCTTACCAACTTGGCTATACCCCAAGGGTTCGCCCATTACTCAACTATCAGCTGCTAGTCTTTCTTGGACTTGCTTCCGTTCTCACATTAAGTCAATGGGATTCAAACCCATCTCTCCGGCTTAGCCAGCCGGTATGTCTCAGTACACCATCTTCCTAAAGCTAAACTTCCACCATTGCAATCTTCTAATTGGTTTCAAGAACCAATCATTGACAAAATCAAATCTAGTAAACCATCTTTGCTTTGTCAAGGGTAATTTTGAATTTTTTTGTAAATTGAATTTTACACTGGGCTCTTCATTCCTGTTTCAGTAATTGTTATTACGGCAGTCAAATCAAAAACCAATACAATGAAAATTCAATCTACAATCAATCATTCATTACGCACAACAATATAAAAACTAATTACCTCCTTGTCAAGACACATTTGTGAATTTTTTTGTAAATAAAATTAAACAAAACAAAAACCAGTAAAACTCGTGAATTGTTTTACTGGTAATCTATTAAGTTGTATGTAATTTGAATAAAATAATTACAACAATAAACCACCAGTATTTGGTATCAAATACTTTGGATTGGGTAATCTATGTTGTTTATTATTCATTTTCATATAGTATATATAATTTTTATTTTTTAAAAATTCAAAATCGGTTATTTTAAATCTTTATCTATTTCACTAATTCTATGATTAACCAAATCATTTACAACATTATCGTTATTTAAAGTCATTTTCTAATTCGTGTTTCTTTCTATCTATTTGTGCTTGTTTCCATTGTTCAATTACTTGTTTTAGATTTTCTTTCATTTCAGCATAAGTAGAAAATTTACGAAAGTTTACAAAAAGCATTGTTCCATTTGGTGAACAAAATGCTTTTGTAGGCATTGATATTGTATGATACCTTGTATTGTAAAACATTATACGATTCAAAGAATCTGCATCATACATTCCATAAGTAGCCCACTTTTCTTCTGAGCTAGTCCAAATAGTCTTAAAATCATCTGGAATTATTGTAAGACCAAATTCTTCTGTCAATGAATTAAATTTGTCAAGATTTGTCATTTGAAATCCTTGTTTATTTCGTATTTCTTCAATTTAACTTTAGCTTTTTTGTAATTTTCTATAAACATTTGTACATACTTTTCAAAATCATCTTTTGTATCGGCATAATGACAACCATCTGGCTTTGTTTGAATCGTCTTTTTATCTGGACTATAACACTTATACCAAATTTTACCAATAACTTTATTACTATCTACAATATTATCGTAAGTAGTAGTTGTTACATGATATTCGCCCATTGTAATAGCACCTTTTATATAGCAATCACCACTACCTGTCATATTAAGATAATCAGAATATTTTTCACAAACTTCCACATATTCTTCTCTAGTCATTAGTGAAATCCTTTTCTATATCAGCTTTCTTGTTTTGTACATCAACTTGCTTTTCAACATATTTAAGGATATTGGTTATTTCTTCACTTATCCACAATCTAAAATCTTGAAAAACATCTTTGTCTTTATCCTTACTATTAGCTCTATTGAACATAACAGTTCTTGATTTAGAAGCTATGGCAAAGTGCCTTAGATTACTAATTTCCTTAGAGGAATCTTCATCTTTATGAAATTCAATGGGCATAACTATATTAATAACTTCACCCAAGTCTGTCTTTATGGTGAAGCTACAATTGGCTTTCTTTGCCCCATTAGTAAATATTTGTTCGGCGGCGATTAATTCATATTCATCACCGTCGTATTTCTTTACAAATAAATTATCACCTGTATTATAATAAATTACTATCATTTTTTGTCTGGTAAGGGTTCTCTTTCTATCTTTTCAATTTCCTTATAAATCATATCCTTCCAAAAAGTTTCATCGTAAGTATCTTCAACCCATTTCTTCATCAGCAAATGGTGAATGATGTAACCTTGATAGCTGCTCAATCCTTTATTAGCAATACTATCTTCAAACTTAGTCTTGTATGAAAGAATCTTCTTTTGGAAATCCTTGTCAGTAACTAAATCTTTTTCGGCAATCAAGATTGTACAATCAGCTGTAGCATTGAAGGCTTCTTTGTCAGTCTGCATTTCAATAGCTTCAATAATGTTACTCTTCCAACCACTATCAAGCACCATCTTTTCTGGACACATCTTCAACATCAATGCAGTCAGCTTTTCCCTTGGGGGTAAACCATCTAGACTAATTTCATCTTCCTTAAATTTCCAACCCGTAAGAATAGTCCACAACATAGACAACTTAGGGCTTGACTTAATTCGCTTATATTCATCTTGAATTTCACGATTTTCCTTATAGACCTTATCAAAGCCTTCGGCAGCCATCTTGTACAATTCTTCCCTTTCATAAGCATCAGGAATATGATTTTCATTTTCATCAAATTCACCAAACATATTATTCTCCAAAAGTAATAGATTCAACTTCAACTGAAAGTGTTTTCATCTTATTTCCACTATCCTTGTTAGTGTTGTTGATGTTACACATCTTCCAATCGTTTGAAAATTCGTAAGTTGAAATGGCAAACTCGGTTTCCAACTTAAACTTATGGTCACCATCGGCTACCATATCACTCAAGGTTTCGGGATTCCAAGTAGGACAATTTTTAAATTTAAGTGATGTAATCATAGTTACCCCTTTGTTTTCCTTAAATATAGGAAAACCCATTTGATTTTTCAATGGGTTTATTGTAAATTTTATTTTTCATTAAGGATTTTTATATTAGCTTGCCGTAGTGAATCAATAATCTTCTTTTGCTTATCGTACCTTACTGTCCAAGCTGTATATTCTTGTAAACAAGATATTGGGGCATTTTCTACTGTATAGTATTTCATACAATCTGGCTTATCATATTCAATTTGCTTTAGGGCATTTTCAGGCTTGCTATTGAAATCAATTTGTTCACATAGCTTCCACATACCCAAGCACATCAAAACAATACCAATACCAATTCAAAACCCACTCATACAGACTAAAGTTTGGAATAATCAATACCATCCTTCATATCTCGCTTAATTCCAACAAGTTCCATACCAAAAACGGCAATCGTTACAATTCCAAGAATAAGATAGGCTACACCAAAGAAACCGTTAGCATAACAACTCAAAAATTCTTGCATAATTAAGCCTCCCTGTAAACCATAATCAAACGCTTGATAGCACTAAGTTCAGCAATATTAATTGTTGATACATCGTATTTGAAAGATGAACAAGTCAAGTTAAATTCCAATACATCGTTTCTATCCTTGTTTTTAGTCAAAGACATTCTATTGCTGCTATTCACATCAATAGTGTTAATGAAATTTATCTTAACCAAAGTTTTCTTGTTTACATTGTCATAAACAATCAATTCGGTTTCCGAAAAATTATTGTGGGGATGAACTATGAAATCGCAAGCATCAAAGAACTTGCTCATATTACGGTTCAATTCGTTAAACTTTTCAAGTTTCATTAGTTACCTCCAATTAGAAAATGTAGTTCTTGCCAACCTTACGAATCTTGCCTTCTTCAATAGCACAACGAACAAGCTGACCAGCATACTTGGCAATCATAGGTTGAATCAACTTGATTTGCTTTTCAGTCAAGAAACCATTCTTAATCTTGAAATTAGCCATAGAAGAAAGCATCTTGGCATCCTGAGGAATGAAACCCACATTGTTACGATAAACCGTAGAATCGGTTTGCTTTTCATCGTGGGTCTGATTGGCATAAATGCGAAGAAGAGCCTTAACCGTCTGGTCATTCTTCGTGGTGATTTGAACCTTCATCTTAGAAATAAGGGCTTCAATGGAAGTTATTTGTGCCATATTGTTACCTCTTTGGTTGTTTTGTTTTACATAAGTAAATATAGCTAATCTCAACTTATTTGTCAATAAGTTTATGCTAAAATAATGTAAAAATTTTTATACAAAAAGAAAGGACAGGATTAAAAAATCCCATCCTTTCTACGAGGTAACAACAAACCTTTAATTAGTCCTTTAGAATACCATATTCGTAGGCTTCATCAATGGCTACAGAAAGATGTTTCAATGCTGCGATATATTCATCTTCGTGGATTTTCTTGTAGTTTGATGTAGGTTCATCATCATTAACAAACTGTTCATAATAATCAACCTTTGCCTTAGCCAAATCATAAGATACTTGGGCGGCTTCCTTGAACTTACCTTGTGCTTTCAGCTTGGAAATTTCATTAATCTTACCAATCACTTCTTGCATAAAGTCATCGTGATACTTAATCATGCTATTCATTATTTAACTCCTACGGCAACTTGATTTCGTGTTTGGGGTCAGCCCATTCACTAAACTTCTTTACCTTATCCCTAATTTCTTGCTGATATTTCATAAGACCATCACGGTCAACCAATTCGCCCAAGATAGTATTACCCTTATCATCGTAGATAATGCGACCAGTTTCATCTTTCATGGCATCAAAGTAAGGCTTAATCTTTGCCCTATACTTTTCCTTCCATTCAGGGGTCTGGTTTTGCAAATCGTAGTTCATCATATTAATCAAATTGGTTTCAAGAATTTGACGAGAACCAGGATAAAGATTGTACATCTTGTCATATCGCACACTACGATAGCCCGCTTCAAATTCAGCTTCACGGCGAACCTTGGGGGACATAATAAGTTCTTGCATTGTGTAAACTTTTCCCTTCATCAACGGGGAAATAAATTCACCATTATCACGGGAGAAATGCAAAAAGTGGCAAGCTTCGTGAACGAAAATGGCAAATGCTTCTTCAGCAGTAAGTTTCTTTACTTCAACGGTTTCCGTTCCCTTATTTTCTTCATCTTCTTCATCATCTTCACTTGTATCTTCAGTGAAAGTCAAGATGTGGTTGTCTTCATCTACCTTTACAATGCTAGGCAAACAAATCTTATCCAAGTTAAGGTGATTGGTAAAATAACCACCAGCACCCTTTGGCATTGGAACACCAATATTAAAAGTGGCAATACCCATTTCATTGTTTTCAAGTGCAGACATTACTTCACCAAAAAACTCCTGTCTACCTGGATTAGGGTCGTCAAGTTGCCAAGATTCAAAGTCTGAAAGAATTTTGTAAATTTCGTGTCCGGGTTTAACTCCCATAAATAATACCTCGTTTTTAAAGTTACTAGGTATAATATAGTAACACCATTTCTGCTTGTCAATGGTTTTTTAATAAAAAAATGTAAATATTTTTTAATAATTCTTTAGCCAATCAAAAAATTCAGCATCTGACTTACATCTTTGATAGGCTTCATTCACATCTTTATCTACCTTTTCATCGTTTGGAACAATGAAAATGGGTATTTCAGGCGGAATGTATGTTGAAGATTCCACAATCTCTATTTCAGGTTGTTTAATGGGGTAGTTTCCCGCTTGTAACATTAGTGTATTAGTATTATTACTTATAGATTTACTCTCTCTATTATTATAATCTTTATTTTCTTTCTCTAATACACTTATGTTACCTGTCTGATTTACTACTCGTAAACTGGAGTTTACATCCTTTTTTAAGTCTTCATCAAAATTGATAAATCCACCATTAGTTGAATCAATATGTTTATCTATAAACTTCTTAGCTTCTACTTGACTTTCCCATACATGCTTACAAGCTTCAATGTAGTCCTTGAAAATGAAATTTTCAAACATTCTTGCTTCTACTTCAGTAAATGGTTCTATTTCTTCCTTGTGTCTTGATACATAGTTCTTTACTGAATCTATTATACACTTGTAGCCATACTTTTCATCTAATCCTAATGCAGTATAGCCCCAATATGGGAAATATTCGCCCAATGAATCATCCATAAGTTTACGGAATCGTTTTGGGTCTAAAGCATACAATCTGTAGAATTGTTCCTTGTGATAGTCATTGAAATAGGTCTTGTATTCGCCATCAAAGGAAATACACTTATTATTTTGTTTGCTACGGGTTCTACTGTGATAATAGTAAACCTTCATAAAATCACCATCATAGTTATTATGGGTGATTAGTAGTTCCCTAAAGTCAAAATTGATTTTGTTCAAGATTTTATCAAGATTTTTATAATTTTCATTATAATCTTTTATATCAGAATTTACGGATTCCTTGCTTTCAAACAAGGTTTTCATTTGTTTTTCGTAAATTATTTTTAACTCAATATTATCTTGTGGAATAAGGTATCTTGAATGAAAACGAACAGACTTTTCCAAGTCCTTAGCGGTCATTTCTACAAGATATTCGTCACTGAATATGTTCAATGACTTCATTATGTTAATGAAATTGGCATTTTGGACTCCGACAAGCTACCTTAATGCCCAATAAGTTACCAAGAATCCTTCTACCTACTTCCTTGTCTTTTTCTTTATATACAGTTCTAGGTTGATAGAAACAGTGGGTTTCTACCAAATTGCCTGCAATATGGTTTTCTATCTTGTTCTTGGTTTCTTTAAGGAAATAGAATCTATCACCTGGTTGGTAATTGTTTACATTCTTTAGGATTTCCCTTATATTATCACCCTTTTGAAAGAATGGCTTACCAACAACATATAAAGCACGGTTAATTGTGCCGATATATGTTACAAGGTACGATTTTTAAATTTTTTTGAATTGTTCCGTTATATATACTATATAAGTTCACAAAACTAAACTCCTGGATGATAGGGTGCAACCTATCATCCTTTTTTAATGGTTTTTATTTGGTTAGATTTCTTCAACTCCATAGCCATATTTGCCAGCATAAAACTTAGCTTTTGTTTCAGCTTCAGTCTTTGAATCAAATTCTTGTGCCGCAAGATAATCTTGGGTAAATTCAGGAATTTCTACATTCCTACCATAATTTGAATCGTCTATGAAAGAACCCTTCAAATAGGTTCTCCCATAGGGAAAATCAAACCAAACAATGTATCTTTTCATTTATTCTCCTTGAGGGTCGGCGGATTCCTTGATAATGATTTCATCATCATAATCTTCAAAACCATCTCTCATTCTATTTATAACATCATCGGGTACGTCATGTACATTTTGGAAATTGTTATCCATACGATAGACTGTTACTTCATAATCGTGCTTTTTAGCCATATCAATGTAAGTATTCAAATCCTTTAGCTTGACAAAAGTATTGGCTACAATAACGGCTTCTGTGCCATTATTAAAGGAATTGAACACATTATCAAAGCACCACTTGTGAGCCAATCCAATCAACTTAGGATTCCATTTATACTTACCATCGTGCATAAAGAACATATCAGCCTCAAAATGGGTTACAGAATGCCCACTTTCAAACAAATCATGCTTCAATTTCTTTGCGTAAGTAGACTTTCCAGAACCGGGAATACCACGAATAATATAGAGTTTTTGTGCCATAGTTTTAATCTCCTTTAAAATATTTTATTACCTGAAACATTTGACAATTCTGTATAATTTACTGGTCTATACCAAGCTTCCCAACATACACAATTTTGTACCATTTTCCAAGTAGGGGCAAAATCTACAAGGCTAATCTTTGCGTCTGAATGGGTGTGTCCGTGGACCAGTACATTAGGGCTATAATCATAGCCTTCATTCAAAACAAGGCTTTCTGAGGTCTTGCTTTGGTTAAAATCATAGTGCTGGCAAACATAGTGACTACCCTTATAGTCAAAAACAAGGCTATCATACCAAGTAATATCTTTTGTATTCTTTGCTAACTTATGGTCATGATTTCCCTTAATGAAAATCTTGTTTCCATTCAACTTACCCATTTTTTCATAGAATACATTAGCTATTTCCTTTGCCTTGATATTCAACCCAAAATCACCTAAGAAGATAACAGTATCGTCTGGACCAACAAACTTGTTCCATTGGGTCATAATATCTTCATTCATTTCTTCGGTGGTTTCGTAGTTACGAGTTTGGTCAAAATGGTCAGGACAACTTCTCACCAACTTTGCGTGATTAAAGTGTGTATCTGACACAAACCACAATTCCTTAGTTTCATCAATCTTAATTGTTGCCATTAATTCCTCCATTTTCAAAATCACTTTCAATTTCATTAATTTTAGTTTTAACTTGATACTTTTTGTAATACCCAATCACTTTTTCGTATCTCTTTACTAACTTATAAATTTTATTCTTTATTTCTTCATCACTATCATCAATTGCATAAAATCCAAAACAAGCAATAGCATTGTATTCAGTACTAATATCTACTTTGTTTGCTACTTTTATTGTCCTTTGGGCTGTTTCATTAAGTGCCATACCTTGTGCTTCTTTAAATGAAACTTTAAAACCAACGAGAACATTGTTAGGACGGGCATATTTGTATGGATAAGTATAGCCATACCATAAAGTACCTAGATTTGGTTGCCTTACTAAGCCCAAACTCAAACAATATTCATCTAATTCTTTCTTATTCATACTTAAACATAGTGGTTAAAGTAGCCTTTTTGAATAGTAATATCAAGTTCCTTTTGGATAATTGGAGCATTTCCCTTTAGACAATCGCAATAACCAATAGAACCGCCCAATGGACTCCAAAAGATTAAATCATAATCTTTTAATTGAATACCATTGAGAATGTTATTCCATCTCTTGTTTCGTGTATCAACATTCGGCATTTCTTCCAAAGGATTGATGTATTCAACCTTATCCACCAAGCACAATTCAAACAAATGTGGGTTGTTTGGATTATGGTCAGTTACACCTTCAATCAAAGCCGTTTTCATAATTTCATTAGTGTAATAGACATACAAAGTAGGAATACGAAAATCCATCGGAAGCTTGTTTTCCTTACGCCAGTTTTGAATAGCATTACGAATTTCCGCACCAAGCATAGCTGTCATACAATTAACTTCTTTCTTACTATTGTAAACAAAAAGATTCATACCAATTCCTTATAGTTTTTTATTAAACAAAAGATAAGCACCAACAGCCATAAAGAACAAGTTGGATAGAATAGCCAATTCTAAGCCACCAAGAATGAAAGCAAAAGCATTAGCACCAATCCAAATTAAGAAGAATGATTCACCATCAATAGAAGGCAACTTCTTAGGAAAATCGTATTCTACATCTTCGTCTTCATCTTCCGTAAATGTAGGCTTTTCCTTTGGCTTGTAAGAAGGTTTCTTATCTTCTTCAGGCTTTCGCTTCATATAATCACGGTCATAAATTGACATAAGTTACACTCCTTGTATTAATGATATGCACAATCCGGAACATATAAAATTACAGGATTATCTTTGTGTATATCCATACACTTCAATTCAATACCCTTAGACTTACAGAACTTTTCCCAAAGTCCATACTTAGGTTCTTTACCATCTTTCTTAGCCTTTTTAATATCCTTTTCCTTTGGCACACGGCTAAAGGTATCACGATTGAAAGGCTTGCAGATGATATGCTTGCCACTCTTGGTAGGAACAATGAAGATATTATCCTTAACATACTGTTTCTTGATTTCTTCAAGTGATACACCACAAGGATTGCCGGAATTATGAATTTCTTCGTTAGTCTTGTCATAGATTTCCTGGATTTCCTTGGAAATTGGCATACACTGACAAATCATTTCAATAATATCCTTTTCGTAGGGTAAGTATTCCTTATCCAAATCAACAATCCAAGTCTTGTTTTTGCCTGCACAGTTTGCCATACCACAAGCACTTGCTACCAAGTGATAAGGGGAGGCATAAGTTTCACCACTATCAATCTGTTCAGCAATATGCTTTAACATCTTGGTAGTAATAGACTTGTAGGAACGCTTGTTCAAGCGAATATAAGCACGGACATTAAATTCATTACAAAAAGTCTTAATATCTTCTTCTACATCGTCAAGATGTGCCAAATCCTTGATAAGATAATCCTTGATTGAACGGGAATGCATATTCCCGTGATATTTCTTGTCCTTTTTACCATCAATCAAAGGGTCATCTGCTTGACGGCGAAGCAACTGCACATAGAAGCAATCACCTTCCTTCCAAGTTTTTGAATTAATGATTTTATTTTCAATATAACCACGAATAAGTTTAAAGTTATCAACCATCTATCACCTCTTTTTCCTAAAATATAGAAAACCCCATTGATTTTGTCAATAGGGTAAGGAGAATTAAATGTAAAATTAAAATTACATAATCTTATCGTGGAATATCCAAAACAAGATTAGAAGAAATGTTCCAAGGCCAGAAAGAATCAATGGTAATTCATCTTTGATACCACCATCACCGAAATCACATAGTTTTATTTTCTTATCATCTTTCTTCATATATTATTTATTAAAGTCCTTTGCCAGTTCATACTTTCTTTTTTGAATATACTTATTTTTTATGTAAAGTGCTAGAAAGTTTTGTTTCTTTTTGAAATCTTCAAAATAATATTCTAAATCTTCCATATCAAAATCTACAAGTTCCTTACACATACAATCAAAAGAAGAAATTGCATTTCTATCACTTAGGTATTTCAAAGTGAATGTTTTAAGTTCATATCTTCCAGCACCATTCTTTCTATAAACAATAAACAAGTTATCCTTGTAAAAACATTCGTGTTTACAACCCCTTATGTTTATATCTTCAAGGCTGTTTTCTTTTAACCAGTTTGTCAATTCTTCCAATGTCATTTATCATATTTCCTTTTGATAAACATAAGTATAATAATTAAAGTTAGTGCGATTCCGTAATTAAAATATTGTGGATATTGCCAGCAACCGCTTAAATAGTTTGTTCCAAAGATGTAGATTGCTGAAAATATATTTCCAAATATTGAAAGTATAATGTACAACAAACTAATATCATCGGTTGATTTAGTCTTTATAGCCTTTATGACCTGTGGTAAAGCACAAAAAGCAAAACAAATAGCTCCTAAGAATCCAATAATCGTTAATAAAATCATTTAGACAAATTACTCATAAAATAGATAAAACCAGTGGTCATTAAAGCATACATTAGTTTTTCTTCAAAGTTAAGTGGATATTGAATCAATGCGGTAAAGATTGTTACTGACAACAAAGAAGAAAGATAGACGGTTACAAATGTTTTCATTTCTTAACCTCCACCGGATGGGTTTCATCTACTTCTATTGTTTGAATTTGGAATGTACTACCTACAAAAGCATTTTTAATGAAATTTTCCAAATCACTTCTTACTTCTTTTACACTATCACCATATCTTTTGAATATTGCTGGTGTTCCATTGATTACGGTTATACACTTATACCTTGTTTTCATTAGAATCCTCAAACATCGTATTTATATCAAGTTTCTTGGTGAATGCAACCATTTCCTTAAAAGTCTTTGTTAATCGTAATAAATGCCTTCTAGCTTCATCTATCGTATTAAATTCAAGGTTGTTCCAATCATCTACAACTACATTTACACTATAATTTCCTTTGTTATCCAATGTAATTAAAAATTTACATTCGGAAATCCAAATTATTTTCTTACCCCATTGTGAAACCCTAACTTTAACACCAGGTGTAATCGTATAATATTTTGCTCCAGTAGGTTCACTTGAACAATAGCCGGTAAAGCCCTTGTAATACGCGGTTGGAGTCCAAGGTGCGTTTATAGCCGTAGCATTAGTTCCAAGGGCTACCGAATATGATTGTGATGATGATGTACCACCATTAACAATACTACCATTAACAATTACACCACTACTATTGTTAGCCATCTTCTAACCCCATTTCTTCACAAAACTTATTCCATTCATCTTCTGTAAATTGCTCGGGCATTTCATCATATTTGGTTTTTGTTGACCAAGTACTATTAGAATAACTGCCAGTAGTTACTACATAGGGGACAAAAGTTATTGATGAGCTATTTGTTCCGTCCTGACACTACTAAATTCGTCACATTGTTGTTCGCCATTTCTATATGTTCCTTCAAAAAATTCAAAAAAAGTTTCGTTATTGAATCGTTTATATTCAACCGCATAGCCATCAGGAGCAGCAGGATAAATGTTCAAGATTTGTAACTTGGTAGGTGAATTTATACTATGGTGTCCTTTCTTACATTCAGGATGGAAAATCATTCTATGATGTGTAGGACAAAAGGATAAAGTCACCCCACTATTTAACCTATTCCCTAATTCCCTTGGTACAATATGATGAAATTCTATTTGACTTCTTTCATTTGTATGGAAATTACAGCCTGGCCAATGACAAATATAATTTTTTGGACCGATAATATTTTAGATTCATAAATTATTTTTACACTTTATCTTTTGCTTCCAACATTTTAATGTGTTCTTCAGCCATTTGTCTTTCGCCTTCAATGTAAGCCTTGGTTTCTTCTAAAGTACAACCAGGGAAAGCCTTAATTTCTTCTGCAACCTTTTCAAATGTTCCATCTTGCATAGATTGTTGTAACTTAATTTCAACATACTTGTTCAATGAAACACCCATTTTGTTTGCATCAGCTTTCAAGGCATTAAGTTCATCATCACTTAATTCAATATCAATGGATTCCATACCGGCTTCAATCAATTCTACACCAGTTGGTTCAAGCCATCTACGAGCTACTTCATTTTCAATCTGACAACCCTTTGAATCTCTCCAACCAGGTACGAAATAAACAATGTTAGCACCGCCCATCATACTAATGGCATGACCTAACAAATTAACAGCACTCATCGCATTGTAAGTTACATTTGGTTCTACAATTTGGTAACTAGGCAATACAATGATATTATCATCAGGATATTTTGATTCAATATACTGAGTTGCCTCAATACGGGTTTTCATAATTTCTTCGTGGGTCAAACCACTCATAGGCTGAGAAATAAACAATGTTCTATTCACAGAAATCCTCTTCAATTTGTAATTGTTTAGAAAACACTAATGCTTTCTTATACATCATTCTATATCTATTTACTACTTGCTTTAATTCATCAAAACTATTTAAGTTTATAGAATTAGTTGAATCACGAAACACCGTAAGTTCACCTTTGGAATCAAAGTGTAAACTTATTCCATCAATGGTTAGAGTATTACCAGTATTCTTTACACGAAAATGTGTTCCACCAATATCAAGAATCCTTAGTTTGTTTTCACCAAGTTTTTCATTGGCTAACATATAACCATTAACTCTTCTTACTATACCCATAATAAACT
>Ga0310696_10006398_pt1 | contig 13999 bp, 12 predicted proteins | sample AusTroGonzalo_MG_4_FD_203885 | JGI IMG/M metagenome (GOLD analysis project Ga0310696, IMG submission 203885) | Bovine rumen microbial communities from tropical cattle in Woodstock, Queensland, Australia - Gonzalo_02 (v2) (version 2) | ecosystem: Host-associated > Mammals > Digestive system >...
CACGAACGCCGCGACCAGGACCAGGTCCGCGCCGAGGTCCTTCAGGAGGTCTATGAGCCAATCCACGTTGAATGACAGCTTGTTAAGGACCATTATCCTCTTGCCCTCGAAGCGGTGCCTGTGCTCTTTTATGAAGGCGTCATACTCCTGCTCCACCAGGGCCATCTCCGCCCTGGCCTCATCCTCCTTGCCGGAGATCTCCCCTGTCCTGGAGAGCCACTCCTCGTAGTCGTAGAGACCGACGGGTATTGGGATCGGGAACGGCTCCCTGCCGGTGCGCTGCCTTATCAGGTCGTACAGCTCCCTGTTGTTCTCCGTATCGTTCAGGATCATGTCGACGGACGCACGGCAGAAGTCCACTATCCTCCATGATTCCGTCTCGTCGAGGAACCTACAGTGCACCTTGATGCCGAAGCGCTCGAACATCCGGTCGAGCTCCTCCGCGTTGCGCTTGGAATGCACATCGAAGAACGACGTGGCCACCAGGTTGACAAGACCCTTCTCAGGTTTCACGGACAGGTCGATGGACTGCGCTATGTTGGAGGCGGCCATCATGAACCCGTCGGTGTACTCGCCCGTGATGTCCCCGTCCGCCGGCACGTACTGTATGTCGACTCCGGGGTTCTGCTTCATGATCCTGTCTATGACGCTTATGCAGTCGTCTCCGATTATGCCGGGCATGCATGTGGTGATCACGGCTATCTTCCTGTGGCCCTCGGCTATGGTGTCCAAGAGCGCCTTCTCCAGGTACTTCACGCCGCCGAATATGGATACAGCGTCGTCCATCATCGTACATCTGACGTTGTGGGTCGGCGTGATCTGGAAGACGTCCCTGTCGTAGAGCTCCAGAACGGCCTTGCTGCGCGACGTGTCCATGAAGTAGAGGCAGCTCTCGGGCCCGTGCAGGACCACAGCATAGTCGCTGACCTTCATGTAGGCTGCGAGGGCCCCGTACGCGGCGCATGACATCATTATGCGAGAGTCCCTGATGGACCTCTTGCACTTTCCGCATCCGCCGCAGGGATCTCGGGTGGAAGGGGGCTCCCCTTCGCGAATCTCCCTGCCTGCTGCGAGGTCGGAGAGTTGATCGTCGTTGAGGGGGTGCGGATATACCGGCTGCACCCTGCCCTCGGAGACGTCTATGATCCTCTGTGCGATGGAATCCACCGTGGACGATATCTGCGAATCGGGGAACATCTCGCGGACCGTGTGCCCGCATCCCTCCGCCTCCGCGAAGGCACCGTCGCGCGGAATGACCGCTATGACCTCGGTTCCGGTTGCCTTGGCGAACCTGCGCACGAGCTCCTCCTCGCCCTCCACGCCGCGGGAGTTGAGGATTATCCCAATAAGACGCGGGGAACCGGTGTCGAAGTTGCCGAGCCCCTTCATGATGTTGTTGGCGGCGTACATTGCCATGAACTCGCCGGAGGTCACCAGGATTATCCCGTCTGCGTACTCGCCCCTGAGCGGCACCGCGAATCCTCCGCAGACCACGTCGCCCAGGACGTCGTAGATCTTCACATCGATGTCTAGATCGTCCACGCCCAGCTTCTTCAATGTATCGAATGTCGTGAGGATACCGCGCCCGGCGCATCCTATGCCCGGCTCCGGGCCTCCCGCCTCCGTGCAGATGATCCCCTCGGTACCCGTCACGACGACATCCTCCAGCTTCCTCTTGCCGATGGGGACGTTCCTGACGTATTCCAGCACCGTCGGCTGGGCCTTCCCCCCGAGGAGCAGCCTCGTGGAGTCGTGCTTCGGATCGCATCCGACCTGCATCACCTTGAGGCCTTTCTTGGCCAGAGCGACCGATATGTTGGCGGCCATCGTGGATTTGCCGATCCCGCCCTTTCCGTACAGTGCCATCTGATACATGGGTACCGATGTCATAATCTCATTTCAGCATAAAAATATTGGATGATACCACCACTAATTGGGTTAGGTTATAATGTGATGAAGTGCATACCTATACCTTACCTGAAGGCGAGACAGATGGGCATCAATATTGGGATTTGTGAGATGGAAGCCAAGAACGCCTCCTGCAGGGACCTGAGATCGACTATCATAAGGGTCCATGTGGACAGCGAGAAAGGTTTCGAGGACATCGTCCAGTACGAGGAGATCGTGGACCTCGACACGGCCAAGAAGGCCGTCGGGGACTGGGCTGCCTTCATCAAGAGGAACAGGATCAACGAGGAGACGGATGCGGTCTACATGTCCAAGGTCAAGAAGGACGAAGACATCGCACTGCTCAAGCCGCTGGCGAAGAACGTCTGCACGGGATGGATCCCCATGGAGGGGCTTCCCGAGGACAGGAAGAAGGCCGTCATGGCGGTCGCCAGCAAGGACGACATCATAACAGGCTGGGACCAGCTGGAGTTCGACGAGATGAACGAGCTCTGCGCCAAATGCCCCCTGTCCTGGGACAAGGGGCGCGGATGCATAGGCGCTTTCGGCCCCGACACCAGCAAGCTGCCCGAGATCGCCGCTAAGTACGATTGCCCGATAACGGCATCGGCCCCGGTATCGGCCAAGGCCCACAAGATATTCACGCCCAAGGACGCCGAGGCCCTCCTCAAGGAGGTCGAGGTCCTGAGGGAAGCTCTCCCGAAGGAGGGCAAGGTCTACGTGAACCGCTACGGCGGGCCCGTCGACAGGATGGAGGCCGTGGCCAAGATCTCCGTAGCGGAAGGCTGCGGCTGGTACTTCTTCTGATCAGCTGTAACCGTTGAGACGAAGGATGAGGGAGGTCATGTTGGCCACCAGGGCCCTTACCCCCTTCATTCCCTGCTTGTCGTCCTCGTACTGAGGGGAATTGAGCGCACGGACTATCGGCAGCGGGTTGGACCCGCACACGTTCATGCCGTTGCGCAGAAGGAAATCGACCATCTGGTTGTATACCAGGGATCCGCCGTCGTGGCCGCAGACGGCTATGGCGCCTCCGACCTTCCCGTTGAGCCCGAGGTCCCCCTTCTCGAAGACCAGGGCGGCCCTCTCCATGAACGTCTGCATGACGCTGGGACATGCGTTCGCGTAGGTGGGCGAGGCCATGAGCACGGCATCCGCTTCCCTAAGCTTGTCGAGGACGTCGTTGAGGCCGTCGTCCTCGTCCATGCACCTGCCATCGCCGCGGATCTCGCAGGTGAGGCAGACGTTGCAGTTCACGAAATGATAGTCGTAGACGCAGATCATCTCCATCTCGATGCCTTCCCTCTCGAACATATCCTGGACCTCGTTCAGTATGTTGCTGGTGTTCCCTATCGGGCGGGGACTGCCGTTGATGGCGATTACTTTCATGAGCCCGCTATCTTCCGGGAGATAGATAAGGATTGGCGGTGTCCCCTCCATCCCGAGGATACTGATACGTAGGAAAATAATGAATAACAGTGTTAAGTCCTCTTTATTGCCTAAGAATCGGGCGCACGCAATATATAGCACTAGATGTTCGTGGAGACAGCTACAGGTGAAGACATGACTGACATGCTGAACATCGTCGACCTCCACGTGGAAGCCGGTGGAAGGGAGATCCTCAAAGGGGTCAACCTCACGGTGAAGGAAGGGGAGACGAGCGTCCTATTCGGACCCAACGGAAGCGGGAAATCGACATTGCTGGCCAGCATCATGGGGTACAGCGCAATAACCGTGACCAGCGGGAAGATCATCTTCAAGGGAGTCGACATCACGTACCTCCCGGTGGACGAGCGCGCCAAGATGGGCATAGGCATGATGATGCAGAGGCCGCCCAACATCTACGGCGTGAAGCTCGGCGACCTGCTCAGAGCGACCGCCGACGATCCCGACACGGCCATCAAGGAAGCCGACAAGTTCAGGATGGAGAGGTTCATGGAGAGGGAGATCAACGTCGGATTCTCCGGAGGGGAGATCAAGAGGTCCGAGCTCCTGCAGCTCACGGCCCAGAGCCCTGACCTGCTCCTTCTGGACGAGCCCGAATCCGGTGTCGACCTGGAGAGCATCGACCTCATCGGGAACAAGGTCCACGACCTGCTCGAAGAGAGGAAGGACTCCAACGGGAGGCACGTGTCCTCGCTGGTCATCACACACACCGGCCAGATCATGGACTACATCGGTGCCAAGTACGGTTATGTCATGAAGAACGGGGTCATCGACCGTCTGGGAGACCCCATGGAACTGCTCAAGGAGATCAGGCTCCAGGGCTACGGGGAGTGAGAATATGCCGGAGAGTCAGACTGTCAGGGACGCGCTGAACAAGAAGGGCGCCTACGGGAAGGACCTGGACCTGGACCATTACGAGTCCGACATGGACAAGCAGATCGTCGTTGACGACATGGAGAAGTCCGATTTCAAGTCGTACATGAAGAACGTGGGGATCGTCGCGGACGAGATGAACCGTTCCGGTACGATCATGTTCATAGACAACAGGCCCAGCCATTGCTCGCCCAAGACCCAGGAGGGTCTGGAGTACATGCCCCTCCAGGAGGCCATGAAGAAGTACGACGGACTCAAGGACTATTGCTGGAAGGCCATCGATCCCACCAAGGACAAGTACACGGCCAGCACGTATCTGGACGATGCGGACGGATACTTCGTCAGGGTGAAGTCGGGCTACCACATCAAGAGCCCCCTGCAGACATGCATGCTGCTCAACACCAACAAAGGGGCCCAGAAGGTCCACAACGTCATCATAGTCGAGGACAACGCTTCCCTCGAGATGATCACCGGATGCTCCACTGCGCATCACGCCAACGACGCGCTCCACATGGGTATCTCCGAGATGTACATCGGGGACAACTCCAGCCTGTCGTTCAGCATGATCCACAGCTGGGGCAACCAGACCGGAGTGCGCCCCAGGACGGCCACGGTCATCGGTAAGAACTCGCATTTCACCAACAACTATGTCATCATGCACCCCGTCGGGACCCTTCAGAGCTTCCCGTCGGCCACGCTCGGCGACAACTCCTCGGCGACGTACAACACCATGTGCATCGCTTACGAGAACTCGGACATCGACACCGGAGGGCTCGTTTACCTGAACGGAGAGAAGTCCAGAGCGGAGATCATGAGCAGATCCATCTCCATGGGCGGAAAGATGTGCGCCCGCGGACGCATGGTCGGCAACGCCCCCGGCGCGAAGGGACACCTCGAATGCAGGAGCATCATCCTGAAGGACGGCGGAGCCACTCTGGCAATCCCCGAGCTCGAGGCCCACATCGCGGACGTCGAGATGACCCATGAGGCGGCGGTCGGAAAGGTCGCCAGGGACCAGATCGAGTATCTGATGTCCAGGGGACTGGACGAGGACCAGGCGGTCAGCATGATCGTCAAGGGATTCCTGTCCGGCGCATCCATCAACGGACTCCCGCCTGAGCTCCAGAAGGAGCTGGACGAGGCCATCGCCAAGGCTAACCTCGGAGACTGAAACCATTCACGGGGGGTCTTCCCCCTTTCCTCAATTCTTGAACTCGGCCCCCGTCTCGATGAGATGGATTATGTTCCCGTCATCGTCGCGGATGGAGCAGAACGTTCCGAACGGCCCTCTCCTGGGCTCCTGCTCGAAGATCACGCCCTCGTCTATCAGGCGCCTGCGAGTGTTGTAAGGGGAATCCACTCCGAAATAGAGCCCGGTGTCCACCCCTGTGTCGCTGGACTTTCTGATAATGATCCTGCATTCCCCTCTGATGAGATATGCTGAGCTCTCATCCTCCGAAAGGACGTCCATGTGCAGCACGTCCCTGTAGAATGCAACGGACCTCTTGACGTCCTTGGCGGGTATCGTGCATACGTGGATAGATTCCGGGAGACCTTCGACGGTGTACTCGAAGTTCGCTCCATGGGGGTCACCTAGCGGCATAGTACCGTCATCGACGCCAACGGATATAGGTGATGTGGGTTGGACGGCAGGGCCCTCCCCCAACGGTTAAATACATGTCCATTATACACTGGAATGTTGCCCTGGTAGTGTAGCGGCCTATCATGAAGCCCTGTCGAGGCTTCGACACGGATTCAAATTCCGTCCAGGGCGCTCATCTCTTCTTCAAATCTTGAAAATGATCATTCTTCACGTCTTCCTGTCCCGATACCCTCTTCCGATTTCTTGAACTCCTCGGGGCAGTATTTAAATTAATATTTTGAGATAAATTAGTGTTAATTTAAATAGTCCCCAAGGAAAATATCTTTAATGACCCCGCTTAATGTCCGCAGCATGCGTTGGATGCTCCGCAGCAAGATACACAGGGCCACCGTCACAGAGACTCGCCTCGATTACGAGGGAAGTATCACCATAGACGAGGCTCTCCTAGAGGCCTCCGGCCTTTGGGTAGGGGAGAAGGTCCTGGTCGCCGATGTGGACAACGGCAACCGTCTGGAGACCTACGTTCTGCCCGGGAAGCGCGACTCCGGGATCATCGCCATGAACGGCGCTGCAGCCCATCTGTGCAAGGTCGGGGACAAGATCATCATCATGGGTTTCGAGTTGAGTGATGAGAAGATCTTCGCCGACGTCGTCCTTGTCGACGGGGACAACAGGATCGTCAGAGAAATGGTGTACTGATGTTCACAGTGTATTCCGACGGAGGATCCAGGGGAAATCCGGGCAAGTCCGCCTATGCGATAGTCGTCACCGAGGACGGCGAGATCGTCCATGAGCATGCGGAGTTCCTGGGCGTGCACACCAACAATTATGCGGAATACCGCGGACTCATCGCAGGTATCACCAAGGTGCTGGATCTCAAAGGGACCGAGGCGGAGTTCGTCATGGACTCGCAGCTCGTCATAAGGCAGATGAACGGCGAGTACAAGGTGAAGAACCCGGACATGAAGGCTCTCTATGATGATGCGAAGGCGCTGTCCTCCCTCATACCTAAGGTCAGTTTCCGCAACGTCCGGAGGTCAGAAGAGCTGATCCCCCGTGCGGATTTCCTTCTGAACGAAGAGATGGATAGACATTGAACAGCGAAAGTTCCCAAGTCACTTGGGAACTTTCTCCCATTTCACTTGGGAACTTTCGCTAATTGTTGAGTGTTAGTGTAACGTACTTCTCTAGAAGATGGCGTGTTCGTAGTGCCGATCACGTCCCTGGGCTGCTGATCACTGGATCTTGGATGCCAGCTCCGAGATCTTCACCAGCTGCTGCTCTCCGGTGGACATGTCCCTTAGCGTGACGGAATCCTCCTCGAGCTCCTTGATACCGACGATAACAGCGTATCTCGCCCTGACGGCCGAGGCGTACTTCATCGCCTTGGCCATCTTGCGGCCCATGATGTCCATGTCGGAAGAGACGCCTGCCGCGCGCAGCATAGCGACGATCTCCGCGGACTTCAGCCTGACGTCGTCGGAGACGGGGACGACGTATGCCCCGATGCCCTTGGGCTCGTAGACCTGTCCCTCCTTCTCCATGGCCAGGAGGATCCTGTCGAATCCGATAGCGAAGCCTGTGGAGAACACCTTCTCGCCTCCGAAGAGCTCGGAGAGCGTGTAGGAACCTCCGCCGCAGATCTGCTTCTCCGCTCCCAGGGCGGGTGCCTCGGCCTCGAAGACCATTCCGGTGTAATAGTCGAGCCCGCGGACGACCCCGAGGTCGATGTCGTAGTTGTCGACGCCCATGGCGTGCATGTACGATGTGACCTGCCTGAGGTAGTCTCCGGCCTCTCCGGGGACCTTCGAAAGGACCTCTGTGCCGCCGACGGTCTCGGTCAGCGTGAATATGGATTCGATGCAATCGGCCTTGACGCCCATCTCCTCGAGGATCGGGCGGGCCTCGTCGTAGAGCTTCTTGTCGAGCTTCTGCAGGACCTCCGCCGTCCTCTCCTTGGGGACTCCGGCATCGGCTATGGCCTGCCTGAGGACGCCGATGTGGCCGATGTGGATCTTGTAGTCCTTCAATCCGAGCTCCTTTATCATGGCCGCTGCCATGCAGATGACCTCGGCGTCGGTCTCGGGGGTGGCGGAGCCTATGAGCTCGGCGCCGAACTGGAAGAACTCCCTGTACCTGCCGCTCTGCGGCCTCTCGTACCTGAAGCACTGTCCGAAGTAGAATATCTTGATAGGCTTGGGGTCGTTGCTCATGCCGTTGACGAACATCCTGATGGCGGGCGCCGTCATCTCCGGGCGGAGCGCGATGTCCCTGTCCCCTTTGTCCTTGAAGGCGTAGAGCTCCTTCAGGACGTTGGGCCCGGACCTGAGCACGAACAGCTCCGTGTCCTCGAAGATGGGCGTCTCGATCTCCCTGAAGCCGAAGGTCTGCGCGGTATGCCTGAGCCTGTTCTCATAGAACCTGCGTTTCTCCATCTCATCGGGAAGGAAATCCCTAGTACCGCGCGGACACTGAATCATGCGTCTCGCATTACAGGGGGTGTATAAAAGAGCCTTGCCATCAGCAAGGAATAGGAGGGTCGCCCCTCCTTGGTTTCAGATCTTTTCATCGGGCAGGTAGCCGTCGTCGATGTCCTCGTCCGCCTTGGGATCCTTCGGGATCTGCGCGGCCATCTCCTCGACGGTCGGGATCGGACCGAGGATGTCGTCGGGGTCGCCGACGGCCTTGCGTATGCCCTCTATATCCGATACTTCCCTGTCTGGCACATTCTTCGCGGTGCCCAGGTACTCGGACACGCCCTCGACCAGCTTGGTGACCTCCATCGGGAAGAATATCTTCGAGGACTCTCCCTCTCCGACCTTCTGCAGGGTCTGCATGGACAGCACGGACATGGCCTTGGAGTCCATGGTGGCCGCTCCTACGGACAGGATCCTGAGCTTCTGGGCCTCTCCCTGTCCCTCCAGGATGGTGGCGAGCCTCTTTCCTTCCGCCTCCAGGATCATCGACTGCCTCAGACCCTCGGCCTCCAGGATGCGGGACCTCTTCTTTCCCTCGGCCTCCAGGATGGCCGCCCTCTTCTGTCCGTCCGCCTCCAATATGGCGGCACGCCTCTTCCTCTCGGCGGAGGTCTGCTCCTCCATGGAGTCCTTGACCTTCCTGGCGGGGTTGACCTCCCTGATCTCGACGGCCTCGATCTTCACACCCCACTTGTCGGTGTTCTCGTCGAGGATGTCCCTCAGGCTGACGTTGATCTTCTCTCTTGAGGACAGGATCTCGTCGAGCTCCATGTCTCCGATGATCGACCTCAGGGTGGTCTGCGCCAGGTTCACGGTGGCGAACCTGTAGTTGGAGACCTCGAAGTATGCGTTCTTCGGGTCGGTGACCTTGATGTAGATGACCGCATCCACATCCACGGGCGAGTTGTCCTTGGTGATGACCTCCTGCTTCGGGACGTCCAGGACCTCGGTACGGAGATCCATCTTCACGACCTCGTTGATCAGCGGGAACACCACGTTCAGTCCCTGGTTCAGGACCCTCACGAACTTTCCGAGCCTCATGTAGATGCCTTGCTCGTAGGGCCTGACGATCTTGATACCGCTGGTGATCACCAGGATAACGACCACCACGGCTATGATTGTCAGAATCAGAATGATTTCATCCATTGCTCCACCTCATGCTCTGCGCACGTGGACGTGCACGCCCTCGCTGCGCTCGACCACGACCTCCGCCCCCTCCTCGAGGGGCTCGTCGGATGTGGCGGACCACAGCTCGCTTCCGATCTTGACCTTGCCCTTCATGCTGCCCAGCTCGGTGGGGACGGTGACAATGCCGCTCCTCCCGACCAGGGAATCCGCCACCGTGGTGGACGGCGGCTCCGGTTTGGCGAGATACTGATAGGCCTTGAGCGTCACCAGGGTGACCGGTATGGCCACCGCGATCGCTATGACCGGGGACCATATGCTCATCAGTATATCCGGCCAGAGAATGCCGACTATTCCCAGCACCAGCAGCACGACTCCCGGGATCACGCAGAAGCCTCCGGGCGAGAAGACCTCGTAGATCAGGAACAGCGCACCTGCTATCAGGATTATACAGGATATCAAGAACGGATCCATGGTACGGCATCGGCGACCATTAAGATAAACGTATGTCTAAGCTCTTCGGATTGACCGGATCAATCGGAATCCAGGTCGAACTGGCTGTCGTACAGCTCCTTGTACGCTCCGTTCCTGGCCAGGAGCTCCTTGTGGGTCCCGGTCTCCACTATGGAACCGTCCTTGACGACAAGGATCAGGTCCGCGTCCACTATGGTGGACAGCCTGTGTGCGATGATGAACGAGGTGCGTCCCTCCATCATGCGGTCGGTGGCATCCTTGATGAGCTTCTCCGTCAGCGGGTCCACCGAGCTCGTCGCCTCGTCGAGTATGATCATCGACGGCCTGCCGAGCATCGCCCTTGCGATTGCCACCTGCTGCCTCTGGCCCGCGGACATCGAATCGCTGTCCCCGATCATGGTGTCGTAGCCTTTCGGCAGGGCCGACACGAAGTGGTGCAGGCCCACGGCCTCGCAGACCCTGTCCAGGTCCTCCTCCTTCACGCCGTCCCTGTTGAAGATTATGTTCTCCCTGAGGGTGCCCTCGAACATCCAGGTCTCCTGGAGCACCATTCCGAACAGCCCGCGCACCTGCTCCCTGGTCAGGTCCCTCACGGACACCCCGTCGATGAGTATGTCCCCGGAATCCACCTCGTAGAACCTCATGAGCAGGTTGATCAGGGTGGTCTTGCCGGCCCCGGTGGGTCCCACGATGGCGACCTTCTGTCCCGGCTCCACGTCTATGGAGAGGTCGTGTATGATCTCCTTGTCGGGCAGATATCCGAAGCAGACGTCCCTGAACTCCACCTTGCCCTTCACCGTTCCGAGGTCGACCTTGACCTCCTCCTCGGGCATCTCGTCGTAGCCGAGGAACTTGAACACGCGCTCCGCGGATGCCGCCACCGACTGCATGCTCACGACAGCGGATGATATCTGGGTGAACGCGCCGGTGAACAGCTTGACATAGATCATGAACGCCACGATAACTCCGAACGTGATGCTGCCGCCCATGTAGAGCATGGCTCCGGTCACGCAGATGAGCACGTACCCCACGTTGCTGACCAGCCCGCTCAGGTGGTTGGAGATGCCTCCGAGGAACGAGGACCTGAACGCGGTCCTCCCCAGCTCCTCGTTGATCTTATCGAACCTCTCCGTGGCCTCCTTCTGGCCCGCGTAGATGGACACGACCGTGTGCCCGGTGTACTGCTCCTCCACCAGGCCGTTCATCGCGCCCAGGTTCTTCTGCTGCGAGACGAAGTACCTCTGGGTGCGCTTGGCGATGACCTTTATGATAAGGAACCCGACCACTGCGATCGCTATGGACAGCAGGGTGAGAGGTATGTCCAGGAAGGCCATCAGTATGAACGAGATCACCAGCGTGGTTATCGCGGTGACCATGGAGCTTATGCACTGGTTGAGCGACATGCCGAGGGTGTCCACGTCGTTTGTGACGCGGCTCATCACGTCCCCCTTGGACGACCTGTCGAAATAGCCCAGCGGGATGCGGTTCATCTTCCTCGAGATGTCCCTGCGGAGCATCTGGGCCACCCTCTGGGACACCGTGGCCATCATGTAGTTCTCCACGAACGTCAGCAGCCCGCTGACGACGTATATCGCGATGAGGATATAGCCGATGTCCTTCACCGCGTCCAGATCCATGACCTGCGACAGCCCCTCCTGGATGAGGTTGGTCATCTCGCTGAGGTAGTACGGCCCCAGCAGGGCCAGGCCGGAGGCGATGGCCGAGCATGCGGCCGTCAGTATGAACATCAGCTTGTAGCGGCTGATGTAGCGGAAGATGTCGGACCACGCCTGCCTGAAGTCGTCGGGCTTCTTGGAGTCCTTCATCTTACCGCCCCCTTGAACTCCTGGATCCTGGCCATCTCCCTGTAGAGCTCGCAGGTCTCCATAAGCTCCTCGTGCCTTCCGGAACCGACCACGGTGCCGTCGGCAATGACTATGATGCGGTCCGCATCCGCTATGGTGCTGATCCTCTGCGAGACTATCACGACGGTGGAGTCCCCCGTCATCCTCTTCAGGTTGGAACGGACCTTGGAATCCGTCTTCAGGTCCAGCGCGGAGAAGGTGTCGTCGAAGATGTAGATCTCCGGCCTCTTGCATACCGCGCGGGCGATGGATATGCGCTGCTTCTGGCCGCCTGATAGGTTGGCGCCGAGCTGCTCGATGACCGTATCGAGGCCGTCGTTGGCCTCCAGGAACGCGTCGATGCATGCGACGCGGGCGGCCTCCATGATTTCCTCGTCCGTGGCGTCCGGACGGCCGTATCCGATGTTGAACCTGACCGTGCCGGAGAACAGTATGGGCTTCTGCGTCGCGTATCCCATCTTGGAGCGGAGCGCGTCCAGCTCGTAATCCTTGACGTCCACCCCGTCGATCTCCACCGTGCCGGAGGTGCAGTCGAAGAGGCGGGGGATCAGATTGACCAACGAGGTCTTTCCGGAACCCGTCTGGCCGATGATCGCGAGGGTCTCGCCGCGGTGCACGTCGAAGCTTATCCCCGACAGGGTCTCCCCGGAGCCGTCCGGATAGGTGAACGAGACGTCCTTGAATGAGATGCAGACATCGGTGTCCTCGGAATCGGTCCTGCTCCCGTTTACCACGCTCACATCGGTGCTGATGACGTCGTTGATACGGCGAGCGGAGACTATCGCCCTGGGTAGCCCCATGGCTACATGGGCCAGGAGAATGAACGATGAAACCACGTACAGGATGTATGACGAGAATACGACCATGTTGGAGAACACGGTCAGCGCCTCCTCGCCGGAAGCGGCCGCGAATATCAGGTCGGCGCCTATCAGATAGATGGCGACTGTAAGGATGTTCTGGACCACCCCGTTGAAGGGCCTGGTGAATGCGAGCAGCCTCGATGCGAACAGGTTGTTCTCGGTGAGCTCGTCGTTCGCCGTGTCCGCCTTCCTGTTCTGGTACTCCTCCGCGTTGAAGGCGCGGATGACCCTGACTCCCGACATACCTTCGCGGACCGTGCGGTTCATTCCGTCGGTGAACCACTGGACCTTCCTGTAGCGGGGGATGACGTAGCTCAGCATGAAAATCTGGACGATGACGATCGCCGTGATTCCTATGGCGGTGACCTCGGTCCATTCCCAGCTTCCGGTGGCCACCTTCGTCAGCGCTATGTAGACCATCACGGGGACCTTGACTATCAGCTGGGACGTCCTCGCCACGGCGTTCTGCACCTGGGTGACGTCATTGGTGGAGCGGGTGATCAGGCTGTATATGTTGAAACGGCCCATCTCCTCGGGGGAGAACGACTGGACCTTCATGAACTGCTGCTTGCGGAGGGTCTTCGCGAACTCCGCGGCGACATAGGCTGCGACTCCCCCTGCGCAAATCGAGCAGACGACGCTCCCTATGGAGCACAGGATCATGCCCAGCCCCTCTCCGAGGATCGCCTCCGGCGGGCTGCCGTCGTTGAGCAGGACGGTGATCTTTGTCATGTATCCCGGGATCTCCAGGTCGAACCAGACCTGCATGGATACGAACGCCGCCATCACTGCTATCAACAGCCACTGAACGACTGTCAGAAAACGCAGGATGGACTTCACGATGCTCACCGTCTAATTGGATGTATAGTGCAATGCCTTCCTGGGATAAAAGCCTAGGACAAAACTACCCAAATCCCTCCTATTTTAGCCACCTGCCCGATAACAAGGTATAAAAAACATGACGCATACCCGGGGTACACCAAATAAATCCCAGCCGGCGAACGTATGTCGACGGGTCGATAGTGATTGAAATGAAAGCTTTGTACAACGACGGAAGCGTCCAGGAGTGCGAAGATGAGCTCAAGACCATCAGGCACACCGCTTCCCACGTGATGGCCCAGGCGGTGCAGAGGCTGTACCCCGGGACCAAATTGGCGATTGGACCTGCGATCGATGACGGATTCTACTATGACTTCGACAAGGAGGGTGGATTCGTACCCGAGGACCTCGAGAAGATCGAGGCCGAGATGAAGAAGATCATCAAGGAGAACCTCAAGCTGGAGACCTACACGCTCTCCAGGCAGGAAGCGATAGAGTACCTCAAATCCAAGGGCGAGATATACAAGGTCCAGCTCGTAGTGGACCTCC
>Ga0310696_10006401_pt1 | contig 13986 bp, 13 predicted proteins | sample AusTroGonzalo_MG_4_FD_203885 | JGI IMG/M metagenome (GOLD analysis project Ga0310696, IMG submission 203885) | Bovine rumen microbial communities from tropical cattle in Woodstock, Queensland, Australia - Gonzalo_02 (v2) (version 2) | ecosystem: Host-associated > Mammals > Digestive system >...
GGCGATGGCTGTCGGTAAGAATACGATTCTAGATAAAAACAGCATTCAGTGGTTCAGATTCACGTTCATCCTTGTCTCGCTGGGCATGATATTTGAGTATGCAGGTGTCCTGTTCAGTCATCTGGGCAATGTTCCATCCTGGCTTTTTATCACTGTTACCCTGTGTGAGTATGTGCTTTCTCCGTTCCTTACGCTCTCGCTCGCAAAAAGCTGCGGAATAAAAGCATCGCTGAAGCCGATGTTTGCCGTAATGATGTTCCATGCGGCTCTTGAAATTGTCTTGGCTCCTTTTGGTATTATTTTCTATATTAGTGATGAAGGATATTTTTGTAGGGGCGATTTTTACTGGATATACCTTGTTTTTTGCGGTATTTCCTTTTTGTTCATACTTTTCGTTTTTATCCATCTTGCGCGTAAAGCAAAAGAAAAAAATCTTGGCGCACTGGTGATGATCGCAATCACTTTCCTTTGCGGACAGATTCCTTCAATTGTCGAGGATCAAATTTATACCGGATATATGTCAATCTGCATTACTGCCGTTCTGCTTTATATTTTTACTCAGGATTTGATGCGTGGGCAGTTAATCAAGATAATCGGCCAGGAACAAGAAAAATCGACGCATGATTCACTTACTGGAGTTGCAAACCGTGAGTTGTTTGAGCGGAAAACAGGAATAATGAACGGGAATATCCAGAACGATGCTCAATCCGTACATTTTGCAATTTGTGAGTGCGATCTTAACAATCTTAAAGTTATAAACGACACGTATGGTCATGAGTCTGGCGATTTTTATATAAAAGCATGCTGCAAGGTGATCTGTAATTTCTTTAAGCACAGTCCTGTGTTTCGGACAGGTGGCGATGAATTTGTGGTAATTCTGCAGAATGAAGACTATGAAAATTATGAGCAGATAAAAAAAGATATAAATGATTTTGTGATGTCCGAAGTGAACAAAAAAAGTTCGATACTGGAAAAAATATCGTTTGCAGCTGGTTTTTCAAAATTCAACAGTAAGACAGACAAAACTGTGGGCGATGTTTTGAATCGTGCCGATTTTGAGATGTATATCCACAAAAAATGCGTGAAAACTAGTACAGGTGTTTAACCTGGGCGTTTCCGCCTGTGGCGGCCGGGCTGCTACAGGTTTCGCTATCGCTCCAGCCTCCTCGGCTGAATCAAATTCAGCCTGCGGTGGCTGCCTGCGGCACCTTCCGCATCCCTAACGCGGTCTTGCTTTAATCGCTTTCAAATGCCATATTAACATCATGTCAGAAAAGCTCCGCATTTTATATGAAGATAAATTCCTTGTCGTTGTTTATAAGCCCGAAAATATGCTGACAGTGCCTTATCCTGGCTCGCGGGCGCGAACCGCACTCGATGTTCTTACGGAAATGCGGCGGAAGCGAGGTCTTGTTCATGGCAGTTACAGACCGGCTGCCGTTCACCGTCTTGATAGAGAAACTTCTGGCGTTATGATGTTTGCCCTAACCCCGGAATGCCGTGACAGAATTATGAACGACTGGCAGCGTATGGTGAAGCACCGCTATTATGTGGCTCTTTCAGAAACTCCTCATGCTGGTTTGGACACTTTGGCCAACGAGGGCGTAATAGATCTTCCGCTTACAAAAAATGCGATGCATCATTCGTACGTCGCGGACTCGACACGCGGGGGAAAACCTCTTAAAAACGAAGTGCAGGCGGTGACGCACTATAAAATCCTTGAAGAAAGCAGTAAATACACGCTTTTCCAGCTGGAACTTGAAACAGGCAGAACGAACCAGATTCGTGCGCACCTTGCCGCAAAAAAGTACCCCATCGCCGGAGACAACCAGTACCGCGCTCATTCCGACCCGTTTCACAGGCTTTGTCTTCATGCCCGTACGCTTGAGTTTGTACATCCGTACACGCATGAAACGCTTTCATTTGATGTTCCTGAGCCAGATTCTTGGCATAAATTGTTCAAACGGTAGGAAATAATTGTACTGTTGCAAAACTTGCTTGACATCTGTTAAACGTTGTAATAACATACTAGTATGTTAGAATTGAACAGAAAATCTCTTTCACTTGAAGAATGGAACAAAAAAGATGTCGCGCGCCCTGCATTTAATATTGAGGAAATGCGCGAGGAAACACAAAAAGCTCCGGAATGGCTCCACTTTGGAGCGGGTAATATTTTCCGTGGCTTCATAGCAGTGCTTCAGCAAAGACTTCTTGACGCGGGTCTTGCAAAAACTGGTATTATCGCGTCCGACACATTTGATTATGAGATAATCGACAAAATATATGAACCTCATGATAATCTCTCGCTGCTTGTTCTTATGAAAGCAGACGGATCCCTTGAAAAAGAGATTGTCGCATCTGTTGCCGAGGCTGTTCACGCTGATTCATCCGATGCAGCTGCGTGGGGACGCATGAAAACTATATTCCGCTCACCGTCGCTGAAAATGGTAAGTTTTACGATTACTGAAAAAGGATATTCCATAACGAACATTGACGGCAGCATAAATAAAATTGCATCGGCGGATATGCAGGCGGGACCCGCTCATCCGGCTCATGCCATGAGTATAGTAACGGCTCTTGCGTACGAACGATTTTGCAACGGTGCGTCGCCAATCGCGTTCGTCAGTATGGATAACTGCTCGCATAACGGAGAGAAATTAAGTAACTCCGTATTCGCGGTTGCTGAAGCGTGGTGTCGAAATGGTTTTGTTTCCAAAGATTTTGTGGACTGGCTTCATGATGAAAAGAAAGTATCTTTCCCGTGGTCAATGATTGACAAAATTACACCACGTCCGGCAGCAGAAGTTCAAAAAAAGCTGGAAGATGCTGGAATCGGTGGAATGGCGCCTATAACAACTTCGAAAGGCACTTATATCGCTCCGTTCGTTAATTCGGAAAAGCCCCAGTATCTTGTAATAGAAGATTCTTTCCCCGCTGGTCGTCCTGCGTTTGAAAAGCTCACTGACTGCGGCGTTTATCTTACAGATCGTAACACTGTAAACCGTACTGAGCAGATGAAAGTGACGACATGCTTGAATCCGCTCCATACCGCGCTCGCTGTTTACGGTTGTCTTTTGGGATATACGTCTATTGCGGCGGAAATGAAAAATCCGCTTTTAGTAAAGCTCGTTAAGAAAATTGGCTATGATGAAGGCTTGCCGGTTGTTGTTAATCCGGGTATTCTGAATCCGCTTGATTTTATAAACGAAGTTGTTGAGGAAAGAGTTCCGAATCCTTATATCCCTGACACTCCGCAGCGCATTGCAACTGATACTTCGCAGAAAGTTCCGGTACGATATGGTGAGACGCTTAAGGCTTACATCAAAGCTGGAAAATCCATGGATTTTATGATTGGAATTCCTCTCGCTATTGCAGGATGGTTGAGATATCTTCTTGCAGTTGATGATTCAGGGGTAGAGATGACTCTTTCTTCTGATCCAATGTTGGGCGAGCTGAAGGAAAGCCTTAAGGACGTTGTTTTTGGAAAACCGGAAACTGCACATGGCGTTTTGAAGCCTCTTTTGTCGAATCCGGTGATTTTTGGCGTTGATTTGTATTCTTCGCCTTGTTCTGCAGTGCTTGCGGATAAAATTGAATCGCTCTTCTGTGAGTTGATTTCTGGAAAAGGCGCAGTGGCGAAAGTTCTGGAAGAATACTTAAAATAAGATAAGTTGGTAGATGCAATATGAGTTGCTCGGCGCTGAGTGCTCCTTGTAAAAAGAAGTCTCGTACAGCATCTGTCGTGGATTATAATCCATTTTTGCACACACTGAATAACCGCAAGGCTGTTCGGTTTTGGAGGTTTGAAAGATGAAAATGACATTCAGATGGTTCGGTACGGGCTTTGATTCTGTTGCTTTGAGCCAAATTCGCCAAATTCCGGGCGTAAAAGGGGTTATTACAACTTTATATGACAGTGTGCCTGGAGAAGCATGGGCAGAAGATAAAATAAAAGCATTAAAAGTTGAGGTAGAGAAAGCTGGGCTTGAAATTTCTGGTATTGAAAGCGTTAATATTCATGACGACATCAAGACTGGAAGTGGCCGGCGCGATGAATACATAGAAAATTACATTAAAACTCTTGAAGTTCTGGGCAAAAACGACATCCGTATGGTTTGTTACAACTTTATGCCTGTTTTCGACTGGACGCGCAGTGAACTTGCCCGCGTATGCGAGGACGGCTCGACTGTTCTTGCATACAACTCAAAGGCGGTTGACGCGATTAAGCCGGAAGAGATGTTCGGCTCTATCGACAAAGATTCTAACGGATTCGTTCTTCCTGGCTGGGAACCAGAGCGCATGGCTCGCGTAAAGGAACTTTTCGAGCTTTACAAAGAAATCGACAACGAAAAACTTTTCGAAAATCTTGTTTATTTCCTTAAGGCAATTATGCCGGTGTGCGACAAATACGATATAGACATGGCGATTCATCCGGATGATCCTGCGTGGCCAGTTTTCGGGCTTCCACGAATCATTACGTGCAAGGAAAGCGTGGTACGCATGCTAAAGGCAGTAGACAATCCGCACAACGGCTTGACGTTCTGCACCGGCTCATACGGCACGAACCGCAAGAATGATCTTTGCGAGATGATAAAAGCTGCCACTGGAAGAATCCACTTTGCGCATATAAGGAATCTTAAGTTCAACACTGCTATAGATGACCCGGTTCAGGATTTTCAGGAGTCAGCGCACCTTTCGAGCGAGGGATCGTTTGATATGTTCAAGATTGTGCGGACGCTCTATGAAACTGGATTCGACGGTATAATCCGCCCTGATCATGGCCGCATGATTTGGGGCGAAAAAGCGATGCCTGGCTACGGACTTTATGACCGCGCGCTCGGAGCCGCGTATCTTAACGGTTTGTGGGAAGCGTGTGAAAAGACGATTGACCGCAGTAACGTAAAGATTTATAAGTAATAGATTTAGATTAAATTTCCGACCGTCAAGGTTTGAAAAGTCACGCTTTTCGCCCGTTACGAATGACTCCATCCACCGCATTTTGTAAATCGAAATAGCGGAATGGTGATTCGGGCGAAGTGGGGTGTTTCTCTCGCTTAGTAATATATAATCTCGAATGGATTGTCTGTTACGAATCCTGCTTTTTTGTATGCCTTTTGTGCCGGAATATTTGCACACTTGACGAATAAAGCTGTTTTCTTTCCCATTTCTGCATTTTTCAAAGCGAGCGTTTGTGCCAAAAAAGCGGCAAAGCCATGGTTCCTGCATTGTGGAACAGTGTAAATTCCCCCAAGCTGATACCAATTAAGGCCGCGTGCGTTTGTTCCTGCCTTTGCGACTGCTTTTTTCCCAGACTCTGAGAAAAGTGCATAAACTATCTGCTCTCGTAATGTTTTCCTGAGCGTAAGACGACATACTGCTTCTTCAAAATCTGCTGCATCAAGGAGAACTTCGTCAATTTCATAACCTTTTTGGAGAGGCGCAAGATTATCAAGGTGCGTTGTCCCGCATTTTACAAGCTCCTGATTTTCTGGCAACTGAAGCTTTTCGGTGGTGCCTTCATAATGCATGAGCATATAGTTTCTGGTTTCTTGTCTGCATTTTTTTACAGCTGACGCAATAAGCTCGCAGCCTTCTTTTTCGCCTATAATGCAGAACACTTGTTTATGTGGAATTTCTTCGGCAAGGAGTTTACAGAACTCAGCTTTTTCAGTCTCAGAAGTGAATTTCAGGCAGTGAAGAATCTGTCCGTGTTCAGAAAAAGAAACAACGCCTTTCAGTTCGTCTTTTGTGTTGATTTTTGTTAGTTTAGAAGAAAATGGTGTTTCTTTTTGTTTTCTGAAAAGCAGGATCTTATATTTTGTGGCGGATGGTAAAGCGCATTTTCCGTCACTATAGAAAAGACTTGAGAGTGTTATGTTTTTCTGCTCATCTTGCGTTATGAATCTTACTGCATCAAGTAGCGAGTCGTCGTCAATTTCAGAAATCCGCAGCATTATTCTTTCTCCGGCAATGAAAGCGGTATTTTCCCATACACTGGAATTTCTCCTGAAAGAACTGCCGCAACTGCCTTGAACGAGTAATCAGAATAACTGTATGCAAAAAGTATAGTATCTGCCCAATCCATGTCGATTACGAAATTAGGAGAAAGAACCGAGATTATTATAATTTTTTTGCCGCAATTCCTGAGGGAATTTGCTATAGCGGCAGTTTCTTCATTGCCTACGATGATTATAGAGGTATCGTATCTTCTGACCATTCGCAAAAGATCCTCAGAGCTGCTCGCTAACTGGTCGGAATCCATCGTATAGCGATAATAAAACAGTTCGGCGTTTTTATACCTTTTTTTCAATTCGCTCTGATATGTTATGAAAGGACCCGCAATAAGCACGCGCTCGTTCTGGGCTTGTTCCGGTGTATATGGGAACGAGTCGCCTTTGTACAGGCTGATGGAGCGGCACGCCTGTTCCAAGAAAAACTTTGAGCCTTCTGGATCCGGTATTCGCTCGGCAAGATTGTTTACATCAGGAAAAAGCGGAGCCGCATTTCCAGATTTGAAATACTTGAGTTTTTCCTTGAGTATGCGGATGGCCGCTTCTTTTACACATCCCCTGAATTCCGCGTCAGAATTCATCAATGGATAATTATTGCGCCAAATTGCATCGTTCATGTCCGGTGTGTCCGAGAATATGATGAGATCGTTTCCGGCTTTTATTGCCATGCGTACCGCAAGCGAAACACCGCCCGCAAAAACAGTCGCGCCGTTCATCATCATGTCATCTGTTATTACAAGACCGTCGTAGCCAAGTTCTTCACGAAGTATGCCTTTGATATATCGTTTTGATAAAGATGCCGGTGTTCCGTCCGGTTCTATTTGCGGAAAACACAAATGTCCGCTCATTATGGCTGGAAATCCGGCTGCAATTATCGCTTTAAATGGAACAAGCTCTCTGTTGTAAAAGGTTTCTTTCGATATATTTATGACAGGCAGCTTTCCATGAGAGTCTGCATCGGTGTCACCGTGACCGGGAAAATGTTTCGCCGTAGGAATGACACCGGCATCGTACAGTCCTTGGGAGAAAGCAACGCCCATAGTTCCTACGTATTCAGGATCGTCACCGAAGGAACGCGGACCTATGACTGTTGATTTTAATGAAGAATAGATATCGACGATAGGGGCAAAATTCATGTTTATCCCCATAGCATTAAGCTCGCGACCGATATAATAACCTGAGTAGTATGCGTCATAGGGATATCCGGATGCTCCTATGGCAAGATTTCCTGGGGTGTCGCTTGTTTCGCCTTTTACGTGCCTGATCCAGCCGCCTTCTTGGTCGGTCGCGACAAAAAGTGGAATCTTGAATCGGCATTCAACCGATCTTTGTTGAAGCGATGATACTGATTCTGCGACTTTGTAGATATTATCCGTGTTCCAGCCGTAAAGTTTTACACTTCCAAGACCTCTTTCTTTGACCCATTGATATAAATTGTTGGAAGGTTCTGAGCCTGACCAACCGAACATCAGTATCTGTGCTAAAAGCTCTTCATCTGTCATCCTGTTTACTATAGCTTCTGCAAGTTCATCATCCGGGTAGTCGCTCCAAAAGTTAAGGTCTGCAGGATATCCGTCGCTGTAAATGATTACCGAGTTTTGCGCGTTAGCGTTGAAAATAGATGAGAAAAAAAAGAAAAACGCAAATATCGAAACAATGCTTGCCCGGTATTTTTGCTTTACACAAGGATTTGACAGCGTTCGAACAAGAGCCCGCACAGAACCTAAAAGGCGCATTTTATTTGTAAATTTCTCCCTTAAGCTCACGGATATATTTGCCTGCGCTGTCTGCGGCGATTGCACCATCAGCCGTTGCTGTTACAACCTGGCGGAAACTTTTGGAGCGGATGTCTCCGGCGCAATAAAGCCCTTTTACGGGAGTCTCCATCTTTTCGTTTGTGATGATATAGCCACCTTCGTCTTTCGGGAGCATATCTACTAGGTCGGAGCGCGGAATCATTCCTACAAAAATGAACACACCATCGGCACCTATTTCCGAAATTTCTCCTGTCTGCGTGTTTTCAACCACAATGGCCTCAACTTTTTCGGAGCCTTTTATTTCTTTGACTACGGTGTTGAACACTTTTTTTATACCGTCGTTCGTCAAAATCCTGTCAGCTACTGCTTTCTGCGCTCGGAAACTTGCTTTCCGGTGAATAATCGTAACGTCTTTGCTCAACGTTGAAAGATATGTAGCTTCGTCGCAGGCTGCGTCGCCTCCACCAATTACGATAATCCGCTTGTTTCTGAAAAAAGGTCCGTCACATGTCGCGCAGTACGAAACGCCTCTTCCCTCAAGCTCAGTTTCTCCCGGAATGCCGAGTTTCCGATGTTCCGCTCCTGTCGCAATCAGTACGGTGTTGCTTTTGAATGTCTCGCTGTCTGTTTTTAATGTAAAAGTGTCACCGATTTTATCGATTGAGGTTATAGAAGCAATGCGGAAATTTGCTCCGAAAGAAACAGCCTGTGATTTCATCGCATCCATGAAATCTGGTCCGGAAACGGCAGGATAAAGTCCCGGATAGTTTTCCAGTTTATTTATGTTGAAAGCCTGGCTGGATGCCCCGTTTTCAATTACAAGCACTTTCAGTGCGGCTCTTGCGGCATATTGTGCGGCAGAAAGACCCGCCGGTCCTGAACCAAGAATTATCATGTCAAAAAAATTTGTTTCCATATTGCTATTCTACACGGTTTCTTAGTGTTTTTCTACAAAAAAATGAATATGGCATTGTTAAAAGGTCGTCGTTATATGATGAGTGCGCATTTTTATACAAGAATCAATAGAAAGGTGCATAAATTTGCGGTTCTGAATTGACGCAAAAACCTTGATATGGTAATCTATCCAAAAAGTTAAACTTTTCGTGCATAAATATATATGCAATATTGAAAGGTTCGGAGGAAGATATGAAGAAATTACTTACAGTTGTTTGTTTGATTCTTATTGCTGCAACATTGTTTGCTGGCGGAAAAAAAGAGAAGATCGTCATCAATTCTGCTGCTGATCTTGAAGGAAAAAAAATCGGTGTTCAGACAGGTACAACCGGTGAGTTGTACGTTACCGACGAGGTAAAGAATGCCAAGGTTGTCGGTTTCAAGACTGGTATGGATGCCGCTCTCGACCTTAAGAACGGTGCTATTGACCTTATCGTTCTTGACGAGCTTCCTGCAAAGGAAATCGTAAAGCGCAACTCTGATCTTACGATTGTTGATCTTGACCTTGCTATTGAAGAGTATGCTATCGCAATCAAGAAGGGAAATACAGAACTCCTTAACTCTATCAACGCTACTATCGCCGCAATGATGGCAAGCGGAGACTATGAGAAGCTTGTAAATGCGTTCATGCCAGCTGACGGAAACATCGTTATTCCTGCAGAAATCGTTTCTACAGGAACAGAAATCGTAAAACTCGGCACAAACGCTGCGTTCCCTCCATTCGAGTACGTAGAAGGTGCTGATATCGTCGGTTTCGACATCACAATGGGACAGAAAATTGCAGCAGATTACGGCAAAAAGCTTGAAGTTGTCAACATGGAGTTCGACAGCCTTATTCCGGCTCTTTCATCCGGTGCAATCGACTTTATCGCAGCTGGTATGTCAGTTACAGAAGAGCGCAAGAAGAACGTTGACTTCTCTGATCCATACTATGCATCAAAGCAGGTTGTTATAGTCCGCAAGTAGTTTTGTTTACAAAGGGGTACCGACGCTGTTTGAGCGGCTTTCGGCTGCCCCTTTTTTGTTTTTAGCACATACAAGTTTGAAGTGCCACTAGGAAAAGTTCAGTTTGGTGGCACTCCTTTTTGTTTTTAGACGATATTTGGAATCTGGCTAGATTTTTTTTGTGCTCTACGTCAGTTTCCGCTGCAAAGAATTATAAGACGATGTTTCAATCCATTTACGATACGATGATAGCCGGTGGTCGCTGGCACTTAATTTTTCAGGGTCTTGGAATTACAGTTCTGATTGCGGTATGTGCGCTCCTGATCGGCACATCGCTCGGCTGCATTTTCGCGCTGATGAAAATCTCCACAAAAAAAATCCTGCGCGGTATTGCTGAAATTTACACGACCGTTATCCGTGGTATTCCGCTTGCGACACAGCTGATGATTTTCTACTTTGTCGTGTTTGCGCCGCTCGGCATGGACAGACTTGCGGTTGCAATACTTGCTTATGGAATTAACTCTGGTGCGTACTGTACAGAAATTCTCCGAGCAGGCATTCAGGGGATAGACATCGGGCAGATGGAAGCTGGTCGTTCGTTGGGTCTTAGCCGTTGGCAGACGCTGCGCAAAATCATTCTTCCGCAGGCGATAAAGGCTGTTCTGCCCACATACGCGAGTGAGTTCATCGTCCTTATAAAAGAAACATCCGTTGCAAGCTTTATTGCCGTAACTGACCTTACGAAAGCGGGCGACATGATCCGCAACGCAACTTACAACGCGTGGATTCCGCTCCTTACTTGTGCGATAATCTATCTTGTTCTTACGGTCGGGCTTACAAAACTGTTCGGCGCGATAGAGAAAAGGATGGCAAAAAGTGATAGAAGTTAAAAATCTTAAAAAATGTTTTGGCGATCTTGTTGTATTGAAAGATATAACGACGACCATCAAAAAAGGTGAAAAAGTCGTAATTATAGGACCTTCCGGCTCTGGAAAAAGTACGTTCTTGCGTTGTCTTAACCTTTTGGAAGAGCCGACAGACGGAACAATTCTGTTCGAAAGTTCCGACATAACTGATAAAAAGGCCGACATAGACAAATACCGGCAGAAAATGGGAATGGTTTTCCAGCATTTCAACCTGTTTCCGCATCTTACCGTTATGCAGAACATAACGCTCGCGCCCGTGACGCTCAAGCTTGCGACAAAAGAGCAGGCTGAGGCCACGGCGATGAAGCTTTTGGAGCGTATCGGGCTGCCGGAAAAAGCGAATGTTTATCCATCAACGCTTTCGGGCGGGCAGAAGCAGCGTATAGCCATTGTACGCGCGCTCGCTATGAACCCTGATGTTATGCTTTTTGACGAGCCGACTTCCGCGCTTGACCCGGAAATGGTCGGCGAAGTTCTTAATGTAATGAAAGACCTTGCGAACGAAGGCATGACGATGATATGCGTAACGCACGAAATGGGCTTTGCGCGCGAAGTTGCTGACAGGGTTCTTTTCATGTATGACGGAATTATTCTTGAAGAAGGAACACCCGGCAAGATTTTTGAAAACCCGGAGAACGAGCGCACGAAACAGTTTTTGCAGAGCGTTCTGTAAAGCTTTAGGGGGCGACCACCCCCTTATTTACTGCCTTATACTGATACTTTCTTTTCCCACAGGATACACGACAGAACGTAGAAAATCGCGGAGAAAATGAATTCTATAAGCAAACCGAGCCAAATCACGCTGAGCCTCATGGTTTCAAAATCAAACCAGGAGAATACGTTCCCTGCCACCCTGCCGACAAGAATTGCAAGCGCGAAAATGCCGACTACAACGAGCGGTCCGCGGAACCGGCGGTTCTTGAAGAAAGCCGTGCCTGTTATTGAGGCCAATCCCACAAGCGTTGCTCCTAAAACGAATTGCATCATAACTGCGACTACAATTGTGAATATCGGGAAAAAGTTCTTTATCATGAAGTCTGTACGGCTGTCGTTCCATGTGATCACGAATATTCCCGATGAACTGCCGGATGAAACACGCTCAAGAATCAGCAGATAGATAAAGCTTTGTATTGCATAGAAAAGAAATTCTGCGAGTCCAAGAATCAGCTTGCCACCCAAAATATTCCAGCCGGAACGTGGAACCATTTTGTAAAGGTAGCTTACATCGCTTCTAAGATCTTTGCCGATGTTCGATGCGCCTTGTTCAAGGCTCCAGAAAAATACGCCAAGCGTGTCGATCATCACGACTACCGGTGTTACGAATTCAAGAAACGCCCATATTCCAGTTGCGGAAATGTGGACACTTCCCGATGTTTCGAGCTGCGTGACAACTTCGCCCATCATGCCCGGCTCTGATTTGTTCGCTATGAGCGTCAATATTATAACGAACGCATTCAAAAGAAACAGTACAAGGCTGGAGATAAGAACTCCGCTCCGTCTGCGTAAAAAATCTTGTTTTATAACAGCTTTCATTTGATTCTCCTTAAATTAGTCGCACCGCTTTTACGGCGACACTTGCATTCCACCGCAACTTTCGCCATGTTGCATACTGCAAAACTTGCGAAGCTTGCAAAATTGGCTGCTCGCGTTTTATTCTTCGTTCGCGAACAGATCAACGTAAATCTGGTCAATCGATTTTCCGCGCGTGCTTCTAAGTTCGTCCGCGCTTCCCTGCAATATAATCTCGCCTTTTCCAATGAAGCAAACGTCATCAAAAATCGATTCCACATCGTTCACAAGATGCGTGCTTATTATGATTGACGAATCTTCGCTGTATGTCTTTATGATTGTAGAAATAATCCTTTCGCGCGCCACCGGGTCAACACCACCGAGCGGCTCATCAAGGATAAAAAGCTTGGCATTGCGCGAGAACGTCAGAATCAAGTTCATCTTTTCGACCATACCCTTCGACATGGTTTTTACAGTTTCGTTTTCGTCGAGCTTCATATCCCGAAGCATATCGTATGCCTTGTTCCTGTCGAAATCCGCAAAAAAATCAGCGTAGAACCCGATGGCATCCTTTACTTTCATAGTAGGGTACATGACGTTTCTGTCAGGCAGGAAAGAAACGATTTTCTTAGATTCCGTTCCTATCGGAGTGCCGCAGACTGTAGCTTTTCCGCCGCTCGGCAGCAAAAGCCCCGCGAGTATTTTCAAAAGCGTCGTTTTTCCGCTTCCGTTCGGTCCCATAAGTCCAAGAATACGTCCGGACTCAAGAGTAAAAGAAACGTTCGTAAGAGCTTTCTTTATAAGATAGTTTTTTGAAAGGTTGTCTACTCTTAATATTTCAGACATTTGCATTCTCCTGATCGATAGCTTTCTTTATAATCGCAATTATTTCGTCATCTTTGATTCCTGCGTCGCGCATTTTCTGCACAAAAGTTTTCGCAACCGTAAGACCAATTTCTTCTTTCAGCTTGTCTCCGCGCAAATCACCCTCTCCTTTTATAAAAGTTCCCATACCTCTTCTTGTTTCTGTAAGCCCATCCCGTTCAAGTTCCTGATACGCTCGCACGATTGTATTGGGATTGACTTTCAGCTCATCTGCCAAATCACGAACAGACGGCACCTTGTCTCCGGCTTTAAGCGTTCCGGCTATGATGCGGTGTTTTATCTCGTCCATGATTTGAATGTAAATGGGTACATTCTTGTCAAACTCCATAAAAACTTCCTTCGTTTTAAGTGTTATAGTTTGATAGTACACTAACGCATTAAAAGTGTCAAGCGAATTTTTTCGCGTTTATGTGTTCGCGAATTTTTTGGCGTGAGAGTTTAGGTGCGAAGTTTGGCGCGAGATTTTTAGTGGCGCGGTGTTTGGGGCGTTCCCCGGTGTTTCGGGGCCCGCTAACGCTCGGTCTTTTTGCCCGCGAACGGTCAAAAATCCTTGCCTGCGGCAACCCCTACACCCCGGCGCGGAATTTTTTACATCTCTGCGGTCAGGTGACACTGACGTCCCCGGGTACACTATGTTCTTATTCGCCTTTCACTCTGTATCGGCGGGTTTTGTGTAATCCCAGTTGTGCTTGGGGTAGCGGCCTTTCATTTCCTTGCAGATTTCCGGCCAAGTGTTTTGCCAAAAATTCTCCAAGTCGCTTGTTACTTGGAGCGGACGGCGCGCGGGCGACAGCAGTTTCAGGAGCACCGGCTCTCCCATGATTTTTGGCGTGGTAAAGCAACCGAACATCTGTTGGATGATTATCTCGATGACAGGCGACGCGCCTTTCCTGCTGTCCGTCGTTTCGTATACGACTTTGCATTTTTTGCCGTTTGGCAGCGTAAGCCGCTCTGGTACATGCTTGTCTACCACGTCGCCGTCAAGCTTCCAGCGCAGGG
>Ga0310696_10006402_pt1 | contig 13985 bp, 9 predicted proteins | sample AusTroGonzalo_MG_4_FD_203885 | JGI IMG/M metagenome (GOLD analysis project Ga0310696, IMG submission 203885) | Bovine rumen microbial communities from tropical cattle in Woodstock, Queensland, Australia - Gonzalo_02 (v2) (version 2) | ecosystem: Host-associated > Mammals > Digestive system >...
CTCCCGTAGGAGTCTGGACCGTGTCTCAGTTCCAGTGTGGGGGTTAACCCTCTCAGGACCCCTAATCATCGTCGGCTTGGTGGGCCGTTACCCCGCCAACTACCTAATAATACGCATGCCCATCCCGTACCGATAAATCTTTACACCACAGGGGATGTCCCCCGAGGTGGCCATGGGATATTAGCAGCCGTTTCCAGCTGTTTTGTCCCGGTGCGGGGCAGGTTGCATACGCGTTACGCACCCGTGCGCCACTCGTGTACCTCGTGCATTGCTGCACTCGGCCTTACCGTTCGACTTGCATGTATTAAGCCTGCCGCCAGCGTTCATCCTGAGCCAGGATCGAACTCTCCATAATAATTAATGTCTTTATTCTAAATTGTCTGTCCTGACTTCATCGCTTGCGAATCTCAAATTCCTCTTCTTGAGTATTTGCTACATTCTTTCATTCTTTTCAATGAACATTCCCCTGTTGACAACCCCCTCTTTTCGTTCGCCCCATGTCGTCGTCGTTTGGGGATGCAAAAATAGTTTTTTTCTCACACATACAGTTCATGCCGCAAACTTTTTTAAACTTTTTCTGCATTTTATTTGTAACTAACTGTATTACAATAAAATAATGTTGATTTTTTTCTCCTAAATGACCCCTAAAAAGGCCGTTTTTGGGTCATTTTTACGCAAATCAGGGGGTGCGCGATCGTAAAATTTCGCAGATTTTCGGGATTTTGGCGCAAAAATCGAAAATCGACCGTCTGAAATATGGGTGTTTTTAGTGTACTTTTTTAACAACTCTCTGTAAATATGCGATTTATGAATTTCACATCATTGCATCTTTCTATGTATCAATAAAATACATATTTTTAAATGGTTGACAATAGGATTAAGGATTCTTTACATAAATAAAATATATACAATTATTTATTTTGTAAGAATAACCTACGGAAAGCCTAATGTGACAGGTGTGCCGCAGCCCCCAATCGTCGCAACAGAGACTCCGGAAATCCATTGAAAAAAAATTTTTCCATAGTGGTCTGTTGATAAGAAAAAAAGTGTATTTTTGCCGTCCGAAAAATTCAAGGATAAAAAACAGTTGAAATATGAAAAGAACTTACCAACCTTCGAACACGAGACGTAGACATAAACATGGTTTCCGTGAGAGAATGTCCACCGCGAACGGTCGCAGAGTGCTGGCCGCCCGCAGAGCGAAAGGGCGCAAGAAACTCACCGTTTCTGACGAAAGTCTCGGCAGAAAATAATCCGAACGTAAGAGGATTATTGTAGGAAAAAGAAGGCAGTGGTCTTCTTTTTTTTGTATTTTCGCAGCCGCAATCAAATACGGCAAAACAAGTAAAAAATGAGAAAAGTACTATTGAGCGCACTATTGGCGGGAATACTGCTCAGCGGGTTCGCACAGGGCGGAAGCACTTCGATCGACGGCATCGTGGCCGTCATCGGAAAGTCCGTCATCCTGCGCTCGGACTTAGAGAAACATTTCAACGACTACAAGATGCAGTTCAAGACCATCGAAGACCCCGACGAGGTTTACTGTACCATCTTGGAGAACTTGGTTTACAACAAACTGATGGTCAACCAGGCGGAACTTGACAGTATCGAGGTGAGCGACGAGGAGGTGGACTACCGACTGAACACGCGCATCCAATACTTCCTGCAACAGACCGGCGGCGACGTGAAGTACATCGAAAACTATTTCAACAAGTCGATGGCGGACATCAAAAAGGAGATGCGGGAGATGATGTACGAGCAGGCGCTGATCGAGCAGGTGCAGGCGGGTGTCACCGGAAGCATCACCATCACACCTTCGGAGGTTCACCAGTTCGCGTCGAAAATCAGCCCGGACAGCATGCCAATCGTCAGCACGACCTACCAATTCGGCGAGATTGTGAAAATCCCGCCGGTAAGCGACGAAGAGATCGCCTCCGTGAAAGAGCAGCTGACGAGCTACCGGGAGCGCGTGCTGCGCGGCGAACGTTTCGGGGCTCTGGCGCGCCTTTATTCCGACGACCCCGGCAGTGCATCAAAAGGCGGTGATTTGGGTTTTGTTGAGCGCGGCACCCTCTACCCCGAATTCGAGGCGGCAGCCTTCAATCTGAAGACGGGCGAGATTTCGCAGGTCGTCAAAACGCAGGCCGGCTACCACATTATCCAGTTAATTGAGCGTCGTGGCGAGTCTATCCATGTGGCCCACATCCTCATCCAACCGAAACCCTCCACTGACGAACAAGTGCGCGCCATCACCTACCTGGACAGTGTGCGCAAAGTCATTATCGATGAGAAACTTACGCTCGAAGAGGCTGCCAAGAAGTTCTCCGAAGGCCCCACGCGCCTCAACGGCGGCATGGTGGTGAACCCTTACAACAATTCCCTCTCCTTTGACCGGCAATCGCTTGACGAAGCCACCTTTACGACCATCAACAAACTGATTCCGGGTGAATTTTCCGAATGCGTGCCATTCGTCAACGACGACGGTGTCATGGCCTACCGTATTATCTACCTGAAAGAGAAAGTGTTGGAGCACAAAGCCAATCTCGTGGAAGACTACGATATGATCAAGAACGCCGCATTAGAGCAGAAAAAGTACGATGCCATGGAGAAATGGGTGCTTGACAAAGTCAAAGTGACGAACATTAAGATTTCTGAACAATATAAATACTGTCCGTTCGTTACCAAATGGCAGATCCCGTAGGGAGGCTTGAGGCTTGAGGCTTGAGACTTGAGACTTGAAACTTGAGACTTGAAACCTGAAACTTGAATCTTTATTATAAATATGGAATTAGAAACGAAAAACGACATTGAAGCGATTGAATTATTCGTTGCAAAATACAAAACCCTGCGCGAGGAAATCGCGAAGGTGATTGTGGGTCAGGACGATGTGGTGAAGAACGTGCTGATGGCCATGTTCAGCCGCAGCCACGCCCTGCTAATCGGCGTACCAGGTCTGGCCAAAACCTTGATGATTACAACGATAGCGAAAGCTGTCGATATGAGCTACAACCGTATCCAATTCACCCCGGACTTGATGCCGTCGGACATCATGGGTGCGGAGATTCTGGACGACAACCGCAACTTCAAGTTCGTGAAGGGACCCATCTTCGCGAACATCGTGCTAGCGGACGAAATCAACCGTACACCGCCGAAAACGCAGTCGGCATTGTTGGAGGCTATGCAGGAGCGGTCTGTGAGTATGAACGGTACCACTTACGCGCTGCCGAACCCGTTCTTTGTTTTAGCCACGCAAAACCCCATCGAACAAGAGGGTACCTATCCGCTGCCCGAAGCGCAACAAGACCGTTTCATGTTCAACATTATGCTGGACTACCCCAGCAAAGCGGAAGAGGAAGAGATTGTGAAACGCACCATCCACGGCGACATGGTGGAACCCCAACGTGTGCTCACGGTGGAGGAAATCATCTTCTACCAAAAGCTGTTACAGAAGATCCCGATTCCCGAGAACGTCTATCGTTACGCGGTGAATCTCTCCACGCTGACCCGTCCGGGCACGGCCGGTGCACATCCTTGGGCTAACGACTACCTCTCCTGGGGTGCCGGTCCGCGTGCATCGCAGTTCCTCATCATCGGCGCCCGCACACATGCGGTGCTGAACGGCAAGTATTCGCCTGATATTGAGGATATTCGCGCTGTGGCGTACAACATCCTTCGCCACAGAATCATCAAGAACTACAAAGCGGAGGCTGAAGGCATCACCGTCGAACAAATCATCGACAAGCTGCTGGTAGCCGCCGACAGCCACTAAGCGATGAATCGACTGCGCAGACCCATCTTGAAATGGCTGCTTTTCGCCGCCTCCGTCGCGATTTTTGCGATTATCCTGTTCTATTCCAACAGGTTGATTAAGAAAATCGCACAGGAGGAACGGCAGCGTATAGAAATTTGGGCCGGTGCCATCACCTACAAGACGGAAATCATCAACGAGACAGAGAAGTTTTTCGACTCCATCCGCATTGAGGAGGGCAACCAAGCCAGCATCTTCGCCAAAGCGGTGAAGAAAGTGGCCGAAGCCTCCCTTTACGAAGACATTACCTTCTACCAAGACATTATCTCTGCCAACAAGACGGTGCCGACCATCATTGCCAGCCGAACCGGCGATATTGACGCAGCCATCAACTTGCCGGACAGCGTGTTACGGATGCGTAACATCCGCGAGTTAGGCGAAGGCATCCGCGAGTTCGACAGTCTGAAATTGGCGTACTACCACCGCGACTACGTAATGGTCTATTACAAAAACTCCCACATCTACGGCGACTTCCGGGAGATGATTGACAATCTGTTGGAATCGTTTTTCGAAGAAACGGTCATCAACTCGGCCTCGGTACCGGTCATTATCACCGACAGTACCCAAATCAACGTCATCGCGGCCGGCAACATCGACTCTTCCATTATCAACGCGCCATTTAAAGTCAACGCCCGGTTGGAGAAGATGCGCGAAGAAAACGAGCCCATTGTCCTCGACTGGCTCGACCACGGCAAATGCTACGTTTTTTACGAGGAATCAACGGTACTTAAGCAGTTGCGCTGGTTCCCTTACATTCAGTACGGCATCATCTTCGTGTTCATCCTCGTCGGCTACCTGCTTTTCAGTGTATCAAGACGTTCGGAGGAAAACCGAGTCTGGGTGGGCATGTCAAAGGAGACGGCACACCAGTTGGGCACGCCCATTTCCTCCTTGATGGCATGGACGGAATTGCTGAAGGAAATGCCTGTGGACCAATCCATTCCGCAAGAGATTGGCAAGGACGTTCATCGGTTGGAGACCATCGCGCAACGATTCTCGAAAATCGGGTCCGTGCCCGTATTGGAGGACACCGACATCGTGCCAATTATCGAGGATTTCACCAATTACCTGCAGACGCGTATCTCGTCGATGGTGAGCATCACGTTTGAGAAGCCCGATCATCCGATTGTGCTGCCACTGAACAAACAACTTTTCGAGTGGGTCATTGAGAACCTCTGCAAAAACTCCGCCGACGCCATGGAAGGCAAAGGCAGCATCACCGTGACCATCACGGAGGAGAAAAATCGGGTCTACATTGACGTGACGGACACCGGCAAGGGCATCCCGGCGAAGATGCAACGGCGTATTTTCTCGCCTGGCTACACCTCGAAGAGCCGTGGTTGGGGTCTCGGGCTGACACTCGCCCGCCGTATCATCAACAATTACCACAAAGGAAAACTATTCGTCAAATCGTCCGTCGTCGGGGAGGGCACCACGATGCGGATTATGATGAGGCGGAAAGCGTAATATTTGCGTTTCTATTGAAAGGCGTAAACGTACGTGTAGATTAACGTGCTGTCTTCCTTATTGGTCTCCCTGTTAAAAAACGTGGAATAGATTTTCGTGGGGTACTTCTTGTAACAATCGTACCCGTAAGTGAATGATTTTGTCTCGGAAAAAATATCGTACTTATCCGTCACCAAAACATTCAAAGCGTTGTTTTTACTGCAAAAATGGTATTGCGGGCGGTCGTTGAGCAGCGCATGGTCCGTAAGCAATGTCAGAAAGCCATTCTTCGGATTAAGGCTCTCGTCGTACACGTATGAGAAGGTCAGGTGTTGGATACTGTCGGGGTGAACCAGTTCCATCCGCATATATTGCACATTGTCGTCTTGCCATTGAAATTCTATTTCGGCGGAAGAATAATCGTAACTCTCAAGCTTACTGTCTTTTGCGGGGAAAACAAGTTCTGCCACATCGGGAGTTCCGGGAATGAAAAACGGCAGTAGCCCGGCATTGCCCGTCCCTTTGGTCGGTTTTTCGATGGAGATATGGACCAGCTTGTCTTTGTCAAACGTCAGGTGATAGGTTTCCTGCAATTTGTCGCGCTGATAGGTGTTGATGGTGGTCAGCTGTTTCCCGTCGTAGAGAAATTCGGTGTATTGGTCGCCCGATTCAATGCGCGTAAGGCGGTTTTTCTCGTCGTATTGATATTGATGGGTGTAATTGAGGGTTCCGCTGGGCCGGTAAAAGTCGATTTTGTCGAGCGTGGCACCGTTCCACGTCCATTGTTCCAGCATATAACGGTTATCGCCCTCCGCGTACACCTTCTGAATCTTGAATTTAGGGTCATAGACACCGAGTTGGTCTTTCTGGCAGGCGCAAAACACTGACAGCAACACTATTCCGACAACAAGAAAACGCAATTTCTTCATAATGAAAGGTTTTTCAAATAGGCCGCAAATGTACATAAATTTCATATATACACATACATAAAGGGATTGCCGTATGTAGAGACGGGGCGTGCCCCGTCTCTACGAAGAAAAGAGAAGGGATAAAATTTATGAAGTCTCTCAGGGGATTTCCAACATGCTGAACGCCCCGAACAATCCGAAGCCGTTCTTGATGTTCGTATAGGTATGTTCCGGCTCCAAGAACAGGAAGGTGAGCATTCCGAAGTCATCGTTAGGCAGCGTCATCTCGTATTGGTAGCAGTTGCGGTCGAGGAAAAACAGGAAGCGCTGCCCCTCCTCGTCGTCTTTCCAGCCTTCACCCTCGTACTCATTATAAAGATCCACGTCATGGAGAATCCGTATCACCTGCCCGTCGCGCCCCTTGTCGGAGATATACAAGCAATCCGTATTGTCATCGGTCAGCCAGTCAAGGTCGAAACGCCACTCGTAGAAGGTATCCTCCCCGTCGTCATACATAACGTGTATTGGGAGCAGATACCTGTGGCCGATAGCGTAGGCGTTTTCCTCGCCGACCACGTCGCGCCACTCGGCATAGACATCCTTGTGCGGCCAGTAGTAGGGCTCACCCCAATGCAGGTCGCCGTCGGTGGCCACCGTGTCGAAACGGAAGCCCACATCGTGGGACAGCGGCACGGTGCAGGTGGAGGAGACATCCTCAAAACCCGGGTAGGAAGCACGGATGTGGTAGGTGCCGCCCTCCACCACCGGGAATTCCTCGCGGGTGATGAGATAGCGCTGCCGCAGCGAATCGTATGTAGCCCGCACCCAGTGGCTGCCATCAGCAGAGAGTTCCACCGTGCCGTCGGTGATATTGGGTGAGTCCGTGTTGTCCTGTCCATAGATTAACTGGCTGTGCGACAGCAGGATGTAGGTGCTGTCCATCTGCGGACACAACCGGCAATAAAGCACTAATTTCCGCGTTTCGCCGTAGTTCTCGATATTGACATCATCGACGCAACCGGTGAGGAGGGTTGCTGCGAGGATTCCGAATATGATAATGTTCTTTCTCATTGTTTCTTTTTTTCCCCAGGGCTCGCTTTGCTCACCCTGGGCTGACATACGTCGGGCCTTCGGCCCTTTTGGAATATATTTAGAACTTAAAATGGTAGGTAAAAGTGGGGATGATGGGGAAGATGCTGAGGGACTGCAGCTGCACGGTAGTCTGATGGGTTTGCTCGTTGTAGCTTTCGCCGATGAAGTAGAAGAACGGATTATGATGGTTGTAGACGTTGTAGATGCTGATTTCGAAGATGCTCTGCCCTTTTTTCGCATGCGGCTTGATGAACTGCACGCCGATGTCGAGGTGGTGGAACGGTTTCATGCGAAAGTCGTTCTTTTTGCCGTAGTTTTCGATTGTATAGACGTAAGTCCAGGAATAATTGCTGGGCGGAACCGTGAGCTCGAGGTAGTTGAAGAGGTCTTCGGCAGGATAGGTCGAGGTGGGCAGTGTGACGGCGTTGCCGGTGGCGAAGACCCAGGAGAGCGAGAGGTTGATTCTCGAAGTGGGGCTGTACATCAGCACGATAGAGACATCGTGGCGGCGGTCGTAGCGGGCGAAGAAGGGTTCGCCGAAATTGAGCTCGTCGAACTGCTGCTTGGTCCACGACAGTGTATAGCCGATCCAGCCGGTGAATTTGCCAACCTCTTTGCGCACAAGGAATTCCACGCCGTAGGACCAGCCTTTTCCGGAAGTCACGTTGTCGGTCCAGGTGCCTTGGAAGCCAGTGGCCGTCTCGTCCATCAGGTTGTCAAGCATGGTCATAAAATAAGAAGCGCCTTCCTTGTATGCCAGAATGTTGTCCATCTTTTTGTAGTAGCCCTCAATGGAGAACGACAAACGCGATTTCTTCAGGTCGTAATGGATACCCAAAGCCACCTGCTGCGAGCGTTGCGGCCGGATTTTGTCCGTGACCGGCACCCATAAGTCGGTAGGCAATCCTATTGTACTGGTACTCAACAGTATAAGGCTCTGACTCATCATGGCGTAAGAGGCTTTCAAGGCCAGATTCGGCAAGATGTTGTAACTCATGGAAAGGCGCGGCTCGGGCGAGAACCAAGTTTTGCCCGGCACGGAAAATCCCACCAACCGGAGGCCCGGGTTGATGCGGAAGCGGTTACGGATGTTGATTTCGTCCTCGGCATAGACGGCGTATTCGAAACCCGGTTCCTTCTCGGCCTGCCGCATCGAAAAAGTGTCCACATTCATCGTCATAGCGTTGGGACGCGCTATGTGGGCCGTGACTGCCGCACCTACAAGGATGCGATGCGTGGGATTGGGGTTGATGGAGACATCATATTTCGCCGTATAGTCGCGGATGCCGGAGCTGAAACGCGAGTTGAACGTCTCATTGTTCGGGTTGCCCGCCCCTTCGTAGAATTTATAACCCATGTAGGTGTTCATGGAATAGTCGCTGAACACCAACGACAGGTTAGAGAATATCTTGTTGGTAAACAGATGGTTCCAACGTGCCGTAGCGGTGGCGTTTTGCCAGAAAAGCCCGACTTTATATCGGTCGTACTCCCCGGAACCGTAGTTTTCCGTATCGGTGAAATGGAACTTGTCGCGACCGAAATAGGAACTGAGATAGAGCTTGTCCTTCTTGCCGAGGTCGAAGTTGAACTTGGCATTGAGGTCGAAAAAGTAGTAACCCGTCGTGGCGCCCCCGGAGACGAGCTTCATGATAGGAACCATCAGGAGATCGAGGTAGGTAGTGCGGCCGGAGAGCATAAAGGAGGCTTTGTTTTTGATAATCGGACCCTCTACCATGACATTGGAGGAGATGAGCCCGATGCCGCCTTCCACATGATAGTCTTCCTTGTTGCCGTCCTTCATGTTGATGTCGATAACGGAGGAAAGACGGCCGCCGTAACGTGCCGGGAATCCGCCTTTTATAAGCTCCACAGACTTGATGGCGTCGCCGTTGAAGATGGAGAAGAAACCGAGGAGGTGGTTGGCATTGTAAATGGTGGCTTCATCGAGGATGATAAGGTTCTGGTCGGGACCGCCGCCGCGCACGTAGATGCCCGAGGTGCCTTCCGAAGCCGACTGCACACCCGGCAACAGCAGCAAGGTCTTAAAGACATCCTTCTCGCCGAACAGCATCGGCACCTGTTTTATTTCCTTGGCCGTCAGCGTGATGGAACTCATTTGCGCCACTTCGGTATTGCGTTTCTCCGCCGTAATTGTAACCGTCTCCAACGTGGTGATTTTCGTCAGCTTCGCATCATATTCGACATCTTCCGCCGATTTAATCCACAACGTGTCGTTGATGAATCCAAAGCTGTTGAACACGACATAAAGACTGTCGTGGTAGGGTAAGGTAAGCGTGTAGAAACCATACGTGTTGGTCATGGTGGCCTTCTGCGAAACGGGTTCATAAACCAGTCCGCCGGGCAGCGACTCCAGACTCCCCTTCTCGTACAAATGCCCGCTCACTGTGATGTTCTGCGCAAACAACGGGATGCAGAACATCAGGCAACAGATTAAGCAAAAAATCGTCCTTTTTTTCGTCATACTACAAGCAGTTTCAGGTTTCAGGTTTCAAGTTTCAGGTTTCAAGTTTCAAGATTCAGAAAGTCTACCCCAACAACTACTAACTACTAACTGCTAACTACTAACTCATCAGGATTCCTCCGAGAAATTGTCAATTTCCTCCCGCAGGTTCTCCATAATGAAATGCTGTCGTTGCGGGGAGTTTTTGCCCATATAATACTCGATGACCGCGTCAATGTTGCTCTTTGCATCGAGGACCACCGGCTCCAAACGGATGCTCTTCCCGATGAAGCCCTTGAACTCTTTTGGCGAGATCTCACCCAAACCTTTGAATCGCGTGATCTCGGGTTTCTTTCCTAACGATTTGATGGCCTGCAACTTCTCGTCTTCCGAATAGCAATAGACGGTTTTCTGCTTGTTACGGACGCGGAACAGCGGCGTTTGCAAGACATAGACATGGCCCGTGCGCACCACGTCGGGGAAGTATTTCAGGAAGAAGGCCAGGAGCAGGAGGCGGATGTGCATACCATCGACATCGGCATCGGTGGCGATGATGATGCTGTTGTAACGAAGTCCATCCACGCCATCTTCGATGTTGAGGGCGGCCTGTAGTAGGCTCAACTCCTCGTTGGAGTAGATAGCGCTTTTCGACTTGATGATGTTCGCCGGCTTACCTTTCAGACTGAACACCGCCTGGGTGTTGGCATCGCGGGATTGTGTAATGGAACCGGAAGCCGAGTCACCCTCGGTGATGAAGATCATCGATTCCAAACCGCGCGGGTCGTTAGTGTTGAGGTGATAACGACAGTCGCGCAGTTTCTTGTTGTGCAGACTGACTTTCTTCTGGATTTCCTTGGTCTGCTTTTTGAGGTTGGAGATGGCAATACGCTCTTTTTCAGCCTCTTGTATCTTTTTCAGTATTGCATCGGCAACTTCGGGGTTGCGGTGCAGGTGGTTGTCCAACAGCCTACCAATCTTTTCGTTGACGTAATTGCGAATGGTCTGCCCGCCCGGTGACATGTATTCGGAACCGAGCTTGGTTTTGGTCTGCGACTCGAAGATAGGCTCTTTCACGCGGATGGACATGGTGGCGGCCACCGCGTTGCGGATGTCCGACGGGTCGTAGTTCTTCTTGTAGAAGTCACGAAGGGTCTTGACGATGGCCTCTCGCAACGCCTGTTGGTGCGTACCGCCGTGCGCGGTGTACTGGCTGTTGACGAAGGTGTAGTATTCCTCGCCGTACTTGCGGGTGGTGTGCACCATCGCGAACTCGAAATCATCCTCCTTGAGGTAGATCGGCTGGTAAAGGACGCTGTCGCCGGTGGCCTTGTTCAGCAGATCGAGAAGGCCGTTTTTGGAGACGTACTTCTTGCCGTTGAAGTTGATGGTGAGGCCGCGGTTCAGATAGACATAGTTCCATAAGAGCTTGTCAATGTATTCGTTATACCAGTCGAAATTCTCGAAAATGGTGTTATCGGGGAGAAACTCGATGAGGGTGCCGTTCTTTTCATCCGTGGGGGTGATGGGATGGTCCTTGACCAGTTTGCCGCAGGAAAATTCAGCGCGTTTGAGCTGTCCGTCGCGCACGCTCTGCACCACGAAATCGGTGGAGAGAGCATTCACGGCCTTCACACCGACGCCGTTCATGCCGATGGAGACCTCGAAGGCGGAACCGTCCTTGAACTTGCCGCCGGTGTTCATGCGGGAGACACAATCGACCACCTTGTTGAGCGGGATGCCGCGTCCGTAGTCACGCACCGACGCCCGCTTTTCCTTGATGGTGATGTCGAATGAGCGCCCGTGGCCCTCCATAAACTCGTCGATGGAGTTGTCGATGACCTCCTTGAGCAACACGTAGATGCCGTCGTCGCTCGACGAGCCGTCGCCGAGTTTGCCGATGTACATGCCCGGACGCATCCGGATATGCTCGTCCCAATTCAGGGTTACAATATTATCATCTTGATATTCTGCCATATCATTGTCTTACAATTGTCAAATTAGGTTTTGCGGTCTGTAGAGCCGTGGTGCACCGCGGCTCTACAACAACGGTACATGCGCGTCTTTACAACGTTACATAGTGGTTTTTCCCCTTCTCGCGAAAGGAGCGCAAAAATACAAAAATTTCGGTTTTGTTCGGAAGTGCCTGCAGGTCAATGTAGAGACGCACGGCCGTGCATCTCTACGCACCAACGATTACCGGTTCCCCAAGGAATTTCGGTTGTTTGCCTAACGTCACATCCAACACGACCTTGACCTTCGCCAACATCTCGCGGGTGTGGCTTTTCACGTACCACCATTTCATATCGACATCGTTGGCGTTGTAGGCGATGGCGTCCAGGCCTTTGTGTTGCGCGATATAGACAGCCCGTTGGTTGTGCCAGCGCTGGGAGATCACCGTGACGGAGTCCTGTCCGAAGACCTCCTTGCAGCGCACCATCGAGTCGAACGTGCGGAAGCCCGCGAAGTCCGAATAGATGACCGAATCGGGCACGCCCAACGCGATGAGCGACTGCCGCATGCACTCGGGCTCGTTGTATTCCCGTTTGTGGTTGTCGCCGCTGACGATGAGGTAAGATACCTTGCCGGCGTGATAGAGCTCTGCGGCGGCCTCCATGCGATAGCGGTAGTAGAGGTTCGGGTTGCCCTTGGCGTTCTTCGGGGTGGTGCCCAGCACGAGCCCCACGCGGCGATAAGGAATCTCGCTGACGTTCTGGTACATCCGTCCCTCGGCACATTTGTTGACCTTCCGGTTGCAGACGCCCACGACAATGCCCATCGCGACTATGCAGATGCCGAGAATCCACAGTATTGTTTTTCTCCGTTTTTTCGGGGTGGTAGTTTTTTTCATTGGGGTTGGGATTTTGAGCGGCAAAGATATGATTTTAAAACGTATCTTTGCCGTGTTGAAAACGCTGATATTAATGGCGACGAGAATGCTGATATTAGCGGAGGCGAAAACGCCGCCGAGGTGCACAAACAGGAGGTGAAAACGGAAAACAACAGAGAACCGAGAGGCAAGAGGAGCGACGGCGAAAACGCTGGCTTTAGCAGCGGCGAAAACGCCGCCGGAGTGCACAAACAGGGGGTGAAAACGGAAAACAACAGAGAACCGAGAGGCAAGAGGAGTGACGGCGAAAACGCTGGCTTTAGCGGCGGCGAAAACGCCGCCGAGGTGCACAAACAGGGGGAGAGGACGGAAGGCGACAGAGAACCGAGAGGCAAGAGGAGCGACGGTGAAAACGCTGGCTTTGGCGGCGGCGAAAACGCCGCCGAGGTGCACTTACAAGGGGAGAGGACGGAAGGCGACAGAGAACCAGGTGGCACGAAGAGCGGCGAAGAAAACGGCGCTGGCTTTAGCAGCGGCGAGAACGCCGCCGGAGTGCACAAACAAGGGGAGAGGACGGAAGGCGACAGAGAACCAGGTGGCACGAAGAGCGGCGAAGAAAACGGCGCTGGCTTTAGCGGCGGCGAGAACGCCGCCGGAGTGCACAAACAAGGGGAGAGGACGGAAGGCGACAGAGAACCAGGTGGCACGAAGAGCGGCGAAGAAAACGGCGCTGGCTTTAGCAGCGGCGAGAACGCCGCCGAGGTGCACAAACAGGGGGTGAAAACGGAAACTTAACGCAAGAGGTATCTTCAGTTGTAGCCTTTTGCGGCAGAATTTTTGAAACAAATAATATGCAATTGAACAAGACCAAAAAAACAAAAAAGATGTTGGAATACACGGAGGATAGATGGCGATACCCTGTTGACCATACGCGCCACCATAGAGAGAATGGCTGGGACTATAAAGGGCGGGCCATTTATCATTTTACGCTTGCAGTGGAACAGCGTTACCCGTTGTTTGGCGTTCTGCAAGGTAACAGTGCGGAAACGGCACGAGTTCAGCTTAATTCGTTTGGGCACAAGATTTACCAAACGCTTCGCGATCTGCCAAAGTTCTACGCGGGGAAGGGGTTTGCCTTTAGGATTTTGGCATTGAAAGTGATGCCTGACCATTTACATGTGGTCGTACATGTTCTTGAACCTTTGCCCAAAAGCATTGGGGCTGTCGTGCGGGGATTTAAAAGTGCTTGCTCGATGATTTACAAGCGGGATTATTTTGTTAGCGGCGGCGAAAACGCTGGCTTTGGCGGCGGCGAAAACGCCGCCGGAGTGCACAAACAAGGGGAGAGGACGGAAGGCGACAGAGAACCAGGTGGCACGAAGAGCGGCGAAGAAAACGGCGCTGGCTTTAGCAGCGGCGAGAACGCCGCCGAGGTGCACAAAC
>Ga0310696_10006403_pt1 | contig 13984 bp, 12 predicted proteins | sample AusTroGonzalo_MG_4_FD_203885 | JGI IMG/M metagenome (GOLD analysis project Ga0310696, IMG submission 203885) | Bovine rumen microbial communities from tropical cattle in Woodstock, Queensland, Australia - Gonzalo_02 (v2) (version 2) | ecosystem: Host-associated > Mammals > Digestive system >...
AAGGCAGTCTGCGGCTGTCCCGGTCCGACCTCAGTCGCGATTCCGGCGGAACGTGTGAATGAAACCAGGTTCTTTTTGATTGGATCTCCTATACACAACCAAATAAGTTGTGTTTTAACTTAAAAAAACATCGCGCGACTACCCACGCGAAACATTTACTACCTGCTAATATACCACCAAAGAAGAAAAAGTCAAGCCATATTGCCGATTATTTCAGTAGTTTTTTGTCCTCCGACTGTCTGTCGGCCCATTTGCCGCTGTTCCTCCGTAAAGGGGGATTATTCCGATTGTCGGGAATATGGCCTGTGTTTATGCTGTGCCCTGTTCCACCTCCAGTGGCTGTGCCGGGACAAGAATCATCCCGTATACAGTGAATCTCGTTTTTATTCGATTATTTTCGTTGTTCTTACATCTCTTTTGCAGAATATAACACGACACGACATCAATGTCAAGCCGAAAAACAAAGAATCTTTCATCTTTTATATGAGTGCGCGCACAAGATCGTGCACGTTTACAGCGTTTTCGAAATCAGCGCGGTTCGAAATCCTGGGACCAATTCTTGGATTTCTCCTCAAAAAAAGCTATAGTCCCCGTGCCGAATGTCATTTCGCAGGTATCGAAAACTCTGTTCACCCGACCTATACTTTGATTGTTTCCCGATTGTTTGGTGGAAACCTGCGGTTCATCGCAACCGATTTAGTGTTGACCTCGGAACGGCTCCATGTCGAGATGGTACGTGCGATTGGCTTTCATGAGCAAACCGGACTCGACCTCGCGGAGAGAATCCTTTCCGGCGAGCTGGGCAAAGAGAATCGTTTTGAGCTGACGGATGGCGGCAAAATGTTTGCAGTAACAGTCACCGGAATGCTTTTCCACGCTTTTTTTTCAAAACGATATCGCGAAACAAACTTGAAAAGCTGCTGAAAGATGCTATAGTAATTCATTGTCGGACCTCCTACTTTTATTATGAGGTCGTAAGCGCTTTTTATATAACGCAGGAGCCGACGTTTTCAATCATATCCCCCAACTTTTGCAGGACAGTAGTGATTCATGACATCAATTTCGCTGCTACATTTTACGAAATGCCGGAGGAAAGAGGCATCCTAACATCACTTCCTGAAACAAACAAAGCAATGCGGGGTGTGAGATTCCAAACATCAATGACACCATGAACTGGTATCGACGCAAGGCAAATCATATCAACAATTTCAACATTCGCCTTTTTGGAATCAACGACCTCAAAGATATCATCAATTCTTACAACCAATAAGGGTTTTAATATGCATATTCTCGAATCTGTTTTAGGCTTGCTGATGGACCTATGCTATCGCATGACTAACAACTACTGGATTTCCATTGTTTTGTTCACTGCGATTACCAAGGTTTTTCTTTTGCCTCTTACGCTATGGTGCCAGAAGAACTGCATCATCATGGTAAAGATCATGCCGCTGGTAAACAGGGTCAAAATCCAGTATTTCGGAGATGAAGACACCATAGCCGAAAAGCAGCGGGAGATCTTCAAGAAAGAGCATTATCATCCTCTTCTGAGCTTGATTCCCCTCGCTGTCCAGGTCGTCATTCTAATGGGGCTTGTTGCCGTCATTCATCAGATTACGGACACAGGAAAGAATGAAGCTCTGGGCATCATCCCTGCCAAAAATGGCGGTTGGGGCTATTTGTGGCCAGTTCTGGCAGGTCTTTCCGCATGGATTCTCGGCTACGCTCAGAACAAGATCAATCCGCTTCAGAAGGAGCAGAGCAGACTGTCTCAGGAATTTACGAACTGGATTTCGATCCTTCTTTCCTTCTTCCTTGGGATTTACGTTGCGGCAGGCGTCATTCTCTACTGGATTTGCAGCAACCTCATGACGATTCCGCTTCAGTGGCTCTGCAACATTCTGATCCCGCCAAAGAAGTACGTCGATTATGATCTTCTGGCAAGTACGAGAAAAGAGCTTGACCACCTGAAGAACATGGGAGCAAATGTTCAGACAAAGGAACTGAAAAAACGCGAAAAAGCGGATTATAAACGCTTTTTCTCTATCGCAAACAAGCATTTGGTCTTCTATTCGGAAGCAAGCGGTTTCTATAAGTATTACCAGGCTGTGATCGAGTATTTGCTGAGCCATTCGACGATGACGATTCATTATGTCACGAATGATCCAAATGACCAAATCTTTGAACTGGCGAAAACCCAAAAGAAAATCAAGCCATATTACATCGGCCAAAAACGTATCATTACCCTGATGATGAAAATGGATGCGGACATGGTCGTGATGACTACGCCTGACCTTGACAATTTTTATATCAAAAGAAGTTATGTTCGGAAAGATGTCGAGTATGCATATATAGAACATTCGATTAGCAGCATACACCTGACTGTACGCGAAGGGGCTTACGATCATTTCGATACATTCCTGTGTGTCGGGCCATTTCAAGTTCAGGAACTTCGGGAATCTGAAAAAGTCTACGGGACCAGGCAGAAGAATTTGATTCCATGTGGATATGGTCTGCTTGACAATCTGATCGACAAGTATGAGAAAAGCCAAGACAAACACAATGACAATCCGAAAAAACGAATTCTGATCGCTCCATCCTGGCAGGAGGGCAATATCCTGGATTCCTGCCTGGATCAAATCCTCTCCGCACTTCTCGGAAAAGGCTATCTGATCATTGTGCGGCCGCACCCTGAGTACAAAAAACGTTATGTTGCCAGGATGAATGCGATGATAGAAAGGTACAAAAACATCTCCAAGGACGAATTGATCATCGAAACGGATTTCTCGTCCAACGTGACGATTTTCACGGCCGACCTGGTCATCACTGACTGGTCCGGGATCGCGTATGAATTCTCCTTCTCGACGTTGAAGCCGACTTTGTTCATCAACACCCCGATGAAAATCACCAATAAGAACTATAAAAAAATCAGCCTGGAACCGGTTGACATCACGCTTCGGAAACATGTCGGCATAGAAATTGAGTTGAATCAGCTGGATCATGTGGCGGATGCAGTCTTAGAAATATTCTCAAAACAAAATGAATTTCATGACAGGATTCGCAAGATTCGTTCCGAAACCGTTTTTAATATCGGACACAGCGGAGAAGCTGGCGGGAAATACATCATTCAGCGGATTATCGAAAAGGATAAAGCCAGAAAACAAAAGGAAGCATAAGTAAAACAATATACTTTTTTAAGCCTTGTTCCCAAACATCAAATACTGTTTGAATATGTCTCTGAAATACGACCTGCTTTCCAACAAATAAATCCACTTCACACCTGATATCTCCACATATAACAATGAAAGGTTGAAAACATGAATCCTATTCTTGCTTATGTCGATCCTTCCGTAATGACCTACACGATCCAAGCTGTCGCCGGGGCAATTATTGCTTTGGGTGCAGTGATCGGCGTCACATGGCGTATCATGAAAAAGAAAACGCAGAAAGTCCTCAAAATCGATGAAAACCAGAAAAAGGAAGTCGAGGAGGACGTTCAAATTGTCGAGGATAGCGCAACTTCAGAAAATCAGAATTCTTCTACAAAAGAATAATCTGTTTTGATGAAAGAGTAACACCTCAGGATTAACATTCTGAAGTGCTACTCGTGTTCATCTTCTGCAATGTAGGGTTTTATTATCGCCATTCTATCTTTTCCGGGAAGGTTGAGACAACATTAGCAATCATTTCCGTTTTTTTTACCGGACAGTAATGAAGGAGTCCAAATGACGAAAACAGTTTACACATGTTTCTGCACGGATGTCATTCATGACGGACATCTTAATATCCTTAAGCACGCTAAAGAGTATGGGCGTGTGGTGGTCGGTTGCCTGAGCGATAAGGAAATGATCCGCTGCACTAAGTTTCCTACAACTACAGAAGAAGACCGCATAGCCATGTACCAGTCTTTGGATGGCGTGGATGAGGTTATCCTCCAGGACAATATGCTTTATGATGATGTAATTGGAAAGCTTCATCCGGACTATGTGGTACATGGCGACAACTGGAAAGATGGTACAGAAAAGGCGGTCCGGGATCATGTGGAACAGTTGCTGAACACTTATGGCGGACAGATTGTTGATGTGCCCTACACATATAATGAGACGGTTAAGAAGGTAGACCAGAGACTTAAAGAAAAGCTGTCCATGCCTGAGTATCGGAGAAAGCGTCTCCGTCAGCTGATTGAGATGACCCCGGTTGTGAAGGTTATGGAAGCACACAGTGGCTTGACCGGCTTGATTGTTGAGAAGACCATTGTTGATGGAGAAAACGGCAAGCTGGATCAGTTCAATGGCATGTGGGTGTCTTCCCTCTGCGACAGCACAGATAAGGGAAAGCCGGATATCGAGCTGGTAGATATGACATCCCGTCTGCGCACCATCGATGATATCATGGAGGTTACCACTAAGCCAATCATCCTTGATGGCGATACAGGGGGGTTGACAGAGCACTTTGTATATAACGTTCGCACCCTTGAGCGCATGGGCGTGAGTGCAGTCATCATCGAGGATAAGACCGGGCTGAAGAAGAACAGCCTGTTCGGGACGGAAGTGGTACAGACTCAGGACAGCATCGAGAACTTCTGTGCGAAGATTGCCGCCGGTAAGAAAGCACAGCTCTCTGATGACTTTATGATTATCGCCCGGATTGAGAGCCTGATCCTTGAACGCGGGATGGAAGATGCCTTGGAGCGCGCCTTTGCCTTTACGGATGCAGGGGCTGATGGTATCATGATCCACAGTCGGAAGAAAGATCCTGCTGAAATCTTTGAGTTCTGTGATAAATTCAGGGAGAAAGATCGGAAAACACCTATCGTCGTGGTTCCCACATCCTTCAACCAGGTGACGGAAGAAGAGTTGGCATCCCATGGCGTGAACATTGTCATCTACGCGAACCAGCTGATGAGGGCCGCATTCCCGGTGATGCAGAAGACGGCGGAGGATATACTGAGAGCGCATAGAGCAAAGGAAGTAGATTCACAACTTATGCCGTTCAAGGATATTATCAAATTGATTGATGAACTGTGATAGAAGGGATGTTGTTATGGAAGAAAAGTATTTAGTCCTTTCGGATATCCATGGAAATGTAAGTGCCTTCGATGCAATGATGAATGACTGCGCAGGAGAGGACTTTACAGGCGTGATACTTTTGGGTGACCTCATTGACTATGGAATGCGGTCGAATGAAATCGTCCAGAAATTGATAGAGCTCGAAGCCGGTGACTGGAAGGACAAGATTATCGTGAACATCTGGGGAAACCACGAGAAACTGGTTGTTGACAAGGATTTGGAGCGTCTCTCCTCGGACCGTGGTCGTGTCATGGCGAAATATACTGCCCGGCAGTTATCCGATGCGTCAGTTGACTACATCCAGCGGTCAATGAACAAGGCTGGCATTCAGGAGCTTGAGATGTGCGGACAGAGATGTCTCGCAGTTCATGGCTCTCTGGACGACCACTATTGGAAAGCAATAGACCCTCAGAACATGCGCGGGGACTATGTTGGGTATGATATGGTTTTCGGAGGTCACTCCCATTACTCGCACGTTTTCACCCGGTTTTATCCAGTGCAGAAACCCGAACTGCGGAACAAGAAGGCTGTAGTTTTCGTAAATCCCGGCTCCGTCGGGCAGCCGAGGAATCAGAATCCCTGTGCGCAGTATGCGGTAGTATCTTTGCCGTCGAAGCGGGTAGAGCTGCGGGCGGTAGAGTACGATGTAAAGTTTGAACAGTCTCTTTATCCGGATGAGATTGATGAGTTCTATAAGACGAGGCTGGCACGAGGATTATAGGGCATCTCAAATAGTATTTAACAAAAACAATAAGAAGGATTAATTTATTGTAACGAAGAATCGCATCCAGCGATTCTTAACCAATAACAATCGAACCTTCTCTCAAAAAAAGATTTGATAGAGGTTCCCAATAATGAAAGGCAAATATGAGAAAACTGTATGCAATCAGCGGCGTTACAGGAATGACCGGGAATGAACTGGTTCGCCAGATTTTGGTCGATGGCAGCACTGACCATATCCTTGGTTTTGACAATTTTTATGCTTCTTCTATCGAGACGGTATCTGACCACATTGAGGATGACCGTTTTGAGTTCTTTGAGTATGATTTGAACAACAAAGAGCAGATGGAAGACTTCGAGCGGCGCGTGATGGCAATCAAGGATCGCTATGATGAGGTGGTTTACATCAACTGTGCCGCGGTTGTCCACACGGAACATTTTTATCATGTGTATGAAACCTTTGAAACGAATGTCGAGGGGATGAATGACTTCCTTCAGCAGGCGATAAGAGTCGGAGCACAGAAATACATCAATTGTTCCACCTCTGAAGTCTATTCCATGAATTCCTGGAATGAGCACGGCGGCGTGAAGGAGAGCGATTACCTCACCTTATCGGTGGCTGAACATAGTCAGAGAACCAGCTATGCTACCGGGAAACTGCTGACGGAATTCTTTATCAAAGATGTGGTTGATGAAGGTAAGATCAAGGGATGCAGTATTCGTTTTGCAAATGTCTACAGTAAGGACGAGCGTTATCCGAAGCATATCATTCCATTCATTATCAACAGTTTCCGCGACAATGGCAAAGTCGCGCTTCTAGAAAACAGCCGGAAGAATAGGAGAACCTTCCTGAACAACTACGACAGTTGTTCCGCGGTCCTTGCTTTGGCTGCTACTGATTCAGCCCTTGACGGAACGGTCTACAACGTGGCTACAGATGAGGAGATTTCCATCATTGACCTGGCAAAGCTATGCGCATCCAAGATGGGAATTGAGGATCCGGTTATTGAGTTCAGCGGATACCGTGAATCCGACCCGGAACGCAGACTGCTGTCCACGGAGAAGATCAGGTCGAAGACGGCATGGAAGCCTGTAGTTGACCTCAGCAAGGGGCTTGACGAGTGCATTGCAAATTATTTGAAAAAATCTTGAGGCGGGAGTGAGATGAAAGCGGCAATTATCACAGTCGCCGGGGTTTCCAGCAGGTTCAACGAAGGAGTCCCGGAAGGCAAAAAAGAACTGAAGGTAATCTACAGTGAGGGTGGCGCACAGGATACGTTGCTATACCATCTTCTTCGGAAGTGTTCCTATGCAGATAAGATCATTCTGGTCGGCGGTTATCAATACGAAAAGCTTGAATCGTTCTGTCGGACTGAGCTCGCCTCGGAATTTCCGCAGGTGGAGCTTGTGAAGAATGATCACTATGAAGATCTGGCATCCGGATACAGCTTGTTTCTTGGCATCAGGAAGGCAATGGAGTACAACCCGGATGAAGTGTTGTTTATTGAAGGAGACCTGGATATAGACGACGATTCATTTGAACGTGTCGCCCATTCCGAGAAGTCTGTTCTGACATATACAAACGAGCCTATCTATGCTAAAAAGGCCGTAGTGCTGTATCAAGACGGCAATGGAAGATATAAATATGCCTTTAACAGTTCTCACGGCTTGCTGACAATAGACGAGCCGTTCTCCTGTATTCTTAATTCCGGTCAGACATGGAAGTTCATCAATGCGGATGCGTTGAAGGCAGCGAATGATGAATTTGAAAAGTTCGAGATCGACGGAACGAATTTGAAGATAATACAAGGATACATAGAAAAAGTTCCTGCTGATTCCATTGAACTGATTAAGCTTGTTCGCTGGACCAATTGCAACACGAGGGAAGATTATAAACACATTTTAACCTACTGGAGGCACACGAATTGAAAACATTACAGAACAGATTGGGCGTTGTCGAAGACCATGTGAAGAACAACAATATCACTGTCATGATCATTGGCCTTGGCAGTGTCGGCACGTACCTGCTTGATTACCTCACAAGCAGAAATGACGAGGCTGTCAAGATAGTCGTTGTCGGCCGCAACCGCGACAAGATGGAGAAGAATGTTAACATCGTTCGTGTCGCTGCGCTGATCCGTGGCCTTAACAAGACTGTGATTGAGATTCAGGATGGCGTTGACCTGACAGATGTGAATTCCATCCAGGCGGCTATCGAAAAGCACAAACCTGACTTCATTGTGAACTCCAGCCGCGCTTATCCCGGGCTGAAGTATGGCAGCATCAGCTGGGCTAACGTCAGGGCTTATGGCATTTGGACGCCTCTTGCAATCCGTTTTACAAAGAATATCATGGAGGCTTGCAATAAGGCTGATACGAATGCAGTTGTTATCAACACATCCTATTCGGACGCCGTTATCCCGTGGCTGAAGAGTGCGGGTAAGGCCTATCCAGATTTCGGATCCGGAAACATGAACCATTTGATTCCACGCATCAAGTTCGCCGTTGCTGATATGTTGAAGGTAAAAGACTTCTGGAATGTGGACGTTATGTTTGCAGCAGGTCATTTCCACGATGTGTGCATCAGCAAGGAAGGGCAGACTGAGGGTGTAGAGCTTCCGCTGAAGGTTTACTACAAAGGTGAAGAACAGGCTCTTGACCACAACGAAATCTTCAGTCGATGCAAGATCGCTATGCCGGTGGATGCTCAGCGTAATATGATGAACGCCTCAAGCAACTATGGTATTATCGATGCCGTAATCAGTGCTATCAGGACTGGTGAGAATAAGAGAATCTTCACACCTGGTGTGTTCGGTGAAATCGGCGGTTATCCTGTAGTCATCGGATATAGGGACGGTAAACTTGATGCTTGGATTGACGAGTCTGTTTTCAGCTATGAAGAAATGAACAAGGCTGACCGGGCATCCATGGCGCTTGACGGGGTTGAGGATGTCAAGGATGGAACGCTGATTTACACGGACTATCTGATAGAGAAAGCAAAGAAAACTTTTGGCACCGAGCTGCCGAAGAGGGTTGCTTTTGATGATATTGAGAAGACCGCACAGTTTATTATCGATGAAATTATAACACCACAGTTGGCAAAAAAAGATTAAGAAATGAAAGTTGAAAAACTCGTAGAAATCATAGGATCAGATTTTTATACGGGAGTGCCTGACAGTCAGCTGAAGGCTCTGTGTAATTATCTGATGGCAACCTATGGCATTGATCTGAAACACCATGTGATTGCCGCGAATGAAGGCAATTGTACGGCTTTGGCGGCTGGCTATCATCTGGCAACAGGAAAAGTGCCTGTGGTCTACATGCAGAATAGCGGTGAGGGCAATATCATCAATCCGGTGGCGAGCCTGCTGAATGATAAGGTCTATGCAATTCCGGTTGTCTTCATCATTGGCTGGCGTGGAGAACCTGGTATCCATGATGAGCCGCAGCATATTTACCAGGGAGAAGTGACGGTAAAGCTTCTTGAGGATATGGACATAGCTACATTCGTTATCGGCAAAAATACGACCGATGAAGAAGTAGCTTCCGCTATGGAAGAGTTCCGATCTATCCTCGCGACAGGCAAAGATGTCGCTTTTGTAATCCGTAAAGGAGCTCTGACCGATGCCCCCAAAGTCGAATACAAGAACGATAACACGATGATCCGTGAAGAGATCATTCAGCATATCGTGAAGGCATCCGGGGAAGATCCGATTGTATCTACCACGGGAAAAGCCAGCCGTGAGCTGTTTGAAACGAGAGTGGCACTGAACCAGTCTCACAAGTATGATTTCCTCACCGTTGGCTCGATGGGGCATTCTTCATCCATCGCTCTTGGCGTGGCAATCAATAAACCTGATCAGAGGATTTGGTGTTTGGACGGAGATGGAGCGGTTCTCATGCATATGGGTTCCATGGCGGTGCTGGGAGCAAACAAGCCGAAGAACCTGATACATGTTGTTATCAATAACGGCGCTCATGAAACGGTTGGAGGTATGCCTACAGTTGCAGGAAACATTGATCTGGTAAAGATAGCTCTCGCCTGCGGTTATCCGAATGCTGTGTGCGTGGATAATTTCAATGATCTGGATAGAGAACTCGAAGTGGCGAAGGGAAGGAACGAACTAAGCCTTATCGAAGTGAAATGCTCTATTGGAGCACGTGAAGATTTGGGACGTCCGACCACAACTGCTTTGGAAAACAAGCAGAACTTCATGGATTATTTGAAAACATTGACGTAATGGAGATCAACAATAAATGTCCGATAACGTACGCAGGAAGGTATTTCTGTTGGCTGCAGCATCTACCTTGGCATAGCCGCCATTTTACCTGTTTTGCGACATACCTCACTTATTTCTAACAAATAGCATTCATTCGCTTATTCCCTTGTGGACATTAGTGGTTGTCGGTAGTGTGCAGAATTATGCGCACTACCCGTCTCGGCCATCAGCCGGTTCCGCGCTTGATTTTCGGCAAAACCGTGCTATAGTATAATGGTGCGACGGAGTTTCGTCTTCGGTCGTTCATCCGAATGCTTTTTCTCATCCTGCGGGAGAGAAAACAAGCGAGCGGTGGCGTAGCTCAGTTGGATAGAGCGGCTCTCTCCTAAAGAGCAGGTCGCGGGTTCGACTCCCGCCGCCGCCGCCATTTTTATGTCATTTTAAGCTCAAAAACGGTGGAATTGACAACTCACCTCAACGGGAAAACGAGGAAAACGATATGGAACGGGACGATATGAACAAGGGGCAGCCGGAACGAAACGAGGGATCTTGCGCCTGCGGCTGCGACGACAAGGGCTCGAACAAGGCCGTGATCGTGATCGGGGTGATCCTGCTGCTCGGATTCGCCTTTTTCGCTGTGTATTCGCGCATGACCCCCACGCTCTCCGAACCAGAACGCCTTCTGCAACAGGCCGACGAGCTGTTCGAGAAGCAGGATTACGCGGGTGCCGCAACGCTCCTGCGTCAGTCCGCCGACCTCGGCAATGCCTGGGCGCAGATGTTTTACGGCGGGTGCCTGAAAAAAGGATACGGCGTGGATCAGGACATGCCCGCCGCCGTGGAGTGGTTCCGCAAATCCGCCGATCAGGGCTGCGCCGTGGCTTGCTACGAGCTCGGCGTGTGCTACGAAAACGCAGAGGGCGTGGAACGGGACCTGGACGCGGCTGAAACGTGGTACCGGAAGGCGCTGGAGGGCGGCATTGCACCGGATGCGCAGGAAGCGCTCGACCGTGTCGGGAAACTGAAAGCGGAATCGACGCCGGACGCCGAGGCCGTGGCGCTGTACAAGCAGGCGATCGATCTCTTCGACCAGCAGGGGAGAGACGTCGAATGCGCCGGGCTCCTGCGGCAGTCGGCCGAGCTCGGCTATGTCTGGGCGCAGCTCTTCTACGGGCGGTTCCTGTGCAAAGGCATCGGCACGGCCCTGGATCCGGCCGAAGCCGTCGAATGGTTCCACAAGGCCGCCGACCAGGATTGCCCGGCGGCGTTTTACGAACTTGGCGTCTGCTACGAAAACGGCGACGGCGTGGCGCGCGATCCGGATGAGGCACTCGCATGGTATCGCAAAGCTCTAGCCGCGGATTTCACGGGTGCGCAGAGTGCGATCACCCGCCTGGAAAAAGCCAAAGCCCTTCCATCCGAATCCGAGTGACCCGCCGCCGCTGATCCGGGGCGGCTGCGCACAGGAATCGCGCATTCCTTTTTGTGTTCATACGCATTGAATGTCCTCAATGCGATATGTTCATTTGTCCTTTTGGGCTTCTTCTGCCTCTTCTGCCTCTTTGGCCTCTTTGTCGGACAGTACCAGAGGAATTTGTCGAACAAAAGATTCCGATTGTGTGCCCCACTGGAACGTATCAACATCGGTAAAGATACACTCTTCCAGACAATTGCCCTCTTCCAGGCCAACCCAACCATCAAAAACAGGGAAAGACGTGTTCTTCGCCAAGCGGCAGACCGTTCTCACTCTATCATTCGGGACACTAAAGGCCGAATAACCATTCAAATCTGAAAAATCAGCATTACTGCCGCAAATCATGTGCAATATAGTCGCGGGAATATCGCAAGCTTGAACCTTGGATTCGTCTACCGAAAGTTCTGCTTTGTTTTCATGAAACGGCTTTAACATAAACATCAGATCACAGGGGGTCACATACCCGTGTCCCTCATGATCAGAACAAAGCAAAATGGCTGTATTATCGTATATGCCCGCTTTTTTAAGAAGACGAATCAACTCGGACACAATAAAGAAACACCCCCTGGCTGATGGAAGAGGATTGTCAAATGGTTTTTCTACTATATTGCATTCTTCGTCAAAAATCCATGGCATATGGGTACCCTGAATGTAGTGGAAGGAAAGAATCGGGGTGTTCGCATCAGTTGTTATTCCCGATGAAATCATTTTCTGCAAAAAGTAATAATTTAAAGCGGGACAATTTTGTTTATCTGATGGATGCCCACTTACTTGCCTGACAACACCGTCAGCAAAATTAAACGTATAGAAGAAATATTTCTTGCAAAAATACGGCGCGGAACTGAAGCCGGCCATTTGACGCAGGCAGGAATAAATGCGCTTATAGTCAATGATATGAGTTATATTCTTGGCTTCGATATTGGAAAAGTATTCATGAAAACAATCTGGCGGTCCTATGATATTCTTTTGTACGTCAATAAAGTATCTGGCATCATACCCGGCGTCTTTGACCTGCTTGTAAAAGCTTTTCGGAGCGCTTGAACGCCATGTTTTTTCAAACATTTCAAGGTAGTTTTTTGCCGGAGCTGCCAGATATGCGCCTGTCAACTCATTTACCAAAGCAGGAAAAGTCTGTGTATAACTACTACGTGCGTCCGTAAACCATACAAAATCTTTCACGATACTTTTTGCTTCGGGATAAGCCTCAAAACATTTTTTGACGTTTTCACAACCCAAGGCATCCATTACGATCATCACAACATTCTTTTCCTTTGAAAACTGAAATTGCTGTGATCCATCGACAAAATACGTGTCCGAACGCAGCCAGACATTATCACCCGCGGAAAACACCATGGACACGGTTGCCAAAACCTCCAAAAACAGAACAACCCCCGTCGCAGTCGATATCACTTTTGAAAAATAGGATGGAACAAGTTTCCGCAAAACGACGGGAGACAAAACGATGGCAATCCAGATAATCAAGTTGATTGTTCCGAAAACACGATGGTCGCTCCAAACCGGCTCTTTTCCGTCCATTGTCCCAAGATACCGGTTCATGAACATGGCCTGCACATAAACACATAATCCAAGCCCCGAGATGACCGCGACAAGATAATCGCTGACGATTGCCGGAATCAGAAGCAAAATGATACTGGCAACGACGATGGATATCGTGAGCACACGAAGATTCCAGTTGACGAAATCCGGAAAGATGAAGGGGAACTGTAAACTGTTTCCGAAATAAACACTCCAGGGAACGAATACAAGTACACCGAAAGCCAGCAGTGAAACGGAAAACAGAATACGCATGCGTCTCGACAATGAGAAGTATTCCAATACCTTGCTGCCGCGTTTGTCCTTTCGTTTGAATGGCAGGACATCGATAATGAATAACAGCGGAAGCAGGGAAAGAACAAAATGAATTCGATATCTGTTAATTCCCATATTGTGAAAAAACAGATACAATGACGTTGCAGTTTTCTGATTCCGTTGAAATCTTATCGCGTCCCGATTGGCTTTTTGGGCTTCTTCCGGGGTAAGGATCGGAACAAGAGCAGGATCATCATCCTGCATGACTTTCGTCACGCGCATCGACCTTGCCTTGGCGGTAGCCCTCCCCTCCGCTGTCCTGGGATCGACGATGGACTTTTCCTCTGTCTCCGGCCGGGTTTCGGCGATGGGGTTCGTTTTGGCGTTAGGCGTGGTTTCGGCGGGGATTGTCTCCACATGGGACGTCTCGGCGGGGGGAGTCAATTCAACCTCACGCGGCGTTTCTGGCACAGAGGCCATGGACTCCGCATTGGTCGCGGGGGCCTCGCTCTGAACTGTCTGGACGTTATCGCGATGAATGGACTCAACGCGCCCGACAATATAGAAAAGAGCAATAAACGCAAGAATGATTGCAGTTAGTATCATTCGTTGTTTCATTCGTCAACGGTCCTTGTTTTTTTGAAATACAATAGCACTTTGGAGTTGCATTCGCATCGTTCGGAATGACCTGGGCA
>Ga0310696_10006404_pt1 | contig 13983 bp, 22 predicted proteins | sample AusTroGonzalo_MG_4_FD_203885 | JGI IMG/M metagenome (GOLD analysis project Ga0310696, IMG submission 203885) | Bovine rumen microbial communities from tropical cattle in Woodstock, Queensland, Australia - Gonzalo_02 (v2) (version 2) | ecosystem: Host-associated > Mammals > Digestive system >...
TTTTATGTGAAGCTATCTTATGCGCTGATGGAGAATAGGTTGAATTTTATACTAATGATGCCACATAGTATATATTCGCAAAGCGCATAAAGGGAATAGATTCACATTATATTCAAAATAAAATTCTTGAAATAAATCATGCGTTTTGCGGCTGGGGTAAATACTTTCCAGGCCCAGAAGTTATGGCAATGTTATATTCAGACCCAAAGGTAAATTCTTTACATTGTAAGATAAATGAATTTGCTGAAATATTTGAAGGGTCGCAGTTAAAAGATATTTTATTTTGGAACGGTAGCGAATACACAAAATTAAAGTATAAGGATATCAAAAATCCGTATACTGGAGAAACGATTAAGCCACGCAATCTAGAATAGAAAATGGCTTTCCATATGCTTCAAAATTAGAGTATTAAGGTAAAGTTATTAACAAGTGCTTGGGGTAGCGGCAAAACACTACTTGCTCTAAACTACGCGCTTGAATAGATTGGCGCAGGAAAATATCAGAAGTTAGTATTTGTTCGTAATAATATAGTTGTATCTGATACAAAGGATATAGGCTTCTTACCTGGTGATGTCCGCGCAAAGATGTCTATTTGGGGTGGAGTTATAGCTGACCACCTAGGCGGACAAGAAATGTTAGACCATTTAATAGATGAGGGTACGGTTGAGATATTCCCATTATCTCATATTCGTGGTCGCAGTATAAGAAGTTCAATTGTATTATGTGACGAATGTGAAAACTTAAACGATAAATTGGTCACGTTATTACTTAGTCGTATAGAAGAAGATAGTGAGATTATTTTCTGCGGCGATGTAGCACAAATTGATGATAAGAGATTTGAAAGAAATAACGGTATTCACGCTATGATTAATGCTCTCGCCGGCAATCCATTATTTGGAATGGTTAAATTAATTAAATCTGAACGTGGGGCTGTTCCAAAATTGTGTGACTTAATGATTCCTCCACGTTAATATAGGCGCCTTCGGGCGCCTCTTTTTTATTTGACTTTTTTAAAATTTTATGTTATAATATAAAAAATGGAAGGAGTATGTATATGGATTGTTTATTTACAGATAAAGAAGGCGACGCAATGCGTATATATATTAAAGAAATGCAAGTACATCATATGAATCCAATAATGTATGTATCACCAACATTTGATTTAGTATCAGCCGGTATTGTAAGTATGTCATCGACTGTATGCTCTACGCCTTCAATACCAATAAGTCCTCATGATGGTCTAACTGGGCAGTATCATGGGATACCCGTATATGTATTTGATGGTCTTGATATTCATACTTGTTGTATAATGCCACAGATAAATAAAGGAGGAAGCAAATGAAAATTTATCTTGCAGGGCCAATCTTCACATATGGAGATTTGCTAAGAAACACTGAATGGGCGGCAAAAGTCCGCGCGGCTATTCCTGGAGTAGACCTATATTCTCCAGTTGAAAACACTGATATTAATGGTGTTGAAGGAAAAAAGAAATTTGCTGGTTCGCAAGAAATTGCTAAAGCAGATAATGCGCGCCTAAATGATACAGATATTTTAATTGCTTGTATTGATGGCGATGTTCTTCCCAGCGGAACTTGCGCTGAAATTGGGAAGTTTCATGAAAAAATTGAACGCGGAGACCATAAATATATTGTTGGTATTTGCACCGATAATAGACAAATGTTCCTTACTCATAGTGAAGCTAAGGATAAAGGCGGTGCCGCGTCTTTAGGTGAACAGCAATATAGCTATCAAAACCTATATGTAACTGGTTTGATTAAGCAAGGCGGTATTCTTGTAAGTAATATTGAAGATGCTATTGCTTTTATTAAAAAACACGAAGAAGAATTTCCTTATCAATTAAAAATGGATTTTGAATCCGAATGGAGGTAAATATGAATATTAATACTACAGATAAAGTTTAGGTTGGAGATTCAACTACTGGCACCTCAACGAGCACAACTATAAATTGTCCATATAATAAATCAAAACCAGAATAGGGATGGGAATGCCCTCGTTGTGGGCGCATTAATGCCCCTTGGGTGAGGCAATGCGATTGCTCAGGAAATTGGAGTATAACTTGGGATTATGAAGAGCCTTGGTGGAAACGAGTATACTGTGATTCAGATACTTTTAAGATTCATCCGGAAAGTGGTCCTATATGGAAAGCACCAAGTTCTATCTGTCATTCAGATAGCTCGACAGTGACAAAATCTAATCCGGATACTACTATTTACACTACAGCACATAATGAAACGATTAGCGGCAGTGATTATTGGAATTCAGTTACTCGTAATTGGGAAAATGTTCCACATACATTAACTAATATGCAAAAAGAACTTGATGAAATTAAATCTACACTTAGTAATACATTAGGAGAAGAATAATGGAAGAAATTATTTATTTTGAAATTAATAATTGGTTTGCTGGTGAAAACTATCCACCATGTGATCCTTTCATTGATTGGGTTGCACATAATCAATTCAATGATAGTGAATGGTGTAAAGCAAATAAGTTAGTTGTTGTAGCAGGTCCAATTGATATGTCTATGAACTGGTGTGTAGCTGCGCCTCGTTCTTGGGTAGAAGCTAATTGTCCGTGCCTACTATCAGACGATGAGTTTACTTATAAGACTCAACAAACCAAATGGAATAAAGAAACTGATAAAATGGAATGGGAAACTATCGAGCATCATAAGAAATATTCGAAATTTCTATTAAAGCCAAATGAAGATGGCGATGTTTACGGACGCCACGATGATTGGGCTATTCCAGACTATTGTGAAAAAGAATTTGGAGTCCACTGGAATAATAGCTGGTGGGGAGATGATGAAGATGAAGATGAGGAGGAAGAAGAATAATGCTCTATAACATTAATGATAAACTACCTTGGAAACGACTATGTGTTGCCGCACTTCAGCAGGTTATTGCTTGCTTCGTTGCTACTATTTTAATTCCGCAAATTTGCGGCTTACCTATTGCCCCAGCAATGATTGGTGCTGGTATTGGTACACTTATCTATCAACTATTTACTCGTGGTCAGAGTCCTATGTTCATTAGTTCTTCTGGCGCATTTGTAGCTGCTATAATAGGCGCACTTGCTATTGGCGGCGGTGTTGCCGGACCTAATTATACAGCAGTAGCTATTGGCGGTATAATTGTAGGACTTATCTATTGTATCATTGGCGTATTAATTAATATTAAAGGTACACAGTGGATTAATAAGCTATTGCCACCAGTTGTAATCGGCCCAATTGTAGCAGTTATTGGTCTTAATCTAGCGACCTTTATTCCTACATATTTCCAAGTTAATGGCGCATATAGTCTGCTTGGTGTAGGACTTGGTATGCTTACTCTACTAATTACCGCGCTAATTTCTCATTATGGAAAAGGATTTATTAGAAATTTACCTTTCCTATTTGCTATTCTAATTGTCTACGGTATTGCCGCAATTCTTACTGTGTGCGGAGTTCCTATCATTGATTTTGGCGCGTTTAAGGGTATTCATATTATTCAGGTGCCTGACTTTGCTTTCCTACATCTAACTCTCAATGGATTTAATTGGAGCGACCTATTACAGATTGTATTGCTATTTGCGCCTCTATCTCTTGTAACAATTGCCGAGCACATCTCAGACCATAAGGCTCTAAGCGCGGTTATCGGCAAAGATTTAACACAAGAGCCTGGTGTCGGACGTACTCTAATTGGTGATGGTATTGCTTCTACATTTGGTGGATTTACTTGCGGATTAATGAATACTTCATATGGTGAATCTGTAGGCACAACTGGCTTTAGCAAGATTTGTTCTAAGTATGTAATTAGTCTTGCCGCAATTATCATGGCAGTTGCTGGCTTCTTCGGGCCGCTACAAGCCTTCCTTGTAAGTATTCCTGCCTGTATCTTTGGCGGCTGTGCTGCGGTACTCTATGGATATATTACTTTATCTGGTATCCGCACTATTAAAGATAATAATATTGATTTGAATGATAATAAGAATGTTATTATTATAGCTTCTGTTCTTACTCTTGGTGTTAGCGGTGCCGTATGTAACTTTGGAGTAGTAAGTATTGGTACGACTGCTCTCGCTATGATTGTTGGTATTATTCTTAATCTAATTTTGAAGGAGAAACAAAATGAACACTGAGTCATTTCGCGGTTTGCGCGCAACAATTCCAATCCTTGATGATTGTCCAATAACTTTAGATGATATATATGAAATAATATTTTCATCAAATAAGAAAGAAACTATAAAAATAGTAGGAGATACACTATGTATAGAATAATTGATAAACGTGGAAGTGGTAAAACTTCTCGTTTAATGCTACTCGCAAAAGAAACTGGCGCAACAATTGTCTGTTCTAATCCAGATGCCTTTGCCTATAAAGCAAAGGCATACGGATTAGAAGGTATTAAATTCATGAGTTATGATAAATATTTTTGTCATTTATGCGAAGGTCCAGTTTTAATTGATGAAATAGACGAAATGTTACATGAAATCGACCCTAACATTACTGGCTATTGTCTAACTCTTGATGATTAAATATTTGATTTTTACTAAAATTATGGTATAATATATATAGAAAAATAAGAAAGGATGATGAACTATGGGTATGGATTTGACGGTTTATGCCGCACGCAATCACGAAATTTTTAAGCATGATGACTGGTGGAATAATAAGGATGTAACTGAAAAATATTATTCTCGTAAATTTTGGGATTTGGTAAACAATTGTTCTTTTATTCCGCGTGAGTTTGAAGGTGATGAATTTTTTCAACTAACAAAAAACAATGTTGAAGAGATGATTAAGATTGCCTGCGAATATCGTAATTATTGGAATAATTATGATGATGTTCCAAAACTTTGTGAAATGCGCGATGAGTTCGATGAACTTGAGGAAAACGGTTTTCATCTTTATCTTAACTGTAGTTATTAATAAAAAATTTTTATATGAATTTTAATTTAAACATAATACCTATTCTATGAAAGGATAGGTATATCTTTTAATGTAAATTATGTCCCACAGGCAGGTGATAAAATGATAAAAGATATTATTAAACAATATGAGATTTTTACACGCAAATATAATTTAACGCAGACAGAAGCCGCTGAAAAAATTGGATGTAGCCAAGAACATTTAAGTAGAATTTTTAGAGGGTTAAAAAACCCCTCTGTAAAATTAGTGGATAAGATGGAAGAGGTAATGAAACAATATGGCAAATTATGCTAACCAGCTAAGAATAGTAACCGGCAACGCTAAAGATATTGCTCACTTGGAAGGCGTGAAAGAGCAATGGCTTCAACCAGTAAAATGGGAACCTCTGAAAGAAGCTATGCGGCTTTTAAAAGGAAATGCTTTTAAATTATATATGTATCTTTTATCTTGGGATGGTCAAAAATATTATGATTTTTCACCCGCTGGAATATCAAAAGATTTAAAAATTAGTGATGAAGGAGCCCGTAATGCGCGAAAGGAATTAGTAGATAAAGGATATATTATTGAAAATAAAGATGGTCGTCTTGAATTTTTTCCTATATCACGGACTACTATTTCAAGTTCTAAAAAATGACTTTAACAAATTTTTTGACAGTTATAAACCAAATTTTTTGACAATTTATTACCTAATTTATCTGACATATTCATCCAAAAAATTTGGCGACAACAGCCAAATAATTTGACAGTATTGACCAAATAATTTGGTAAAGATGTCAAAAAATTTGGAAAGTAATAAAAATATATAATAATATAAATATTAATATAAAATAAAAATATAAATAAAAATATGGTCGCACCGCGACAGGAGTTGATATTATGATAGGTATTTATAAAATTGAAAATACTAAAAATCATAAAGTATATATCGGTCAAGCATTAGATATTAATATGCGTTGGAAACAGCATAAAGAGGCTTTAAAGTCATCCACAAAAAGTTGGTATCCTATCGCAAGAGAAGAATCAGATAGTATAAATGATTTTAATTTTCAAATTCTTCAAGAATGTTCTAAAAATGAATTAGATGAACTTGAAGAATATTGGATAAAAATTTATGATAGCTATAATAATGGATATAATCATACACAAGATGGAAATGTGTCTAATACAAGAAAAATTATATTATCAAAAATTAATAATTATAATAATGAAAATATATTAAATTTGATGAAAACTTATAATGGAAATACATTTAAAGTAATATTATGGTTACTTTTAAAATCACATTCTCATGATGTAATCGCTTATATGCCTTCAATAATATCTAATGACACGGGTGTTTCATTAACTGGTTGTCGAAGAGCATTCACAGAATTAATAGAGCATAAAAATCTACAATTAATTAACAATGAATATATTCTAATACTATAAAAAATATGGCGCAGAGCGCATAGGAGTTAAAAATGTATATTAAAAATTTAATTAAAGAACTTGAGAAATATCCTCAAGACATGCCTGTAGCAATTAATAAATGTATTGATTTTACTGATATGAATGAAGATAATATTAGTATTAATAAATGTACTTTTCATTGTTTTCCATTCACGGCAGCAGACAAATTTGAGTATGTAAATCTTGAAGTAAAAGATGAGGAGTATTGGAGACCATGATAGAATGGATTAAACAATTATATTATAAAATTAAATTTAAATTCTTCCTTTTGACGCATGAGTATAGGATAACCGCGCGAGGAGAAGCCATACTAAATTATATTTTAAATAAATATATTAACGCAACTAAAAGCGATGATTTTATTGAAAATTATGAAGATATAATTTTTAATACAGATAATGAATTTTTAGAACGAGCATATATGGCAGTTCAAGCTAATCCTAAAGCTTTTACTAAAATAGGCGATGTAGATACTTGCGCGAAACTTACAGCGCATATCTTTTCTGCTATGCGAGTTTTTGAAACTATCTTAACCGCCGCGCCCTCTGAAGACAGAGCAAGATGGCTAAATAGGATTGAAGATATGGACACCAGAAATAAGATGTCCAAGCGCATTGAAAAGCGCATAAAAATTATTTGACTTTAAATCAAAATTATGATATAATATATTATAAATAAAAGGAGGCGAAAAAATGGCATACAATGCTGATTCTATACAAGTAAAAGATTTCCGTACTGCGTGTCGGACAACTCCAGGTATGTATCTTGGAGCAGATGGTACAGATGCCACATTTAATTGCTTCTTGGAAATTTTGAACAATGCTTGTGATGAAGCTATTATGGGCCGCGGCAATGTTATTACTGTTGACGCCGCAGAAAATGAACTCACAATTATTGATAGAGGCGCGGGTGTGCCGAGAGGTAAGAATAAAGATACAGATGAAGTTCTAATTGAAATTTATACCGCTGCGCACTCATCCGGTAAATTTGATTCTACTAACTATTCTCGTGTAAGAGGTATTCATGGAGTCGGTTCAAGCGCGGTATGTGTATGTTCTGAAGTATTTGATGTTCTTACTAGACGAGACGGTGCCGAATGGCATATTCAATTTAAAAATGGAATCCCACAAGATAAAGTGGCAAAACAGATAAGAAAAACTAAAGAAACTGGTACTACAGTTTATTTCAAACCAGATAAATCTATCTTTCATATCGCGGCAACAGAGCCGGCTTTTGAATTAGATAGAATTCGAGCAGAACTCGAACTAACAAGCTACTTTATCCCTAATGTATCTTTTGTTTTTAGAGCTAACGGTAAAGAAGAAACTTTTATTTCAAAAAATGGTTTGAAAGATTTTGCGGCTTCCCGTATTACTAAGCCGCTACATAAAACTTATATCTATGGTTCAAAACATTTTGAAGATAATGTAGATATTGAAGTGTTCGCACAGTGGACTAGCGGAAAAGAAAAGTCATATGTATTTTCTAATGGCGCGTTAAATAGTGCTGGTGGTACGCCAAGTACTGGCATGAAAACCGCTTTTACGCGCACTATCAACGATTTAAGTAAAGAATCATTTGATAGTGATATGATTCGTAAAGGGCTTGTAACCATTATCAATATCAAGCATCCGCATCCAATCTATCAGAATCAAGTAAAAGATAAAATTCAGAATACTGAATTGCGTGGTTATACACAGACAGTTTTCTCTGAAGCTATTAAAGAGTGGGCCTCAGTAAATAGAGAAGATTTTGATAAGATAATTGGTATTCTTGTAAAAGACCAGAAAGCGGATGAAGCCGCAGAGCGCGCGAGAAATGCCGTTCTTACGATGGAAAAGAAAGAAATTGAATCCAAGAAGAAAAAAATTAGTACTTCTGATAAATTTAAAGATTGTGAGAAACATGGACAAGATTCAATGCTTATCATTACAGAGGGCAATTCGGCTCTTGGCGGATTGATGCCGGCGCGTGATGTTAAAACTGAAGCATTATATGCTGTCCGTGGTAAAGTCAAAAATCTCATGAAACATCCACTTGAAGAGTGTTTAGAGAATCAAGAAGTTAGTGATATTATTCTTTCGCTTGGATGCGGCATTCAAGATAGATATAATAGTAAAAAATTAAACTATGGCAAAGTCGCGATTGCGACAGATGCTGACGTAGATGGTTATGCAATTATGTGTTTGATTGCTACAATGTTCTACGTGCTTATGCCTAAGTTTATTGAAGAAGGTAGATTATGTTGGTTGCGCGCGCCTTTATATAAGTTAGAAAAGGGTAAAGATAAAGCATTTGCTTATGATGATACTGAATTAGCAAAAGTTAAAGTTGGACGTGAAAATTGGACTATTACCCGCGCAAAAGGATTAGGTGAGTTAAATTCAGAGGATATGGAAATGTCTATGATGCATCCTAGGGATAGACGCCTAGAAATTCTTACAATTAGTGATGCTGAATCTGCTAGAGAAAGTCTCAAGATGTTAATGGGGACAGAAGTAGATGAACGGCGCGAATTCCTTTTTGAAAATGTAGATTTTAATATAATAAATAATTAATTTTCAAAAAAATGCATGAATTAGGTCTAGGTGAAATGACTATTCTTATGAGAGAAATATCTCAAAAGGAGGAGTCAAAATGAAAACAGGAATTTACAAAATTACGAACAATATTAATGGTAAATGTTATATTGGGCGCGCAATAGATATAAACAGACGCTGGACGGTTCACAAACGTCGTGCGTTTGTTCAAAATAAAGATTATGATAAATATTTATATCGTGCTTTTAGAAAATATGGCATAGATAATTTTACATTTGAAGTATTGGAAGAATGCATTGAAAGTGAATTAGATGATAAAGAAAATTATTATATTCTTAAATATCAATCCAATGATAGAGATAAAGGATATAATATGACTACTGGATATGATTGTAGTCAATATGGTATGCGTGGTGAAAATCATCCGAAACATATTCTTACAGCTGATGATGTATATTATATTCGTGAATGTTACAACAAACATTATAAACAAGAAGATATATTTGAGGAGTTTAATGATGTAATTAGCTTTTCAGGCTTTCATAAGATTTGGGGCGGAACTAATTGGAAAGATATACATATGGATGTATATACGCAGGAAAATAAAGATTATTATAATTTTCAGCGTAATTCCCACCCAGGCTCTACTAATGGGCGCGCAAAACTAACAGAAAAAGATGTATATGATATTCGTCTTAGAAGAAAAAATGGTGAGACCTGTAAAGATGTTTATAATGATTATAAAGATTTAACAACTTATGGTAGTTTTAAAAATGTATGGAGTTATCAAAATTGGAAAAATATAGTTGTGGAGTAATAATATGAATAAAGATATTTGTGGTTTATATTGTTTTAAGAATAAAGATGGAGATATTATTTATATTGGTAAAGCAGATGATATTCATGCTAGATTAAAAAATCATAAGCATCTTTGTTCAGAATGTTATGAAGAATTATATACAATTGAATATGCCATCGTAGATAACAAGGCTGATAGAGATATATTAGAATTACTTTTAATTAGTAAATTACAGCCTAAATATAATAAACAATTAAAATATACAGATAAACCAACATTAATTATTAATTCTAACGTAATGCTATTATGGCAAAATATTAATCCTACAGAATATAATTTTATTCATCAGCATGAAAATTATTTAAAACATAAAACTAATAGTAATATAATGGGAAAACCTAGGATTGAATTACCACCGAAATTTTATGAACTATACCCTATTTGGAAATCTGGTAAAATGAAGGCGGCAGAAGTAATGAGAACTATTGGAATGAAACCTAATACTTTTTATCGTCGTGTAAAAGAGTATGAAGCAACATTAAATAATTGACAATTAATCAAATTTATTATATAATATAAAAAAGGAGATGAGAAGATGAAAATGAATGAATTACCAGAACAATGTAAGACATGCTTTAATCTTCGAATCTTATCATTATATATGGATAATAATCATGATTATACTTGTAGTAAATATCCTATTACTAAAGTAAAACGTGAATCTTATTGCCCTATAAAAAATAAGGAGAAAGATAATGATAAAGAATGTTGACTTTCAGCAAACTATGGAGACAGCATTTCTTAAATATAGTGCGTCAGTAGCTCAAGAGAGAGCAATACCGGACGTAAGGGACATGCTGAAAATTGGCTTGCGGCAAGGTCTATACGCACAATACACTAATAAGCTAACGCATAAAGATAAGTTTCAGAAAGCACAAAAGAGTGTAGCGGCGGCAATGACGCAAAGCTATGTTCACGGTGATGTCGCTATGTATGATACTTTTATTCGTGTATCTCGTCCTTGGACAGCTCATTATCCACTTGAAGAAGTTCAAGGTAGCTATGGAAATCCATCTTCTCCAGATTCTCATGCGGCCGCACGTTATGTTGAAATGCGAGCAAGCGAGATAACTGATTATCTATTTACTGGTCTAAAGAAAAATGCTATTAAGGAGTGGTATTGGAATTATGACGATTCAGAACAAATTCCTTCAGTATTTCCATCTATTGGGTACTGGAATATTGTTAATGGTTGTTCAGGTATCGCCGTGGCAATGGCTACTTCGGTACCACAATTTAACCTTAAAGAAGTAAATGACGCTCTTATTAAAATTATTAAAGACCCAAACGTATCTTTTGATAGCATCTATTGCGCGCCAGACTTCGCTACAGGTGGATTAATTACAAATAAATCCGAAGTAAAAGAGAGTTTAAAACTCGGTAAGGGTAAGTCTGTGCGGCTACGTGCTATATTAAAATATAACCCAGCAGAGCACATGATTCAAGCAACTGAATTACCATATAGTGTATTTACTAATACGGTAATAGACCAGTTGGCACAACTTACGCAAGACGACCCAAATTATGGTATTGATAAAGTTATTGACCACACAAAGAAAACAGCAGATATTCGCATCTATCTAACTAAAGGTGTCAATCCAAATAAGATGATGGCAAAATTATACCATGATACATCACTTGAAAATTGGTTTTCAATTAACATGGTATTACTTGATAAAGGGCGTTTCCCAAAAGTTTTTGGATGGCGCGAGGCCTGTAATGCGTATATAGAACATATCCGCGAGTGTGAACGAAATATTCTTCAATGGGAGTTAGACAAAGCGCTCGCGCGTGAAAATGTAGTAAAAGGATTATTAATTGCTATAGCTAATATTGATGATATTGTTGCCATCATTAAAGGTAGTGATAATCCTGCTGAAGCGGCAACTGCGCTGATGTCTAAGTATAAATTCAATAAACCACAGGTTGACGCAATCCTATCTATGAAGCTATCCTCTTTGTGCCGACTTGACGGCGTGAAATTAAATGACGAGCTGGCAGAACTTACGCATACCATCGGGTCATTAAACCACTTATTATCTGAACCTACCGCATTAGACCAAAAATTGATTGATATACTAAATGAAGTATCACAGAAGTTTGGTGATACCAGAAAAACAAAATTGGAAGACACTTTGAAAGAAGAAGATGAACCGGAACCAATAGTGGAAGAAGATATACGTATATATTGGTCTGTAAATACTATTCGGTTAAGTAAGGGCAAAGGTTCGCGTAAAGGCGCAGAAATATGCTCTACCAATCTTGGTTCGTTGGTATTAATCACTAACGCAGGTAAGTTTTATACTGCTTCTTTAACTAAACTCACCTATGATAAAGATTATAAAGTAAATGATATATTTGAGTGTGGTACAGAAAAGCCGCTATTAATTGAAGATGGTTCAAAATTTAATGCCTATAGCGCGCTAATTTGTGTTACAAAAAATGGTTTAATTAAAAAGAGTCATATCGCAGAATATCTAACCCGTTCAAAGAAAGGTACAGCCGCAATTAAACTAGATGATGGTGACTCAGTAATAGCGGCCTTACTATCAATGAATGATAGTGATAGAATCGTTATTAAGAGTGCTACGCATTATAATTGCTATCCTTTATCTGAAATAGGTTTTACTGGCAGAGTGACAAAAGGTGTAAAAGCAATTAAGTTATCAGAAGAAGAGCAAGTAAAAGAAGCGATTATAACAGATAATAAAGAATATACCGTTACAAAGCGTGCGGTAAAAGGAGTAGAATATGGAAGCAAAGTATGTTGAATTATTTAAAGAGTTAACACGTGCAACAGCGGTCGCAGCTGAACAAGTTATGGAATATGACAATCAGCAAAACGATAAAGATGGCTTTGAGAAAGCTAGGATGATGCGTGATGATTTTGAGAATCTTCATAGTAAATTATCAGATAACTTTGATGGTACATTAACCAAGGCAGAATATGCTAAATTACTAGTTGGCGCATATGTGATTACCAATAACCTTAAAGATAAAATTACAGTGCTAAAAAGAAGTATTAAAGCCTATGAAGAAGAATTAATTCCGCGACTCAATGAAATTGTTGATACAGAAAATGAGGAAGATGTACAAAAAGTTGCGGATAAAGTTCTAGCACTTGAGGATAATAAATAAACATTTGACTTTTGAATAAAAATCTTGTATAATTATATTGTAAAAAGAAAGTAGCCCGTGTGCGGGATGAAATAATTTTAAGAAAAAAATGAATAATTGACGTTCAACGGTACGTAACCGTTAATATATATAATAATAAAAAGTGTAAACACAAAGGAGAAATGAATTATGACTCAGAACAGTGAACTAGTACTAAACTTTCTAAAGAAGAACTATGGCAAAGAATTTAGCAAGCAGGAAATCGCGGCTGAACTAGGTGTGTCTCTACCTTCTGTTGTTGGTAGTATGAACTCTCTAATTAAGAAGGGTTATGCCGAGGTTACTCGTAAGGAGACTATTGAAGATGCTCCTGCCACCGAAACCCGTAAGGCAAAGACTCATGATGTCCTTTATCACACCCTAACCGAAGCTGGTCTAACTTATGACCCAGTTGCTGAGGAAGCGGAGAAGGCTGCTGCGAAGCAGGCAGAAAAAGAAGCACGGGCGGCAGAGCGTGCTGCGAGGAAGGCCGCAAAGGAAGCAGAAGAAGCATTTTAATTTAAAAAATAACGTAGCAAAGAGGTAAAAGTAAAATGAGTAAAAGTATTCAAGTACAGGCAGTTAATAAGCTAACCCTACAGGGTAAACTTCTAGATGTAAATCTAGGGTCTGGTAAACTAAGCGATGGTCGTCCATATGAGCGCGCTACGGTAACTATCCGTACAACTCAGACCTATGGTGGCAAGACTGAAACGAGTGAAATTCCGGTTGGTATGTTCGCAACGGAATTTACTTCCACCGGTAAGCCAAATCCTGCGTGGAAGAGCATCCAGGACCTAAAGGAAATGAAGACCATTCAGAATAATGGTATTAATGAAGCGGATACAGTTCGTCTAACTGGAGCGAGTCTTCAGGAAAATAACTTCGTTTCCCGCAACAATGGTCAGCTAATCAATGGCTGGCAGATTCGTGGTTCTTTTGTGAATCGTGCGAATGGAGTCCCGGATGCCGCAACTTTTGCGACCGAAATCTATATCATGAGTATGGATGATGAGTTCGATAAGGATGGCGAAACTACCGGTCGTATG
>Ga0310696_10006405_pt1 | contig 13981 bp, 22 predicted proteins | sample AusTroGonzalo_MG_4_FD_203885 | JGI IMG/M metagenome (GOLD analysis project Ga0310696, IMG submission 203885) | Bovine rumen microbial communities from tropical cattle in Woodstock, Queensland, Australia - Gonzalo_02 (v2) (version 2) | ecosystem: Host-associated > Mammals > Digestive system >...
TGTTCCTGTCTATAAGACTAAGCAGGCAGCATGTGCTGATTTGGCCATGCCTGTTGATGTAACAATTGAACCAGGCAAATGTGTTAGGGTGGGACTTAAGATTGCATTTGAAATACCTGATGATTATAAAATTATCATGTATCCTAGAAGCAGCTTACTTGTTAAGCGTGGTCTTATGCAGCCTACATCAATCATTGAGCCTGATTATAATGGTCAGGAAGTTCACGCACCATTATTCAATATGACTAGTGAACCTGTTGTTCTGAAAGCAGGTGAACGTGTGTGTCAGATTGAATGTGTTCCAAGATATGAATGCACATCATGGCTACGTGAAAATACAGAACGTTCATCAAGCAATGGTGGATTCGGGAGTACAGGAAAATGAGAGAAGTGAGCTGGTTTAATACGAGTATATATAAAGACACATTAAAAACTTTACTTAAGCATAAAGTGTCTGATATTCCTGGTATTGTTGCAGAACTCAGATGTGCACCAATTGAATTTGAACCTGATGGTGTAATTGAAGGTAGCAGTGAAAAGTATCTTGAACATGAGTTCGAGTGGTATGATTCTATGGACCTCAGCATTCACAATCATCCAGGTATTGAGACAAATCCTATCTGGCAAGGATGTGCAACTGAAGATGGTAAAGTAAACAGTAACTACGGATGGTGTGTATTCAGCAAAGAGAATGGTGACCAATTTGAGCATGCTGTTGAAGCACTTAAGCAAGATAAGAACAGCAGGAGAGCAGTCATAATATACACAAGACCTAGCATTCATGTTGAGCAGTGTGATGGTGTACATGCTAAGCAAGACATGATGTGTACATGTTATATTATGTTTCTTATTCGTAATAACACACTTCACTTACATGTTCACATGCGTAGCAATGATGTATGGTATGGCTTAAGGTATGACCTTGCTTGGCAGCAATATGTTTACAGCAAGATGTATAGCTTACTTAAGAATGACTACAAGGACCTTGAAAAAGGAATGATTACCTGGGTTGCTGATAGCTTGCATCTGTATGAGAGTAGCTTTGATAAGGTCAAGGAGTTCTTAGCATGACAACTAAAGGCAGTGCAACAAAAGCAATGTTTAATGCTATTGCTAGAGACACAAGCAAAAGAGCTAAAGCATGGTTTGCTGACCATCCTGAAGAACCTTATTGCTACTGGGCTCGTGATGAGTTTATCAGTGTTGAAGATAAAGATAATTCAGATATACTTGCTAGACATCCTGAAATTGAAGACATCAATGACCACACAACAGTTTATCTTGAAAAAGGACACATTGTAATAAGAACATTTTGTCCAAGATTACGTGAAGGCATTAGTGACTTTTATAATGATGGTGTGTTTAGTGGTGATGGATGGACAGTAGAACCTGAACTTGACAACTGGAAAGTTACACTTGCATAAAAAAACCCGCTGAAACTCAGCGGGAAAATAATGAATGCTATGCTAACAAATCCACTATTCGTGGTACTGATATACCTTTAAGGTACAGTATAACAAACACTATTTTTATAAGCAGCAAGACACACACAACGCTTATTAATACTACTAACCATTTGGTTAGTAGTTTATTTTTCATTTCCTGTTTTTCTATATTCCTGTAACATTCGTTCAACTGCTCGTTGATATTCGTCAAAGAGGTCGATAATTTCATCGATTCCTCCTGATACATTTTCGCTTCGCTCTTTGATTCGTTCAACTGAATCGATAGCTGATTCAATTGCTCTGTCACGAGCTCTGAGTTCACCTTCAAGTCTATCAATTTCTTTCTGATACTCGAGGATGTCTCTGTTAACTCCTCTGTTTGACACACAGCTGGTGAACAAAAGACACAAACTAATAAACAAAGGCACAAAAATTTTCTTAACCATTTCATTTTATCTCCTGCTTCATGTAGACCTTACGTATTCTTACAAGTTCACTAATAACTTCAGCAACCCACTTCTTCATGCGTTCTTGAAATTCTGGTGTCTTGTATTCTGGCATAACATTATATGAATATACGAGTGCACAAATCTTATTCTGTTTTGTTGAGACATAAGCTTCATCATCAGTAATATGATTCTGTGTAATCCATCTCACTATCTCATCATATACACCTTCAAGAATACACTTAGCAAACCACCCGTTGTACTGCAACGGTCCATCAATAACAGCATCAACTTTACCTAACAAACCCATCAGGTATGTATGAGCAAAGTCACACTGTTCCTGCATAATACGATGCTCACGTTCAGATGACATAGTACCAATCTGGACATGGTCCGTCTTTACCTTAATAATGCCAAGCTTAACAGCAATGCCAATAACTACTACGAATAGTACAACTGACGGTATGCTCGATAAGAATGATTCTGAAGTGAAGATATTAGCAATTGCTTCCCACATATAAATCTCCTAAAATGCGATGTACATTTTGACACCGAACTGTTTACCATGTGTCGTTTCAGCAACACGTGGTTCACCATAATCATCGTTGAATTTAGTCGGTAATCCAAGGTTAGCATAACCTGTACCTGATTCTCCAGCCCATTCATACTGATTAGTATTACCAGAACCCAGAGACCTATGTTCTGACTGGTCTTGTACAGTATGTGTATGACCTGCGTCAGTATGCTTGTGTCCCTGGATAGTGTCATCTTTGAACTCACCAACAGCATACACGTCATGTGCAGCAATGGTAAGTTCTGTATTCTCTCCAGCTCCAACAAGTACACATTCACGTGTATCTGGAAGTATAGGACCAACTACAGCAATGAGTTCATCATAGACTGTAGGAATGGCCTGTCCTTCCATCGACATGAAGCCTTCAGGAGCTTCAGTAGCAAGTGAGTGAATAATCGTGCCTACAGGAAACAATCTGTCATGAACGATTACTCTATCATTTGCTACAATCTCTCCAGCTGCCAGTGCTGCTTTAAGACCTGCTTTGGTGCAGGAATAATATTCCTGTCCATTACTATCTTTGCACCATGTTCCATTCTTTACTGTATAACTCATTTATACAATCCTCCAAGTAAGTCTTTGTTTGTAGCAAGATTAAGCTTTGCACCGTCCTGCTTGAAACCATCCTGTTCAAAGATGATGAATGTGTCTTTGTCAAGGAAAGCAACAAGGATACAAATGTGTCCATAGCTGCCATTTCCATAAACAAGCAAATCACCAACCTTGACACTCTGACGTTTCTTCAGTTTACCAGGATTGTTCCAAATACCTTTTGCTCCACTATCACCAAGTGCTGGAAACTGTTCTACTTCGAGCACGTCCTTACAGTACTGACGAGCAAGGTCCACACACTGTGCACCATAGTACCCGTCATAATCAACTTTCTTACCATTGTACTTGTAAATAAAATCACGTAGTGTCATGTCTTACCTCTCTTAAAACGCAATATAACAGTTCATACCAAGCTGCTTAGTACGTGTAACATTACCAATTCTTATTTCATCACCTTCTGGTTCACTCGACTGTCCAGTCCAATTATCTGATGCTCTAAACTTTACTTGTGGTATACTTTCAGCACGTGTTCCAGTTTCTGTGTCAGCACAGTCTCTTGACTGTATTTCTGTTCTAAATGCACCACTTGCACCAGTTACAATAGGCCAGACATAACCTAAGTGTGTCATACCTTGTATTGATATACTACCTTCAATTTCCATTGTACCACGTGAGTGCTTATGTGTCTGAGCCTGGTCGTCCTTAAACTCACCAACAGCATATACATCGTGTGCTTCGATAGCAGCAGTAGTATTCTGACCTGCTCCAACGAGTACACATTCACGTGTATCTGGCATCTGGTCAGTACCAAGTGCCTCAATCAGTTCTTCATAGATTGTAGGAATAGTCTGACCAACCATCGCCATAAATCCTTCAGGTGGATTTGCAGCAATGGAATGAATAACTGTACCAACAGGGAACTGTCTATCATGCACTACAACTTTGTCATTAGCATGTAATTCACCAGCAGCTAATGCTGCTTTCAATCCTACCTGAGTACATGAGTAGTATTCCTGTCCATTGTTATCCTTACACCAAGTTCCATTCTTTACTGTGTATTTCATATGTTACCTCTAGTCCTGTTTAATGTAGAATATCATCTGGAAACCAAGTGTAGCATCTATTGCCAGACCATTTGCAGCGTAGATGTAACGTCCTGAAGCAAGTTCTTTAGGTCTGTCACGCTGAACCAAACTTGGGTCATAGTCATAATTGTTCCATTGTGTGTTCTTACTTACAGCAAGAGGCACCTTTACCATTTCTACCGTTTCACCTGGTTTGAGCATCTCACCAAATTCAAACAGTGGTAACCATGTAGGGTCACCTGATACGTTAAACGTACCTTTTAAGTAGCAGTTATAGTTTACAATAAGCAGATTGCCAATACGCCAGAAGCTGTGTGCAGGGTCCACATTGTCATGAATAGTTACTGTTACACCAGGTAATGTGCTTGGTGTAAATGTACCTGTGACTACCTGACCTTCTTTCTTGAAGCTTGCAATTTCAGCCTGGTCATGTTTATCACGCTCTATTTCGTCAAGTGCTTCCCACTCATCACGTGTACCGTGCCAGATTTTTCTAGCACCAGGTAATAAGTGTTTAAGCACTCGCTTAAGTCCTGCATAATCAAGATAATTTTTAGTCGACATAATTAACCTCTTATCTTTTCTTAACAAGATATACTGCCTGATAATAAATTAAGCTGTCCATAGACAAGTCTTTTTCCAACCAGAAAAGATGACCACTAAGAGCAGCATACCACGACAAGATTGCTGGACTCTGTGGGTTTTCGAACAGTGGTGTTACAGCAACATACCATGGCTTGTCAAGGTATTCATCTGGCCCAATAAAATCAGATGGGTCATAATACTTGTGCCATACTGAATCAGTACTTGTACCATGAACTCTACAGTGGAAGTTGACAATAAGCAGCTGACCTTGTCTGAAGTAAGAGTTTGCTACTCCGTTAACAGGGTCAATATGAATACCTTCAACTGTTGCTGTTGGGTCAAAGGTATGATAACCGTCTTCGTAAGCATCTGTAGTGATGCTCTTAATTTCGGCCTGGTCATACTTGTCACGTTCAGCAGCTGCAAGTGAATTCCACTCTGCTTCTGTTCCGTACCAGATTTTTCTGTGACCTGGCAGCAAGTGCTTGAGGACACGTTTAAGTCCTGCATAATCAAGATATGTTTTATTAGCCATCTTAGTTCCTCCTATTATTGATTAAGCTGCTGGATAAAGCCATATAATTCTACAGACCATCCTACATTTCCAGCATTACCATCATGTGTGTATGATACTTGGATTCTTGTGCCTTTTTTCAAAGGTATCAAGAATTCATTTAACGTTGTACAATTGTTAACCATAACTCCATAAGCAGGCAATGTAACACCATTTATTGTAATCTTATAACTATTAGATACTACAAGAGCCTCGCCATAAGCTTTATTAACATTTCTTATCTTTGCTTGTGTATAGATAAAATATAGCCCATCTTCTGGTATGACATACTCAGGTGGTACTACATTTAAGTCACTTGTACCTAGTGCTATAGTCTCTGAAGATATAGCAGTAGATGAATGAAGTAAATCATACATGTTCTCATTACCTGTATACAGATTAATGTCTTTAAGCTCTTTGTTACCACCAGTCTTAGCAGCAATCTTGTACTCACCATTCTTAATGCAACCTACACTCATACAAGTTCCTCCTCAAGTTTAGCGATATAATAATATGGCCTGTAAGTTGTTTCAACATCTGTTACACCTGCATCATTGTGGAAGTACAAATCAATGTGTTCACCTTTAGCAAGAGGTAAAACTACTGAACCAACTGCAAAGTGTCCTGTAGGTGTATCACCTTCTAGCCAAGCATCAATCAGCCAGACTCCAAAACCTCCTACGACAGCATAAGATGTTCCACCTGATACAAGATTAGCCCAAGCTTTATAGTTACATACATAAATATAGTACAAGCCATCTTCAGGTACTTCCCAAGCTACAGAATCATCGAAAGCAGGGAAATTGCCATTTACAGTATGCCATTTTTCTTGACCTGTAGAAACAAGTGGTGTTAGCTTAGTACCAACATATTGTGTACCAGGAACAGCAGGTCCTGCAGCACCAACATATTCACTTTCTTTCATTACTCCAAAGCTCATGCTGTCACCTCCTTATAGTTACCAGTCCATTTTCTAAGGCCATAATAGCCTGCAAAATTCTGACCTACGCCCTGTGCAGCACGAGATGTAAATCTTACTTTTTGCCCTGCTTTAAGCTTTACGCAGCACTGCAGACATTGCCTGTCATGATGATTTTGGCTATTATGTTGTAAGAGTGTAACTGCCTTATTACCTGTAACAATAGAAGCATATATACCCTGGTCAAGACCCATTCCTGAACCTGCTGTCCAAGCTCCTGTAATAACTATAAGATATATACCATCTTCTGTTATCTCAATGTCTTCAGAGACATTACTAGCCCAAGTACAGTCAAACCATTTGTTAACTACATCACTTACTGTGAGTGCACTAGGAAATGCCCTCAGACATCTGCCTTTGTCAGCACACTTATTGTACTGACCTGATTCAATTACACCTACACTCATAGTATACTCCTATGCTGGCCAAGCGTCATTTGTCATCCAAACAGCTTCACAGTACATATCAGCACGACCAGTAAGGTCTACCTCATTACCATTCTTCATAACACCATCACCTTGCATAAAGAACTGTACAGGTATGCTGTTTGTAGTGTTCCACTGAATACCTAATGGCAAAGAACGACCATCATCAACAGGTCTAAATCCTTCTGGGATAGTACATACTGGTGTCTGCATATTCAAGTGTACAGCAGTATCAAGTGGGTCTTTGTACCAGCGTAATGTGGCTTTTACAATGTTACCGCAACGTTCAACGATTGTATGTGACATTGGAATAGTTAACATATTTGTAACCTGAGCTGTGACAATGGTACCATCTGCATAGTCATCAGTTACGATGACTTCTGTTCCGTCAGGAATCTGTCCAGCGGCAAGTGCTGCTGTCAGCTCTGCTTTTGTTCCAATCCATTTTGTAGTACCTGCTACATCTACCCAAGTACCATTAAGTTTAATTTTAGTTGCCATGATTATTATCCTCTTTCAAAACAAAATTACCACTATTGCCAGATTACTAGTAATACTGGTAATAGTGTTTAACTGGCCCCAGTTTCCCAGGGCCTACAGGGTTACGGCCAGAGTTCGGTGAACAAGTCGTCAATCTCTGCTTCTGTAATGCGGTTCATGCGGTCCGCACCAGATACATTAACCCACTCAGAGTTGGTGTCATCCCATTCGTAGATTCCACCTTTGATTGCTACGTCTTCACGTTCATAGTATGTTTTACCAGAAGCTGGTGATGTGTCTGTTGAGAGCACGTATCCACCTGCGCCATCTGATTCATACCAACCAAGAGCAGAAGGGTCATCTGTTGCAGCAGGTGATGCTACAGCAGTATAATCATACTGGTCTGCACCAAGGTACAAGAATGCCTGTCCATCAAATGGAGCAGCAGGGAACGCTGTACCGAATGATACCTTGTCTTTGATTGTGAATACGTTACCAAGAACGTACCACTTGTAAGAAGGAACTGCTGCTGTACCAACGTTAACTGTTACAACTTCTGACCAAGGGTCAATTGTTTTACCTGCACCTTCTACGAAGTCTGCAGTTGTAACATCTTCATCCTGAATTGTGTAGAGCAAACCTGCACGCATTCCAGCACCTGAGAGTGATGGAAGACTTGCAACATCCTGTACTACACCCTGGAAAACGAGTGCTTCGATGTCTGCAAACTTTTCCTTAAGCTTCTCAAGGACTTCCTTAAGACCAGCTTTATCCAAATACTGTTTAGTTGCCATAATATCCTCCTATAGCTAACTTATTTTGCTTCTTCTTCTGGTGTATTCTTAATGAATACCAGACAGATTCCATTGATACATCCTGATACAGCTTCGATAATACCGTTGATTACCACTGACTGTTCAGGACACACAAGACCAACACATGTGATTGCTGCCGTTGTTACAGCTGTGTTGACACCAATAATGATACCAAGTGTTTTCTTAGACATTGCTGCCCTCCTTATTTAATTACCGAAGACCTCATCAAAGATGTCTTCAATATCTTCCATTGTAATTGCGTCATTACCTGAGAGCTCGAAGAAGTGTCCTGTAACATCAGGGTCTTTCTTGTAAGCACTCAAAATGCCATCAGCATCTGGTACAAGATACAAGATTTCTGGGTCAGCATCTGCCCATGCTGGTAAAGTCTGTACAAAATCAATACCACCATCACTACCAAAAGTGAACCATGTGTTGCTATGGTCAGAGTCCTTGATACGCCCTGAAAGTTTTGTACCATCTTTCAAGAAGTAAATCTTTTCTGCATCAGCAGTTGCCCATGCAGGGAGTGTAGTTACAATCTCGAAAGGAGATTCTGCATCAGCACCAAGTTCGTAGAAGTGATTTGGCTGATTGACATCCTTTACATATCCTGTAAGTTTGTCACCGTTAACAACAAGATACAAGATGTTAGCATCTGCACTTGACCAACTTGGCAAAGTTACAACGATTTCAAATCCGCTTACTGAACCACCACCTAACTGGTAGAACTGTCCAACAGTTCCTGACTTGATATATCCAGTAACTGTTGAGTTATCAGCAGCTGGAACCATGTAGATAATCTTAGGGTCAGCAGCTGCCCAAGCAGGAAGTGTAGCAACAATTTCAAATGATTTGTTGTCACCACCTGCAATATTCAACCATTCATTTGGCACACTACCTTTAATGTAACATGCTGATTCAGAAGTTACGTAGTAGATTGTACCATCTTTTGCTTCGTCCCACATAGGGAGAACAGCACAGATTTCAACAGCACTTGCTACGTTAACCATTGTCCATTCAAGACCGTTGCTGTAGTAGAAGAAACCTTTTGTGTATGTCAGTGGGTCTGTGATACCTGTGTACTGAACTACTTTACCTGTGTAAAGTGCAGCATCAGGCATTTCAGGAAACTGCATCCAATCCTGTTTCTTCTGAAAATCTGCTTGAATAAGATTGATAAGTTCTGTAAGACCTGTTGGTCCAAGATATTTATTCTGTCTCATCACTAATCTCCGTTATATGCTTCAATGACTTCACTTGTAGTGATTTCAATGTTAGCACATCTTTCTTCAAGTGCATCAAGTCTCTGGTCCTGGATTTCCTGACCAGTGATAACTGAATTCACCTGAATAGTAAGTGCTTGCATCTGATTCATTAATGTCTGGATTGCTCCAGTATTAATCTCAGCAATTTCAGCTTCAAGCTTTGCATCAAGCTCATCAAGCTTTTTGTCAAACTCTTTTCGCATAGCTCGGCAGAGTTTTTTAATCTCTGCCCAGTCAGCCTGCGACATATTACCTACGCAGCAAACTCCCATCTATTACTCCTTAGTGATATACATCACTGTTGCAGAGTTAACGTTACCAACGTATTCTCCTGAAAGTTCTGATTTGTTGATAATGATTACATTACCATTTGCATCCATACGAGCTGAAATGTAATAATATTTTGTTACACCAGCATCAGTAAGCTCTGCAACAAACGAGAATGTTACAGGGATATTTGGCAAGTATCTTGCTGATACAGTAGCAATGATGTCACCAACATTAAGTGTATGGTCATGCACATCAACTGTAGCCTGAGCAATTGGAAGATTTGTTAGGCGTGAACAGAAAATAGTATCTTCAAAAGCATCTGATTCTTTAATGTTCAAATGCTCCTTAATATTTTCTTCAATCTGTTCATCAGCTTCTTTACGTTCAGCTGTTTCATGCGCAATCAATTCTGAAAGCTCATGGTCTGCTGCTTCACGAACACCTTCTTCACGCTCAATACGATTACGAAGTGCATCATCAGTCGTTTCACGTAACTGTGCTTCATCAGCAATTTTATCATCAAGAGTAGCGTCTGCAGCTGCTCTTGCAGTAGCTTCATCTGCTACACTTGCCTGTACAATCTGTACTTCTGAATGAAGTTCTGCTTTAGCAGATTGAATTGCATTTTCAAGTACTGTAGCAGCTGCTGTGATTTTGTCATTGATGTCATCTTCTGGAACGACAACAGCATCAAGCATTGCTTCAACTTCCTGTTTGGTTACCAGTTCAACATCACCAAGAACCTGTGTACTCATACTATCCTCCTAGTATTTCGCTTTAATAATTTTCTGTTGCACGTATGGCAACCAAATCTTTGCGTTAAACGATTTACCGTCAACCCAGTCTTCAGCAACATTGTTGCCATCAGCATTCCAAGAACCATCAGCATTCTGTGTTCCACCAAAGAACTTAGCAAGTTCAGGATAATCAGAACATTTAAGCTCTGCTTTACCATTAAGTGGCCACCAACCTTCTGGCTCATTCTTACTGATGATAAGTGTTACCTTACCATCAATAGGTGTAACAGATACTACGTGTCCTTTAAACAAGAAGTTGAACTCTTCATCTGAACGAACAATACGTTCTTCAACATCAGCTTCATGCCAGAACATTGTCTCACCAATCTTTACACTGGCAAAACGAATAGCATCAAATATTCCACCTGATTTTGCACCTTTCTCAGAACTTTCAGTAGGTTCATCATCAAGTGGAAGAACATTATCAAGTGTTTCATTGATAGTGTTAATCTGTGTCTGCAGGTTTTCATCAGCATAATCAACATATTTTTTGATAGTCTTGTTCTGTACAGCATTCTCAGATGTATCAGACATTTCAGTATCAATAGTTGATTCAGCAGGAATCTTGCTTAATACTTCGTTAACAGCACCTACAAGATTGTTCTTGTTAACTGTTTCAAGATTAGCAAGGTCTCCAATCTTAGTAGCAAGCTGGTCATCAGCATGTTGACGGTTCTCTATCTCAGTAGCAATATCCTGTGCAACTCCATCAACACGAGCATCAATTTCGTTTTCACGTCCTGTTGCTCTTATGACTTCATTGCTAAGTTCCTGCATGACCTCAGCTTTTGCTGTTTCTACTTTCTGTGTGGTGAGTTCAGAGTTATCAATTGTCTGTCCACCAGCATAGTGTATTTCTCTTGGGTCAGCCATTAGCTTGCCTCCTGTTGCTGTTCTTCAGAAGCTTGGTCTTGTGGACCTTGCTTTTGTTTTAATTGTTCACTGGCTTGCTGGACTTTTCCAAGAAGCCAGTTCTTGTAAATTTCACCAATGCTATCTGGTATATCATTCTCACGCTGCAGATGTTCTACCATCTTATCTTTGATAATCTGGTTCTGCTCTTCTTTAGTCATTACTGAGCCTCCCAAGAAGTGCCATTATATTTGTAAACTGTTAGAACACCACCTGCATAAACAATTGCCATAGCTCCTGTCTCAACATCAAGGTCAGTAGGTAAGTCAGCAACTGAGTTGTAGATTGTAAACACATCAGCATTGTGAATAGCAGACATAACAGTTGCAATAGCGGCAACAGTTTTATTTATGTCGTTATATTCTGTGTGATACTTAACCCATCCATCATCTTTTGTCATTACGTAGATAGCGAATCTGTCACCATCAGCAACAATAGCAGGCACACCAGTCTTAGCATCAGTTGGCAATGCATCAGGTGTAACGTAAAGGTCGATACCATGCAAAGCAGCAACTGCTGCAGCGAGTTCAAGGAATCTGTCAATGTCCTCGTCTGTATGTGCTTCAAAGGTTACTGTTGACTTAGTCTTGATAACTGAGTAATCAACAAGTGGATACTGTGTATATTTAGCTCTGAACTCGTCAGACACATCATCTTCCGGCAGAACGTCAGTACCATCACAAGCGTGATAACCTTCAGGAACGTTGATTGCAATAGCAGTATCCTCGTCCCATTCTGGCCATTGACTGATAAGTCCAACTGCATCAAGAGCTGTAATATCATTATAAGTAACATAAGGATTATTTACTTCCTTAAAGATACGTTTATTTAGGACTGTAATTGCAAGTTCTGAGAAACTAAATCCTTTACCAGCTTTACAGTCACACACATCATGACAAGAACCATTTGGTTTTTTATAACCTTCTGAGTCAACTGGTATAAAGTTAATACCTGCTCCGTCAAACTCAATGCTGTTGAATACTCCAACACCATCTGTGCTTGCAAAGTTCTGAATCCATTCAGTAGACTGAATAGCAAGATAAGCATGCTTCTCACCATCAGCACTTGTTCCACTTACAATCTTGAATTTAAGATTAGCAAGTTCGCTATCTGTTGTTACAGATAAAGCACCCTTGTATTCAGGTGTACAAGCAAAATTTACAACTGCACTGAATGGTTTTGTGTTACCCATTCTGATGTAAGCAGTACCAGCTTTGTCTTTAAGCATACCAAGAATGTAGTATACTCCGACTTTATCAGAGCCACTAACAATTGCATTATATGTCTTGTCAACAAAGTTAATCTGCTCAACAGCATTAATCATACCTGTGATGTGGTCACTTGTAAGTTCGGGAATAACCTTTGAATCACTTGCAACCCATGACTGAAGAGCAGCAATGTTATTCTGTAATGCTACGATAACATCTTCTGAACTTAAGTCACTCTTCTTGAGATATGCACTGAGAGAACTTGCAAGAGCATAGTCATTAAGCTGGTCACGTCTTGCATAATCTGACATGTCTGGCAATTCTGTTTTAAGAGCATACTTTGCATCGGCTGCAAGTTCAGTTATAAAAGCAGATACTGAAGGAATGAGAGCCTGGATGTCAGACAGTCTACCTTCAACATACTGTTTTACCTGATGAACGTTGTCATCAGCAGCAGTCTGAGCAATATGCTGATTAAGTTTTGCAACAAGTTCTGAATATGCATTTGCAAATTCGACCATGTCTTTGGCCCGCACGTCACTGCCTTGTGGACCATTCCAGTTTGTAAATGTACTCATTTACTTACTCCTTGTCCTGTGTGTCTGGTTCTAGTTCTGATTCTGGTTCTGGTTCTGGTTCTGGTTCTGCTTCTGTTTCAGTATCATTTTCTGGTTCTGGTTCTGGTTCTGGTTCTGATTCTGGTTCTGGTTCTGGTTCTGGTTCTGTCTTTACAAAATCCATTTTCGGTAAAGACTTTTCAGATACAAGTTTACCAGCAGAACCATCAGGCAAGATGAGGCCAGCAGGAATACCACCACCAATCAGCATCTCACATTCTTCTTTTGAAATGACACCAAGCATAGCAAGGTCAATTGCTAAGCACTGATACACTTCATTGCGTCTTACATTACGCATACTCTTATTGTTAAGTTTGCATGCTCCAATCATTCTGTTCCTCCATCTTGAACGATAAAGTCATAGTTGTTAGCATAGAATCTTCTTGCTATAACTTTACCATTACTATATATGTTGTGTTTATGTCCTTTGAGGAAGTTAAGTGCTGCCTCATAGTCATTATGCTCTAATAATCTCTTGTACAATGGAGCATGTTCTGGTGTTATTGCTCCAGGTACAGTAGGATTTGCAAAATCAATCAACTGCTGAATTGTCCAAGCTCTACCTAAATATGTAGCAGCATACTTAGTAGGCTTATCATGCTTACGAATAAGTGATGATATTCGTAAATAATCATTCAAAGCTGCTTTATCACTTGCAAACACTTCATGTGGTATTACAGTGACACGAGCAGGGTTTGCAGACGCCTTAGCATGATATGTCTTGTAACGTTTATCAGCATAGTCTTCATTTGTTCCAGAAGACATTTTATCCATTTCACTAAGTACGTAGTCTTCAGCTTTCTGAAGATTAGGAATACCTTTCTTATTAGTAAACATAGCAAGTGCTTTGTCCCATAATTCCTTCTTAGCATCTTCAGACACATCTACGTGTTTACCTAACAGTTCTGCTTCACGTGTAGCTTGTGCTTCATTACGAGCTTGAGCCATTCTCTGTGACAAGTCAATATAT
>Ga0310696_10006407_pt1 | contig 13979 bp, 16 predicted proteins | sample AusTroGonzalo_MG_4_FD_203885 | JGI IMG/M metagenome (GOLD analysis project Ga0310696, IMG submission 203885) | Bovine rumen microbial communities from tropical cattle in Woodstock, Queensland, Australia - Gonzalo_02 (v2) (version 2) | ecosystem: Host-associated > Mammals > Digestive system >...
TAAATGGGGTGCTTTTCGTGGGTTTCTACGGCCACAACGATGGTCTTGTCCATCTTGTTGCTAACCACGATGCCTACTCTTTCTTTACGAAGATTTCTTTCCATAGGTCGGTGCTAACTTTAGTTCTGCTGTTTCTCTTTCTCGGCCAGGATAGTGATCATGCGGGCGATGTCCTGACGAGTCTTGCGGATCTTGGAGGTGTCCTCCAGCGGAGAGATCGCATGATTGAGTTTCATGGTGTCGAGGTTGTTTTTCTCGACTTCGATGCGGTCGCGCAGATCGGCGACGCTCATCTCACGTACTTCGGATACTTTCATTTTCTTCTCCTCCGATGATTATTCTTCTACATAATCCCTGCGGACCACGAACTTGGTGGCGACGGGAAGCTTGTTGGCGGCAAGACGCATTGCCTCTTTTGCGGTGGCAAGGGAAACACCCTCTGCCTCGAAGAGGATACGGCCGGGAGTGATGGGAGCAACGAAGCCCTGAGGATCACCCTTACCTTTACCCATACGGGTATCCAGCGGCTTGGCGGTGAACGGCTTCACAGGGAAGACACGGATCCAGATCTGACCTTCACGGTTCATGCGACGGGAGATGGCCTGACGGGCAGCCTCGATCTGCTGAGCAGTGAGCCAGCAATTTTCAAGGTTCTTGAGGCCGAAAGAGCCGAATGCGAGCTGGTTTCCACGACCGGAATTGCCCTTCATGCGGTTTTTCTGTTCCCTTCTGAATTTGGTTCTTTTAGGCTGTAACATTTTCTAAATGCTTTAAAATTTCCTTATAAATCCCTAACTTATTGAAACTCAGCTGGTTGGGTGCATTTTGCTCCAATTTGGGGACTGCAAAGTTACAAAAAATTTCCGAACCACCAAACTTTTTTACATTATTTTTCAATATTTTCGACCGCCGATTTTAACACCTAACTGCCTGATTTTTGTGGCACTTACGAAAAGCAATGAAAAAAACTTCCCTCACTTTTCGACCGGCGGCTCTGACAAAATCTCGTTTGGCAAAATACTTGCATAACACTACCTTTGCATCCCATGAAAATTATGCGTCATATAGCCGTTGTCCTGCTGGTTCTCCTCCCTTTGGGGGCGGGAGCCCAGAGCAACCATGTGCGCAAAGCCATGGAAAGGGCCAAGCAGAAGCAGGAAGAAATGGCACGTGCCGAGGTCAGGCGGGAAAGCAACAAGCCCATAAGCGGCGGCAACATGCGCATGATAGTGGAAAACGGCGACACCACCTTCCTTGACAGGCTTCCGGCGGTTTACATCCTGGGCCGCGGCAAGCACACATCAGAAAAAGCCTGGCGCGAATATTACAAGCTTGTGTGGCGCTTTGCCCGCGTGTACCCGTACGCGCAGGCCGCGGGCGTATTAGTTAAACAGGTAGACAGCACCCTGAACGCCGAGCATTACGGCCTAATCCGCAAAGACCGCTACATCAACGCTATCCAGAAAGAGCTCTTCAGGGACTTCGAGGGAGCATTCCGTGAAATGTCCATTTCCCAGGGCACGGTAATGATAAAACTTATCTCCCGGGAAACCGGCATCCCCCCGTACGACATCATCAAGAATTACAAGAGCGGCCTGGCGGCCGGCTTCTGGCAGGGCGTAGCCAAGCTTTTTGACAATGACCTCAAGTCAAATTACGAGCCCGAAGGGGCCGATAAAGAGCTGGAAGAGCTGGTACAGGCCTGGCATCGCGGAGAGTTCCGCGACCTTTATTGGTCTGTATTCTGGGAAGAGCCGCCTGTGATAAAACTACCGGCCAAGTACAGGCTCAACTGATATCTGGCCAGCTGCGGCGTCAAAGACAATCCAGTTTGGCGCTGTCATCCAGTCGCCAAGCATAAGAAGGCGGGCCGATGACTCAACGGTCATGTCCACCCGTGCATGGTAGTGGCCGAAGATGAAATAGTCTACCTGATTATCGGCCAGAAATTCTTTGCAGAAAATATAGAGCGGCTCCCCTTCCCCTTTGAACTGATAGGCAATGGGCTTTTCCGTGCGGGAACGTTTGCTCCAGCCGTTGCCCAATTTGAAGGCGAACCAGGGATGCAGGGCCGAGAACGGCACCTGTATCCAGCGCCTGGTGAAGCCCCATTTCAATAATTTGTACCCTTTGTTTCCGGGGCCCAGGGCATCGCCGTGACCAAGACAGAAGCGCTTGCCGCCAATTTCCGTCAGATAAGGCTGCTGCAACTTAATCATTCCCAGCTCTTCGAAGTAACGGAAGGTCCAAAGGTCGTGGTTACCCTGGAAGAAGTACACTTTTACTCCGGCATCCACAAGGTCTGTGAGGGCGCCAAGCACACGTGCGCCGCCTTTGGGCACAACATGACGGTACTCGTACCAGAAGTCGAAAATATCGCCCAGAAGGTACAGAGCCTCCGTTTTGGCCGGGTCTATTCCCTTTAAGAAAGCCACAAACTGCTTCTCACGCAATGCCGGATCCCCCACCTGAAGACCCAGATGGGTGTCGGAGACAAAGTATGTCAGAGACTTTGGCATGAGATTCTTCGCTTCGCTCAGAATGACAATACGTTAAGACAGAATAAAAATTAGCGCAGCAACTGCCAGGCAGTAGAGGGCGAACCACATAAGCTTGGCTTTCTTGACTATGGAGACCATCCAGCTGCAGGCGAAATAGCCGCTGATGAAGGCGGCAACAAAGCCAAGAAAAAGGGCCATGGGGCCAACTCCGCCGCCGAAGGTTTCGGCGCCGGTGGCAACTTTAAGCAGATCCAGCGACTGCTCGCCGATAATGGGGATAAGCACCATAAGGAATGAGAACTGGGCCATGGCTTCGCGCTTTACGCCGGTTAGAAGGCCTGTGGAAATGGTGCTGCCGCTGCGGGAAACGCCGGGAATCACGGCAAAAGCCTGAGCGATGCCCACCACAAATGCCTGCCAGTAGGAAATGCCGTTGCGGGTATCGCGGGCTACCGGTACCCTGAAGCGTTTTCCGGCGTTGTCCGACACCCAAAGCAGCGCTGCGGTAATGCAAAGGCCGCCGGCAACCTGCTTGAGCGAGCCGGAGAACAATGCATCTACCTGGTCTTTGAACAGGAAGCCCACAATTGCAACAGGAATAACCGAAACCAGGATTTTGCAGATATAGTCTGTTTCGTCGTTGTATTTGAACTTGAAAAAGCCTTTAAGAAGCTTCCATATTGCGCCCCAGAACACCACCAGAGTGGCAAGTACGGTGGCAAAGTGCACCGTAACCGTGAAATCCAGGAAGCCTTCGGCATCGGCCCCTAAGATTTCTTTGAATATCATAAGATGTCCCGAGCTGGACACCGGAAGAAACTCTGTAAGGCCCTGGACAATGCCAAGAAGTATAGCCTGCCACCACTCCATAGCTTAATCCTCCTTGAAGCGGCCCATAATGGCCACAATTTCTACAACTATGCCGGCAATAATCACTATTGGAGCAGCCACCAGGCGGCGCCAGTCGAACATTGCGTAGTTGAACACCTGAGGGTCGTCCGATCCGCCGCCGGAAAGCAGCAGAAAGCCCGCTACCATAACCAGCACGCCGGCTATCATAAGGCGCACGCCCTTGGCCGATACGGCCATCTTGGATGTGGACGGAGGAGTTTGTTTGGGAGATTTCTTATCGGCCATAATAAACTAGTAAGCATAGAGTTTGTCGCGGTTGTAACCCACCATGCGGCCAACCACGAAGAAAGTGCTTATGGCGCATATACCAACGCCGGCAAGCACCATGACACCCATTACCAGCAGCAGCGACTCCAGTTGGAAAATCTGGAACAGCTGAACGAATTCGTCCTTAAGGACAAACAGGCCGCCAATAAGCAGAAGGATGGCCAGCAGCGCCGCAAAAAGGCCCTGTACGGCCGCCCGGCCCACAAACGGAGCTCTGATGTAGCCCTTGGTTGCGCCCACAAGATGCATGGTATGGATGGAGAACCGGCGGGAGAAAAGTTCCAGCCGTATTACGTTTGCAATTAGCACGAAGGAGATGAAAAGCAGCACCGCCACCAGTATGGCCAGGCCCAGCGAAATCTTTTGCAGGTTCTGGTTAAGGGCATCTACCAGCGAGGTCTGGTACACAACTTCTTCTACCAGCGGGGATTCGGCCAGCACCTCTTTCATCACGGCCAGGCTGTCCGACGACACATAATCGGCCTGAAGGTTAACATCGATGGAAATGGGCACCGGGGCCGATTCGAACACGTCCAGGAAGTCCTGGCCAAGCAGGCGGGACATTTCCTCTACGCCTTCTTCACGGGAGACGAAGCGGGTGGAGCGCACGCCGGGAAGGGCTGCAACCTTACTTTCGTACTGCATGGCCTCTTCCTCGTTCACATATTCCTTGAGGAGAACCGACACCTGCATGTTCTCTTTGAAGTAGTTGCTTACCGCCCTGGCGTTTACCAGAAGCAGCGTTCCCATGCCCACCAGCAGCAGCACCAGGGCCAGACTGATAACCGTGGAAACCCAAGCGCTTACAAGGCGCCTGCGAATGGCTGTATTACTCTTGGAGGATGCCATAACACACCTAATTTAGCCCCAAAGTTAACCAAACACCACGAAAAACTCAAAAATTTTTAGTAACTTTGTAGAATAAATGACAATAGCTATGGGAGAACCCGCAAAGAAGATACTTTTCGTAAACGCCGAAATGTTCCCTTACCTGCCGGAAACCAGGATATCCAAAGTGTGCCGTGAACTGCCCCAGGGTATCCAGGAACGCCATAAGGAAATCCGCGCCTTCATGCCCAGGTACGGCTGCATCAACGAAAGGAAAAATCAGCTGCACGAGGTTATCCGCCTCTCCGGAATGAACATCATCATCTCGGACGTGGACCGTCCCCTTGTCATTAAAGTGGCATCCATCTCATCGGCCCGCATTCAGGTATATTTCATAGATAACGAGGATTATTTCCGCCGCAAACAGATTTATGCCGATGAAAACGGCAAACCTTTCGCCGACAATGGAGAAAGGGCCGTGTTCTTTGCACGCGGAGTCCTTGAAACCGTGAAAAAACTGCGTTGGGCGCCGGATATCATCCACTGCTCGGGCTGGATTAGCCATGTGCTGCCCCTGTACCTTAAAAAGGCATACAAGGACGACCCCATCTTCTCAAATTCAAAAGTAGTACTGTCTCTGTTCGACGACGTAAAGGCCGATCCCCTGTCCCCCGGCCTGGCGGGCGCCCTTCAGTTTGGCGCCATCAAGCCGGAAGACATCAATATCGGCAAGGAGCCCACAGGCATGGAACTTGCTAAACTTGCCATTCAGTATTCCGACGGCATTATCATGGGCAGCCCGGACGTTGCCGGGGAACTTGCAAAATGCTGCAAGGCCAGCGGTCTTCCCATCCTGCCCTTTGACCAGGCCGCAATTGAAAACGGAAGCTACATGGACAGCTACAACGCATTTTACGACGAAATCCTGAAATGAAAAGAACTATAGCCCTGTGTCTGGCTGCAGCCCTGCTTGCATGCTCCTGCGTGAAAGTGGACAAAAGCCTGGGTAAATCGCTGGTGGATAAAAGCCTGCTTTTTGACACCTATACCGTAGAATTCCCTCTGGAAGAGATCAGCATGCAAAAGTCCAAAGACCTGTCGGCCTTCTCGGACACGCGCATGACAATTGGCGCACTCAGGGACGAGGCCTTTGGCCTCACAACGCGTGAAGCGGCTTTTGCGCTTATTCCCGCACTGGACACCCTGGACTTCGGCCTCAATCCCAAGGCGGTGGACTTTGTCCTTTATTTCGAGCTGGACACCGTATCGGTGGCCGACGACAGCCAAAAACGCATAATCCAGAACATCCTGGTAACGGAACTTCTGGAAAGGGTTCCCACCAAAATGTCTTCCACATCCCACCATCTTAAACACGGAGAGGATTATATCACCGACGGCATCCCTACTTATAACGGCAGCGGGGCCATCTCCATCAGGTTCACAAAGGATTACGCACAGAAATACGTAGATGCCATCCACGACCTTGGTCCGGTGCTCAAAGACCGTGAAAGCGAAATCGGCGTTGACAAATACGAGGATTTCGTAAACCGCCTGCCCGGTATTCACGTTACTACCGATACGCCAAAAGGCATTGGCGGACGAATCAATCTGTTCGATTTCTCCTGCCTTAGCGTGGTCAGCAATTACTACAGGCGCAACAGCAACATAGCCATACTTAAGGTGAACGCCACGTGGGACGGCGAGCAAAAGGATTCAACCTTCATGTTCCTGCCCGGCGAAACCGAGTTTGAAGACGAGCAGGCCTACCTTGACGCCAACACCAAGTTCTACCAGTATTCCTACAATACAACCAGCCACAGCACAGAATCCGAAAAACCGGAAGAGCACATATTTGTGGAAGGCGGCGGCGGACTCAAGCCGGTTATCAGCGCAAAGGAACTGCAGGAAAAAACCGCCAAAGCAATTATTGAAAAGGGTGGAGATCCGGAAAAGGCTACAATTATCAAGGCCAGCATTATCCTTCCCTTCCAGATGCCGGACAATTACCGCATGCTGGACTATTTCCCCAGCATGTTAAGTCCCACCATCAGAACAATAAAGACGGACGACGAGGGTAACGATATCATAAGCTTCGCCGGCCTTACGGACGCCAGTGTGAGCACGGAGGATCAGGGCGACGTGGACCGTTCCAACCTTTGCTACAGTCCCGACATCACCTACCACATGCAGGAACTGCTAACCCGCACAGACCTGGACACCGCAACGGATGCCGATATCTGGCTCCTTACCATTCACACGGAAAAAGTGGCCGAAGCCAGCGGCAGCGCCTACGACAACGAGTATTACCAGAACCTGCTGTATGCCAGTTATTACAACAGCATTTACGGCAACGGATACGGTTACGGCGGTTATGGCGGCTACGGCTACAACAACTATAGCAATTACTACAGCTATATGCTCATGGCCCAGATGATGGCAAGTTCCTCGGAGCAAAGTTATACCTATACATCGGAACTTGACAAAGACCGCTTCTACAGGGCTGTGCTTAACGGCCCCGCAGTAAACGGGGACGACGTACCAGTGTTCAGGGTAACGTTCGCAATCTCCGAGGGAGACTAAAAAAATTCCCGGGCCAGTAACGGTCCGGGAATTTTTATGATGTCTCAACAATTACTCACCAATCTTTTCGGCTACTTTGTTGATGGCGTCGCCAACAGTTGCAATGCCGCTGGTTTCCTCATCGGGAATCTTGATGTTAAAGACGCGCTCGAATTCCATAAGGAGTTCTACGGTGTCCAGGGAATCGGCACCAAGGTCGTTGGTGAAGCTGGCAGACTCTGATACTGCGCTTTCCTCCACGCCAAGCTTGTCAACGATGATAGCCTTGACTTGCTTTACGATTTCTTCCTTTGTCATAATTGTAGGTTTTAAGTTTATTTATACGTTTTTATTATTATCCAATATTGCGAAATAACGCACAAATGTAATAAAAAATTTTCTTTTTGCAAAAATCCGCTTGTGCGTCAATTGGCATCGGCCTCCGAGTCCTTGCTAAGATTGTACCAGATTCGCAGTCCGTTGAACGAATTTACAAGGTAAAAACAGTATTTCACAAACATCACAACGGTATAGCTGGATGCGGCCGATGACATCATGGTGCTGCCCCACAGAAGGATGGAGGCAATGTTTACAAGTATCCAAAGGTACCACTGCTCGTAGAAAGCGAAGGCCATGAGGATTTGTCCGCCTATGTTGAAGGTGGTGCGGGCGGCATCGGCAAATACCTGGGTGCGGTTTATCTGGTCCGGCTCCACCGTCCAGAACTTTATGGCCAGCAGGATGCCGTAAATGGCGGCCAGGCCGGCAACAGTTGCACCAACCACCAGCCAGCGCTGTTTTTTGTTAAGCCTGCGGGCCTTTACCTCCGTTTTTGCACCTACGGCGCCACGCTTGCGCCACTGGAAAATGCCGATGATATTCATGGGCAGAAGGTAGAAAAGGTGCATGGAAAAGTCGCCCCAGATTCCGTTATCGGCATCCACAATAAGGCAACAGGCAATGTCCAGAAGGCCGAAGACGAAGGTCCAGATTATGCCGTTGGCGCTTAACACCGACGACGCAACGCCCATTACCGACCCTAAGGCGGCAATGATGATAAGCGCCGTACGGGCTCCCGGCTCCTGCAACTTGAATCCTGTTGTAATGGCGATAGCTATGACCATGAGGGTCATGAGCACCGCGCTGAACCATTTGTTAAACTGTTTCTCAGTCATCGTTCAAATAATCGTGAATTTTTACTGCCAGCTGCGCTCCCACAAGGGCCGATAGCTCTTCCAGAGGTGCGGCGGCAATTTTTGCAACCGAGCCGTAGTGCATAAGCAGGCGCTGCTCTGTTTTGTCGCCTACGCCTTTGATTTCGCGCAGGGCACTCTGGATGGCAGCTTTTGAGCGCAGGTCCCTGTGGAAGGTTATACCAAAGCGGTGAGCTTCGTCCCTTATTCGCTGCAGCACTTTGAGCGCCTGGGAATTGCGGTCTATGAAAAGCGGGTACGGGTCCCCTACCCTTATAACCTCTTCCAGGCGTTTTGCCAGGCCAACCACCATAACTTTATCCAGGAGGTCCAGCTCCGAAAGTGCCTGGTAAGCGAATTCCAGCTGGCCTTTTCCGCCATCAATCACAATCAGCTGCGGAATATCGTCCGGATTTTCGGCCAGCATACGGGAATATCGGCGGTTCACAACCTCTTTCATTGACGCAAAGTCGTTGGCGCCTATTACCGTCTTTATCTTGAATTTGCGGTAGTCTTTTTTTGAGGGCTCGGCATCGCGGAAAACCACGCAGCTGGCCACAGGATTGGTACCCTGGATGTTGGAGTTGTCGAAGCACTCCATGTGGCGGGGCAGCTCTTTCATGCCAAGAGCTTTCTGCAGTTCCTGCATCACGCTCATGCGCCATGCCTCGGGATCCGTGTGCTGCCGCTGCTTGAGGCTGTTGAAGTGGAATTCCTTGGCGTTCTTGGCGCTAAGCTCCAGAAGGGCCAGTTTGTCGCCGCGCTGAGGGATCTTGAATTCCACGCCGGGGATCTCCACATCCGGCATAAAAGGCACTATCACTTCCTTGGAAAGAGTGCCGAATTTATCTTCAATTTCGCCGATGAAGGTTGACAGCATCACAGCCTGGTCTTCCTCCAGCTGGCTTTTCAGGCCTATGTTCAGGCTTTGTACTATGGCTCCGCCTTTGATTCTTAGGAAGTTGCCAAAGGCCTCGCCGCCGTCGAATACCATCGAGAACACATCGGCATCCACATCGGCCGCCTGGGTTATGATGCTTTTGGCATAATGTTTTTCAAGGTTGCGCAGTTTGTCTTTGTAAACTTGCGCTTCTTCGAAGGCCAAGCGCTCGGCGGCATCGGCCATCAGGGCCTTGTAATGCTTGATCACTTCCCCGCCCCGTCCGCTAAGGATGTGCACAATTTCATCGATATTATCGGCATATTCGGCCTTTGAGATTTTGCCGATACAGGGCGCTGCGCATTTGCCTATGTGGAATTTGAGGCAGGGACGGAACTTGCCGTGAAGTATGGCGTCCGAGGTGATTTTGAGGCTGCAGGTGCGCAGCTGGTAGATTTCGTCGAAGAACTCTATCATGCTGCGGGCATGGAGGGCGCTGCTGTAGGGGCCGAAGTAGCGGTTTCCTTTACCCTTTTCTATGCGGCGGGTCATGAACACCCTGGGGAATTCCTCTCCGGTGACGCATATCCAGGGATAGGTCTTGGAGTCTTTGAGGAGGATGTTGTACTTGGGCTTGTACTGCTTTATCAGGTTGTTTTCCAGAAGCAGGGCATCGGCCTCTGAGTCCACTACCGAGAATTGGGCATCGGCAATTTTGCTTACCAGTATGCGGGTTTTGGTGTTAAGGCGCTCCGGGGGCACAAAATACTGCGCCACCCTCTTGTGGAGGTCCTTTGCCTTACCTACATAAATCACCTTTCCCTCGGCGTCATAGTACCTATACACGCCGGGGGAATGGGGAAATAAAGCTATTTTCTCTTTGACTGTCAACTTATTCGCTCAGGGCCTCTGCTACAGCTTCGCGAATCTCATCGCCACGGAGACCACGCTTGAGGATGGTGCCGTCGGGGCCGAAGAGGATGATGTGGGGAATGCCCTGGATGCCATAAAGGTCGGTGGGGATTTGCTGGGCGTTGATAATCTGATTCCACACTATGCCTTCTTCTTCGGCTGCCTTAACGGTGTCTTCCGGCTTGTCCCAAACTGCTACTGAGAGCATGTCGAATTTGTCGCCGTGGAACTCGTTGTAAACTGCGCGCAGGTTGGGCATCTCGCCGCGGCAGGGACCGCACCAGCTGGCCCAGAAATCTACCAGCATGTATTTGCCCTGGCCAATGAAGTCCGAGAACTTCACGCCGTCCACCTCAAAGTCCGTGAACATCATGCCTTCTGCAGTGCACTTGAGGGCCTTCAGGCTTTCCTTGATACCATATAAGAACGTGGAGTCCTGACCTGTGACGGGAGCGTCAAGTTTTTCGATGTATTCTTCCAGATCTTCCGTGTCCATAAGGCCATAGAGGTTCTTGAGGGCCTCTACGCCAACCTGGTTGTCAAGGTTCTCTTGGAGGGCTTTGAGGTTGTAGTCCTGGAACACTTCAATAATGGAATCCTGGTATGCCTCCACGGCATCCTCGTCTTCACCCAGCTCCAGCAGGCGGGCGCTGTACTGCTCCATAAGATCCTCGTTCCATTCATTGAATTCTGCAAGCTTATCTTCCACAGATTTGCTCTTGCATGCAAAAGTGCAAGCCAGCACAATGGCCGCAACAATCATTAAGTTCTTTTTCATACTTTCAAAATTTACTGCAAAAGTACAAAAAAAATCTTGCGCGCGCGCCGTTTGGTGCTGTAGGCGCACAAAAATGGCTGTTTTTGTGCCGCTGGATGGGCTGGCGGGAGGGTTAGAAGCGGTAGCCTACGCCTGCCAGGAAGAGGGTGGCGGTGGTGCCTACGGTGAGTTCGGCCTGGCCGTACCAGTGTTTGCCGCCAACGCGCGCGCCAACCGGGGTAAGTGTAGGGAAAAACAGATATTGATACGGCAAGAAAAACCCAATGCCGGCTGCCGAATACATTTGGAACACTGGACTTTTGGCCAGCCAGTAATATCGGCCCATAATCGCTGCGCCACAACCACGGTACGAATAGTGAGTGCTCGATTCGGTAGGCTTGGCATTCCAGTCATATATCGGCGCCCCACCTTCGCCCTCTCCGCTCTGGGGATATTGGGACTTAGTATAGATGTATCCGCATGTGGTAAAGATAACCGCCATTTCCCACCTTCTGTTAAACTGGTAGTTGTAGCCCACGTTCACATTGACGGGCATTATGGTCTTGTACCCAGTACCTGTGCGCCACCCGTCCATTGTAAGGCTGTTGTTGGGATCGCCGGGCGTATGCATCGCCGCAAAAATAAATGGCAACCCCGTTGACACCGTCACCGAATGCGGATGATCCACATAATAATGATTCTCCTGAGCCCAAGCCCCCACAAACGGGAAAAGCATTATAAGCAGCAGAACAGTTTTTCTCATGGCCGATTAGCTTTAGTATCAATAAGATGCAATATCGGCAACATTCGTTGCAGCACGGCTAGCGAAATCCAAGTGCAAAAATGGGCTCTAGTGCACCTGGGGTGGGACAAAATGATGTGTCCAGGTGCATTTAGGGCCCGTTTTGCACTTGGGAGACGGCATTTATGGCTCCGAAGGTACAGAGTACGGACCCTCAAATATGTTTTGGGGGTGTTTTCGGTTCCGAAGGTCCCACTGCTGGACCTTCGGGAGAGGTGTTGTGGTGGGGATGGGATGCTCAGGAGTGAATTGGCGAAAAAGGGTCCGTGCGGCGGCCTGTGCAGGGAGCGGTGCCGCGGATGCGGCATGGCGACGTTGTTTGAGCGAAGCGAGTTAGGAGCCAAGCGACCGGCGTGAGCCCCTTTTTCGACATCTGAACGGAGGAGCACCCATCCCCCAACACCCACTAAAGCACAGTGACGTGGGTCTATTACTTGATTCTGTGCTTTAAACGGTATTTTTTATGCCACTAAAGCACACTCACCTGGGCCCAGTGGCTGAAAGTGTGCTTTAGAGGGGATCTCGGAGGTGCACTAAAGCACTCTCACCTGGGTTCTGTGGCCAAAAGTGTGCTTTAGGCGCAGGAAAGCTGGCGGCTAATTTGTTAATAATCAATGCGTTACCGCATAGTAATCGTTCACAACTTGAACGATTACTATACAACAACTCTCTGATAATCAGACACTTAACCGCCAGCGCACACAGCCACCTAGGCGGCAAACGGCCGGGGTGGGCACACGGGGGCGGCTACGGATGAAACAAAACGTGTGTTAAGAGTGTGTTAATCCTATGAATCCGCGGCCGCCTGTGTATAGAGTACACAAAGAGTGTGAGACTTCACGTTATAACTCTTCCAGGCTCTGGTAAGCCCACTAGACTTTACAACATGAGAAATCCCACACTCAGACGTGCAGGAAATCCCTATTGCAAGTAGTCTGTCTCTAATTTACCAGATTCGGAAGAGGACCTGCAAAAAGAATTCCTTATGGATTCAAAATATTTCTACGCAAACTTAGCAATTATTGCACTGGAATGCAAATATAAGCCGATAAAAAAGAGAGCCACCCACAGAGGTGACTCTCTTTGAACACTCAGGCTAAATTGCCTGGGGGGCTTTAGCGACGTTCGCCGCCACGGCCGCCTTCGCGACGGGCACCACGGCCTCCGCGACGGTCTCCGCGCTCACCGCGGCCGCCTTCGCGACGCGGGGCGCCGGGAGCTGCAGCGTTAGCTGCGAAACCGGCGTTGGGGCTCAGGTCCTGCTTGCCGTACTTTTCGCCGTTGCAGATCCACACCTTGATACCCATGGTACCCATCTGGGTGTGAGCTACTGCAAGAGCGTAGTCGATGTCGGCGCGGAAGGTGTGCAGCGGGGTGCGGCCTTCCTTGAACATCTCGGAACGGGCGATTTCGGCGCCGCCTACACGGCCGCTGATCTGAACCTTGATGCCTTCGGCACCAACGCGCATTGCGGTGGCGATAGCCATCTTGATAGCGCGGCGATAACTTACGCGGCCTTCGATCTGGCGGGCGATGGAATCGGCAACGATAGTTGCATCAACTTCCGGACGCTTTACCTCGAAGATGTTGATCTGGACATCCTTCTTGGTGACCTTCTTGAGTTCTTCCTTGAGCTTGTCAACCTCCTGACCGCCCTTGCCGATGATAACACCCGGACGTGCGGCGTGGATGGTGACAGTGATGAGCTTAAGAGTGCGCTCAATGATGATGCGGGAGAGGCTGGCTTTTGCCAGACGGCTGCCCAGATATTTGCGGATCTCGTAGTCTTCGGCGATCTTTTCGGCGTAGTTGCCGCCTACCCAGTTGGAGTCCCAACCACGGGTGATACCGATACGGTTGCTGATAGGATTAGTTTTCTGACCCATAGTTTATTCCTCCACTGCTTTTTTAACGTCGAGTACGATGGTGACGTGGTTGGAACGCTTGCGGATGCGACCGGCACGGCCCTGAGGGCACGGGCGGATGCGCTTGAGGGTGCGACCCTCGTCCACCATGATGGTTTTCACAATCACGTTGCCTTCTTCCAGAGCCTTGGTTTGCTCGGGATTCTTGGCTTCCCAGTTGGCGATGGCGCTCTTGAGGAGTTTTTCCAGGCGTACGGAAGCCTCGCGCTTTGAGTAGTGCAGGAGGTCCATTGCGTGGTTAACTTCCACTCCACGGATGGTGTCGCAAACGAGGCGCATCTTCTGCGGGGAGGTAGGAACGTCGTTAAGTTTAGCGATAGCGGTTTGCTTCTTGGTCTCTTTCAGGCGCTCGGCCATCAGTCTTTTTCTCTTTCCCATAATGTCAATCCTTTAAACATTATTTCTTATTGTTGCCTGCGTGGCCGCGGAAAGTGCGGGTGGGA
>Ga0310696_10006410_pt1 | contig 13975 bp, 14 predicted proteins | sample AusTroGonzalo_MG_4_FD_203885 | JGI IMG/M metagenome (GOLD analysis project Ga0310696, IMG submission 203885) | Bovine rumen microbial communities from tropical cattle in Woodstock, Queensland, Australia - Gonzalo_02 (v2) (version 2) | ecosystem: Host-associated > Mammals > Digestive system >...
TCACAGTCAAGGGTGAACCGGCAACGATCAATTTCAGCAAAGGGTCCAAAATAATGATGCTGGGCGGTGAGTTCGATGTGGATAGAGATTTCTCGATTACCGTAAAAGGTACCCTGGTGTCGGATTTCGACATTGATTCCAATATCAAGGACCTCTCACTGACCACTGCTATCAAAGGCACAATGGATCTGGACGGAACCATATCATTCGGGAATTTTTCGATAAAGGCTGGGAGCGACAAGGAACTCGATCTGGATACGACCGTCGGGATAAATATAGACGAAAGATCGGCCATCCGCTCCTTGTTGAACATCTCCAACGGCATATTCGAGATCGACAACGGCGTGAGCATCTCCGTGGATGTCAGTAAGTTCGATCTGAACATCAGTTCTTGGCTGCTTACCGCCAAATCCTCTGCCAAGTCCATGAATGTTATTGTATCATCTCCGCTGGAAGTTGACACGTTGGTTCTGGACAAGGCGGACATAACTATGTTATCGTTCGATATGAATTTCCTTTCCAGCATAATGGACCGCATCAGTCTTCACATTCAGAACATGCATACGGACAGCGATTCAGGTAAATTCGATGTCAGTTCCGCCGAGTTCTATGTCGGTTCCATGAAGGAGGTCTTCTACAATTACTCCCTTGACAACCTAACATTCTCAGTCGATTTCTTGGATACGCTTCATTGCACATTATACAAAGGAGAGGTCACCACCTGGTACGGGAGATTGGATGCGGACCTGGACATACTGGGCGATTCGATCCTGTACATCAATATGACGGATTACTACGGAAGGCTGAACGTATTCGATAGTTACAGCATCACAGGTGCCCTCTCTGTGCCATACCGTTCCGATTCAAGGATTATCATCGATGAAGGCATGGACATCGGTTTTGCCACGGATCAGGATGCCTATCTGATCATTTTTACATCGATGGATCTGGTTACAATCTATCCAGATGACGGGTTCAGGCTGCTGGAGCTTCAATCTGAGAGATATGTAGGTTATACTATCGATGAGAGTGGAAATTCAGCCAAACCTGATTCCAACAGGGGCATATACTATGCCAATTTGGGCCAGAGGGAGTATACGCTCAGTTTCGATTGGGAGTTCGAGATCCATGCGTATGCTACCCAGATAGTGGAACTGCCTATACCTGAGCCCAGGGAGGGTCAGAAGTTCATAGGATGGAGCGACAGCGCGTTCACTTACACGGATACATATGAAATGCCCCCTTATGACATATGTCTCGAGGGGATCTGGTCCAATGATGATTATGATAAGAGCGTATCATCCAAACTTTACACTGTTTCGACGGAAGCCAAGGCCATCACCATCGAGGAGGATGTGATGGATGAGATAAGGTCCATGATGGAGGGCGGAGAGATCGATAAGATTAGGATCGAGGTTCAGAACGGTGCATTGGAGATGGGTAGGAAAGCGGTGTTTGGACTCAATGGAGGTCTTGTTCTCAATATCATGATAGCCTATGCGGCGAGTGTTCCTGATTACGAGAGGTCCATAGGAGATGGAAGGTTCTTCAACATTGACCTATCGGATGCCAGCGGGGTCAAGGAGAAGCTCGATGATGAGATACGCATAACGTTGTACTTTGAATACATGGGTGATACTGACAACAGGGTCAATCTCTACAACATCGATCTGATGGGCCGTCTGACCAAGATAGACTGCGATTATGATATCGAGAACGGTTCTGGAGATGTAACTACCGAGACGGATTCATTGGAAAATCTGGTGATCAAAACTCATTACAAGTACGAACCTAACCCTCCGACCAGGATGCTCATCATCTCATTGATCCCGGTCGTTCTGGTGGGCCTGATACTTGCCATAATCACGAGGAGGAGCTGAGATGATCTCTTTTGTTGAGAGTGGGCAGAAGGTTATAGGCTACTTCAAGAAGAGTACGGTATATCTGTTGGCATTCGTCCTCATCGTTTCTAGCATCTATGAGATCTACTCAGTTTACACTGCCGATATGCCGGATGATTGGGGGTTCGTCGATGAGATCTATTCCGCTATCATCAAGCTGATAATGGCCGAGTTCATCATATTCGATCCGAAGAAGAGTGTGCTGAGGGCCGTAGGATTCTATGCGGTGGCCATAGGTCTGAGCAGGGTGATTACCTCGTTCAGCATATTGGCCCAGACCAACACCTTCTCCCTTGCCATAGGTCTGATATTCCTCATCATGGGTTTGAACCTGTTGTATTCCAGTTACAATTACTTCAAGGACACCGTACGCGGACGTACCGGTATGATGTACAGTGCGTGCATCTTGGCGTTCGTCCAGACGATCACGCTGTTGATGAGTTATCAGACTTACAAGACCACCGGGCAGATCGATTTCAGAGAGATAGCGATAGCTGCGGTCTATCTTTTCCAATATGTCGTTTTGCTTCTCATAATGGATACCGAGGAGCTCAGATACAGTACGCTCATCGAGAAGACGAACACAAGGGTCGAAAGCACCTGTGTAACTCACATGGTGGGTGGAAGATTCCAGCTTGAAAGGCAAGATGCGGTCGTGCTGAAACATATGTTCGACGATAGATCGTCATGGATGCCCGTCACCGACGGAGGTCCTATCGAACTTGAAAGAAGATTGCACATCATAGATGGCAGGATAGGTTCAACGATGATGCTCCAAAAGTGGGCAGGTTGCGATGACATCTATGTGACCATGGTGAACGACGATCTGGGTTCCATAATACTAGCAAACAGATTCAAGGTGACAGAGGTGGTGCCCGATGACGACGATGACAATCTGTTCTCCAGCGTGCGCCTGTTCGACGGCAATAGGATGCTGGCGCAGATGGCTGTCAAGGAATTGGATGAAGAGGAACAGGAGGGGATGTCGGAATGAAACGCAACGAGATCCTCACAGTTTTGATGGGCATCATCATATCGATCACCGGAATATACTTCCTGATCAGGGACATCAACGGAGATGTTCAACCAGTGCCGGGAGAGGTCCTGTCCGATGTCATGTTGATCGTCGGTGGGGCATGTGTTGCTTTGTTCTTCAGGAAGGATCTCAGGAATGGTACTGCCCTCAGCATGTTCACGTTGGGAGCGTCCATGGTCGCTGGGAACATCTATTATGCCTTGGAAGCGAGTGAAGACACTCAGACGATATTCTCAGATGTCTATCTGATCCTCAGCGCTGTCATGATCTACTATTCCATCTCGTTGGTCTTCCATTCCACGGCCGGAAGCACAAAGGGCCTGGTATGCATAGGTGTTCTGGCGCTCATCGAGTTCGGTCCGATGTGCTACAGGATCTACCTCGGGGCCGATGTGATCCCAACGATCGGTGACAACATCGATAACCTCGTGTCCGGAATAATGCATCTGACGGTCGTATTCATCCTCACAAGGAAGGGAATGCTCTTGGAAACTCCGACGAAGAGACTCAATAGGAATTCCAAGCTTCTTTCAGACAACATGTGCAGCCCATCTCAGGCGTTCATAGATGTACATGATATCGATACGATACTTGATGATTCCCAGGGCTGGACGCAATTCGATAAAGGTCCGATAATCTCTCAGAAGACGATACGTCTCTACAACACCGATGTAGGATTGGATCTCCAGAGATGGAAAGGAGACGATAGGACATACCTTTCCGTACGCGTTCTTGATGTCGATTCCTACGAGGTCCCGCTATCGTTCCCGATCGAATCGATCGTGTTGGATGACGAGGACCGTTCAAACGCAACTAGGATGAGGTTCTACGGAAATGACGGGGTCTTCGTCGATATCGTGATCAAGGACTTCGAAAAGGAGAAGAAAGGTTACATCGACACCGTGAAGCAGCGTTACGGAAAGAACAGGAAAAAAGACGACCCGGTGATGTGAGATCACCGGGCCTTTGAGTTTCAGTTGTTGATGGCTCTCTCGAGGCGCTTTATGAAGAGGTCCTGGAATGCTTTCTGCTCTCCAAGGCCTTCTATGATGCACTCGACATCGCACCCTGCGGAGATGAACTTCGATTTGAGAGAATCCTCGTCATCGCCTGCCATGTCGTTGAGGGCGTGATCCCCTGCGACAAGCATGAACGGTGCAAGTATGACCTTGTTGTACTTGTGACCGGACATGAACCTCATGGTGTCATCGAACGTGGGGAATCCCTCTACGGTGGTCACGTAGATGTGCTCGTATCCTAATGCCATCAGCTTCAGCTGGAGCTGACTGTATGTGGCGTTAGCGAAGTGCTCCGTACCGTGTCCCATGAACACGATCGCGGTTCCGTTCGATGAATCTTTGAAGAACCTCTTCACGTAGGACTCATCGATGGCCTTGACGACATCGTCATAGTCTTCTTCTGATGAGAGCAGTGGTGTGCTTATGCGGAGGTTGTCGAACTTGTCTCTGAACAGTGCAACGTAGTGTGCCACGAAATCGAACTCGGTTCCGTTCATTATGTGGGTGGGCATCACCATGACATCTTTGATACCATCGTTCAAGAACTTCTTGAGTGCCTCATCCACGTAATCTACTTGGATTCCATCGCGTTCCTTCAGCTTCTTGATGATCATCTTGCTCGTGAACGCCCTTCTGACATCGTAGTCCTTGAACTTCTCCGTCACTGCCTTCTCCAGTGCCTCTATGGTCTTCTCCCTCGTCTCCCTGTAGCTGGTTCCGAAGCTTATGACCAATATTCCTTTCTTAGCCATCGTTTTCACCGATATCCGTTTTCAGCCTTTGTAGTACATCATGGCGTTACAGATGGTGGCGGCGATATTGGATCCTCCTTTCCTGCCTGCAGGCACTATGTATGGAACGTCCCTCTCCATGATGAGCTCCTTGGACTCGACGACGTTGACGAATCCTACAGGCGCACCGATGATGAGCGTAGGTTTGAGCTCTCCCGCATCTATCATCTCCGCCAGCCTTACCAATGCTGTCGGAGCGTTACCGATCGCGAAGATCACAGGGTGGTCCTTAGCGATCTCAGCACCCTTCTCCATGCAGATGGTTGCACGTGTGCATCCCCTCTCCTTCGCAGCCTTGACGACATCGTCGTCGCTGATGAAGCAGTGGACCTCTCCGCCGTACTCCTTCAGCTTGTTCTTGTTGATTCCTGCGGCGGCCATCTTGGTGTCGGTGATGATGTGTGCACCGTTCCTCAGGGCCTGCACACCGATATTCTCCGCGTCCTTGGAGAACCTCAGGTTGTCAGCGTAGTCGAAGTCAGCGGATGTGTGGATGCATCTCTTCACTATGGAGAACTGCGGCTCGGGCCAGGTCCTTCCATTGAGTTCGGATGTGATGATCTCCATACTTCTCTTCTCAATATCTTCCGGTTTCACTATTGTTATAGCCATTTCTATCACACCTCAGATTCTGTATCCTCTGGGAGTAATCATGCGTCCGTTGGACACGTAGGTCTGCGAGTTACCGATGATAACCATGCAGAACATGTCGACGTCCGCTTTGTCGAGCTCACCGAGCGTGGTGATCTCTTTGTGCTCGTCTTCACGTCCGGCGTTGCGGACGATACCGACGGGTGTGTCGGCCGAGCGGTGTTTCAACAATATCTGTTGAGCCTGATTGAGGTAGTCCGTCCTGCCTTTGCTCTTGGGGTTGTAGAGACAGACGATCATATCTCCGATACCGGCGCAGTCTACGCGCTTCATGATGAGGTCGATGGGTGTCATCAGATCGGAGAGGCTGATGATCGCAAGGTCATGCATGAGGGGTGCTCCGAGAACTGATGCAGCTGTCGATGCAGCTGTGATCCCGGGAACGGTGTCGATCTCGATGTCAGCATTCATCTCGTCAGCGAGCTGGTAGATGATTCCTGCCATTCCGTAGATTCCTGAGTCTCCGGATGAGATCATTGCAACGTCTTTTCCCTGCATGGCATCCTCGATGGCCATCTTGCAGCGGTCGACCTCCTTCATCATTCCTGTTGCCTTGTATTCCTTGTCGGGGAAGTAGGGTTTGATTATGTTGACATATGTGGTATATCCTGTGACAACATCGGCGTTCTGTATGACCTCTGCTGCCTTGAAGGTCATGTGCTCCTTTCCGCCGGGTCCGAAACCGACGACGTGCAGCCTTCCCTTCATTCGTCCACCGCCTTGCGGAATTCCGTGGAGAAGTTCTTGTCGTAGAGCTTGGAGAGGTTGTAGTCTCCCTCGAGGAAGTTTCCAACGACCGTCAGAGCGGTCTTGGTGATTCCAGCGGCCTTGACCTTGCCCTCGATATCAGCGAGCGTACCGATGACGATCTTCTGGTCGGGCCATGTCGCTTTGTAAACCACTGCGACAGGTGTCTCCGGGGGATATCCTCCCTTGATACACTGTGCTGAGAGTTGATCCAAGAATCCTACGGAGAGGAAGATGACCATAGTCGCCCTGTGCCTTGCAAGATCTTCAAGTTTCTCTCCCGGGGGCATGGGGGTTCTTCCCTCCATCCTTGTAAAGATGACGGTCTGACTCTGGTTTTCTCCGGGCAGGGTGTACTCCTTTTTGAGTGCAGCTGCGACTCCGAACGCGGAGCTGACTCCGGGGATGACCTCGTAGTCGATTCCCAATTCATCGAGCCTGTCCATCTGCTCCCTGTGGGCTCCGTAGATGGCAGGGTCTCCGGTGTGTACGCGTACGCACTTCTTGCCTGCATCCTCCGCCTTCTTCATGACGTCGATGACCTCGTCGAGGTGCATGTATGCGCTGTCGAAGATCTCCGCATCGGGTTTGTGGCCGTCAAGGACCGCAGGGTTGACCAATGATCCGGCGAATATGATCACATCCGCCTCTTCGATCTTCTTCTTTCCTTTGATTGTTATGAGTTCGGGATCTCCCGGACCTGCTCCGATGAATGTTATCATTCTTTTTCCTCCTGTTTGATTAAAAGCGTTGTGAAGTAACCGTATTCGCGTCCTTTCACGACAGGTCCGATGTACTCATCGTCCATGCCGATGTTACTCATCACGGTTATGCATGAAATGGGACGACCTTTGGAAACGACCAGGTCTGCTATCTTGTCGACGTGCTTGTATGCCTTCATGACGACGATGTTTTCGTAGTTCTCCAAGGCGTTGAGAAGTTTCTCGCTCTGGTCCAGGTTGAAGGGGATGACCACCAGGGATTCTTCTCCCATGGTCAGCGGTTTCTTTGCCAACGATGCTCCGTGGCAGAACGAGGGGACTCCGGGAATGGTCTCTGTCTCGAATCCCATGGATTTGATGACCTTGTCGATACGCATGTAGGTGCTGAAGATGCTCAGATCGCCCAGAGTTATCATGGCGATGTCTTTGCCTTCTTTCAATGAGTTTGCGATATCGTCATATGCGATCTTCCATCCCTTCTCACGCACAGCGTAGTCGGGATTCATCGAGAAAACGTATTCCTTGACCTCTTTCTTTGAGAGGTCCACATTGGGTTTGATGATGTTGAGGGCGACACTGCCTTCGCCGGCGGTCTTGACCGGATATGCGATGATATCGCACGAATCCAAGATTTGTTTTGCTTTGATTGTCAACAGCCCAGGTTCTCCAGGCCCTACGCTTATTCCGTACAATTTTCCGGTCACTTCAACACCTTCACTAGGATGGATAGTCCAACCACACATATATGTTTGTCTCTACTTTATAATTAAAGCTGGATGTATACCGTGGGGAGGTATGGTATGGCATAAATATTCGTATATTTTATCCTATCGTGTTCACAAGGATTAATAATCCAAGTAACCGTACGCACAGCAGGCAGGAGAACCATGGCAGACGATTCCTACGTATTCGTCAACAACAAGAAGTTGAAACGTGGACACACCACGGGCACATGCGCAGCCGCCGCTACGAAAGCGGCCACTGAGGCTTTGTTATCTGGTAAGCCCGTGGACATGGTGAAGATCCACACTCCTAAGGGAATCATACTTGATCTTCCCGTCGAGGACATGTAGTTCGGTGACGGATTCGTTTCATGCGCTGTGAGAAAGGATGGCGGCGATGATATCGATGCCACTCACGGTACTCTGGTCTACTCGAAGGTGTCCAAAGCAGAATCAGGGATCAACATCGACGGCGGAGTCGGAGTCGGAAGAGTCACCAGGAAAGGTCTCGATCAGCCTGTAGGAAATGCTGCCATCAACCATGTCCCCCGTTCCATGATCAAGGAAGCGGTTGAGGATGTGCAGTTCGCATCCGATTACAAAGGCGGATTCGACATCGTCATATCTGTTCCCGAAGGGGAGAAGATAGCACAGAAGACGTTCAATCCCCGTTTGGGAATAAACGGCGGCATATCCATTCTCGGTACCAGCGGTATCGTCGAACCGATGAGTGAAGTTGCGTTGATCAATACGATCAAAGTGGAGATGAACATGCGCTCGCAGGGCAACCAGGTCCTTCTAGTCGTTCCAGGAAATTATGGAAAGGAGTTCTCTCAGAACCTTCCCGGGATAGACCCGGAGAAGGCTGTCAAATGCAGTAACTTCGTCGGAGAGATGTTGGATTATGCATGTGAGATCAACCGCGATATCGTACTCATAGCGAACCTCGGAAAGTTGGTGAAGGTCGCCGCAGGAATCATGAACACGCACTCACGTAACGCGGATGCAAGGATGGAGATTCTAGCTGCAAATGCCGCAGTCGCAGGGGCAAGTATGAGTGCTGTCACACGCATCATGGACTGCATCTCGACGGATGATGCATTGGATGTAATCAACGAAGAGCACCTGATACCGGACGTTTCCAAACTACTGATAGACAAGGTGGAATTCTACATGAATCATCGTACGGGCGGAAGCATAAGGACCGCGGCGGTGATGTTCTCATCCGTGTACGGTCTTTTGGGAAAGACGAGTCTTGCGGACGAGATGCTCGATGAGATAAGGAGGGAGAATCTGTGAGGATCAACGTTATCGCTTTTTCGACCAACGGATGCAGGACGGCACTGAGGTTGAAGGAGGCGTTCCCTGAAGAGGATATGAGTCTGTTTGCTAAGACGCAGTGCGATACATTGGGCGTTGAACGCATCGAGGAGAAGGCAAGCGTTTGGACAGGGAAGTCGTTCGAGGAATGCGATGCGATCGTGTACATCGGAGCGATTGGAATCGCGGTGAGATACATCGCACCTTACATCAAGGCGAAGACAGTCGATCCAGCAATCATCGGAATGGATGAGCACGGACGTTGGACCATTGCACTCCTTGCAGGACACATCGGTGGTGCAAATGCACTCACAGCAAGGATTGCAGAACGCCTCGGTTCTGAAGCAATCATCACGACCGCTACGGACATAAATGGGAAGTTCTCAGTGGACACTTTTGCAACGGTGAACAACCTCAGGATAATGGGGCTAAGAACGGCTCAGGATGTCTCCGTCAGAGTACTCGATAATGCGTTCGTAGGATTCACCACGGAGATCCCGGTGGAAGGTCCTTTGCCTGCGGGATTGACACTAGCAGATTCCGGAGAATTCGGTGTGAGCATATCGACCGATATCGAGAAGAAACCATTCGATACAACGATGAGATTGGTACCTATGGACATCATCCTCGGAGTAGGATGCAAGAGAGATACCGACCCGGAAAAAATGAGGCAGTTCGTGGATGAGATTTTGAGAGAAGATGGAATCCCGTCGCAGCGTGTAGGCGCCGTTTGTAGCGTGGATCTGAAGAAGGATGAATCCGCTGTATTGGAGCTAGCGAAGCAGTACCGCGTACCTGCAAAATTCTACACCTCAGAGGAACTGATGTCGTTGGAAGGAGAGTTCACGAAATCGGATTTCGTCAAGTCTATCACATCGGTCGATTGCGTATGCGAACGTTCATCGCTGATGCCCTACGGCGGAGAGATAATCAGAAGGAAGACCGCGAGGGATGGCATGACGTTAGCGATATGCCGCAGACCTATGGAGTTGAAGTTCCTATGACGAGCGTCTTCATTTTTTCAGGGACATCCGAAGGACGTAATCTATCGAAGACATTAGCAGCTGCGGGAGCGGATGTGCATGTCAGGGTCGCTACAGAATACGGTGCTGAGGTTATGGGCTTCGATGACGACATCGATGTCAAGGTCGGAAGCTGCGGAGGTGCGGAAGGCATCGCCAATGTGATCAGGGAGAACGGGTACGGAATCGTAGTTGATGCGACGCATCCTTACGCATTGAACATCACCTCTCATATCAAGGAGGCTTGCGAATCTACCGGAGCGGAATACATCAGACTGAAGAGGAATGATTCCGATACGGATTCGGACAGAATTGTGAAGGTCTCCACGGTACAGGAAGCGATAGACTATCTTAAGGACAAGGATGGGAACATCCTAGCTTCTACGGGGTCGAAGGATATCGCCTTTTACACTCAGATCCCCAACTACAAGGAGAGGGTCACCGCAAGGGTTCTGTCGACAATAGAATCAGTTCAGAAATGTGCCGAGTACGGTTTCTCAGGGAAGAATCTGATATGCGCTCAGGGACCGTTCTCTGAGGATACGAATTATGCTACATTGAAACAGATCGATGCGAAGTACATCGTCACTAAGGATTCCGGAACAGCCGGAGGTTATGAGGATAAGGTAAGGGCCGCCATGAGGGCGGGTGCCACCGTGGTCCTGATAGAGAGGCCTAAGGAAGAAGGTCTGTCGTACGGGGAGGTCGTTTCCCTATTGGAGAAGAGGTTGGGATTGAAGATGGAGAGACAAGAGGATTCCAAGAGGATTGTCAATATCATAGGCATAGGGATGGGAGGCAACGGCCTCACACTCTCGGCCAAGCAGAGGATAGACGAGTCCGATCTGATAGTCGGAGCGAAGAGGATGGTAGAGACTGTAGCTATGGGAAAGGACATACTCGAAGAGTATCGTGCGGATGAGATCATCGACTATCTGATGAAGAATCCGAAGTACAGGAACATCTCCGTACTCATGTCAGGAGACATCGGATTTTACAGCGGTGCTAAGAAGCTGCTTGAGATGATCGATGGGGATGTGTTCGATGTACACACCGAACCGGGAATATCTTCGGCAGTCTATCTGTGTTCGAAGATCGGTATCTCGTGGCAGGACGTCTACATGACAAGCGCTCACGGAAGGGAATCCAACCTCGTCGGTCTCAGCAGGGTCCATAATAAGGTTTTCACATTGCTCTCCGAAGAGGACTCTGTCCACGCGATGGCGCAGCTGTTCATCGATTATGATATGGATGTCAAGATCACGGTGGGACAGGACTTCGGCTACGAGACGGAGAAGGTATTCACCGGAACACCGAAGGAGATCCTCGGAGAGAGCTTCGGGAAGCTGTGTGTAGCACTCATACAGAACGATTCCACAGTAAGGTCGAATCCGATCAGTATACCTGACGAGGAGTTCACCAGGGGAGATGCACCCATGACCAAGAGCGAGGTCAGGGCATTGTCCGTAGCGAAGTTGAAGATATGCGATGATTCTGTGATTTACGATATCGGTGCGGGTACAGGATCGGTGTCCATCGAAATGGCGCTCTGTGCGGTGAACGGAATGGTGTATGCCATAGAGAAGGAGGAAGCGGCAGCGGACCTGATAGAGGTGAACAAGGTCAAGTTCAAGACGCCCAATCTGTAGGTCATAAGGGGATTGGCACCTGAGGCGATGGAGGACCTTCCGACTCCGACACACGCGTTCATCGGAGGTTCCTCAGGCAATCTGAAGGACATCGTTGAGTGCCTTTTGAAGAAGAATCCCGACATCAGAATCGTCATCAACTCTGTAACAATCGAGACCTTGGAGGAGACTACACAGGTCATCAATCAGTTCAAATTGGTGGAAGAGGAGATCACCTGCATCAACGTGTCCAAGGCGAGGAAGCTGGGAAGGTACCACCTTATGACGGCACAGAATCCAGTGTACATAGCGGTGGTGAGGGGCAGATGAGCCTTCCGAGGTTCCTGATAGCCGCACCTGCCAGTGGCAGCGGTAAGACGCTGATCACCTGTGGTATACTGCAGGCGCTGGTCAACCGCGGTCTGAAGGTGGCCTCGTTCAAGTGCGGTCCCGATTACATCGATCCGATGTTCCACAGCAGGGTCATCGGGACGAAATCCAAGAATCTTGACGCTTTCTTCGTGAAGGAGGATGTCCTCAGATACCTGTTCGCAAGGACCGCCCAGGAGAATGATATCTCCGTAATCGAGGGCGTCATGGGATTCTACGACGGGAATAGCGTCCTGAGCATGGAGGCAAGCTCGCATGACGTCTCCAGAAAGCTCGATACGCCTGTCGTCCTGCTCATCAATAGCAAAGGTGCCAGCATATCTAATTTAGCCACTCTCAAAGGGTTCCTGGGATTCACCGAGAACAACATCAAAGGTGTGATATTCAACCAGATGTCGCAGAAGGTCTTCGACATGATCAAGCCCGAGGTGGAAAAGCTAGGGATCAAGGCCATCGGATACGTTCCCAAAGTAAGCCACTTAATTCTAGAAAGCAGACACCTGGGTCTTGTGCTTCCCAACGAGATCGAGGAGCTGAAGGACAAGCTCAACCAGCTCGCCGAGGTCCTCGAGGAATCACTTGATATTGACCTTCTTCTGGAGATGGCCAAGGCCGCTCCCGATCTGGAATATACGGTGCCGGAGGTCAAGAGGATAGACAGGCCTGTGAGGATCGGTTTCGCCCAGGATGATGTCTTCTGCTTCACATACGAGGACAACATCGAGATACTCAAGAGATGCGGAGCGGAGATCGTGCCGTTCTCACCTCTCAACGATGAGAAGATCCCAGATGTGGATGCCATAGTTCTGTCTGGAGGCTATCCAGAACTGCATGCCGAGAAGCTCTGTTCCAATAAGTCCATGCTCGAAGATATTAGGAAAAAAGTCTCCGAAGGCATGCCATGCTTGGCCGAATGTGGCGGTTTCATGTACCTCCATGAGAGGCTCGAAGATTCGGAAGGCAAAATGCATGAGTCCTGCGGTGTCATTAAGGGAGAGGTGAAGAACACCGGGAAACTCTCTAGATTCGGTTATATCACGGTATCCTCTGAAGACAAGGATTCTATCCTCAAGGATGGCCCCGTTAAGGGCCATGAATTCCATTACTGGGACAGTGACAACTGCGGGGGATCCTGGAAGGCCGTCAAGACCAATGGAAAGGAGTATACCTGCATGCATGAGGAAGGCAATCTTGTAGCTGGTTATCCCCATCTATACTTCTACTCGAACCCTGTGGTACCGTACAATTTCCTTAAAAAGGTGGAAGCGTACCGCTATTCTTTATAATAGGAAAAAAGTGTACGCACGCAGGCATACCTTTATATTAGGGTCCTGTATACGAGCGGTTACCCAATGTCGGGAGAGTCAGAAATATGACAACAGCAAAGACGAATCCCCAGTTGGTTGCCACAATCGACAACTTGAAGGCAATCACCAGGGACAACAACGCTGCTATCTGGCGAGACATCGCGCTTAGGCTCGAGAAACCCAAGAGGAACTGGGCCGAAGCGAATCTCAGCAAACTCGAGAGATATGCCAAGGACGGAGAGACAATCGTCGTCCCTGGAAAAGTTCTCGCAGCAGGTAGCATCAGCAAGAAGATCACAGTAGCCGCTTTCAGCTTCTCCGATGCTGCCGCAAAGGCAATCGTAGCTGCAGGCGGAAAGACAATGACCTTTGAGGAGCTCGCAAAGGAGAACCCCAAGGGAACAGGTGTCAGGATCATGAGGTGATTTGGATGGTTACAGTTATTGACGGAAGGAACCTCATCCACGGAAGGCTTGCAGCCGTAGTGGCAAAGAGGATCATGAACGGCGAGGAGATCGTCGTTGTCAACGCAGAGGCCATTGTGATCACCGGTAAGAAAGAGAACACCTTCGCCGACTTCAAGGCAAAGGTGGACCGCGGAGACACAACCAAGAGGAAGGGTCCATTCTACCCCCGCAGGGCAGATCTTCTCTTCAAGAGGTGTGTCAGAGGAATGATCCCCTGGACTTCAACAAGCGGAAGAGAGGCATACAGGAGAC
>Ga0310696_10006411_pt1 | contig 13973 bp, 7 predicted proteins | sample AusTroGonzalo_MG_4_FD_203885 | JGI IMG/M metagenome (GOLD analysis project Ga0310696, IMG submission 203885) | Bovine rumen microbial communities from tropical cattle in Woodstock, Queensland, Australia - Gonzalo_02 (v2) (version 2) | ecosystem: Host-associated > Mammals > Digestive system >...
GACGATTATTCCAACGAAAGCGCCATCAGTCTTTTGAATCTGTTCATCAGCCGGGCGCTCCGCTCCAGCGCCGCAGACGTGGTGATGCACAACTATGAGGGCTTTTCCCGGCAGGATTTCGGCTTCTCCACCATTTTGCAGTACATTCAGCAGAATTACCGCACCGTGTCTCTGTCCTCGCTGGCGGACACCTTTCATTTCAGCGAGGCGCATCTCAGCAAGCTGATCCAGCACAACATGAACGAGAGCTTCACCGAGGTGCTGCGCCAGCTGCGGATGAACCACGCGGTGGAGCTTCTGATCCACACCACGATGAAGATCAGCGAGATCGCCGACGCCGTCGGCTATGTCTCCATTGACCACTTCACCCGGACCTTCCGACGCACCTTCGGTCTGACGCCCCGCGCCTATCGCGCGATGCACCGCCCGGACGCCGTGCCGGATCATCCATAAGCAGGAGCGCTCAAATGCAATGTGCCCGCCCCGTTTTCAGGGCGGGCACATTGCATTTGAGTACAAATTCAGCGTTTTTCAAGGAAGCGGATGATCGCGTCGGCGGAGGCCTTTGCGCCGCCGAGGGACTTCATATCCTCACTGTAATCCCGCGCCGTCTCGCGGAAGGAGGGCTCGTTCAGCAGCCGCTCGATGGCCGCGCGGAGCGTCTGCGCCGTGATGGCGTTCTTGTCGGGGAAGGCGAGACCGAGGCCCAGCGTTTCGATCCGGCGTGCAGTGATGGCCTGCTCATCCATCTGCGGAATGGCGATCATCGGAACACCGTAATAGATCGCCTCGCCGGTGCCGCCCATGCCCGCGTGGGTGATAAACACGCTGGCCTGGGACAGAATGTCCAGCTGCGGCACCATTTTCCCCAGCTCCACATTGGCGGGCACATCATGCAGGCTCTCCGGTTCAATGGAGCCCAGCGCCGCGAAAACATTGATGTCCAGCCCGCACACCGCCTCGAACAGGATCGGGTAATACTCCGGCCAGTTGTTGAAGGAGGTGCCGAGCGAAGAATAGAGCAGGGGCTTCCCGTTGTCTGGCGCCGTCCAGGAGCCGAAAGCGCTGCGCTTGCCGATCTGGACGCCGGTGAACACGAAGCGCTCGTCGTCAAAGCTCTCGTAATTGGGGACGAGGCGCTTTTGCATCATGACAAGGTTCAGATCGCCCTGCCCGTCGAAGATCTCCTTTACGGTCATTTTCCGGCAGCCGTATTTCTGCACATAACCATCGGCAATCTGCTCCGCGGCGATGCGGAGCGGGTGATCGGCCGGCACACCGCTGAAGGACTCGGCGACGGAATAGGCGTCGTTGGAGGGATAGCTGGCGTACAGCATGATGTTAGGGACATGGAGCACGTCGGCGGCCATGGTGCCGGCAATGCCGGCGAAATCATGAAGGATCGCGTCCGGGCGGTCCTCCCTGAGCACGGCGAGCACCGGATCAATGTAGGCCCCGGCCTCGTTCAGAAACAGGAAGGGTACCGTGGCCGCCACGCTGTCCTCCGCCTGTCCGTCCTCCTTCTTTTGATTGTCGGGGGCGTGAGCCGCCATCCAGGACGGAACGGGCACGAAGCGGGCGCCTGTGGCTTCGATGATGGCGCGGAAGTCCTCCGTGGTGAAATAGGTCACGCGCACGCCGCGCTTTACCAGCTCCGTCACAAAGGAAAGCGTCGGATTGATGTGGCCGAAAGCGCCAAAGGTAACGACTGCAATATGCATGATGGTTCCTCCTTGGTTGTTATTGGTATTTATCAGTGTTTTTCGAACAGGAACTTTTCCGGCAGCGTCACGCCGAGGTCCTCACATGAGCAGAATCTCACGCCCCACGTTTCCCGTAGATCTTCATCAACTCGGCTTTTTTGATGAAAATGCTGCAGCTTCCCCAGCGGACACGGCAGAGCTCCGGCGCAACCGGATCCATCTCCACATAACGGTGGTTCAGCTTGTCCTCGATCACGGCGGTCCCGTCAAAGATCGCGTCCGCAAGGCCGATGTAGTCGCACAGGTACGCGTTTGAGATTGGGGTGCCGTTGTGGTTTGGAAGCAGGCATGCGCTGCCGCCGCCGATCTCCAGCAGTCGGCGGGCGTTGGCCTGCATATTTCGGACGCGCAGCGCCGCATCATAGGGTGCGTCGGGATTGTGGGAATTGTCGAACAGCATGGTCTGCGCCGATTCAAACTCGTCGCCGAGCAGCAGCATGCGGTGTCCCTCGTCCCAGAAGAACAGGGAGCTGTTGCAGTGCGCGGGCAGCGCCTCCAGCACCCGGAGGCTGCGGCCGCCCAGCTCGATGCGATCCCCGTCGTGCAGGATCTGCTTCTCATAATCCGGGTGCGGGAGGGCGGCAAGGTCGTAAGGCCCTGCGCCGGGGGCCTCTACCGCGGGCGCGTCGACCGTCCAGCCGGCGGAGAGCATCACGCGCTCCCACTCCCCGTTGCCGGCGGCGTGGTCGGGGTGGTAGTGGGTATTTGCGACCAGGATCGGTTTGTCGGTCAGCTTTTCCGCGAAAGCGCGGAGGCCACCGATGCCGTAGCCCGTATCCGTCAGCAGTGCGGCGTCCTCGCCGACGAACAGATAAATATATTCCGAGCCCTCCATAAAGCTGATGACCCAGGTCACCTCGTCTATCTTCCACGCCTTGTAATCGCCAAAGATCATTTCAAGCGTTGGTTCCATATCATCATCTGTCCTTTCTCATTCCGGATCCGCCAGTCGAATGCCGCCGTCGCGCATTTCCACGCGCAGGAAATGCGGCCGCTCCATGTATTTGTCATTTGGCGCGTGCAGAACAAAATAGATTTGGCCGTCGCCGTCCCGAAACAGCATGCCGTGTCCGCCGTTGGCCGGATAAAGCGGCCTTTCCAGCTGACGCCACGGTCCGGCGATCCGCCCGGAGTCGGAGACCGCGACGCCCACGGCATATTCCTGCGTTCCCCAGCTTGACCAGGCCATCAGCAGCTCGCCCGCCGCGCCGCGGATCAGGCAGGGGCCGTCGGTGAAATAGACTGGGTCGTCCCGACCGAACTCTGCTTTCGCAAAGGGCACCGGCCTGGCCCATGGCGCCTCGGAGGCGGAGAACAGCCGGACCGGCTCGCCCGCGGGGCGGCTCAGATCGTCCGCAAGCCGGATGGCGAACATCTCGCCCTCCGTACCGTTTTCAAAGGAGCGGGAGTACACCAGCCAAGGCGCTCCGTCCTCGAAACAAAGCGTTCCGTCGATTGCGGCTTCTCCCTCCGGCGTCAGGCGCCCCCCGCATGGCACGAAGGGGCCGGTCGGGCTGTCAGATACCAGAAGATAAACGCCCTTGGGCCGATCCGGCGCGCCAAGGGTAGTCAGCAGGCAGAACCGCCCCTGATGAAAATAGCACTCCGGCGCCCAGTATTCCCGGTCTGCGAAAAAGCCCTCCGGGCGGTGGAATATCTCAACGGGGCCGTCCCAGTTTTCCCTGTCGCTGCTGAAATAGCAGTCAAAGCCGTCGGCCGGTCCCCATGAGCTTTCGCTGCGGGTGCCGTAGAGGTAATAGATCCCGCCGTGCAGCAGCAGATAGGGATCCCGGATGTTGATCTCCTGTGTTTTCATGGCTTCCTCCCTGTCTGATCTGTGACGATCAATGCTCGGATCTCCGCAATGGCCTGTTCCAGCGCTTCGGGCGCAATGGGCAGGAAGTGCAGCATGCTTCGGAATTCTGCCAGGCCGTTTCCGCTGAACTCCGGATCTCCGTTGCGCGCCATGGCACCGAGGGGCGGCGCCAGCCGCTCCAGCAGCGCAAGCGCTTGCTCCGAGCCGCCCAGGGTGCGCAGCGGCGTATGCTCGTCAAAGGGCTTCCGGTAATCGCGCTCCGGTGTGTAATGGTAATCGTAGCGCCCCGCAGACAGCCGAATGGGCGCCCGTCCGGCGCGAGGCAGCGTCAGCTCTGCTTCGCAGCCGAAGGGGACCTCGGCATGGACATCCAGCGCGCCATCCGCGCCGATCTGCCAGCGCACGGCATACCGCCCGGCGACAGAGTCGTAGCTGCAATCCAGCCAGCGCAGCCGCCGATCCGGCTCCGGCGCCAGAATCGCCCTGCGGAAGCCGGGCTCCGCCGGACGGATGCCCGCCGCCCAACCGTAGACGAACTCCATGACGGAGCCGTAGGCATAGTGATTCAGGGAGTTCATGCCCGTGTCTGAGATCGTCCCGTCCGGTCCGACGGAGTTCCATCGCTCCCAGACAGTGGTCGCGCCGAGGTTGACGCAGTAGAGCCAGCTCGGATAGTCCTCCCGCAGCAGCAGGTCATACGCCAGCTCTGTCAGCCCGCACTCCGCCAGCACCGTGCATAGCATCGGCGCTCCGACAAAGCCGCAGCGGATGCTGTCCCCGTCCTTGTTCAGCCGCGCGCGGAATTGGGCGATCAGGCGCTCCCGATCCACCCAGAGGCCGAATTTCAGCGCCGCGGCGTAAGACGCCTGCGTGTCCATGGCAAGCCGGCCGTTCGGCGTAAAGTATTCCTTCAATATGCCTTGCCGGATATGCGCGGCAAGCGCGGCATAGCGCGCCGCGTCCTCCGAGAACCCAAGTACGCCGGCCGCCTCGGCGCACTCCTGTGCGGAACGGTAATAGTAGACCGCGCCGAGGTAGCCGTCATCGGTACCGCCCTTAAAGCTCCCCTCCGCCGGGCCGTCCAGCCCCAGCCAGTCGCCGAATTGGAAGTCCGGCGAGAAGGTGTAGCGCCGCGCGCCCTGCGCTGCGTCGCAGCGGTCCATGTAGTCCACCCACCCTCGCATCATCGGGTAGGCGAAGGCCAGCGCTTCCCGGCTGCCGAAGCGGCGCCAAAGGGTCATCGGCAGGAACGTCGCGATATCGCCCCAGGCGCTGGTGGCGTCTCGCTTGTGGCCGATGTTCGGCACATAGTTCGGCACGGCACCGTCCAAAAACGCCTGCTCATCCATCAGATCCTGCTCAAACTTGCGGTAAAATGCCCGCGTATCCATGTGATAGCTTGCGGCGGAGGCAAAGATCTGCGCGTCGCCGGTCCAGCCCAGGCGCTCGTCGCGCTGAGGACAGTCTGTCGGCATATCGATAAAATTGGACTTCAGGCCCCAAAGCGTATTCTCATACAGCCTGTTGAGCTTTTCATGTCCGGTTCGCAGCCATCCCGTCCGATCCATTTCAGAATACAGTACGCACCCGCGGAACATCTCCCTGTCCAGCGGCCCGGGCCACCCCATCACCCTGACATATCGGAAGCCAAAGTAGGTAAAGTGCGGACGCACGGTCTCCCTTTCCCCGCCGGAAATGTAAGTCAGTCGTGAGCGGGCGCCGCGGTAATTCTCCCGGTAGAAGCAGCCCCCCTGCAGGATCTCGCTAAACTCCAGCGTGATCGCCGTTCCCGCCGGGAAATCCGCGTCAAACTCCGGAAAGCCGGCGAAATTCTGGCCGAAATCAAGCACGGCGTCCCCCGCCGGCGTCATAATGATCTCCTGCACGGGCAGCGTTTCTCGCACAGTCAGAGGCGGGCTCAGGCGATCTGTCAGATGCGTCTTGTTCAAGTTGCGCGTGCCGGGATCGGAGGCCGGATCGGTCAGCGGCTCCGCGCGCTTCCACACCCGCGCGCGCTCTCTGCGGTCAATGTCCTCCCCGTAATAGATGCCGGACTCCGTCACGTCGGAGGGAGCGTATTCAAAGGCTCCATCGGTACAGATCCGCTCCTCGCTCCCGTCGGCATAGGACAGATACAGCTCTCCGATCACGGCCATTCGGTCTCCAAAATTGTTTTTTTGCTTTTCCAGTCCGAATTCTCCCATATACCAGCCCCTGCCCAGAAGGAACGACAGCTCGTTTTCTCCTTCCCGGAGGGTGTCGATGGGGAATGTGACGGTTTGGATGCGCGTTTCGTAGTTTGTGATCCCCGGCAGCAGAAGCTCGTCCCCAAGCTTTCTGCCGTTGATGTATGCTTCGAACAGGCCCACCCCGGCGGCATAGAGCCGCGCCCTGCGCAGACCGGGACGGACGGGAAAACGCCGCCGAAGCAGCGGATGGCAGTCATCGCCGCGCACCGGGGCGATCCAGTCTGCCGCCCACGGCTCGCCGCACTTGCCGGTCTCGAAGCGTCCCTCGGCCCTTGCGCGGTCTCCGGCGTCCCCCTCGACGGCGATCTCCACCCGATAAGCCGTGCGTGGCTTCAGGACGGCGGCGTCCAGAGAAACGCCCGTCCAGTCCAATTCCGCTCCTTCCCGGACGCAGAGCGGCGCGCCCGCGTCCGCCGCAAACAGCGCGACACGGACAGCGGTCGCCCTTTTGCTCGGCGTGTCGACCACATGGAACGAGACGCTGAGTGTGGGCAATGCAAAGCCCATCGGCTCGCACAGTCCATTGATTCGGATCGTTTCAATGCGCATGCTCCGCTCCTTTCAAACGTACCCGATCCCTGCGGGCAGCTGCGTCACATATCGCGCCGTTCCGTCAGCGCCGCGCCGGGCGCTGACACGGATCGGGCCGTACGGCGTCTCATACGTGCAGTCAAGCCGTGTCATGCTCTCCGGCAGATACGGATCGATCCGCACCTTGCGGAAGCCCGGCTCGGCGGGCTCGATCCCCGCGAGGCCCGCATAGAACCACGCAATGATGTGGCCCATCATGTCGTGGCAGTGGCTGCGGGGATTGGTCTCCCAGTATTCGCCAAGCGTGGTCTCCCCGTCCAGCACGAAGGCGTAGTAGGACGGATGCGACGTGCGCGTGATGAAGCGGCAGATCAGCTCGTTCATCCCATGGTCGCGCGCGGCCCGGATGATATAAGGCAGTCCGATCTCGCCGGAGACGAAGGCGTCCTTTTCCTCCAGCGTTTTGCGGAAGGCGCGCACCACGTCTGCCTCCCGCTCCGGGGGAACCATGCCGAAGCACAGCGGAAGGGCCTCCGCCGCCTGGGTGGTAAGTAGCGTGTCCGGATGATCCCATACGCGATAACACCAGCCGCCGAGTGCCTCACTGTATACCAGCAGCCTGTCGTTGTAATTCCGGCGGACATTCTCCGCAAAGGCAAGCAGAGCTTCTGCGTCTTTCTTCTTCCCCAGCAGATTGGCGAAACGGGAAAGCACGACGGCGTCGGCGTAGAGGAAGGCGGTCTCGATGTTCTCACGTGCGAGCAGTCCTTCGGGATTGCCCCAGTCACCGAGTCCATGGTTGATAAAGCCCTCGGCGCTGCGTTTGGTCTTCAGATAGTCCAAATAGCGCAGGCCAGTCTCATAGTTGTCCCGGATGATCCGCAGATCTCCGTAGAACATATAGTGCCACCAGGTTCCGAGGATGCAGGTGCTGCCCCAGGGGATGATGTCATAAAAGCTGCCCATGCCCGGCACCGGCAGGACGTTGGGAACATAGCAGGGCGCCTGAGACGGCACCAGCCCCGCGCCTGGATGGAAGGAGTTCCCCTCCAGGTCAAAAAACGTGTCCTCCGCCGTGTGCTGCGCGTATCGCAGATCGGTCAGGTATTTCTCCCACAGCGCTTTGCCGTCCTTCATATAGAAAATCGCGGGTGCCATCAGGTGGTTCGGCTCCTGCCAGGCAAATCGCTCGATCGTGGGGCAATCGGTATGAACGCTGAGCAGGTTTGCTTCCGCCGCTTTTTCGACGAGGTCATAGATTTGATTGTAACGCACATCGTCGCAATCAAAGCGCCCGGCGCGCTTCCACGCCGCGGTGATCGCGTCGCCCGACAGGTCGCGCACCTCCGCGTCGCCCTCCACGGCGAGATAACGCCCGGCAAAATAGGTGAAATACTGTGTAACCGGTTCCCATACACCGCCGTGTCCGATGATGTGGGTGATCACGGTGTCGATCGGCATCCAGTTTTTCGCCATCTGGTCGGCGTCACCCTCCGGGGTCAGTTTTTCCGCAGGGTAAAAGCTCACGCGCGTTCCCGCTCCCCCCCGAACCTCGCAGCGCAGCAGCCCGGAGATGTTCTGGCCCAGGTCATAGATCCTGCGGTTACCGACGGTGCCGAGCAAGCGCGCCTCGTAGGTTTTTATGATTTTGACCGGCGGCTGGCGCATGGGCTCCGGCCGCCCCTTCGGCGCCTCCGCGGACGACGCATATCGGGCGGGCGTCCAGGCGGAATCATCAAAGTCCGGCGTGGAAAAATCAGGCTGCAAAAGCGCCCCGTCGGTCAGCTCCGAGCCATAGACATTGCTGTGCAGCACACCATGGGGCGCGCTGCGGAAGCGCTCGTCCGAGATGAGCCGTTCCACGCTTCCGTCCGCGTAGCGTATTTCCAGCTCCAGCGCGGCGACAAGGCTTTCGCCGAAGGGGTGATAGGGATTCGGATTCGGAGGCATAAAGGACGGAAAACGAAAGCCATAGCCAAAGGCTTCGTCCCAGAGATACCAGCCGTTGCCAAGCTCCAGTCCGAGCGCGTTGTCCCCGGGGCGCAGCAGCGGCGTCACATCGAAGTCCACGAACTGCACATACCGGTCATAGTCTGTCCAGCCGGGATCGAGCACCCGGTCGTCGACACGCGTTCCGTTTATGTGAAAAATGAACTGCCCCAGGCCGCAGACCCGCGCCGCAGCCGAAGCAACAGGCCGGTCGATATGAAAGCGTCTGCGCAGATAGCATGGCGTTTTGGCGCCGCTCGTGATCCATGCCGCAGGAACCATCATCGCTGTTCCTCCTCAGAAAACCAATACGTTTTTTGTAGGATTGTAACATAAAATTTCGGTCAAATAAAGAAATTCTCGCCGATTCTCCCAAATGCACATGAAAAGGCGGATAATTGTAATAAAAGACAGTTCGCCACGGGCCGTATGCCCGTGATATAGTAGGAGCATCCGAAGAAAACGAAGAGAGGTGCCTGACTTATGCGCTGTGAATGCTGGAACGAGGGCTGGAGCTTCTGGCCGGACAAGGACGCCTTCGCGTTGGTGTGGAATGTTCCGGACCATGCCCGGACCGTGACGCTGCCCCATGACGCGATGATCGAAGCCGCCGCCCGTGCGGACAGTCCCAACAAGGGGAATACCGGTTACCGCGACGGCGGGAACTATACCTATCGGAAGGAGCTTATCCTTTCGGAGCGTGAGCTGGGCGGGCGCTTTCTCCTTCGCTTCGACGGCGTGTACCGCCAGGCGATGGTCTATGTCAATGAGCAGCTCGCCGGGCGGGAAGCCGGCGGCTACGCCGCCTTTTACGTGGAGCTGACGCCCTGGCTCCGTACCGGGCGCAACGAGATCCGCGTTCTGGTAAAGAATTCCGGCATGACCAACAGCCGGTGGTACTCCGGCAGCGGCATTTACCGGGACGTCTGGCTGCTGCGTTCCGGTCCGGTTTTCCTGGAGCCGGGCGGTGTTCGCGTGACGACGGAGCGGGCCGACGCCGACTGCGCCGTTCTCTCCGTCGAAACAACGATCTGCAACACTTCATCCGAAGCGAAAATGCTGTGCCTGCAAACCGTGATCTGCTCCGGAGACGACGCTGAGGCGGACACGGATAAAAGCCGCCTGTTCCTTCGCGCCGGGCAAAGCAGAACGGTCCGGCAGCGAATCGCTGTTCAGCAGCCCGCGCTCTGGTCGGAAGCTTCGCCCATGCTCTATTCGGTGAAGTCAGCGCTTCTGGACGGCGAAGCGATTCTGGATACCGGCGCAGACCGTTTCGGTATTCGCACACTGTCTCTGGACGCCGTGCACGGTTTGCGCGTCAACGGCGAGAGCGTCAAGCTGCGCGGCGCCTGCATCCATCATGACAGCGGGCTGCTCGGCGCGGCCACCTGGTACGATGCGCACCGCCGCCAGGTCGGGCTTTTGAAGGAGGCGGGATTCAACGCGATCCGTATGTCCCACCACACGGCTGCGCCCGCGCTGCTCCGTGCCTGCGACGAGCTTGGCATGTTCGTGATGGACGAATTCTCCGATATGTGGAGCCGTCCGAAAAACGATCTGGACTATGCGCTGGATTTCTCCGACCGCTGGGAGGAGGACGTCGCCTTGATGGTCAGAAAGGACTTCAACCACCCCTCGGTGATCCTTTACTCCGTCGGGAATGAGATCCCGGAGATCGGGACGCCCGGCGGCAGCGAGCTCTGCGCCGCGATCAGCGCGCGTTTCCGGACGCTGGATCCCACACGATACCTTACCGCGGGAATCAACGGCGTGTTCGCCGCCGGCGACCAAATGGGGCGAATTCTGGGCGACTTGGCGGAGGAGGCGGAGAGCGCGGGAGCGGACGGCAGCGTCAACGATTTCATGACGGTCATGGACACGCAGATGGACCGCATCGTGGTCCATGACGCGATCTCCGAGCGGCTGGAGCTGGCCTGCGCTCCGCTGGACGTGGCCGGCTACAACTATATGGCCGCCCGCTATGCGCCGGACGCGATGCGCTATCCCAACCGCGTGATGGTCGGCTCGGAGACCTACCCGCCGGACATTGCCCGCAACTGGGCGCTGGTTCAGAAGCTTCCCGCCGTGATCGGAGACTTCACCTGGACGGGTTGGGATTATATCGGCGAGGCCGGGGTCGGCATCCCCGCTTACGCATTCGGAGATGGCGGCTTCGGCGCGCAGTACCCCTGTCAGCTTGCCTACTGCGGCGACCTGGATATCACCGGTTTTCGACGCCCGCTGTCCTACTACCGGGAGATCGTGTTTGGTCTGCGGAAGACGCCCTATCTTGCCGTGCAGAATCCTCGGCACTACGGTGAACCGCTTATCAAAACTCCGTGGGTCATGAGCGACGCCGTCTCCGTCTGGAATTGGCCTGGCTGCGAAGGCAGGCGCGTCGTGGTGGAGGTCTACTCCGCCGCAGAGACCGTGGAGCTGTTTCTCAACGGCAAAAGTCTCGGCAAGCAAAGCGCCGGACAATCCCACGATTACCGTGCCCTGTTTGAAACGGTCTATGAACCGGGCGAGCTCCGCGCAGTCGATCACAATGGCGCATTCATGCTATCAACGCCGCTTGCATCTGCTCTGAAGCTCGAAAAAACATATTGGGGCGAAACGCTTTGCTATGTGGACGTTGCGCTGACCGGCCCGGACGATACACTGACGGCAGAGGTCACCGGCGCAGAGCTTTTCGGCTTTGGAAGCGGTGATCCCAAGCCGAAACACAACTATTGCGATGGCAGGACCGAGACATGGAACGGACGGGCGCTGCTGATTCTGAAGCGAGCCGGAGACGGGCCCGTCCATGTCCGCGTCTGTGCCGCATCCGGTCTCAGTGCCGAGCTTTCGCTATGAGCAGGAGGGGTGAGCTGAATGGTAAAGCATATTTCTGTCTTCTTCCTGAAAGAAGAAAACAAAGAGGATGCCCGCTTGAAGCTGCTTGACCGGCTTGCTGCGGTTGGGCGGCAGCTGTCCGAGGCCAAGGCGTATCAGATCGGCCCGGATTGCATGCAGCGGCCGCCAAAAGGGTTCTCCGGTCTGCCGGAATTCGGCGACGTGCTCCAAATCATTGATTTCCCTGATACAGCAGCAGCAGAGCGCTATGTCCGGAGTGAAGTACACAACAGTCTGGTTACCGACATGGACAGTTTGATTGAGAAAGTCGTCGCGATGGACATTGTCTGCTGAAGCTGATACGATACTGTAGCGATCTCGCTTGCTTACCGCTTGCCGCTTTACCGGTTTCGGGAAGCTATTCCAGCATTGATCTATAATACTGACATTAAGATAGCCGCCTATGGGTGTAGATTCCATAGGCGGCTTTTCTGGTATTAATGTTATCCGGCGTTGAATAATGCGCTGAGCGCATCAGCGTTTTCTTCAAACGCCCTTAGGACATATTTGCTCCAGTGTCGGGCGTCGGCGGCAGAGCTGCCGAACACATAGTCCTCCTGCCCGTAATCCATCACGTCAAAGCCGGGCGTCGCCTTGCTCGCGCCGGATGTGCGGTAAGCAGCAATATCCGCAAGGGTAAAGGAGATGTTTTCAATATCGCTGTAATCGATCCAGCTCGAAATGTCCGTACCCGTGGCGCTTTCGGCGGTGCCGTTGACCGTCTGCGCCGCTGCGGCGGGCCGCTCGATGCTGACCGCACCGGCCACATGCTTTCCGTACATCATATCCACATACAGGCTGAAGGAGTCTCCCATCACCTCGCTGGGGACGTGTCCACCGTTCCACTGCCATTCGATCATGGCGTCGGTACCGGCATTCAACCATGCGATCTCCAGATTGAGAGAATTGAGCATGGAGATGTCGCCCTCGCTGGCTCCCATCAGCACCCGCGCCCACGCGGGATCGCTGGTCCCCTCCGCTCCGATATAGTTGATGGGGTTGTAAAGCTCCACGATATTGTTGCCGTAAGCGTCGCCCGCTTCGATCTCCGCAATGTCCGCCTGATAGGCGGCAAGCATCTCGGCAAAGCTGGCATAATTGGCGCTGTCCGTCTTGCTGGTAGCGGACTGTGTGGTGCCCGCATCCGGCGTACCGACCTCTTCTGTGGTTCCTGCGTCGCCGTCTCCCGGCGCACCGCCGCTCATATCGGGCGGGCCGCCGGCGCTGTCCGAACCGTCGGGGCCGCCTGCGCCGTCAGGCGCTTCTCCGCCGGGTGCTTCGCCGCTGGGAGGCCCGCCGGTGCTGTCGCCGCCGGGAGCGCCCTCCATGCCGCCCATACCGCCGGCGGAACTGCCCTTGGCATAACGCCCTTCAATGAAAGCGACCGCTTTATCGCCGGTGCTCATGGCGGCAACGGCGTCATCGGAAAGCGCGATGCCCTCGGCGTCGAACCAGGTCCAGCCCTCGGCATAGTCCAGCCGGTTCAGATAGGACTGGAAGCTCTCGATGAACTCGGCCAGATAAAGATCGAGATAGGTGCCGGAATAGCTTCCAGTGGCCTCGTCATACTCGACGGTCAGCGCCACGGTGTCGTTCATGTCGCCGTCACTATTGAGGTCGAAACCGACGGCAGCCTCGGAGACGGAGAGATTCTTGCTGTTGATATAATCCATGTATTCCGCAGAGAGATATACGGCAAGCAGCTTCTGGAAAGAGGTGTTGAAACTGTAAGTGCTGTCCTGCGTATACTCAAACGCCAGCGCCATATCCGCTTCCGCCAGCGACGTGATGGCGGAGTATGCCATGCAGCCCCACATCCCGTCTGAGAGGGCGACGCGCTCACCGTCCACCGTCACACTGGTATCATAGCTGCCGTCATCATTTTGATATATGCCAACGGCGCCCGACGCGATCTGATAGTCATAGAAATCCGGGTTATCCGAGGTAGCCGCCAGCATCGTCGCATGGGCGCCGCCGCCGGAGCCGCCGGTGGAGACAAAATGATCCACGCTGCCGGGAAGATTGCCCAGCAGGATGTTGAACTTCACAAAGCGCACCGTGTTCTTCTGATCCACGAGGCAGCTGGGGGCGTCGCCGGTGTAGTTGCCGTCAGAGAGCGTGCTCTGCTTGCCGCGGTTGCCGCAGGCAACGTTGATATAGCCCTCGGCGGCATAGGTGCTGCCCGCCGTCTGATTGGACTGGGCGGAGTAGCCGGCCGCGCCGGTGTTGATGATCACGGGAGCGGTCGCTGCGGTGTAAATCTGCCCATTTGTGCTGGTGACTGAAGCATCATAGTCGATGACCAGATTTCCCGTCACAGTGCCGCTGGTCGCGTCCGCAGCGCCGTCGCCATCCGTATCGACGCCCTTGACATAAGCGCCGGGAACACAGACGGAAACGCCCTGATAATCCGGCAGCTCCGCGTTGGTCACCGCCGTCACGACGGAAAGCGTCCACGCGCCTGCATTTTCGGAGTAAGTCCATTCCGCACCCATGTTGGCGAGGTTCAGCGCATCCTCGATGTCGGAATGGTCTGCAGTTTCCGTCGCCGCGTCCGTTTCATCGGCTGTATTCGACGGGGTTTGCGCTGTTTCTGTCGCCTGTGGCTGCGCCGTCTGCTGCTCAGGCGTCTGAGTCTGCTGTTCGCCGGTCTGCTCCGTTGACGTCTGCTGACTGCCGCAGGCGGCGAGGCTCAGAATCAAAAGCAAAGCCAGCACACACGCGAGTAAT
>Ga0310696_10006412_pt1 | contig 13972 bp, 10 predicted proteins | sample AusTroGonzalo_MG_4_FD_203885 | JGI IMG/M metagenome (GOLD analysis project Ga0310696, IMG submission 203885) | Bovine rumen microbial communities from tropical cattle in Woodstock, Queensland, Australia - Gonzalo_02 (v2) (version 2) | ecosystem: Host-associated > Mammals > Digestive system >...
TGTATAATCCGTGTAATCCGTAAAATCCGTTGTTGAAAAGAGTATGAATAATCCAAGCTAAAAAGGTTTGGAGGCTGCATACGGGGTGAATGGAGGCTCCAAACGACCCGTTTGGAGGCTGCAAATAGCCATTAGGTTAGGGGGAAGCAGGACTGCCCCCCTCTATGGCCCCCCTATAGGGGGGCCATAGAGGGGGGGCATCTCTAAAAGGGGGGAGCGACGACGCCAATCGCCTCGTCGCCACTGAAGAGGAGCGAGGCGCGCTTTCCGTTATGGGAAGCGCGTCTCGCTCGTTCCGTATGTGACTCCTCTAATCATTTTTTCCAGAAATAGTTTGGCTATTAAAATTTATATGTGTATCTTTGTAGCCGTAAAAGCAAGAAAGGAAAGAATATATGAATGATAATGTGCTGAACAAATACCTGGATGAGATAAACCGTGAGAGTCTTCTCAGCGAGAAAGAGGAATGCGAACTATCTGCCCGCATACTGCGTGGCGACAGCCGTGCACTGAACCGCCTGGTGGAGGCAAACCTGCGCTTCGTCGTCTCTATTGCCCGCCAGTATCAGGGCAAGGGATTGTCGATGGAAGACCTGGTGAGTGAGGGTAATATCGGCCTGATGAAGGCTGCCTCGCGCTATGATGCCACACGCGGCCTGCGCTTTGTGAACTACGCCGTGGTGCACATACGACGGCAGATAGAGAAGGCCCTGAAGGCCGAGAGTGCCGAGCAGCGCGTGGAGAGCCGTCCCGGTGGAGAAACACGCTCGGTGGATGCACCGCTGGGGGCAAAGAGCAACATGAGCCTCCTCTCAGTACTGGCAGATAGCAACGCGCCGATGTCCGACAGTCGGGTGTACAACTCGGCAATAGAGCGTGCCGTGGAGCATGCCCTCACGTCGCTCGATGACCGTGAGAGCCGAGTGGTGAACGCCTACTACGGCATTGGACAGGAGAACCTCACCCTAGCCGAGATAGCCGATGACATGGGGCTGCGACGCGAGCGCGTGCGACAAATCCGCGACCGAGCCCTGCGGCGGATGAAAAAGGCATACCGCCATACGCTGGCCGAGCTACACTGACAACAATAACCAATAAACAATAGCCAATAAACAATAGCCAATAAACAATAACCAATAAACAATAACCAATAAACAATAACTAAGAACCTATTTACTTCTTCTCTTCTGGGTAGCTGATGCGGGTATGATAAATGGTTTTCAGTTTCTCGATGAGGATGGTCTTGGAATACTGCACATCGCGGAAGGTGATGGGACACTCGCGGAAGAAACCGTCCTTGAGTTGTGAGTCGATGATGCGGTTCACGAGTTCGCGGATGGTCTGCTCCGAGTAGTCGGGCAGCGAGCGTGAGGCGGCCTCCACGGCGTCGGCCATCATCAGGATGGCCTGTTCCTTGGTGAAGGGGTTGGGACCAGGATAGGTGAAGAGCAGGTCGTCGACAGGCTCGTCGGGGTGGTTGTTCTTGTATTTGATGTAGAAGAATTTTGCCTTTCCCTGGCCGTGGTGCGTGGAAATAAGGTCACGTATCTGCTGCGGAAGGTTGTGCTTGGCAGCCAGTTTCAGACCTTCTGTAACGTGGCTGATGATTATCTGTGCACTTTCTATGCAGGTCAGCTGCTGGTGAGGGCTGATGCCTCCTGGCTGGTTCTCGGTGAAGTAGATGGGGTTTGAAATCTTTCCGATATCATGGTAGAGTGCACCCGTGCGCACCAGCTGTGGGTTGGCTCCTATCTTCCGGGCAATCTCTGCGGCGAGGTTACCCACTTGTATGCTATGCTGGAAGGTTCCCGGTGCCACCTCGCTCATGCGACGTAGCAATTCTTTGTTCATGTCGCTCAGCTCGATAAGCGTGATGTCGCTGACGAAGCCGAAACCTTTCTCGATGATGTATAGCAAGGGGTAGGAACAGAAGATGATGATGCCACAGAAGCCCAGATAGGTGAACTCGCTGCGGTCCATGAGCGTGAGGCTGCCCGAGCGTATGAGGAAGATGGCCACGTTGGTGAGCATGGCCGCCAGCATGGTGACGACAGCGGTGAAGAAGAGCTGCGAGCGGCTGCTCAGTTCACGTAGCGACATGATGGCCGCCATACCCGCCACCAGTTCGACAGCAATAAACTCCATCGGCCGCTGCAACTGGCAGGCACAGATAAGGATGACCGTGACATGAGCCATGAAAGCAGTGCGAGAGTCCATGAACACGCGAATGAAGATGGGCACGATAGCGAAAGGCAGAATATAGATGTGGAGCAGGATATGGCTCACGAGGAACGAGGACATGACACAGGCGATGACCACCAATGAGTAGATCATGGCGATGGAACGCAGACTGTCGAAATAGTCGCGGCGGCTCAAATGAAGGTAGACGGTGAACATGCTGATGATGAGCAGCACGTAGAGCAGCTCGCCCGCCAGCGTGGTGGTGATGCCTGTCCGGTTGTCATTGTGTTCCTCCAGCTTTCTTAAGTAGGAGTCAATGACGAGGAACTTCTCCTGGTCTACGACCTCTCCCTGATTCACGATTTTCTGTCCCGCCTGCACCACGCCACTGGCGTTAGGCACGCTACGTCTCAGCTCGTCGAGGCTTGCCTGGCTACGCTCATGGTCGTAGATGAGGTTGGGCACGAGATAGTCGTTGAGGTTCAGCTTTGTGAGCAGCTCGGCATAATCGGCCAGCTCGGGCGTAGCCATCAGTGCCTCGTAGGCCTGCATGGCAGTGTGCACATCGGCGACGTTGACACTCGTGGCCTCCCTGTCGTCTATACGGCGCAGCATGAGCACGGTGTCGCCATTGACGGTCAGCGGCTCAAGCGTGTCTAGGATGCCCTCCTGGTAAAGACTGCGCAGTCTGCCCCTCACCTCATTCAGGAACTGACGACTAAGGCCTGGACTCACCTGCTGTATGTGAGCCATGAGCAACTGTTCCTGTTGTCCACACACCTCGTCGTGGAAGACATAGTAAGGCTCGTAGTTGCGCAATGCCTCGGCCTGTTCACGCTGGAAGGTGCTGTCGCTCTTGTAGACGGGGAAGCCGAAGGTGGAGGTGAGGTCGTTGTAGCGCCACACCTTGCCAATTTCCACCTTGAAGTTCAAACGGTTGTCGCGCGGCATGAACCACACGATGATGGCCACCGTGGCAGCCACGAGGGCAAGACGCCACGCAATGTCACGCCACGTCAGGTCGGTATTAAAATTGATATTCATGTTCATTATTCATAAAAAGAACGCACAGAATTTCGCCGACAAAGATACATATAAAATGCGTAACGGCCAAAGTTTTTGCTTTTTTTCTTGGCCATATAAAATATTATATGTACTTTTGCATCGAATAAAGACAACATCTCTTAATTTTTTTAAACATTCCGATTATGAAAAAGTATCTCGCAATTTTGATGATGATGCTCGTCAGCACGGCAACATTTGCCGAAGAAGGCGACAAGTGGTTAGGTGTGAATCTGAACTATGGCTTTAGTTCCGAGTACAAGAATTTCGGTATCGGCGGCAAGTTCCAATACGAGATTAAGCAGAACCTCCGCCTTGAGGCTGCTGCGAACTATTTCTTCAGCCGGTCGGTAGGCGGAGAATATGGTGATCTGAGAACTTGGATGCTTGATGCCAACGTCAACGCCCATTACTTGATTCATCTTTCTGAAAAACTGAGGGTTTACCCCATCCTAGGACCTTCATTCCTGTTTGCCAAAGCAAGCGATAAGGATGGTGGAGTCACCGACCATTTCACGGGTTCAAGAGTCCGCCTTGGAGTGAACATCGGTGCCGGTATAGAATATCAGCTGAACGATCAGCTAAAGTTGAATGCCGACTTCAAGTACCAGTACCACAAAGACTTCGACCGTCCTGTGATTGCCGTTGGTGTCTGCTACTTTTGGCAATGATTCCATTTCAGGATAGAAGTTCGTGAGTCATAAAGCCTACATATTATTGCTCTGGCTACTATCAACTGCCCTGGCCCTCCATGCCGACGATAAGCCGGGGAGGGCCAGTGCGCTTTTTCAGCTCAGCGGCGTAGTGACCGACGCCAATACGGGACAGCCCGTAGAGTTTGCGTCGGTGTTGCTGGCCGAGAGTGGTCTTTGGGCCATCACAGGCGAAAAAGGGCAGTTCACCATCAAGGGTGTGCCAAGGGGGAAGAACACTGTTACTGTGCAATGCCTGGGCTACAAGAAAAGCACGTGGCCCATGAACCTGGAACACAACGTTGAAGGCATGGTGCTGAAGATTCAGGCCGACAACCTGAAGCTCGACGAGGTGACCGTGGTGGCACGACGTAAGCAGGACGAGGCAACGACGAGCTACACCATCGACCGCACCACGCTGGACCAACAGCAGATACTGAACATCGCCGACATCAGCACCCTCTTGCCAGGCGGCAAGACCGTGAATCCCTCGTTGATGAACGACACGCGCATGGCCCTGCGCAGCGGCTCGCAGGAGAAGGGTAATGCCTCCTTCGGAACGGCCATAGAAGTTGACGGTCTGCGACTGGACAACAACGCCGCCAGTGGAGAGACGGCAGGAGCCTCGACACGAACACTGAGCACTAGCAACGTGGAAAGCGTGGAGATTGTAACTGGCATACCATCAGTGGAATATGGAGACCTGAGTAACGGAATAGTGAAAGTACAGACACGTCGCGGTAAGTCGCCCTTCATCGTAGAAGGAAGCCTGAACCAGCACACCCGACAGATAGCTGTCAGCAAGGGGTTTGACCTTAGGACTCAGACTTCAGACCATAGACTTCAGACCACAGACTTCAGACCTCAGACTTCAGACCACAGACTTCAGACTTCAGACCACAGACTTCAGACTTCAGACCACAGACAACAGACTTCAGACCACAGACAACAGAAGTCGTTTGGCGTGCTTAATGTTTCTTTTGAACATGCCCGCTCGTTCTCCGACGCTGCTTCACCCCACACCGCCTACCAGCGAAACATCCTCTCCTTGCACTACATGAACATCTTCTTCCGCCAGACTATGCCGCTGACGCTTAACGTGGGCCTGACGGGTAATATCGGCGGCTATAGCAGCGAGGCCGACCCCGACGAAGAGCTCGACGACTACTCCAAGGCACGCGACAATGCCCTGCGCGGAAACATCAACCTGCAATGGCTGCTGAACAAGCCTTGGCTCACGAACCTGCAGCTGTCTGCATCGTTCTCCTACCAAGACCGCAAGCAGGAGACCAACACCCACACCAGCAGCGCCTCTACACAGCCTTATCTGCACTCAACAGAGCAAGGATACTATATGGCGATGCCCAACAACCCATCCCCTAGCCCCTCCCAAGGGGACGGGAACTCAGATAATCCTACAAATACTGATGGCAAAGGTAACCAAACTCCCCTCCCCTCGGGAGGGGCAGGGGGTGGGTTAATTCTCGGCCCTACGGGTTACTGGTACGTCCTTGGCTTCAACGACTCTAAACCCCTCTCTTGGTCTGCGAAGCTGAAGGCCGACTGCAACCGCCGCTTTGGTTCCGTGGCCAACCGTATCTCGGTTGGCGCCCAGTATCAGGCAAGCCGAAACAACGGACGCGGCACTTACTACGACGACATCGCCGTAGCTCCCACTTGGCGTGAATACCGCTACGACGAGCTGCCCACGATGCACAACCTCGGACTCTATGCCGAGGATAAGATTATCATTCCGCTACCGTCTGTTCTCAAGCCCCAGACTCCAAACATCAATCCTCAGTCGTCTTTGGAGCTTACCGCCGGCCTGCGCGACGACATCACCATGATTAGTGGGTCGGATTACGGCACCGTCAGCAGCCTTTCACCACGTGTAAATGCCCGATACATTCTTTGGCGCAGTCAGCGAAGCCTATGGATTACCGACCTGGAACTGCACGCCGGATGGGGCAAGAGCGTGAAGCTGCCGTCGTTCCAGGTACTCTATCCCTCGCCGGCCTATAGCGACCTGCTGGCCTTCTCCTCTACGTCGACCGCCGATAACGTGTCCTACTACGCCTATCATACCTATCCCTCTCAGGCACAGTACAACCCCTCGCTGCGCTGGCAGCACACCAACCAATGGGATCTCGGCGTGGAGTTTAATATAAAAGGTACGCACGTAAGCCTCTCCGCCTTCCATCACAAGACCCACGGCTCATATATGGCCGAGAAGACCTATACGCCTTTCTCCTATCGATACACCGCCCCGTCGGCAGCACAGCAGAGTGGTATTCCAGCAGCCGACCGTGCTTTCATTATAGACCACGAAACGGGAACGGTATCAGTATACGATAAATCCCAAACCTCAAATCTCAATCCTCAAACCAAAGAACTACCCTATACCGACAAGCACACGTACATCATTAACCAACACTACATAAACGCCACACCACTAAGCCGTTATGGATTGGAGTGGATGGTGGATTTTGCCCAGATAAAGGTCCTGCGCACACAGCTGCGCCTCGACGGCAACTACTACCGATACAAGAGTTCCGACGATACGTTCTTCGCCGACGTTCCCTTGGGCATCAGCAACGTGACGAGCAGCGGACAGCCATTCCAGTACATTGGCTACTATCGAGGTACAAGCGTCACCTCGGCAGGCAGTAGTGCTTCGGCCTCGGTAAGCAACGGAGCACTGTCGAAACAGTTGAACCTGAACGCCACCATCACTACGCATATCCCCCGCATACGACTCATCGTGGCCCTGCGTCTGGAGTCGACGCTCTACAGTTTCCGTCGCTCACTTAGCCAGCAGGCCGACGGTTCGCCACGCGGCTTTATGCTCGACGGCAAGGAGGGCTACACTGGCGAACCTTACGACGGGACGGAGAACAAGTTCGTGGTGGTCTATCCTGAGTATTACTCCACGTGGGAGAACCCCTCGGAACTGATTCCCTTTGCCGAGGCCTTCCTCGCCGCAAAGGAGAACGACCAGAAGCTATACAATGACCTTTCGCAGTTGGTGGTGCGCTCGAACTATGCCTACACCATGAACCCCAACCGACTGTCAGCATACTACTCTGCCAACCTCAGCGTGACGAAAGAGATAGGCGACCATATCTCCATCTCGTTCTACGCCAACAACTTCTTCAACAACATGCGTCAGGTGCACTCTTCGCAGACCGACCTCTATACCTCGCTCTTCGGTAGCAGCTATATTCCCAGCTATTACTACGGACTGTCACTAAGACTGAAAATATAGCTAAATGATAAATGATAAATGAGAAATATGATTACATTTAATAACCCCATTACAAACATGATAGTCCGGCTGTGTACTTCACGCGCAGCCTATTTATCATTTATCATTTGTCATTTATCATTTAGTGCAGTGTCCTGCTCCTACTCCGAGGACGTAGACGTCTGCACCCTCACCGTGCAGTTGGTCTATCCAGAGAATACCATTGAGCCTTACGCCGGAGCTAGGGTGGAGCTGAGAAGCATAGGACATAACGCCATCTTCGTAGACTCCACCGACACACAGGGAAAGACCCGCTTCACCGTCACTCCCGGCATCTATGAGGCCAGTTCTTCCTCGCAGTTCCTCGACAGCACCACCGCTACCTGGTGGCGATATAACTTCAACGGCGTGAAGAGCATGATTATCGTAGACCCTGACAGCACCAACAATATTGAAATAACGTTGAAATCATCCAGGAAAAGGGTGGTTCATTGAAAATAAAAAATGAATAAGTTACCGAATATCACAGACAAACACCAGAGAACCGTCTGGCTACGGGCTTTCCACATCTGGCAGCACCGTCCGCATAAGTTGGCTCCGCTCTCAGAAGTCATCCATGAGTGTGCGTCGTGCCATACGAACTATCAAGGGAACTACTGTCCGCGTTGCGGTCAGTCGTCTACCATTGGTCGTTTCTCCTTCAAGAAAGCATTCTTGCTGTTCCTTGATGTATGGGGAGTGGGCAACCGCAGCATGTTCCGCAGCATCCGTGACCTGATGCTCCGTCCGGGCTTCATGATTCGCGACTATCTCGGCGGCATGCAGTCGGCCTATTTCCCTCCCTTCAAGATGTTCTTCCTGTTGACAGCCCTCTCGCTGCTTGTGCAGCATGGATTCGACCTCGGCCTTAATAAGGAAGAAAAGCAGATAGCAGAACAGAACGCTGAAAACATTTTTTCCCCAGAAAATTTTAAGCAAGAATACACTGACGAGACTGCCATGGACGATGTCAAAAAACCTGAAGAAGTTGAACAAGTTAGTAAAATCTTCAAAATCGCCTGGGCTTTTGGCCATACGATGGATTCCCTGAGGGAGAAGAATCCCGCCATCTTTGCGCTCGTCTCACTGGTGCTCTTCTCTCTACCCCTCTATCATTTCATCCGTCACTCGCCTACCATTCCCAACCTCAGGTTCTCTGAGTTCATCGTGGCACTTATCTATACCGCCAATATGTTCAGCATCTATTCGATAGCCGGATCGCTACTGAGTTCCTACCTGCTCAAGTTACTTGCCGTACTGATGATATTCGTAACATTCAAGCAACTCACCGGCTACTCTAAGCGACGTATGCTCGGCTATATATTGTTGACCATACTCATCTCGTCAGTCTCACTAGCTCTCTTGGCTTCTGCTGGAGGCTCTATCGCATATCTTTTTACCTAGAAATAATCCATTAAGCAAAAGAATATGAAACAGAGTTTATTATTTATCATTTGTTCTTTGTTCTTTAGCCCCGCAGGGGCGCAGTCCGACCAGAACGTAGACCAAATCATCATCAAGGAGATTTACTGCGGCGGCTGTCCCAAGGACGAGGGCAGCGATGTGTTCCACATGGATAAGAGCATCATCCTCTACAACAACTGCCCAGAGCGCATTGTAGCCACAAACCTGTGCATAGGAATGGCTACGCCCTATAATGCCGAGGCGAATAGCATCACCAGCATCTACGACAACAGTGGACAGCTGGTGTATGAGGACGAGGGATTCATCCCGGCGCAGAATGGCATCTGGTATTTCCCCTCCACGCTCGAAATCGAGCCGTTCTGCCAGGTGGTGGTAAATGTCCACGGGGCCATCGACAACACCAAGACCTATTCGCAGTCGGTGAACTACGCCTTCCCTACCTACTACTGCATGTACGACCCAGAGAGCGGATATAACAACACCATGTACTACCCCACCCCATCTGACGTTATTCCAACTAGCCACTACCTGAAGACTGTGAAGTACGGAATGGCGAACTCATGGCCTCTGAGCACTACATCACCCGCACTGTTCATTTTCCAGACACAAGACATGTCACCCGTGGACTTTGCCAACAATGCCGACAACCTCTGGTATGCTCCAGGCGTGGCGCAGACCCCCGTCTATTCCTGCGTGAAGGTTCCAGTTGAATGGATTATCGACGGCGTGGAGGTGTTCAACTCTGCCAAGAAAGAGAGCAGCATGAAACGCCTCACCGCCGACATCGATGCCGGCTATGTCTATCTGACGAACAGGCTGGGACACACGCTCTACCGCAACGTCGACCAGGAGATGACCGAGGCCCTGCCTGAGAACGAGGGCAGGCTGGCATACGACTATGCCCTCGGTGTGGACGGCAGCACCGACCCCAGCGGCATAGATGCCGAAGAGAGTCTCGTAAGAGGGGCTCACATCGTCTATCGCGATTACAATGACTCCAGTAACGACTTCCATGAACGCCAGCGCTGCTCACTGCGCGACTATATGCCGCTGATAGATGACCCGCAACCGAAACCAATAAAAGGCGACGTGAACGGCGATGATGCCGTGGACGTTGCCGATATATCAGCCATTATCTCCGTTATGGCGGGCTCTGCCACCTACGAATATGCTGACGTAAACAATGATGGCACCGTAGACGTAGCCGACATTTCATCAGTAATCACTATCATGGCAGGGGACAACAAATAATATTGGTTATTGTTTATTGGTTATTGATTATTGGTTATTGATTATTGGTTATTGTTTTTTATTGTTTATTGGTTATTGTTTAAATGTATAGGAACAAGGCATTATTGACAGCGTTTCTCTTATGTATAGGCCTCATCGCCCATACAGCCGAACCAATACGTCCTTCTGTTCTTATATCAGAAAACACATTTCCTTCTGTCCATGACCCTTGGCTAGCTGGCAAGAACGCTGCCGCCCTCACCCGTTATACCTTCGACAACATCGGTGTGGCGGAGCTGTCGCTGACCAAGGGCAAGGGTGGCTATGTCGATTTCAGCGACTCACCCGATGCCCTCAGCGTCAATGCCTCCGTAGCGTCTTTCTTCCGACTGAGCAGCCGTGCCGTCGTCTTTGGCTCAATGAGCTATAACAATTTCTCTGGCGATGACATGGCGGGCTCTGCCTTCATCTCCCGCCACCTCCCCTTCGACATCGTCGAAGATTCCCTCACCAATACTGGCACCAAGCATCAGGACACCTACCACCTCACAGGTGGTCTGGGCATCGACATCCACAAAGGTTTCTCTCTCGGTGCACGTCTGGACTACACCGCCGCCAACTACGCTAAATACAAGGACCTGCGCCACAAGAACAAACTCATGGACCTTGACCTCACCGCAGGATTCTACCTACCCATCAGCTTGACTGACAGCATGGAACTGAGCCTGGGAGCCAACTACCTCTACCACCGCACCACGGAGAGCCTGCAGTTCAGCACCTACGGCAAGAACGACAAGGTGTACAACTCACTCGTCTCCTACGCCAACTTCATGGGCCACGTGGAGCAGTTCGGCAATGTCGGCTACACGGACAAGAGCCGCGAGATGCCCCTCGTCAGCGACTACAACGGTGTGGGAGCACAAATCAATGCCCAACGGTTATTGGTTAATGGTTATTGGTTATTGGTCTACAACTCCTTCACCTACGCACACCGTTGTGGCTACTACGGCAGGAAGTCACCCTACACCATCACCTACACAGGCCACGAGAGCGACCTCTACCACTACGATGCCCGTCTCTCCGTCTCCAGTCCGTGCGGGTCGAGGTTTTCCCTCGACCTCTCCCTCTCGGTCGAGAACCTCCGCAACGATGCCTCCAACTACCGCGAGCTGCAGAACGAGCAGGGAGCCACCTACTACGAATACTACACGCCCGTAAAGACCGCCAACAAGCTTTGGACTGACGGCACCATCGCCTTCACGGCAGAATTGGGCAGCCTCCACATCCCTAACGGTCAACGGTCAATGGTCAATGGTCAACGGTCAACGGTCAATGGTCAACGGTCAATGGTCAACGGTCAACGGTCAATGGTCAATGGTCAACGGTCAATGATCCCCGTCTGGAAATTCAACGCTGGCCTTAACTGGCACCACCGCGAGCAAACCGCCTACGCCTATCCCTTCCGTCGCCGTCAGGACATCAGGAGCACGGAACCCTTCGTCTCCGTTTGCCGTAACATCCTTGCAAGTCGGAAGAGCAACACCTTCTGGACATTAGCCCTCGACTTCTCCTTCCTCAAAGGCAGCGGCGAGCCTTTTGAGGACCTCACCTACCAGACACCCAGCGACAAACAGGAGCAACCACCGACGATGGATGCCTACCTCTGGCGCGAGTATACATGGCTCACCGCTACCCAGTACCACGTAGGCGGCTCAGTAGCCTATTCTTTCATCATGCCAAGAACCCATCTTCGCACTTTCATCCGTCTCAGCCTCAGCCATCGCAAGGCCAACGAGACCAGCGAATACAGCCTTGGACGTGACTTCACCACCGGCTCGCTGACAATAGGATGCGCCTTCTAAGTAACTAAAGTTTCCCACCCCAGTTATACTGGCAATTCAAGGCATCAAAAGTTCTAGGAAGCCTTTGTTTATAGGCATTCCGGAACTTGGCAAGTTTATGTTAAACCCAAAGGCTTTGCTCACTCTCGCTGTAGTTAAATAAATGACGCGGTTTTTATTGCTGTTTCGAAAAAAAAATCGTAACTTTGCTTAGGAAAACGGTAACGCTGATTGTATATAGAGTAAAAGCAATGTGACAAGATGATTGACAAACAAGAGTTTGAACGGATATTCAGGCAGCATTACGGAGCGATGTATCGACTGGCGGGAAGGCTGCTCGGCGATGATGCTGAGAGCAAGGACGTGGTGAGCGATGTGTTTGCCCAGCTGCTGGAGAGCACCGTTGACTTGAGAGCAGAGACCCTCAGGAACTACCTGCTGACGCTTACCCGTAACCGCTGTATCAATCTGCTGGTGCACAGGCAGAAGGCGAAGGCGGTGACGATAGACCTCCATCAGGAGGACGACACTCAGCAGGAACAGCTTGAAGAGCTCTATCGCTACATCGACGAGCAACTGCCACCTCTCTCGCGCCAGATACTCCGCTTGCGCTACCATCAAGGGTTGAAGTATCGCGAGATAGCCGATGAGTTGAAGGTGAGCGAGGTGACCGTCTATCATCATCTGTCACAATCGCTGAAACAAATGAAGGAACATTTTAACACGAAAGGTTATGGAATCTAACAATCAGAAACTGGAAGAACTACTCAGGCAGATGTATGCCCAGGAGGATTTAATAAAGGATGATGACGAGCAGCTCGGACAGACCATCGACGAGGAGTGGCACAAGTTCGAGGCTCAGCATTTCCCTCCCAGGAAGCAGCACTCTTGGGGATGGATGCAGATAGCAGCAAGTATCGTTGGTGTGCTGATGCTCTCAGGCATTGCCTACGCTACTGTTCAGTTGATACGTTCTTCGGCAAGCGGGGACTCCCAGGCTCAGACAGAAGAAACGAGGAAGGACAGGCCCCATCAGCAGGCAACGCAAAAGGAGAAACAGGACACCCTGCAGATGAACCCTGTGGTCTTTGAAGACAAGGAACTGGGGAGCATTCTTGACGAGGTTGCTGCTTATTATCATTGTGAGGTGGAGTATCAGAACAAGGATGCCCGGCACGTTCGCTTATACTTCACTTGGGACAGGTCGCAGGGCATAGAAAGCGTCATTGAGACATTCAACCGTTTCGAGCGCATCAACATCCAGAAAGAGAACAAGAAACTGATTGTCAAATAATTACAAAACCATACAAACATGAAACCGCTATTATTATCTGCATTGCTTTGTGGCTTTGCACTATTCATAAATGCACAACACTTACGTGCAGACGAGCATGGTTTGGAAACGACGATAACAAGAGACTATCATGACCTCTCGCTCTCGAAGGTACTGGAAGACCTGAATCAGGCTACGTCAGACAAGACCATCTACTTCATCTATGACGAGTTGGAGGACTTCACCGTGACCGCCCACTTCAGCAAGCTTTCTATCGAGGAAGCCGTTCGCGAGGTCATTGGGTTCTATCCCATGAAGGTCACCTACGAGAAAGACGCCATCTTCATAGAGTGTACTCAGAAGGAAACAACCAAGGTCATGGGGCGTGTTGTCGATAGTCAAGGCCAGCCCATCGAATTTGCCAATATCTCCTTGTTGGAGGTTACCGACGGAGCCTTCATTAACGGCAGCGTGAGCAATGAGAACGGTGACTTTGTGATTCCCTGCCAAGCCCAGCGCGTGATAGTGAAACTGTCGTATATAGGCTATAAAGCCGAGACCCGTCAAGTCAGCGTGGGAGAGATAGGTGTCGTCACCATGCAGCCTGAGACCTACACCATCGATGGCGTAGAGGTAAAGGGAGAGATTCCGCAGTACAAGATGACACATGGTGGCATGAGTGTGGACATTCAGCACTCCCTGCTCCACGACATCGGTAATGCCGATGACATGCTCTCGATGCTTCCTCTCATACAGGGTCGCGATGGCAAGTTCACCGTGCTTGCAAAAGGTGAGCCTGAGATTTACATCAACAATAAGAAGGTGCGCAACATGGACGAGCTGAAGCAGCTGAAATCATCGGACGTGAAGAGTGTGGACATCATTACTGCTCCTGGTGCACGCTATAATGCCGAGGTGAATGCCGTCATCCGCATCAAAACCCTGAAGCCTCAGGGAGAGGGGCTGAGCCTGATGGCCACCAGCC
>Ga0310696_10006414_pt1 | contig 13966 bp, 13 predicted proteins | sample AusTroGonzalo_MG_4_FD_203885 | JGI IMG/M metagenome (GOLD analysis project Ga0310696, IMG submission 203885) | Bovine rumen microbial communities from tropical cattle in Woodstock, Queensland, Australia - Gonzalo_02 (v2) (version 2) | ecosystem: Host-associated > Mammals > Digestive system >...
AGACGATGTATAATATTCCGCAGAAAAACCAGCCCCCGCTTTTTTTCAAAAAAACATTTTCACCCACATCCCGGCCGCCATGCTTTATTTCCTCGTTTCGCTCATCCCCGATTTTGAAAACACCCCACTCCGTCTGTTCAATTACTTCACGTTCCGCGCTGCCGCCGCGCTGGTCACCGCCACGCTGCTGGGCATCCTGTTCGGGCCGCTGACGGTACGCCTGCTGAAGAAAGCCGTGGCGCCGCCGCGTCTTGAGGGGATCGTGGACGAGAAATTCGTGGACCACTCGAAGGACAAGACGCCGAGCATGGGCGGCCTGCTGGTGGTTTCGAGTATCATCGCGGCGACGCTGCTGTGGGGCGACCTGAGCAACCTCCTCCTCCTGCTCTTCCTGTGTACGCTGACGGCATTTTCCGTCATCGGTTTCCTCGACGACTTCAAGAAGATCAAAAGCAGGAAGGACGGTGTTTCCGCCAAGTTCAAGCTGGTCTGCCAGTTCGCCGTCTCCCTCGCGGCCATCCTGCTTTATTCCCGCCTCGGGATCGCGCAGGAAAGCTTCTGCCAGCTCTACGTGCCGTTCCTCAAGGACCCGGTATGGACCATGCCCTACCCTGTGGCGGTCGCCTTCGGCGTTTTCGTGCTCGTCGGCACGTCGAACGCCGTGAACCTGACGGACGGCAAGGACGGCCTGGCGACCGGGTGTACCATCTGGTGCATGATGACATACGCGCTGATCGCCTACCTGTGCACAAACGCGATCTTCGCCTCGCACCTGGATCTGCCGTTCATCCGCAACGGCGCCGAGATCGTGGTGTTCGCGTCCGCGATCATCGGGGCGTGCGTCGGGTTCCTGTGGCACAACTGCAAGCCCGCGTCCATGTTCATGGGCGACACGGGCAGCCTCGCGCTCGGCGGCATCATCGGGTTCATCTCCATCCTCGTGAACCAGGAACTCCTGCTCATCCTCGTGGGCGGCGTCTTCGTGATGGAGATCGGCTCCGTCATCATCCAGGTGACCAGCTTCAAGCTGACCGGGAAACGCGTCTTCAAATGCACCCCGATCCACCACCATTTCGAGCAGCTCGGCTGGACGGAGACGCAGATCGTGACGCGGTTCTGGATCCTCGCCGGACTCTTCGCGCTCGCAGGCGCCGCTACCATGAAACTGCGCTGAGGCGCGGTCCTTTTTCCTGTTCCCGAGGGGGGACAAGCCATGAAAAAGAAAGCCAAACTGCTGATCTGGATCGGCTGTCCTGTCCTGTTTGCGATTCTCGCATTATTGGTTTTTGCGCTTGTTTTCGCTGCGGAGCGCAGTCGCGATCCGGTTTTCGATCCATCCCCGCTGATCGGATTGACGAAGGAAGAAGTCCTCGAACTGGCGTTCGACCAATACACGAAACCCGGGGACGAACTGTATATCCTTGTTCCGGCAATCCGAGATCAGGTAATCAGAGGGGACAGACACTTGTCGATGATGGGTTGCCAGTACAAAACCCTTGAGGACGCAAAGAACGACGATTATCTGATGAGCAGCGATATCTGGGAAACCAACGAGCGTATAAAGGTCAGCCTTTTCATCTTCAAGAAAACGGAAACCTTTGTTTTCCATTTCGACGACGGAAAAGTCGTGAAAGTGAGAAAAAACAGCTACGGCTGGGGGGACAGATAATTACCGGAAATCCAGGACGGAACCGGAGGAAGAGGAGGGATCCGGGCGTTTTTCGTAGTCCGGGCAGTCGTCCATGGGCTGCACTTCGCAGTGTTTGCGCGTACAGACGACCGCGAAGACGTTCACGAGCGAGTGAACGCAATCCCGGCAGAAACGGTGTTCCGCGGGAGTGTCCATGTCCAGGATCGAGGGCTTCTTTGGGGCGGCATCCTCGCCGCCGAGGAGCGCGTCCAGCGCCTTGCGTCCGGCGGAACTGCCGGAAGACCCGGCGGCCTGAGGTGCGTCCGGCTTGCCGGCGTCCGCGCCGCAGAACGAACAGACCAGGTGTTCTCCCTTCACCTCCCAGCCGTCGAGGATCTTTTCGAGCTTCGCGAATGCGGCGTTTCCGCAGGCGGGACAGGTGAATTTGTCTCCGGCTTTCATGCGCCGGGATCCTTTTTCTGCGCCATCCGATGGAGACGGCGGCGTTTGTTCATGGTCTCGTAGAACAGGGGAACGAGGAGTTTCAGGAGAGCGGCGGCGGGGACCGCGAGGATCATGCCGGAGACGCCCGCGACGACCGCGCCGAGCAGGACCACGATGATGGTCTCCACGAGTGTCAGGCCGATGGCTTCACCGACGAGCATCGGATACAGCAGGAGCTGTTCCAGGATCACGTGGATCAGCAGATATGCCACTGCGATGCCGATGACGGGCATCACGATCCCGCCCTGCGCGAAGAGGATCGTCACGACGACGGACAGAAGCGCGGCGAGTACGGGCCCGAGGAAAGGCAGCAGGATCGTCGAACCGGCGATGAGTGCGAGAATCGGCCAGAAGGGCACGTGGAACGGGATGAAGATTATCGCGTACAGGATCGTTTCCAGCACAATGATCCAGAAATAGCCGACCAGCCAGGCCCGGAACATCCCGTAGATGTGCTCGATGATCCGGGCTGCACCGTTGCGCTCGTTCTCGGACGCGTCCGGGAGCCAGCCGCTCTGGTAGATGCTGCTCACGGTCCATTCGCCGAGTTTTTGTCCGGGATTCTCGCGCCCGGTGGCGAAGAGGGCCATTTTGAGCAGGAAATAGTAGTAGAAGAAGAGGAACATCACGAGGTCGAACGCGAAAGTGCCGACCCAGGCGGTGATGTGGAACAGGTTTTTGACGATCTCGTTGCTCGCCCGGAGCGTGAGTTTTGCCAAATCGGCGTTGTGCTCCTCCAGGACCGAGGCGCACTGGTTCCGCAGGCGTTCCCGGACGTTTCTGGTCTGCCCGGCCTGAGGCGGCTGGCCGCCTGTTTCCGCGAGGGCGTTTTCTTCGTGCGGCGGGGTGTTCGTTTGCGCTGTGGCATCTTTTTCCGGCATCGGATCGGCGTTTTCGGGCGCGGCGTTTTCGGGCGCGGCGGGGGATGCGGAGGCTTCCGCCTCGGGCGACGGCGGATCGATGCTGTCCAGGAGCTTGTCGATCTTCTGCTCGAGCTTTTCGATCACGTGGTTGTTCTGTGCCCAGTTGGACACGGTCTCGCCTGACTTCGCAGCGAACGGGCGGATGAAGTGCGCCATGCCCCAGAATGCCAGGACCGTCACGATCAGCGTCAGGATCACCGTCATGGCGGACGCGTGCTCGGCGATGTGGCGGCGTTCCGCCAGCGGGATGCCGCCGTCCGCCGGGGGTTCCGTTCCTTCGGGGGTGGCGGACGGTTTCGGGGCATCTTCGAGCTTGCGCATGATGCGTTTGCGGAACGCGGTGAACGGGGAGTTCAGCTTCAGACAGAAGGCATAAAAGCCGCGGACGGGCCGCGTCGCGAAGAAGCGGCGTTCCAGAAACTGTTCAAAATGGAATGACAGGACGGCGGCGAGGATGCCGAAGAAAAGCGGCTTGACGAAGACCGCGGCCAGCAGGAAGAGAAGCAGGATCACGAAGACCGGGATGAACCCGTGCCCCGGCGCGACGAATACATCCGCTTTCGGACGGCGGAGAAACGAGTGGGAAGCGGGTGCGGAAGCGGTTTCCGCGGATGCGGCCCCGGCCTTCTTGTCCTGTCCGGCTCCCATGGGCGGTCAGTCCGTGACGATGGATTTGCCGGCGCCTTCGACGATCTCGCCGCAGACGAACGCGCCGATTCCGGCATCCGAGGCGGCCTTGATCGCGGCCGTGACGTCGCCGGGACGGACGAACCAGACCATGCCGACGCCCATGTTGAAGACGCGGTAGGCTTCCTGAACGGGGAGGTTTCCGAGCTGGACGAGCAGGTCGAAAACGGGCGGCCTGGACGGGATCTTCGAGGTGTGGAAGACGGCGTCGACGGTCTTCGGCAGAATGCGCGGGACATTGTCGACGAGGCCGCCGCCGGTGATGTGGGCGATGCCGTTGATCGCGACGCCCGCGGCCTTGGCGGCCTTGATGGCCGGGAGATAGCAGGTGTGGGGTTTCAGGAGGGCTTCGCCGACGGATTCTCCGCCGAGGATGTCCGGCGTGGACTTTACCGTGTAGCCGCCTGCGTCGAAGAGCAGTTTGCGGGCGAGGCTGAATCCGTTGGTGTGGAGTCCGTTGGAAGCGAGTCCGATCGCGACGTCGCCGGGGGCGATGTGTTCGCCGGTGATGATCTCGCTCTTCTCGACGATGCCGGTGATGATGCCGACGAGGTCGAAATCGTTGCCGTACATGCCGGGCATTTCGGCGGTCTCTCCGCCGAGGACGGCGCAGTTCGCGGCGCGGCAGGCGTCGGCGATGCCGCCGAGGACCTGTTCGTAGAGCGGGCTGCGGAGCTTGCCGATGCCGATGTAGTCGAGGAAGTAGATGGGCTCGGCGCCCTGGACCGCGATGTCGTTGATGCAATGGTTCACGATGTCGAAGCCGACCGTGTCGTATTTCTGCATTTCGGCGGCGACCATGAGCTTGGTGCCGACGCCGTCGATGCTGGCGACGAGGACCGGTTCGCGATAGCCGGGGAATCCGGCCTGGAAAAGACCGCCGAAGCCGCCGATGGGGGCGAGCATTTCGGGGCGGCGGGCGGCCGCGAGACGGGGTTTGACGCGGCCGAGGAGTTCAGTTGCGAGGTCGATGTCGACGCCGGCTTCTTTGTAGGAGGAGGGAGTTTGCATGGCGGCTGGCTTTCGTGTTTATGGGGAATATCACTTGAGTTTCAGGTTGGAGAACGCGGCCCCGAGGCTGCCGAAAGGTTCCGTGCTCTGCGGAAGCGGGTAGGCGGCGAGGATGCGGTTCTGCGTTTCGAAAACGGGTTCGAGTCCGATCCGGGCGAGTTCGAGGATCTTGTCGAGCTTCTCGCGGTCGAACGGCACTTCCTCGGCGGTACCCTGGAGTTCGATGAATTTGCCGGAGTCGGTCATGACCACGTTGAAGTCGACATCGGCCCCGGAATCCTCCTCGTAGCAGAGGTCGAGGAGCGGGACGCCGCCGCGGATTCCGACGCTGATCGCGCCGACGTTCCCCTGCATGGGGAAACGCTGGATCTTTTTTTCGGCGAGGAGCTTGCGGAATGCGATCTGAAGGACGACGCTGGCGCCGCAGATGGAGGCGCAGCGGGTGCCGCCGTCCGCGTCGATCACGTCGCAGTCGATGTACAGCGTGTTCTGGCCGAGCGCCTGAAGGTCGATGACCGAACGGAAGGAACGCCCGATAAGGCGCTGGATTTCCATGGTGCGTCCGGATTGCTTGCCGCGGGAAGCTTCGCGGGCGACGCGGGTATTGCCCGCGCCGGGGATCATGCCGTATTCGCAGGTGACCCAGCCGCCGGAAACGCCCTGCTGGCGCATCCACCCGGGGACGCCCTGCTCGAACGAGGCGGAGCAGATGACCTTGGTGCCGCCGGCTTCGACGAGCGCGGAGGCGACGGGGTGGGCGAGGTAATCGGGGGTGATGCGGAATTTGCGCGGCTGCGAGGGGGTGCGTCCGTCGATGCGTTTGCTGTTGTTCATGCGGGGTCCATTTCAGCGGTTCGGCAAAAAAAGCCGCCGCCCGACAGATGACCTACGCGCAAGGTCTTAACGCTTAGAGCTGCTTTGTTCCCAACCTGACTCGGTTCACGCAATTCCATCGCACAGGGTCCGGCGGACGACGGCAAATCATGAAGTTTTCATTTTGCGGGAAGATTTTCCCGCCTTATTTACTTTACACCTGTTTGCGAAATATTCAAGGCAAAGAGCGAGTTCTGAACGTAAATTTTTCCGCTCGATGATGCGGTCCACGAATCCCTTCTGCAGCAGGAACTCCGACGTCTGGAACCCGTCCGGGAGCTGCGCCTGGGTAGTTGCCTCGATGACTCGGCGGCCCGCGAAGCCGACCATGGCGCCGGGTTCGGCCAGGATCAGGTCGCCGAGCGAGGCGAAACTGGCTGTGACGCCCGCGGTGGTCGGGTGGGTCAGGATCACGATGTAGGGCAGTCCGGCTTCCTTGTGGCGGTAAAGGGCGCCGCTTGTCTTGGCCATCTGCATCAGGCTGATGAGGCCCTCGTACATGCGCGCGCCGCCGCTGGCCGTGACGATGACGAGCGGGAGGCGTTTTGCCGTGGCGGTCTCAATGGCACGGGTGATCTTCTCGCCGACGACCGCGCCCATGCTGGCTCCGAGGAACCTGAAGTCCATGACGGCGAGGACGTACGGGATGAAATTGACGGCGGTGACGCCTGCGATGACGGCGTCGCGCAGGCCGGTTTTCTCGCGGTTGGAGCGGAGTTTTTCCACATAGGAGGAAACGCCCTCGAATTTGAGCGTGTCAACGGATTCGAGCTTCGACGCGATCTCCTGGAAACTGCCGAGGTCGGTCAGCAGGTCGATGCGTTCCAGCGCGGTCAACGGGTAATGATAGCCGCATTTCGGGCAGACCTGCAAATTTTCCTCTTTGCTGTTGGAGGTGATCAGCTCGTTGCAGTTCTTGCATTTTTCCCAGATCCCCTGCGGGATCTCCTTGCGTTTCGCGACCTCGCTTCTCCGCTGGATGCCGTGATGCGCGATCACGTTGGCGGGGACGACCGCCGTCGTCGGCAGAGGTTTGACTTTCTTGGTAAATGCAGCCATGGGGCACCTTGGGTGTTTGGGTTTTTGTCCGGCTTGGGACGTGTCATCGGCGGGCGGCGGAAACGGCAAAGACCGCGGATGCGCCCGCATCAAGCAGCGCGGCAGCTGCCGAGGAGAGCGTCGCGCCCGTCGTCAGAACATCGTCAACAATTAATATAGCACGCTTTTCGCACTTTTTCGAGTCCGTCGGGGAAAAAGCGCCTTTTAAATTCAAAATTCTGTCCTTGCGGCTCAGATGCGCCTGCTGCCGGGTGCGTTTGCAGCGCCGGAGCGCACGCACCACCGGGACGCCGAGTTCCGCGGAAATGCCCTGGCAGATCAGATCGGCCTGGTTGAACCCGCGCTGAATGAACCGCGTCCAGTGGAGCGGGACGGGCACGATCATGTCGACGGGGGATGGCAGTTCGCGTTTCAGTCTGTCGCCGAGCAGCCTGCCGATCGACCGGGCGAAATCGGGGCGGCCGCGGTATTTCAGCATCATGATGGCGAGACGGGCGTTCCCCTCCATGTTGAACAGCGAAAACGCCTGTTTCCATGGACGCGACGGCTGGTGAAGGCATTTCGGGCACACGTCCAGGATGCCGTCCATCGGGCCTCCGCAGCCGGGGCAGAACGGCGGTGCGATGAAGGGAAGCGACTCCAGGCAATCCGCGCAGAACATCCCCGGGGAGCCGTCGAAGGGCGGTTTGCCGCAGACGGGGCAGCGGAACGGGACCGCAACGGAAAGGCAGGAGGTCAGCAGGAAATCGAGGCGGCGCGGCATGGGACGGCCTCAGCGTTTTTTCGAGTAAGTCCCGTCCGGGTTCTTGCGGACGCGGTGCAGGATCTCAAGGCTGATCATCGTGGAGATCACGGTCGACGGCGCGATGCCGGTGGTTTCGGAGATCGCGTCCACGTTCGCGGGTCCGCTTGCCAGCATGTCCAGGATCGCGGTCTCGTCGCCGGAGAACATGGAATCGTCGGAGTCCTCCTGGTCCGTCTGCGCGGTGTTCCGCTCCTGGGCCGAGAACGGGTTCACAGGGGATTCGCGGAGGGACGCGGGGTGGAATCCGGGCAGGAAGTCGAATTCGTCGAGGATATCGTCGAAGTTCATCACGAGCTTGGCGCCCTGCTTGATGAGCGTGTTGCAGCCCGCGGCCGACGGGTTGTCCGCCTCGCCCGGGACGGCGAAGACGTGGCGGCCCTGCTCCAACGCCTGTGCCGCCGTGATTAGCGAGCCGCTGTTCACGCCCGCTTCGACCACCAATGTGCCGCAGGAAAGCCCGGCGATGATGCGGTTCCTCATCGGGAACGTGTGGCGCGTGGGCGCAACGGTCATGGGGAATTCGGAAATGACCGCGCCGCCGGACCGGATGATGTCGCGTGCGAGGTCGAGATTTTCGATGGGATGAAGTTTTGCCAGGCCGCCGCCGAGCACGGCGACGGTCTTGCCTCCCGCGTCGACTGTAGCCTGATGGACGATGGTGTCGATGCCGATCGCGAGGCCGCTGATCGTGGTCCAGCCGCCGTAGGCCGCCGCCTCTGAAAGATGCCTGGCCATGCGCGCGCCGTAGTTCGAGGCGTTGCGTGTGCCGACGATGGAAACCGAACGGACGGCAAGGTCGGCGGGCAGTTTGCCGCGCACATAGAGGCAGAGAGGGGCATCTCTGAGTTCGCGGAGGTGGTCCGGGTATTCGTCGTCGGTGCGGCACAGGATGGTCACGCCGCCATTCTTCGCGAGTTCGAGCTCGCGTTCGAGTCCGACGTTCTCGCGCCAGCGAACGATGCGACGGGCAAGTTCCGAGCTGATGCCGCGGATGCGGGTCAGCGAGCCGGTGTCCGCCTCGAAAACGGCGGAGATCGAGCCGAAAAATTCGATCAGGGCATTGGCGCGGGAACCGCCGATGCCGCTCAGCATGTTCAGTACGATGCAGCCGTCATGATCGTTCACAGACGGTCTCCCAGACAGCCCGGATCGCTTCGCGCGGGACATCCGTGCGGACTTCGGCGCGGCCGATCTCAAGCGGCAGGACGATGCGCGGTACGCCGGAAACGGCTTTCTTGTCCGCGGCCATCGCGGCGAGAAGCGCGTCCGGCGTGCAGCCGGAAACGGAAACGGGCAGGCGGAAGCGGCGCAGCAGGGCGGCGATACGGTCCGCGGATTCCCCGTCCAGCAGGCCGAGGTTGACCGAGAGCTTCGCCGCAGCCGCGGTTCCGACCGCGACTGCTTCGCCATGTTCCAGGCCGCGGTAATCCTGCACCTTTTCGATCGCATGGCCGAACGTATGCCCCAGGTTGAGCAGCATGCGTTCGCCGCGTTCCTGCTCGTCGCGGGACACGACGGCGGCCTTCAGCGCACAGGACCTCGCCACGAGCGCCGCGAGGCGGGCGGAGTCGCGGAACAGCGCATCGCCGGCGTCTTCCAACTCGTCGAAAAGGGCCCGGTCGAACAGAATGGCGTGCTTGATGAGTTCGGCGAAACCATTCGACATCTCACGGTCCGGAAGCGACGCGAGAAACATCGCGTCCATGAGCACGGCTTTCGGCTGGTAGAACGTGCCGACGAGGTTCTTTCCCTCGGGCAGGTCCACGCCGGTCTTGCCGCCGACGCCGGAGTCGATCATCGCGAGGAGCGACGTCGGGACCTGCACGCAGCGGATGCCGCGCATGTAGACCGAAGCCGCGAACGCCGCCATGTCGCCGACCACGCCGCCGCCCAGTCCCACGACCAGCGAACCGCGGTCGAGTCCCGCGCGCGCCGCGTCGCGGCAGATGCCGCCGATGGTCATGAGGTGTTTGGACGTTTCCCCGGCGGGGAAGACGGACTGCGCCACGTCGGAAGCGCCGGCGACGAGCAGCGTTCTGCGCAGGAGGTCGCCGTACAGCGGAAACACATTGGAATCGGAGACGACGAGGACTTTCATGCCGTGTGTGAAAGGCTTCAACAGTTCGACGGAAGCGCCGGAGACGAAAAGGTCGTCCGCGACGGAAATGTCGTAGGAGCGTTCGCCCAGACTGACTTGCACGGTTTCCATTTCAGCGGAAATCTCCGGCTGCGGCCGTCAGTTCGGCATAGGTCGTGCGGCCATCATACAGCGCCTTGCCGACGATCGCGCCCTCGAGGTTGACGCAGCCGAGCGAGACCAGAGCGCGGACGTCGCCGGGCGAGCTCACGCCGCCGGATGCGATGATGCGGCAGTCCGGGAGCTGGTCGCAAAGGTTCCGCATGAACGGGAGGTTCGGCCCCTTCAGTGCGCCGTCGGTGGCGATGTCGGTGAAGATGAAACGGCTGACGCCGAAAAGGAAAAGCGTCTTCGCGAGGGCCGCCGCGTCGATCGTGGAAGTCTCGACCCAGCCGCGCGTGGCGACTTTCCCGTCGCGGGCGTCGATTCCAGCCACGACTTTCTCCGCGCCGAACGCGTTGATGAAGTCTTCCGCGCTCTTCGGGTCGTCGCAGACTGCCGTCCCGAGGATTACGCGGGAGATGCCGAGGTCGAATGCGCGTTTCGCGTCGTCGACGGAGCGGATGCCGCCGCCGAGTTCGCACGGGATGGAGACGCGGGCGCAAATGGCGCGGATGGCGTCGGAATTGGTCATGGAACCGTTTTTCGCACCGTCGAGATCGACGAGGTGAATAAGCGGCGCTCCGGCCTCCTCCCACACGGCGGCCTGATCGGCGGGCGTGGTTTCGTAAACGGTCTCCTTCGCGTAGTCGCCCTGGAACAACCGGACGCAATTACCGTGAAGCAGATCAATGGCGGGGAATAACTTCATGAATGGGAAACTCCTTTGCAGAGGGCCGAGAATCCGCGCAGGATCGCCAGCCCGTTTTCCTGGCTTTTCTCCGGATGGAACTGCGTCGCGGCCAGGTTGCCCCGCGACACCGCCGACGTGAATCCGCAAATGTAATCTGTGCGTCCCGCAGTCACGGCGGCATCATCCGGTACGACATAGAAAGAGTGGACAAAGTAAAACCACGCGGGCTCCCGGAAGGACGCGAAGCACGGATGCGTCGAGCTGAACGACACGGTGTTCCAGCCCATGTGCGGCACTTTCTCCGTTTCGGAGACGAACTTGCGGCAGCAGCCCTTCAGGATACCGAGTCCGGGCACGCCGGGCGCCTCTTCGCTGGATTCGAACAGCATCTGGAGCCCCAGGCAGATCCCGAGAAACGGCTTGTCCGCCGCGGTCCAGTCCCGCAGAAATCCCGTGAATCCCGCATTGTTCAGGTTCTTCATCGCGTCATGGAAATTCCCGACGCCCGGCAGGACCACGCCCGCCGCATCCGCGGCTTCGGACGGGGAACGCACGATGCGGACATCCGCACCCGTGAAAATCAGGGCCCTCTCCACATTCCGGAGATTGCCCATGTCGTAGTCGATGATTGCGATCAACGCCATAACGGTTTTTCCTTCCAAAAAAACATTACCATAAAATAATATACGCCTTTTTCCGCGAAAAGTCAAGTCTTTTCGGGAAATCGCCGGGGACCGCCGCCATGACGGAAAGGCGTTTTCATCAGGTGGCGCGTTTTCCGCACCTGCATCCGGTTTGTCGTCATGCCGGGATGTTTTTCCTCCGGCGCCTTATCCTCGCGTTTGAATCGTGCCTGCCGGCGAAAATGTGCCTTTTGAGTAAGTTTTTTGTGTTTTTTTACCGTTTTTTTGAGCAAAACGGGCAAAATCTCTATCTTTTTTTGATTTTTTTTACGTTTTGCGCTTTCTTTTTTTAAAATCAGGGTTATCTTTACGATAGGGTTTTTGCCATTCGGCAGGAACGTTCACATATCACTATTTGGAATCTGCTGTGAAAACGAGGCTGCGCTTCTGAAAAAAGCGCGGCCGGAAACTACCGCGTTCTGCGGATTGAACTGGGTAATATGAGCTGGAGTTTGGACAAAACGGGATTGGCGAAATGCCGGGACGCATCGCGTGCGGTCCGGCGGCGCCGCTACCGCATTTGATACCGGATCCCGGGCGGTACGCCGTCCCGGTCCGGGTTCCTTTTCCTCATGTTTCCCGCCTCGATCCCGGGCGCGGGCGTGCATCGTTTCCGCGGCTTTGCAGAAACGTTGTGGTCCATGTACGACGAACAGACATCGGTTCATGCCGGGCAGTCCGGCGGGACGTCTCCCGGGACGCCCGCGGAAAATTTGTCCCCGCGTGACCTGAAACGGGCCGTCCGGCGCGAGAAGATCGCGTTGCGCCGCGCCATGTCCGCGGAGGATCGCTCCCGGGCGGACGCGGCGATCAACCGGCGGCTCCTGGAAATCGTCCGGACGGAAAAGCCGTCCGGCCTCGTCGCGTACGTCAGCGACGGCACGGAACCCGATCTCGCTCCGGTCCTGCGATATGCGCTTCAGGCGGGCATTCCGCTCTGTCTGCCGCGCTTCGACCAGGACGGCTCCTATTCCATTGTGACGGTGCGTTCCCTGGACTTTCCGGTGTCCCACTGGGGCATCCCGGAACCGTCCGCCGATGCTCCCGCGGCTCCTTCCGCGCTGCTCGCGAAAGCCCTGTGGCTGGTACCTGGCGTCGCATTCGATCCCGCCTGCCGCCGTCTTGGTCGCGGCAGGGGCGTGTACGATCGGCTGCTGGCGCGGGGCGCCGGAAAGACCATCGGTATCTTTTATGAACTCCAAAGATGCGAAGAGCTCCCCTACGAGCCCACGGATCAGCCCGTCGGCCGCGTCGTGACGGAAGCCGGCGTCTTTGAGAGTACAAACAATGTCAGGAGTTAGTTCCCATGTTTTCCAATGTCATCATCATCGCATCCCTCGCATGGAGGGATTATCTGGAAATGGTCGGCGGCTGTATAATCGGCATCGCCATCGTGGTGATCATTGTCGCCATCCTTTCCAAGCACGGCAAGACCAAGGCCACCCGTGAAGTCGCGAAACTGAAGGACGACGCCGAACGCGAGGCATCCCAGATTCTCCGCGAAGCGCGTGTCACGGCCAAAAGCGACGCCCTCAAGATCAAGGACGACGCCCTCAAGATCAAGGACGAAGTCGAGAACGAGATCAAGGAGCGCCGCCGCGAGATCGCCCAGCAGGAAAAACGCCTCGCCCAGAAAGAGGAAAACCTCGACCGCAAGAGCGATTCCCTGGATGCCAAGATCAAGAACGCCGAACGTAAGGAGGCCGATCTCGTCCAGCAGCGCGAACGCCTCGCCGCCAAGGAGGAGGAGCTCAAAAATACCATCGACCGTCAGATCACCGAGCTCGAACGCATCGCCGGACTCGACCGCGAAACCGCTCGCGGCATGATCCTCGACAAGCTCAAAGGCGAGGTCGAAAACGAATCCGGCCTCCTCATCCGCAACATCGTCGAGGATGCCCGCCAGCGCGCCGAACGCGAATCCCAGCAGCTCCTCGCCTACGCCATCCAGCGTTACGCCGGCGACTGCACCTACGAACGCACTACCGCCACCATCCCGCTCCCCAACGACGAGATGAAAGGCCGCATCATCGGACGCGAAGGCCGCAACATCCGCGCCCTCGAAGCCGCCACGGGCGTGAACATCCTCATCGACGACACCCCGGAAGCGGTCGTCATCAGCTGCTTCGACCCCGTCCGCAAGGAAGTCGCCCGGCGCATGATGGAAAAGCTCATCGGCGACGGCCGCATCCATCCGACCCGCATCGAGGAGCTCGTGAAGAAGATGCGCAAGGAAGTCGACGAGGAGATCTTCAGCGCGGGCGAACAGGCCGTGCTCGACTGCGGACTTCAGGGCGTCCCGAAGCCGCTCATCATCCTTATCGGCACGCTTCAGTTCCGCTACAGCTTCTCCCAGAACGTGCTCAAGCACTCCATCGAGACCTCCGCATTCATGGGCGCGATTGCCGCCGAACTCGGACTTGACGAACAGCGCGCCCGCCGCATCGGACTCTTCCACGACATCGGCAAGGCCGTCGACCACGAGATCGAGGGCACGCACGCCCAGATCGGCGCCGACCTGCTCCGCAAGTACGGCGAGAACAAGGACGTGGTCAATGCTGTCGCCGCCCACCATGGCGAAGTCGAGGCCACAAGCATCTATGCCATCCTTGCCAACGCCTGCGACGCCCTCAGCGCATCCCGCCCCGGCGCCCGCAGCGAGACCACCGAACTTTACCTCAAGCGCCTCGAACAGCTCGAGTCCATCGCCAAGGACTTCCCCGGCGTCGAGACATGCTATGCCCTTCAGGCAGGACGCGAGGTCCGCGTGGTCGTCGAACCCGAGAAAATCAGCGAAGCTCAGGCTCAGGTCATCGCGCGCGACATCTGCAACCGCATCGAAAAGGAAATGACCTACCCCG
>Ga0310696_10006415_pt1 | contig 13964 bp, 16 predicted proteins | sample AusTroGonzalo_MG_4_FD_203885 | JGI IMG/M metagenome (GOLD analysis project Ga0310696, IMG submission 203885) | Bovine rumen microbial communities from tropical cattle in Woodstock, Queensland, Australia - Gonzalo_02 (v2) (version 2) | ecosystem: Host-associated > Mammals > Digestive system >...
AGAACTGGTCCGAAATCTTTTTCCTTTTCTTCTCTGCATCAGGTGAACGGGAGATGGATCCGACACGGAAAAGATAGTTGTACACTACCTGTCTTGTAGAAGCGACTCTACCGGCCTGTATAAGTACTCTTGGAGTCCAATCCACGTCTTCGAACCATATTCCTTCCGTAAACCGTCCGTTACCGCCTTTCAGGATATCCGCTTTGACTATGAACTGCCACGCGTAGCAGCCGAACCCCAGCCTTTCATTAAGGAAGGCGGTGCCGTCACAGACATCGGTGGAGTAATCGACAAAGGGCTTGGAGTAGCGGTTGGGCTCGAACGCTTCGCCTTTCTCATTGACATTCTGATAGTTATAACGCAGGATGTCAAGCTTCTGTGCCAGTATCTGTTCCATCAGTCCTCTCAAGACGCACGGGCTCAGATAGTCGTCGGAATCGACGAACTGGATGTAGTCACCGGATGCGACGGATATGCCGGCATTCCTTGCAGAACTGAGGCCTCCGTTCTTTTTGTGGACTACCTTGATGTTCGGATGCCTTGCCGCCAGCGTATCGCAAAGGACCCCGCTGGAGTCCGTCGCCCCGTCATCCACCAGGATGATCTCGTAGTCGGTGAGTTCGATATCCTGGTCCAGAAGGCTGTCGACGCATTTCTCCAGATATGCCTCGACGTTATAGACAGGAACTATGATGGACAGTATCACTTCTTGTGCTTCTCATATTTGAACAGGCACCTTTCCAGGAACCAGACCATCTTCCTGGCCCAGGGATACCTGTCTATCCGTCTCATCATACGGATGGAGGGGGACCATTTCCTAAGTTCATCCAAGACAGGTGAGGGGATGGTTTCGCCAAGCACTTTGTCCCGTTCCGACCTGCCCAGCTCCTTGTTGGTCTCGCTGATGCCTGTCATATCGAAGAGGGTGACATCCAGGTCGGTATAGACCGGTTTTTCGCCGCCGTAGAGGATGGCCTGCATGTACCATTTCCAGTCGGAAGCGATCTTGAGGCTCTCATCGTACAGACCGTATTTGTCGAACAGGCTCCTTTGGATGTAGGCTGAAGAGTGGTTCATGGTACCGAAGAAAAAGTCGAAGAAACCAGTCTCTTTACCCGCCAATCCTTTGTCGCGTTTACGTGATCCGTCAGGCATCGCTTTTACGAGATTGCCGTAGAGGATGCTCGGCCGTCCGTCCTTCTCAAGATCGCGGAGCATCAGTTCAGTGACATCGTCCGAGACCAGGCAGTCGGCACTGTTGAGTATCTGGATATAGTCGCCGGAAGCCATCCCGATGCCCTTGTTCATCGCATTGTAAATGCCCTTGTCCGGCTCAGAAACCCACTTCACGCGGTCTCCAAGGCCTTCCGCATACTTCCGGATTACATCTACGCTGGCGTCCGTACTGGCACCGTCCACGATGACGTGTTCGAACTCCTTGCAGGTCTGTGAAGCGACACTTTTGAGCGTCTTTTCCAGCCCTGCGGCGTTGTTGCGGTTGATGGTGATGATTGTGAGCGTCATTCGATGAGGATGTTGATTATTCCAGCTCCGAATATTCGGCCAGATACTGTCGTCCGACTGCTTCCGGTGTGTATCGGGACAGGATGGATTTACGTGCATTATGTGACAATTCGCCGTCTGTGTTGTGCTCCAGGCACCAATCAATGCCGCGGGCGAAATCTTCCGCGTCATAAGGGTCTGCCAGATAACCACTTTGGGGGGCAACCACTTCCTGAATACCGGTACAGCGGAATGCGACCACCGGGGTACCGCAGGACATGGCCTCTGCTGCGACCAGCCCGAACACTTCACTTAACGACGGCACGACGACTACTGAGGCGATGTTGTATAATGACACGAGGTCGTGCGAACTGCCGATTACTCCGACATAATGTGTCGGAACAATGTCGGACAGCCCGTCCAGCGGTTTGTCCGAGCCGAAAACAATCAATTCGATATCCGACCTTTGAGCATCTTTGAGCTTGGAGAGTGCGGATAACAGATAGGAAAAACCTTTGATCCTGTCCTGAGTAGCATTCATCGCTCCGAAAACAAGATAGTGTTTCTTGGGACTGCTTTCTTTGAAGCATTGCCATCTTGGCGATATCTCATCTTTTTCCAAAGGGCGAAACAGATCCGTGTCGATGATGTTGGGAATCACTGACACAGGGAAACTGCCTAGCAGGCTGCTTTTCCTGACGCATTCTCCCAGCCATCTGCTGGGCGTAACGATGTGAATGTCAAGCCCTTTGTAAAGCTTTTGCTTCTTTTTCCAGACCTTGTGTGAGAGGTCTTTCTTGTCTGTCGAAGAAAGACGGGGACAGCAGCCACACTCGTCCTGATATCTTGTACAATCTATAAAGCTATGACAGACTCCGCAGAAGGGCCAGCTGTCGTGAAGGGTCCAGACAATGGGCTTGTCTTTGGGCAGTTGTTCCAACGGGAGAAACCTGAGATTGACCCAGTGAAGGTGGAGGATGTCATAGTCAATCTTCTGCAGAGCATGGCCGATATCCGTGGAACGCAGGTCGGACAGGAAAAACTTCTGCCTGTCCGGATACTTCCCCCACTGGTAGTGCTGCCACTTGTTCTTGAACTTGTTACGTATCCAGTCAAATGCTCTGTACAGCGCGTTGTGCGGTATGAAGTCGTCCACTGTCAGAACTGTCTGGTCGTCTGTCCCTTTATGCTTGACGAACATCCGGCTGTCCACTCCGAGCTCGCGAACCGCAAGGTGGATGCGATATGCGGCACGTGCGGCACCCCCGGAATAGTCGGAAGTACAGACGGAAAGCACTCTCAAGGGACGTTCACTCATACTTTTCGGGAGTTGATGCCTTTGCCCCGTATCTTCTTGTATGCCATTAAAAGCTTGTGACCCAGGCCGTTGGACCAGAGCAGACTCTGGTAAAGGTAATAGATGGTGTCTTTCAGCCAGCCCTTGCTCCGGGCCTTTGCCCAGCATCGGGCGTCGCGCTCCAGATCCACTGTCTGAGAGGAGGGATGGGTAAGCGGCAGGATGGGGAATACCTCGCGGTTTCCCATCAAATCATTATTGCTCAATGTATGAGTACCTGCTCCATCAAATCCAATATTGCTGATGAGGTTCACCTTGGGATGAATGGTCAGGGCGCTGTCTTTGAAAAGGTGTATCTGCATCTGGAAGTCCCAGTATGATTTCTTGCTCTTGTCCTGCTGGATCTCACGGACTATCGAGTACCACCAATTGGCTTCCCCACGGTTGCCGGTCAGCTGGAGGACGTGCCTGCGGAAAGCCTTGGCATTCAGGCTGTTCAAGTCAAGGTCGAAGCCTTTCCATGTCCTTTTCCAGCCCGCCCAGGCCCCTGTGACCATATAGTGCGAGAAATCGTACGAAGCCTCGCACTGCCACTTGTCGTTATACAATGTAGAATTGATGAAACGAACTTTTTCATCATTACGGTATCTATCCAGCAGTTCGCTGCAATAGCCGAAGAAATCGGGGTGGGGGAGGCAGTCGTCCTCCATCACGATCCCTTCCTCCACCTGGCTGAAGAACCAGTCGATACCGGTCATCGGGCCGGCTCCGCAGCCGAGGTTGCGTTCGGAATAGAAAGTGTGAAGGTTGCAGTCCCAGTCCACAAGTCTGCTGACGACATTCCGCACCGAGGCACATCGCTTCAAGTCCGAGTCGTTGCCTTCCCGGGCTCCGTCCTGGAAAACATACAGGTCGCGTGGCTCCTGCTCCCGGATGGCGGACAGCACCCGGGATGTATGCTCGGGACGGTTGAATGTGATAAGGAGGATGGCTTTATCGAGCATGATCATTCGCATTGATATCCGACGATCCCGGAAGTCGAGAAGACCGGACTGTTTTGGGCGAGACCGGAGGGAATCTCGGGGACATCACTGTCATTTCCGGGATACACCAGCCAGACGCCTTTGCTCCCGTCGAAGAATGGTTGACCGCTGATGGAAACATCATGCTGTTTCATCCAGCTCAGATATACCTCAATGCGAACCTTAGATGTCTCTCTCAAGTCCAGATATGATGGAGAATCACCCTCATAGGGCGGTTCATACCAAAATAGGTTCTCCCCTTCGTCAAGCAATGTAGACAATGTGGTCATCTCCTTGAAAGTGTCCACTCTGGCTTTTTGATAACTCTGTATGACACCGGGAATCTTCCGCCCATAGAAGATGGCGAATGCCAGCATTATCAGACAAACCCATTGAGGTTTCATCCAGTTCTTCAAGAAGTAAAGGGATGCGGTCAATCCTATCAGCGCCCCGATGTTGTAATAATACGTATAGTTCAGCTTCAGTACGGCAGCGCCTAAGAAATAGGCAAAAGATGCAAGCAGAAGGGAGTCGTAGAAAGTATATGGCTTCTTCTTGAAAACGATCTCGATGAGTCTGATAATCAGAACAACGGATGCAAACCAGTAGATCTTGTTTGCAAAGAACATTTTGAAAGTGTTCCCTATGAAAGTCGTTGTACCGTAATGCTGGTAGAAACTGTGGGCATTGGGAAGCACGACCACTGCGTAAATGAGCAGGAAGAGGATGCCGCTTCCCGTCAATAACCAGGAAAATAACCGTTTCTTCGGTGTCATCTTCTTATAATTGAAGATGAGCGAGCACATACCAATGGCTAGCGGAATGGTGAAAACGGTCTCATAGCAATAGTTGATGTAATTAATGGCCAGCAAGGCTATTATTCCATCGACCCATTTTTCATTCTCCATGAACCGGCAGGAGAACAAAAGGAATATGGGGAGGAAAAGATATACGATCCAAACTCCGGTGTAGCACGTAATGAATTCAGTATAAACCCGGAAGACACAGATTACTACAAAAAAGAAAGCCGTAGCGCATTGCCAGGGTCTGGCGATATCCCGAAGGATACGGAGGGCAAGTATCAAAAAAGCTACAGATAAGATTACCAATGCTATACCGTGGAGAGTATATATTGCAGATGGAGGTACATACCCCTTATAGAATAAAAGCAGGACATTGTACAGACTGTAGGCCAACGGGTATAGACGCCCGTAAGATGTCACCATCCCATCGAATCCCAGCGGGCTGAAAGCCTTTCCCATTCCGGTATGGAAAATGACGATGGCCTCGTCGCCGACCATCCAATGGGCATTATGGACAAGATAGAAAACGCAGATTGCCAGGAATCCGATCAAAGCAATCAACAGGAACAGAAGGCTGATGTCCAGACGAGAACGTGTCTTCATTGTCTCAGATCTCTTTTTCAATGATATAGCGGGGTCGACGCTTCACTTCTATGTAATTCTTGCCTATATACTCTCCGATGATGCCGATGCACAGCAGCTGAAGACCGCCAAGGAACCAGATGGAAAGAAGGATGGACGTCCATCCCGGGATAGTCTTTCCGCAGAAATATGCGACTAGGGCGTATATGCCGGCGCAGAAAGACAGGATGAGAACAAAAAAACCTAGCAGTGCGATCATATGTAGCGGCTGGACAGAGAATGATGTTATCCCGTCAAGGGCGAAGTTCATCATTTTCCGAAGGGTGTATTTCGACTCTCCTGCGAATCGGTCATGACATTCGAAATGGACGATTTTCTCCTTGAATCCTAAGGACCGGACCATCCCTCGGAGGAAAAGATTGCGCTCAGGGTATTGGGACAGGGCCGATAATGCGTTGGATCCCAAGAGCCTGAAATCTGCATGGTTCGGAATCACGTCCACTCCCATCTTCTGCATCAGCCGGTAAAATGAAAGGGCTGTCCTTTTTTTGAATTGCGAATCTGTAACCCTGTCATTGCGAACACCATAGACGACCTCATACCCTTCTTGATACGCGAGAACCATATCTTTGATGGCGTGAATGTCGTGCTGGAGGTCAGCGTCAATCGAGACCACTGCATCGCATTTGTCTACGGACCACATTAGTCCGGCCCACAATGCGTGCTGATGCCCCACGTTATGTGCGAGTTTCAATCCATGGACCAGCGGACAGGATTTCTGAAGCTCTTCAATGATCTCCCAGGTCTTATCCTTGCTGCCATCATCCACATACACTATCCTGCAGTCTTCCAGAAGACTATCTGAAATCCAATTATTGACCAATGAAGACAACTGACGGTTTGTTTCCCGCAGGACATCCTCTTCGTTGTAACAGGGAATAACGATATTCAACAGCATAAAATGAAACTAAAGCTTTAATCTTTTGAATACGGTCCGAACCAGAATGAAGTTGATAGGAACAACGAGGCAGTAGACCGGAATAGGAGCCCACGTGTCCGGCACGCCCAGATGAAGGAATGCATTCAGGAACAGGATATGCAAGCCGAAATTGATCAGATGGCAGATGGCGAAGCCGATCCCGCGTGCAACTGTCACTGATTCGCGGAAGGTAAAGTGGGCTGTCAACCATAGATTGCAGAACCAGCTGATCAGGTATCCGAGCGAATAAGCGATGTTTGTCCATAGCTGTCCTTCGATGTGGATGGCTTTGATCAGCAGGAGATATATCCCGTAGTGAAGGCCGGTCGCGATGAGACCGACAACTACAAACCGGATGAACTCGTGACTACGTTCATCCGCTACTACCTTGGATACCAATGCCTTTGCTTTATCAAGCATACACTATTGTCCGAAATACATCTGCAGAGGTGTGCGGGTCTTGCCGGTCTTGCGCCTGTACAACTGGTAAAGGCGGAAGAGGAGGGGAGACTTGCAGATACGTATCAATCTCTTGATATAACGCGTTTTATCGTGCATCTTCTGCACCGCGTCCAGGGTGAAGGCACGGTCGTCCATGTTGAGCCCTGCCAGGTAGCAGATCTTCTGATGGGCATCTTCGACCTGCTCGACGGTGATGGCGGTGCGGTCGGGATACTTCTGTATGAAATGCCGTCTGACTGCGGTAGTGCCTTCATCGAACTTGCAGGCGTGGAGGGAAACTGCCCTTGCATCGTTGATATACCCGCGCTCGATACGGTATGTAAGCGTAGGTCTCTTCAGGTGGAAGAAGCGGGTGTGGAGGCTGAAAGTCAGCCACATAGGGTAGTCTTCCATGATGAATCCCAGACGCTTGAACTCATCCCAGTCCACATACTGCAGCAGTTCGGCGCGGTAGCATACGGTCGGGGCCGTGATGAAACAGCCGTGCAATAACTGACTGAAAGTGTCTTTCTTAGGGTCGGCGCAGCCCCTGTAGAAATGTTCCCCGGTGACCGTCGAATCGACATAGACGTCAGTATAGACAAGCCCTATCTCCGGATCCTTTTCCATGATGTCCACCTGCAACTGGAGTTTCTCCTCATCGTTCCAGAAATCGTCCCCTGCGCAGGCGGAAATGTATTTCCCCCGGCACTGGCGGAGCGTGGCGACGTAGTTCCCGAGGATGCCCAGATTATGCTCGTTGTAGATGGGCCGTATGATGTCGGGGAAGCGCTGCGCGTAGTCGGCTAACACCTCTCTGGTGCTGTCCGTCGAGCAGTCTTCACCCACCACTATCTCGATGGGGAAGTCCGTCTTCTGGGCCAGCAGCGAGTCAAGAGTGACCGGGAGCGAGTGCTCCTGGTTGTAGGTGATGACGACTATCGATGCGAGGGGCAGATCCATTATTTCCAGGCGTTTATCAGATCGCAAACAGTCAGTGCTTCGTCAATGGTCATCGCGGGACTCATCGGGAGGCTAAGCTCTTCGCGGTGGATCTGTTCGGTGACGGGGAAGGACAGGGAGTTCCATTCCGCATAGCATTTCTGCCGGTGCGGCGGGATGGGGTAGTGGATGATGGTCTGGACTCCGTTCTCCTTCAGGTAAGCCTGAAGTTCGTCGCGCCTGTCACAGAGAATAGGGAAGATATGGAAGACGTTCGAGCCTCGGTCTTTATCCTTCGTGATGCGGATTTCCGGGTGGGAAATGTGCTCAAAGTAATAGTCTGCAATCCTCCGACGGGCTTCGTTGTCCTCGTCCAGATACTTGAGCTTGACCGACAGCACGGCTGCGTGGATCTCGTCCAGACGGCTGTTGCGCCCGCAATAGTCGAAGACGTATTTGCGGGACGATCCGTAGTTGGCCAGGGTGCCGACAGTGTCCGCCAGCGCCTTGTCAGCCGTAGTCACGGCACCCCCGTCGCCGAAAGCGCCGAGATTCTTGCCGGGATAAAAACTGTGTCCGGCAGCGTCTCCCAGCGAGCCTGTCCTGCGGGTCCCTTCGAAGAGACATCCGTGCGCCTGTGCATTGTCCTCGATGAGTTTCAGGCCATATTTCCGGCAGAGCTCTCCAATCTTTTCCGTATAGGCGCAGCGACCGTACAGATGCACTATCATAACGGCCTTGGTACGCGGAGTGATGGCCTGCTCGATCAGACGGTCGTCAATCTCCAGAGTATTGATGTCCGGCTCGACCAGGACGGCTTTGAGACCGTTTTCCGTGATGGCAAGGATGGATGCGATATAGGTATTGGCCGGGACGATTATCTCGTCCCCGTCCTGCATCAGGCCCATTTCTTTATAGGCGCGGATGATCAGAATCAGGGCATCGAGCCCGTTGGCTGTTCCGATACAGTACGGAGTGCCGATGTAGGACGCGTATTCCGACTCAAAACGCTTGTTTTCAGCGCCTTGAAGGTACCAGCCCGAGTCCACCACCCGCCGCACGGCTTCGTGCAGCTCTTCGGCGTGAAGACCGGTGACTGCTTGCAATGAACAATATGATATCATACTAATATTTTATTCATCAAGAGGAAGTCCGGAGTCTCTTCTGAGGTCGAATAACCCATTCTCCTGTATAGGCGGACTGCTCTTTCATTGTCTTTTCTTACTCTCAAACAAAGGGTTCGGATGTCCATTGACCTGGCTTTTTCTTCGACTTGGGCCATCATTTGTCCTCCGTATTTCCTGCCCCAAAGCGATTTTTCGCCTAAGTACCCGAAGTATTCGGCTTTATCGCCTGAAATGTGCTTCAGTCCGCAGGCTCCTGCTGGATTCTCTCCAAGGCTTCCTGCCCTTCCCTTGTAATGTCAGGCGTGTCCGTAAGGCGCTTGATCTCCGGATCAGTCAGCCATCTGAAGGACAAGTTCAGGAACTCCCGTGAATATGGGACCAGGGAAAGGCTCTCGCTCATTTCAACTCCAGAATGTGCTTAAGGCTGACGTTGCAGCCGATGTTCTCCTTGAAGGAACAAAGCCCGTAGTTCGGGATACCGCCTTCAGTGGAAGGGCCGATGTCCAGAATCTTCTTGTTACGTGAATAGTAGAACTCGAATACCTTGTAAGTGAAGCTGTTCATTACCTTCAAACCGGAGTATTCCGGATCATCTCCCCAGTAAATGACCTGACAGATGTCTTCGGTAACGGGATAGACCATGGCAGCGGCGACATCCTTGCCTTCGTAACTCATCACGAAGAAATCAGCAGAGACGACAGGTGCAGTCTGCAGGACATCGTCCAGGCTCATCCTGAGCGGAAAACCCTTGGATTCGCGGTTTGTCCGGATGACGGTATACGCTCGTTCGATATCTCCGGGAAGACCGGAATCAAGGTGCAGGAACTGGAAATCGTGGGTCATTGCCTGGTGGAAATTCTTTCTTGCGCTCCGTTCCAGATAGTCTTCGTAATCGTCAAAACGTGACAGTTCGTAGGAGTAGTTCAGTTCCGAACATTCGATCCGTGCTCCGACACGCATCAGTGCAGAGAATGACTTTGCCACTTCAGAGCCGTAAACGGCAGGAGGCAGAGCTATCCTGATCTTGGTGTTTTTGTTCTGAACATAATCGCGCAAAGCCACGGCAGCCTGGTCATAGTATTCGAGCCGCTCGGAAACACTCGCGTCAAATCCCCCGAAAGGAGCAGAGAAAGGGGAGCACAAAACTCCTTCCCGTTCTCCGGCAATGAGACCCAGACGTGTCTTCCCGTCCCGGAAAACGAAGTAATGCACCATGTCGCACTTGTGCTTATTCAACTCTGTGAATGTCACGGAATTGAAGACGTGCGAATGATTGCGGAACAGGGATGCGTACTCTTGCGCCTCAACCTTGACAATTTCCATCTTCTTTCAATTTCAGATATTCTTGATAAGAACGGATATAGTCTTCTTCCTCATAGGGCTCAGAGGCGAGAACCAGGCATACGGCGCCGGAGGAGAACTCCTGCTCAGCGGCCCAGATGCCGGGAGGAATATGGAGGCCCATGAAGGGGCGGTTGAGAAACACCGTGCGCTTGTTCTTTCCGTCGTCGAGGGCGATTTCGAAACTGCCGCTGGCGGCCACCAGGAACTGGTGACAGCGCTTGTGTGCGTGCGCACCGCGCGCTTCTCCGCCGGGGATATCGTACAGATAGAAGACACGCTTGATGTCGAACGGCACAGTTTCGAGAGACTGCGTGACAGTGAGGTTGCCCCTGTCGTTTTCTATCTTGCCCAGTTCGATGACTGCGCAGTCAAATACTGTGGGCCTGCTCATAGCTTGATGCTTTTGAACTCATTGTAATCCCTGATGTAATCCGCTGCGTCATAGGGAGTTGACGAGAGGATGAGCGCAAGGGAGTTGGTCGAGAAATTGACCATTTCGCGCCACATCAGTCTGGGTACATACAGCCCGTAGTAGGAGCGGTTGAGAGAGAAAGTGTGTTTCTCTTTCCCGTCGTCAATGATGATGTCGAAGCTGCCGGACAGTGCGACTATGAACTCTTCAGACTGCCTGTAAGCGTGTCCACCCCGCGTCTCTCCTCCGGGAACGTCATATACCCAGAATGCCCGCTCGATCTTGAACGGTATGTGCCGCATCTCTTCGATGACGGAGAGGTTACCGCGCCGGTCGCCGTTCTTGGGGAGCTGTATGATTCGTGCTGATTCCATTGTCAGTTGATGGTTTTCCCGTCCAAGCATTCACGGTGGATTATCTTCGGATCGTTTTCATTTTTCATCCCATCCACAAGGACAGGTATCAATGAATTGCTTCGGAGAAATGAAATCTGTTCTGAGGTGTGACGCCCCGATGCGAATGCATAATACGGGATCTTGTTCTTCATCGCATTGAGCTCAATCTCAGACTTGCGCACACTGTCTTCGAACTCTTCCATTGTAATCTTCGTGCAGTCCTGATGTGTCCATCCGTGCGAGGCGATGCTAATGAAAGGATGGTATTGGCTCACCAGATGTTCCACATCACTTTTGCTCAGGAGCCTGTCGCTTTCCCTGCTGTGCCAGTGCTTGCCGTCCAGACAGGACGGGATCACGAACAGCGTGACGGGGACCCGTTGATCTGCCAGCCACGGAAGGATGTTGGAAAGCGATGCCCAGCCGTCATCTGCCGTCAGGACTGCGTAATCCTTCAAGCGAACTTTGTCATTTTTGAGCCTGTCAGTGGCATCGGACAGGGAGATGAAAGTGTATTTCTCTTTGAGTCTCAGGATGTTCTGTTTGAACGCTTCTATCTGAGTCCAGTCGCATCTCCACATCGTTTCTGGCTCGAACGATTCGCTGACCTGATGGAATACGAACACGCGGATAGGGTGAAGCCGCATTGTCAGCAGTCGATGCTTGATTCTCTGCAGTATCTTTCTTTTCATTAGCCTTTACGCTTCAATTCCCTTTTGGAAAGCAGATCTGCTTTCCAGAGCCAGTATGTCTTCCCAAGTGAAGTGTCGAACAACAGCCTGCTTTTCCTGTTCATGTAGGGCTTGAGACTGGTGACGGCTTCCTTGTTCTCTTTGATCTCGTGATAGTACTTCTCCTTTTCTTGGTCTGACATAGGGGCTATAAGCTCAAGATTGTAGTTCGCAGACCACTTGACAGCCTGGATCAGATTATCGTGGATGACCGGAAGGAGGTCAACCTTTGTCCCAGTGAGCATTTTCTCTATTTCATATCCCCTCAGTATCCTGTCGGCAAATGCTACATGGGCTTCCAGCTGGTGCTTCATTACCGAGTAGGGGTTGTTCCTGTACCGATAATAGACGTTATCCACGGAACAGACCCGACTGGCGTACAACATTGATTTCCAAAGGAAAACCACATCCTGCGCCTTCCTTATATGTGGATACTGCAGTCCATTGTCCTTTAGGAAACCGGTCCTGAAAATGGCTCTCCAAATGATGCCGAAACGTGACAACCTGCCTGGGAAATATCTCTGGACATATTCTTGACCGGAGAGGATGTCGCTGGCGGGGAAGGTCATATCCTTTTTATTGAGTTGCAGACGCTCGTCACAATCCTCGAAATTGAAGAAGAGGATGTCGGCAGCTTTTTCCTCAACCTTGCCCAGCAGCTCTTTCAGGCAGTTTTCTTTAATCGCGTCATCGGGATCTACGAACCAGATATGGTCTCCTTTTGCTGCGCTAATGCCGGTATTGCGGGCCCCTCCGGCCGTGAGATTCGTCTCATGGTCAATCAGCCTCAAGTTGTTATGTTTCTCCGCATAACTTGCAATGACTGCCCGTGTGCCGTCCGTCGAGCAATCGTTTACTGCGATTACTTCAAACTCGTTTTCCGGAATCCCCTGCGCATAGATACTGTCCAGGCACTCGGCGACGTAGCGGTCGACGTTGTAGCAGGGGAGTATGAATGAGAGCCTTACAGACATTGTTTTATAGCGGATAATAGAGATAAAACCTGGAGTTTGTCGTAGACCGCTTCACAGTCTTCGTAGAGGAAGCGCATGTCTTCCAGAAGATCCTGATTCGGGACGAGAGCCTTGTTGACCTCCCAGAAACCGTCCATGAACGCTTTCAGTTCCGGGTTCGTAGCGTACCAGTAATCGACGGGGTTCATGTTTTTCTCCGTGGCCAGCTGGAAGGTATGGCTGTCTTTCGGACGGTCCGTTTTTTTCCTGAGCCCAAGGCGACGAAGGAAGAATCCTTTGATGTATGTCTTAAAACCGGGGTCGGAGTAATGCGGGACTCAGCGTCCGAGAACCGTCATGTACCTTCTCTGAGCCTCATTGTCGATGGGCTTTATATATCCCCCGGACCCTTCCCAGATATAACGTGCCGCTTCCGGATGCTTCTGAAGTATCCAATCGAAATAGATTTTATGCTTGAACCTGTATTTCAGAGGAATGCTGAAACAGAACTCCATGAAATCGACGTTGCAGAAAGGGGAGAGGTTCTCTGTATAACGATGGTCGTATCCCAAGGTACCCTGTCCTACGAAGCAGAATCCACGGTTGTACATCATATACATCTCGCAGCTCCCGTAGTTGTATTTCAGCTTGTAATCCTTCAACCTGTCCAGCAATTCGGTGGAATAGGCTCCGTCGCCTATGGAGATGGGGACATCGTAGTCCATCGTGGACTGTTGATATGATCCGATGATGACATCTCCCAGCTCGCCGGTATGCACGATACCATACTCTGAGTAGTCAAGCTTATTGAACAGGCTCCAGGTGTGTGATACACCGAAGAAGCAGGCGCTGCCGCCCGTAATACGCGTCACGTCGTCAAGAGCATATATACAATTCCCGTTGTCCAGTGTCTTGAACAGGAAATCATGCCGCAAATCCTTGCTGATCTGCTGGGCAATCCTGAAATCAGCATAGTCGGACTGGCTGAATGTCAGGTTCAACTGATCCTTGTATCCAAGCTCGTGAGCAACCCAAACCGTCATTCGCGAGTCCAGCCCTCCGCTCAATGTAGACCAATGCTTATACCCGTACTCCAGGTCTTTCTCGAAATTCAGCCGGACCGCCTCCTTGAACAGCCTGTCTATTCCTTCTACCGCCTCCTCCGGTGTCATTTCTCGCGGTTTGTTGGAGAAACGGTGATAACAGGTTTCTTGCATCTCTCCCTGCTCCAGGGTCCAGAAATGACCGGCCGGCAGTTTCCTGATCTGGGAAAACAGCGTTTTGTCTTCAATGACAAAGCCCAAGGTAAGTGCCATGTAACAGCCATCGCGGTCCAGGGAAGGAGTTATGCCGTTAGCCTTCAAGGTTTCGATCATGTAGCTGACCTCTGTCCCTATCACCCATCCATTCTTCAACTTGGCGCAGAAAACCTG
>Ga0310696_10006416_pt1 | contig 13958 bp, 10 predicted proteins | sample AusTroGonzalo_MG_4_FD_203885 | JGI IMG/M metagenome (GOLD analysis project Ga0310696, IMG submission 203885) | Bovine rumen microbial communities from tropical cattle in Woodstock, Queensland, Australia - Gonzalo_02 (v2) (version 2) | ecosystem: Host-associated > Mammals > Digestive system >...
CTTCACGGCAATGCGGCCGTCGCGGACATCGGCCCCCAGGATCATCTGTGCGCCAAAATGCTCCAGCCACTGCTCGAACAGTTCCGGCTTCAGGGCCGCCACACTGCCGGCGATGGCATGGGTGGCTCCGGCCGAAAAAACGCTCTCCAGGGCCATGGAATTGCCGATTCCGCCGCCCCATTCCAGCTGACAGGAAACAGCGCCGGCAATGGCTTCCAGCGTAGCCAGGTTGCAGGGGGCGCCTGCCTTGGCCCCGTCCAGATCTACCAGATGGATGCGTTCCACACCGGCATCGGCATAGCTTTTTGCCACATCCACAGGCGATCCATCGTACACCTTCTTCTGCTCATAGTCGCCCCGGGTCAGGCGCACGCAGCGCCCGCCGATAAGGTCGATGGCCGGAACAATCCTGATCATAGCGCCAGAAAGTTTTTAAGGATGGCGGCTCCCACGGAACCGCTCTTTTCCGGATGGAACTGCGTGCCGTAGAAGTTCTCCCAGCGCAGAGCCGCGCTGAAAAGCGTCTCCCCGTGCCGGCAGGTTGCGATGGTATCCGGGCAAAGCTCCGGATAATAGGAGTGCACAAAGTACACGAAACTACCGCCCGGAATCTCTTTGAACAGCTTGCTCTCCAGATTCCCAATGCTGTTCCACCCCATGTGCGGCACCTTTGCTTCCACTCCGGCATTAGCGCCTGGAGAAGACTTTTGCTGCGCTAAAAAGATTGCCGATGCTTCGCAAAAGTCTTCTCCAGCCGACCAATTGGCTTTCGAGTTTTTGGCAGTGAATGGCTCTTGCGAAGCCTTGGTAATTGTTTTCGTATTTTTGGCAGGAGATAACTCCTGCGTAGCATCGGCTATATTTTTCGCGGAGCAGGAGTTATCTCCTGCCAGATAATCAGGAAAACGCCGAACTCTTGTGTCAAAGATTCCGAGACCTTTTACCGGACCTTCTTCCGAGCTGCGGCACAGCAGCTGCAGGCCCACGCAGATGCCCAGGGCGGGAACCCTCAGGTTCCGGATTACTTCACACAGCCCGCGTTCCTGCAGGCTTTCCATGGCCTTGGCCGCGTTGCCCACACCGGGCAGAATCACCTTGTCGGCGGCGGCAATCCGGGCCGGATCGGCCGTCAGTTCGTATTCTGCTCCCAGCCGGGCCAGGGCGTTTCCCACCGAGCGGATGTTCCCGGCGTCGTAGTCAATCAATGCTATCATAACAGTCCTTTGCTGGAAGGTAAGTCGTAACTGAATACATCGCGCCTGACCGCCTGTTTCAGGCTGCGGGCAAAGGCTTTGAAGATGCCCTCGGCCAGGTGGTGGTTGTTCTCGCCGCGGGCCTGGATGTAAAGATTGGCCTGCATGGCGTTGGAGAGGGATTTAAAGAAGTGGTGGAACATTTCCGTAGGTACGTCGCCCACGTATTCCCGCGTAAACTGCACGTCCCACACCAGTTCGCTGCGGCCGCCGAAATCCAGCAGCACGATGGCGCGGCTCTCGTCCATCGGCAGGGAAAAGCCATAGCGCTCGATGCCCCGTTTGTCACCCAGGGCCTTCCGCAGGGCCTCTCCCAGGGCGATGCCCACGTCCTCCATGGTGTGGTGCTCGTCCACCTCCAGGTCTCCCTTGCAGCGGATTTCCAGGGCCAGGCCGCCGTGGTGCACCAGCTGGGTGAGCATGTGATCCAGGAACTTGAGGCCCGTATCAACGGCCGATTCGCCCTTCCCGTCCAGGTCCACCTTCACATAGATGTCGGTTTCGGCGGTTTTGCGGGCAACAACGGCGCTGCGGGCGCTGCTGCGGATGGTTTCGGCAATCTGGGCCCAGCTGAGTTCTCCCACCAGCAGGGCCCGGCAGCCCAGGTTCGCCGCCAGCTGACGGTCTGTTTCCCGGTCGCCGATTACCCACGAGGCCGACAAGTCATAGCTCCCATCCAGATACTTCCCGAACATGCCGATGCCCGGCTTGCGGTTGGGCGACTTGTCCTCCGGGAAGGAAGGGTCGATGAGGAAATCGTTAAAGACAACCCCTTCTCCTTCCAGCGTTTTCAGCAGGAAGTTCTGGGCGGGCCAGAAGGTCTCTTCCGGGAAGGCGGGCGTGCCCAGGCCGTCCTGGTTGGAGGCCATCACCAGTTCGTACCCCAGCCCCATGAGGGCCTTGAGGCCGGAAATGGCCCCGGGGACGAATTCCACTTTATCCAGGGCGTCTATCTGCTCGTCGAAGGGCTCTTTGAGCAGGGTGCCGTCGCGGTCTACAAAAATGACTTTATTCATAGCGTTGCAGGGATTGCAAGAGGTTGTCGTTCTCTCGGGGAGTTCCCACCGTCAGGCGCAGGCAGCCTGCGCAGAGCGGCTGTCGGGAGCGGTTGCGTACGATGATTCCGTCGGCCAGCAAGTGGTTATAAAGCTTGTCGGCGTCATCTACCTGCACCAGCAGGAAGTTGGCGTCGCTGGGCCATACTTTCTTTACAAAGGGGAAGGACGGCAGGATGCCGGCCAGGCGGGCGCGCTGGGCCACAATCTCGGCCACATTCTCTTCCACCGGGGCCGATAAAGCCCGGAAAGCGGCTTCCTGGGCGGCCTGGCTGATGTTGTAGGGGTACTTTACCCGGTTCATCAGGTCCGTAACGTAGGCGTTGGCAAAGGCCAGTCCCAGGCGGAGTCCGGCCATGCCGTAAGCTTTGGAAAGGGTTTGCAGCACCACCAGGTTGGGGTATTCCAGCACTTTGGCGCGCAGGCTGCCCTTGGCGCTGAAATCGGCATACGCCTCGTCCAGCACCACGATGCCGGGAAAACGCTGCACCAGATCCAGCAGCTGGGCGGGCTCAAAGGCGTTGCCGGAAGGGTTGTTGGGACTGCACAGGAAAAGGAGCTTGGTGTTGGCATCGGCCGCCGCCAGCAGCTCTTCCACCGGAAGGGAAAAGTCCGGTCCCAGCTTAATGCCGCGCACTTTTACGTCGTTGATATCGGCCGCTACCGTGTACATGCCGTAACTGGGGACAATGGCCACGGCATTGTCCTGCCCCGGCGTGCAGAAGATGCGGAACATGAGGTCGATGGCCTCGTCGCTGCCGTTACCCAAAAAGATATTTTCCACCGGCAGTCCCTTGATGGCGGAAATCTGCTTTTTCAGGGCCTTCTGCCGCGGGTCCGGATAGCGGTTGAAGCCGATGCCGGGGTAGGGGCTCTCGTTGGCGTCCAGGAAAATGTCCGGGTTGCCCTGGCACTCGTCCCGGGCGGTGGAATAAGGGGAGAGGGCGCGGATGTTAGGCCGCACCAGGGCTTCTATATTCTTCATACTCTTACTTTTACAGCATTGGCGTGGGCCTGGAGGCCTTCTGCCTCGGCCATGGTAACGATGGTGCCGGCCAGGCCCTGGAGGCCTTCCCGGGTAATTTCCTGCAAGGTCATCTTGCGGTAGAAGCTGTCCAGATTCACCCCGCTGAAGGAACGGGCCCAGCTGCAGGTGGGCAGGGTGTGATTGGTGCCGGAAGCATAGTCGCCGGCGCTTTCCGGGGTGTAGGGGCCCACGAATACGCTGCCGGCGGCGGTAATGCGGTCGGCGATGCTCCAGGCGTCTTCCGTGGCAATAATCAGGTGCTCGGGAGCATAGGCGTTGGCAAAGGCAATGCGGTCTTCCGGCTTGTCAAACACAAAGGCGCGGCTCTTTTCCAGGGCCTGCAGGGCAATGGCGCTCCGGGGCAGCAGGGCGGTCTGGCGCTCCACTTCCTCCAGGATGCGCAGGCAGGTATCGGCCTTGTCGCACACCAGCATTACCTGGCTGTCGGGGCCGTGTTCCGCCTGGGATAGGAGGTCGGCGGCGGCAAAGGCCGAAGGCGTTGAGGCATCGGCCATTACCATTACCTCCGAAGGACCGGCGGGCATGTCGATGGCCACCGTTCCGGCGCTCAGCAGCTGCTTGGCGGTGGTTACGTACTGGTTGCCCGGGCCGAAGATCTTGTCCACCTTGGGCACGGATTCCGTACCGTAGGCCATGGCGGCGATGGCTTGGGCGCCGCCCAACTTGAAAATGCGCTTTACGCCGCAGTATTTGGCTGCATAAAGCACTTCGGCACAAACGTTTCCGTCTTTTCCGGCGGGGGTGCAGAGAACTACTTCCGGACAGCCTGCCAGAGCGGCGGGTACGGCCAGCATCAGCACGGTGGAGAAGAGGGGAGCGCTGCCGCCGGGGATGTACAGGCCCACCCGGCCGATGGGGACGGGCCGCTGGATGCAGCGGACGCCCGGAGCGGTTTCTACGCTGATCTCCCGGGGCTGCTGAGCCTGGTGGAAGGCGCGGATGGCCTTTTCGGCATCGGCAATGGCCTGTTTCACGGCAGGCTTTACCGCCTGGGATGCCGCCAGGATTTCCGCTTCCGTTACCTCGATGACCTCCAGGGACCGTCCTTCAATTTCCTGGGACAGTTCCCGCAGGGCTGTGTCGCCTTTTTCCTTCACGCGCGCCAGGATGGCCTGCACCCTTTCCTTCACCACCGGATTTTCGGTGGCCGGACGGAGGCAGAGCGATTCCCAGCGTTCCCGCGGCGGGTTGGTTTCGTAAGCTGTCATGGCTTAAGGAATGAGTTTGTCTATGTTCAGAACCAGGATGCCTTCGGCGCCGATGGCCTTGAGATGCTTTACTTTATCCCACAGGTTATCCTCTTCCACCACCGAGTGCATGGAGCACCAGCCGTCGGCGGCCAGGGGCATGATGGTGGGGCTGCGCATGGCGGGCAGAATGCGGATGGCCTCGTCCACCGATGCCTGGGGTATGTTCATCAGCAGGTATTTCTTGCGCCGGCTGATCATGGCCGATTCAATGCGGAACAGCATTTCCTGCAGGATTTCCTCTCCTTCGGGGGAAAGCTTTCCGCTGGAGATGAGCACGGCCTCCGAGAAGAACACCTTCTCCACTTCCAGCAGGCCGTTGGCCACCAGGGTGCCGCCGGAGGAAACTATGTCGAAGATGGCATCGGCAATGCCGGCGGCCGGGGCAACTTCCACCGAGCCGGTAATTACCTGCACCTTGGCGTCGATGCCCTTCTCCTTGAGCCATTCGCCCAGAATCCGGGGGTAGGAAGTGGCGATGCGCTTGCCGCGGAACCATTCGATGCCGTTATAGCCGGCCGATTTGGGAACGGCCAGGGACAGGCGGCAGGCGCCGAAGCCCAGCTTCTTCACCTGCTGGACGGGAAGGCCCCGTTCCACCACTTCGTTCAGTCCCACGATGCCCAGGGCGGCGGTTCCGTCGGAAACCACCTGCGGAATATCGTCGTCCCGCAAATACAACAGTTCCAAAGGGAAATTGGGGGCTTCCAGCAGGAATTTCCGGTGGGAGTCGTCCAAATCTATGCCGATTTCCCTAAGCAGCGCTGTGCTTTCTTCGCTCAGGCGACCTTTCGCCTGTATAGCTAAACGTAACATGGTTAATTATGCGAAAATAATAAATAATTATACACTAACTCCTAAACAAAAAAGGCCTGCCGTTTACCGGTAAGCCTTATCTTTTATGCTGCCATACGCACATGAAAAACCTACCGGGCCTGGAGGGAACGGTGGTGATGGTGGTATGCGCTCATTCTTGTCATCTGCCACAAAGATATTAAGAAAAATTAAGAATCCAAATTTTTTCTTCCAAAATAGCCATATTATGGCATATCTTTTGAACAATTGGGTCCGGGAATTTTAGACCCCCATTGAAATAATCCCCAATTGGAGCCCGAAGGGCGATAGCAAGTCCCTCTCCCGAGGAGAGGGATTTAGGGAGAGGGCAACGTGGAGATTTGTCGCAGGGCGGGCCTGTGGGGAAATGGGAAAGCTTTGAATTTTAGTAAAAAGTTTCTATTATGAAAAAAGGTTTTTTGACAATTTTACTCTCTGTTTTGGCCGGCGGGCTCACCGCTTATGCGGTAGTCAGGGCTTCCGAGCCCAAGACGGAACCCGTTGTCCGTGACAGTGAGGGCAATGCTGTGGAGTATCGTACTGTCAATTTGGCAGAAAGTGATTATCCCGATTTTACCTATGCGGCCGAAAGCGCCGTGGAGGCTGTTGTATATGTAGAGGTAACGGTTCAGAGACGTTCCCAGTACCAGTCCATAGATCCTTTCTTCCGCTTCTTCTTCGGCGATGAATACGACCAGCCCCGTTCCCGGGAGCAGAAGGGCAGCGGCAGCGGTGTAATCATCCGTCAGGACGGTTATATCGTTACCAACAACCATGTAGTACAGGATGCCACCCAAATTTCGGTTACGCTCAACAACAACGAGCAGTACGACGCCACCGTAGTGGGTACCGATGCCGCAACGGACGTGGCCATCATCAAGATCAATGAAAACGGCCTTCCCACCATTCCGCTTGGCGACAGCGACCAGCTGCGCCTGGGCGAATGGGTGCTGGCCATCGGCTCTCCGCTGGGCGCCCAGCTCCGGAGCACCATTACCGCCGGCATCGTGAGTGCCAAGGGCCGTTCCATGCCCGACGGCAGCGGTGAATTCAAGATTGAATCTTTCATCCAGACCGATGCGGCCGTGAACCCCGGCAACTCCGGTGGCGCCCTGGTGAACAAAAAGGGTGAACTGGTGGGTATCAACACCGCCATCGTGTCGCAGACAGGCTCCTACACCGGCTATTCCTTCGCCGTGCCCGTAAATATCGTAAAACGTGTTGCGGCCGACCTTATCGACTTCGGTTCCGTGAAGCGCGCAGTGCTGGGAATTTCCATGGGTACTGTTGATAAAAAGTTTGCCGACGAAATGAAACTTTCTTCCGTCACCGGCGTATATATTAACGAGGTTTTGAAGGGAAGTGCCGCAGAGGAAGCCGGCCTTGCCAAGAACGATGTAATCATTGCCATTGACGGTCAGCCGGTTAAAGACGCATCTTCCGTGCAGGCCAAGGTGAATGACTATCATCCTGGCGACAAGGCCACCATCAAATACATCCGCGACGGCAAGGAAAAGACCACCCAGGTCACTTTCCATGCTGCAGCTTCTGCCAATGGAGAGAAGGACGTAGACGGTTCGGTTCTCTTCTATGGTGCCAAGCTTAAGAGCGCGGACAGCGAAACGCTCCAGAAACTGGGACTCCGCTCCGGTGTAGAGATTGTTTCGCTGGGAGAAGGCAAGATGGCCCAGGCAGGTGCTCCGGCAGGCGGTATCATCGTTTACATCAACGATGAACAGGTTTCAAAACCCGAAGACGTTATTGCCAAGGCAAAGAAGGCCAGCCGCGCCATTTATGTGGAGGGCGTGGACAAGAACGGAAAGGCGTTCTACTTCGGCTTCGGCAAGTAAGGAATTGCCGGTATACAGCTATTACGGTCAGTTCCTTACCGCAAGGAATTGACCGTAATTTTATATAGATGAGACAGTTAAAAATTACAAAATCCATCACCAACCGCGAGAGCGCGTCGTTGGACAAGTATCTCCAGGAAATCGGCCGTGAAGAGCTGGTTACCCCGGACGAGGAAGTGGAACTGGCCCAGCGTATCCGCAAGGGCGACCAGGTAGCTTTGGAGAAACTTACCCGCGCCAACCTCCGCTTTGTGGTTTCGGTGGCCAAGCAGTATCAGAATCAGGGCCTCAGCCTTCCGGACCTCATCAACGAAGGCAATCTGGGTCTTATCAAGGCCGCCGAAAAGTTCGATGAAACCCGTGGTTTCAAGTTCATCTCCTATGCGGTTTGGTGGATCCGTCAGAGCATCCTCCAGGCCCTGGCCGAGCAGAGCCGTATCGTTCGCCTGCCCTTGAACCAGGTGGGTTCCCTGAACAAGATTAACAAGGCCCTGTCCAAGTTTGAACAGGAGAACGAGCGCCAGCCTTCCAATGAGGAGTTGTCGGAGATGATAGACGTTCCCAAGGACAAAATTTCCGATACCCTCCGGGTGAGCGGCCGTCACGTGAGCGTAGATGCCCCGTTCGTGGAAGGGGAGGACAACAGCCTGCTGGACGTTCTGCCCAACGACGATTCCCCCAGCGCCGACAAGGGCCTGGTGAACGAATCCCTGAATACGGAAATCGAGCGTGCCCTCAGCACCCTTACGGACCGTGAACGCGAGATTATCAAGAGTTTCTTCGGCATCGGCTGCCAGGAAATGACCCTGGAAGAGATTGGCGAGCGTTTCGGCCTCACCCGTGAGCGCGTGCGCCAGATTAAGGAGAAGGCCATCCGCCGGCTCAAGAGCCCGTCCCGCAGCAAACTGCTTAAAGGTTATTTGGGATGACGCCGGAAGCTTTTATCCAGCAGAAGGCCGCAGCGGCCATTCAAGCATTATATGGTACTGAAGTGGCGGAAACGTCACTTCAGGTTTCTGTTACCCGCAAGGAATTCGAGGGCGACTATACCCTGGTTACCTTCCCGCTCCTCAAGATTACCCGTCAGGCTCCGGATGCCACCGGCAATGCCATCGGTCAGTGGCTGGTGGAGAACGTGCCGGAGATATCGGCCTTCAACAGCGTGAAGGGTTTCCTGAACCTTTCGTTCTCGCCCATGTACTGGAACGAGTCCCTGGCGGCCGTGGCGGCCGATGAAAACTTCGGCCAGCTGCCTGCCACCGGACGGCGCGTGATGGTGGAATTCTCCAGTCCCAACACCAACAAGCCCCTGCACCTGGGCCATATCCGCAACAACCTGCTGGGCGACAGCGTTTCCCGCATCCTGAAGGCCTGCGGAAATGATGTCATCAAGGCCACTCTGGTGAACGACCGGGGCGTGCACATCTGCAAGAGCATGTACGCCTGGGAAAAGCTCTTTGACGGGAAAACCCCGGAAAGCACCGGCATCAAAGGCGACCACCTGGTGGGCGACTGCTATGTAGCATACGCCAAGCTGGAGAAAGAGCATCCGGAGGTAAACGAAGAGGTACACAAGATGCTGGTGAAGTGGGAGGAAGGAGATCCCCACGTGCGGGAACTCTGGACCATGATGAACGGCTGGGTTTTCAAAGGCTTTGACGAGACCTACAAGGCCCTGGGCATCACTTTCGACAAGGTGGACCACGAGTCGGACACCTACCTGCTGGGCAAGGAACTGGTGCAGGAAGGCCTCCGCAAGGGCGTTTTCGAGACAGAGCCCGACGGCAGCGTGTGGTGCGACTTAACGGCTGACGGCCTGGACCGCAAGCTGGTGCTTCGCGGCGACGGCACGTCCGTTTACATCACCCAGGACCTGGGTACCGCCGAGCGCCGTTTTGCGCAGTATAATCTGGACTCCCACGTGTATGTGGTGGGCAACGAGCAGGACTACCATTTCCAGGTGCTCAAGCTCATCCTGGGCAAGCTGGGCTTCGACTGGGCACAGCGCATCTACCATCTTTCGTACGGCATGGTAGAACTCCCGGAAGGCAAGATGAAGTCCCGCGAAGGCACTGTAGTGGATGCCGACGACCTTATCCAGAGCATGTATGAGGAAGCCAAAAAGACCTCCGAGGAAAGCGGCAAGCTGGCCGATATCTCTGATGAGGAGAAGGAGCGGCTGTACCACATGATCGGCCTGGGCGCCCTGAAGTACTTCATTATCAAGGTAGATCCCAAGAAGACCATGCTCTTCAATCCCAAGGAGTCCATCGACTTCAACGGCAACACCGGTCCCTTCATCCAGTATACCCACGCCCGCATCTGCAGCATCCTGCGCAAGGCTACGGTGGCCTATGGTGCAGAGGATATCAAGGCCGATGCGCAGCCTTCGGCCAAGGAAATCCGCCTGGTGAAGCTGCTGGGCCTGTATCCCGGCAAGGTGGCCGAAGCCGGCGCCTCCCTGAGTCCCGCCATCATTGCCAACTACGCCTACGAGCTGGCCAAGGAGTTCAACCAGTACTACCACGACACGCCCATCCTCAAGGAAGAGGACCAGGCGGTGCTCAAGTATCGGCTGGAACTCATAGATGTCCTGGCCCGCACCCTCCGTAGCGCCATGGCCCTCCTGGGCATCCAGCTCCCGGAAAGAATGTAGTTGCTGACTATCAGCTATTTACGTGTTTCTCCCTGTGACAAAAATCACAGGGAGAAATCTTTATATGCCTGACGATGAAGCACTTACCTTTCCAGGTAGCGGAACGTGGCCGAGAGGATTTCCGGCAGCTGGGGAGAGGTTTCCAGCGGGAAGCCGAAAGCTACACAGCGGTAGCCATTGCCTTCGAAGGCGGTGGCTGCCGTTATTTTTGTGCCGTTGTAGCGGAGCAGGGCCTTGGCTTTGGCCGATGCCGGTTCTATGCCGTCGGGGTTTTCTACCCGGTACACGGCAGGGGACCAGGAGCGGTTGTAGGTAACGGCAGGCAAGCGGAACGGGGCGTTGCCGGCGGCATCGGCCTTGCCGGAGGTGTCGCCGAAATTGGTGACCCATTTGTAACCAAGCACTTCCTGGATAAACTGCCGGGTGCTTTCCGGGGCTTTCTGAACCGGGAAAACGGTGGTCCAGGCGTCGGTGCCGATGTAGGCGCCGGACAGTACTACGTTACCCCCGGCGGCGGTATAGCGCCTGAGCGCAGTCTGCAGGGAATCGGAGAATACGGAATAACGGTCCGGAATGGCGCCGCGGCCGATGCGGGTGGTGAGCTGCTTGCCGCAGATAAGATCTACAGCAAAAGCATCCGTAGTGCCGTGGAAGGCTTCTGCGCTGGTGGAAGCAAAGGCATAACCCGCCCGGAGCAAGGCCTTTCCATGAACGGAAGGGAAGTCGAAGCTGTTGCCCGCAATGCGGGAGCCGCCCTGGTCGGTGTAGGAACCGCCGAAGCCGGGATTATCGTCATCGGTCCATTCGGCCGTACGGTCGAACTGGTTCACGCTGCCGGCAAAGAGGATGTCGGTACCCCAGGGAACGCCGCTGTCCAGGTTGTCCAGGAAGCCGGCGTAGGTGGGCGTGTCGAACCAGGCGGGGGCCGATACCCGGGTGAAGTTATTCACAATGAGCACTTTCTTTGCGTCCCGGGTGGGAAGGCCCACAGACAGGATTTCCGAGGGGAAGCTTTTTCCGCCGTCGTTGCAGGCCACTACCTTGAAGCTGTACAGATGTCCTCTTTCCAGGTTCAGGGTGCAGGTGGTATCCTTGATTTGCAGGCCGGCGTCAAAGCCGCCGTCGTCGCGGCGGGTATACACGCGGTAGTGTGTTACCTGGGCGGTGGGTTCCAGCGGATCCGTTGTGGGGGACCAGCTTAGCACCGCTTTACCGTCCTGTAAATCGGCGCTGAAGGCGTGTACGGGGAGGGGCTGGACCACGTAGGAACAGCCATAGCGGGCGCTCAGATACTTGAGCACGCCTTTGTACACGGCCCGGGAAACCGTAAAGCGGAACTGCGGGTCCAGACCATAGCGCATATCGGCAAAGTTCTGGTGGGAAAGCAGTTCCAGCAGCATGCCCGGAACGCCGGTGGTGCGGCATTCGCTGTAAGAACGGTCCCAGGTTTGCCGGCGGGTCCACAGGGGTTCGAACAGCGCCCGGATGTCTTCCACCACCTGGGTCTGCACCTGGTCGCACAGAAGACGTCCGTTCATTCGGCTTTCTCCGTTGGCGTAAAGGTCTGAATTATCGGCTTTTAAGGTATAGATGGCCAGGGTGCCCACAATGGAATCGTTGGGGGTTACGCCCGCGTCGGAATGGAAGGCCAGCGAGAGGTCGATGGGAATCTTACGCCCTTCCGCCTCCGGATTTACGCGAGAGCCGCCGGTGAGTTGCTGCACCCATTTTCCGCGACCGGCGAAGTCCTTGGTGTAGTCGTTGTCCCAGTCGTCGAAGAGGTTCATTTCCACGCCGTTCCACTGCATCTGGTACAGGGCGCCCTCCACGTAGGCGGGAAGGCCCGAAAGGCCGCCGCCGCGCTCCATCTTGCCCATGCCGCCGCCAAAACGTACGGCATCGGCCGTTAAGGTTCCGGCACTGCTGCTCTGGCTGGTAAGGCGCACAAAGCCTTTGTCTCCTTTGTCGAAGGGGAAGGTGCCCAGGTAAATCCAGGTGCCGCCGCCCATGCTCTGGTTCACGTGCAGGAGGGTTTCCCCGCCCAGGTGATGGACGGAGTAGCGGGCATCGGTGGTGCTGCCTGGCAGGGTCTTGTACGATACATATACGGCATAGTCGCCTTTTTCCGGGATATCGGCCCGCCAGATAATTTCGGCATGGGGACCGTCACCGGTGGTGGTGCGGGTTTTACGGGCGCTGCCCATGCGGAAGGGATTCTCGTACATCTGGTACTGCGGACGAAGGTCGGCAAATCCCTCTCCGGCGTCTTCCCAGGCCCCTTTTTCTTCGTATTGGCCCTGACGGCGCAGATAGCCTGTACGGGGATCGTCAAAGGCCCGGTCGTTGTCGCACACTACCTCATAAGGTTGGGGATCCCGTTCCCGCGGGGTAATGATAATGGCGCCGGCATTCTCCAGCATGGGCATCAGGAAAGGAATGACGAAGCTTTGGGTAAAAAGGTCCTCCACGGTACGGTGGGTGGCCGCCCGCTGCCATTCCCAGCGGTCCGTTTTGGCTTCCCAGTAGCGGCCGTGGCTTTGCCAGAGGGCTATGTGGCGGCCCTGGAGGCCTTTGGACCAGTTGTCGTCTCCCTGCACCAGCGGAATGCTTTTGCCACGGGGATCCTCCACCTTCAAGGCCGTTTGGGCAGGTTTCCCGTCCCGGGTGAGCCGGGGCATCGGCAAGGCGGTGAGCTTCTGTTTTTTAGCGTACAGGGTTCCCAGCGTATAGCTTCCCAGTCCTTCTTTCCCCAGGCTTTGCAGCTGTTCCCGCACCCAGGCCAGGTCTTCCTGCCGCCACGGGTAGTCGGCCAGCTCTTGCGAGAAGTAGAAATCCAGGGCCGTTCCCCGCAACGTCACTTTTTCCAGCTTCAGGGGGGTGTCCACGCCGGTGCGCCGCTTGAGCCGCTGCTGCAGCGAGTCCGTGGCCTCCCGGAAGGTTCTGGCCGATGGACGCTGCTGGGCCTGCGCCGAAAAGACGCCGGCGAGAAGCAGGATGGCTATGAAGAGGCTTTTTCGCATGAACGGCGGGAAAGACGCTGTTTAAGTATATCCCAGATAATGACTATGACGGTGCTGGAGACCAGAGCGAGGGAATCGGCCACCAGGTCCGCAGGGTCCCCGCAACGGTAATCTGTGAGCATTTCCTGCCCCCACTCTGTGCCCAGGGCCAGCAAAAGGCCGACCATCAGGGTAATACCGGCGAATGCCAGCGTGGAGGGAACGGTATCCGTATAAGGGTCGAATGCCAGGAAAGCCAGCAGGGGGAAGGGAAAGAACATGCAGAAATGCACCACTTTGTCGATGGGAAAGCCCAGGACAAAGCGGGGGAACTGGGATACGTCGTCCATGGGAAGAAAGCACAGAAGCAGCACTGCAGTAACATACAGCACAAAAAGTACTCTGAAAAGAATCAGTTGTTTCCTGCGGTTCATGGCTTACAGGGCTTGCATGTCGTGGAGTTTCTTGTAATAGCCGCCCAGGCCGATGAGCTGCTCGTGGGTACCCCTTTCCACAATGCGTCCTTCCTGCATCACTATAATTTCGTCGGCATTCTTGATGGTGGAAAGCCGATGGGCGATGGCGATGGTGGTGCGGGTGCTCATCAGGCGGTCCAGGGCGTCCTGCACCAGCCTTTCGCTTTCCGTGTCCAGGGAGGCGGTTGCCTCGTCCAGGATGAGGATGGGCGGATTCTTGAGAATGGCCCTGGCAATGGACAGGCGCTGCCGCTGACCGCCGGAAAGCTTGCTGCCGCGGTCGCCGATGGAAGTTTGGTACCCCTGCTCCTTCTCCATGATGAAGTCGTGGGCGTTGGCTATTTTGGCGGCGGCAATTACTTGTTCCATGGTGGCATTTTCTACGCCGAAGGCAATGTTGTTGAAGATGGTGTCGTTGAACAGGATAGGGTCCTGGTTCACATTGCCCATGAGGCTGCGGAGGTCCTTTACGGCCACCTCCCGGATATCCTTTCCGTCTATGGTGATGCGGCCGCCGCACACATCCCAGAAACGGGGAAT
>Ga0310696_10006417_pt1 | contig 13958 bp, 12 predicted proteins | sample AusTroGonzalo_MG_4_FD_203885 | JGI IMG/M metagenome (GOLD analysis project Ga0310696, IMG submission 203885) | Bovine rumen microbial communities from tropical cattle in Woodstock, Queensland, Australia - Gonzalo_02 (v2) (version 2) | ecosystem: Host-associated > Mammals > Digestive system >...
CGAATCCACCACCAGCGCCAGCCAACATAACAGTATTTAAATTTGCAATCACAGACATAAATGGTGCAGATACAGGTTTTATAATATCTTTGTCTGATACAGAACTTATATCCATTGGTTGTGTTTGTGTGTTTTTAATAACGCCAGTCGCTGCCTGGGATAGTATAGATCCCAGATACATAACAGGTGTCACTGTTATATTTGTAACAGCACGCAAAGCACCAGTTCCAGACCAACTTAGAGCGCCAATCAAAGCACCCACAATTAAAACACGAACGCCAGTTTTCCAGACCTTTTCGAACCATTTTTGGAAATCAACTTTTGGTTCTGCATTTGTTAAATCTTTTACATCTTTGGATGCTGCCTGTTCGCGCAAATTTTGTATAGTATGTAAAACCAAGAAAATACCAAAGCCAATAACCATAACGATCCATAAATGATTGACTATGCCATTCCAAAATGTCTCAGTAGCAATTCCCAATACATTAAACAATTCATCAATATGTTTGCACAAAAAGCAGCCAGGAATCCCAGTGTCATTTGTTCGTGCCGAACCAATTTGTTGGAAAAATGTATCAACACTGGTGTATGACAAAGAAGCCCCACCAATAGAAGAAGATAAATACCAAATGCCAACACCCAGTGCGATAATACACACTAATACTTTTATTCCTTTTTCAATTAACCATTTTTTAAGCATTTTTCGTTTCTTCTTTTTTGCCGTCTTTTTTATCACCAGCGTTTTGAGCTGCTAACATTTTGTCTGGATTTACAACCGCAGTGGCAAGATTTTTTGCCTGGGTTGCCATCAATCCTGTTAATTTTAACATATCATCACCCATTTTTTTGGACATAGTATCTTCTTGTGATACACCGAATACAGACATTATCTTTTTTGTTATTTCTGGTATTTGATCTGCGATGTAATTTATTACATATACCAACACGATTGCGCCAGCAAATGTTATTTGCATAGCATCAGAATGATCTAAATCAAAATTTAAAAGCGAACTTGCATTGCCTTGTATTGCATCTGGATTAAGATAACCATTGATTATTTGAAGAATGATTGTATATGTTAAAATAGTAGCAGCAACAGATACAATTGCATTTATCAATTTTTTTATTTGTCCTGCTCCTAAATTGCCACCAAGCTTTTTCATCCACTCTGGTAAATCTTGTGCGTCTTTGAATATAAACAAAACCAACGATATTGGAAAGAAAAACGCAAACATAGCCATAGCAATAATTATATCTATGAAACAGAAAGAATATTTTATAAACAATTTTACGAAATTATATGTTAAAAATAGTCCGATAAAAAATACTATGATATGTCGTATCAATGCCCCAATTGAAATCAAAGCTGAGATTGAAAAAGCTTCATCAATTACACTTATACCCATTTTAATATACACTTCAAAATTATTAACAGTGGTTTGAATTATTTGTAATATGGTATTGCGTAATTCCGGCTTGAAAAATCCGTTATCGTTTAATTGTATGGCTTGATACTCATCACTTATGACATAATCTTCGGGCAACATCGCCTTGGAAAATTGTAAAGTTACATCCGCCACAGGTTCGAATGTAATTCGTGAAATAATGCGTGGAATTGTCAACCCCATCATCAACAAAGACAATGCAATCAAAGATTTTATTAATACGGGACGAATGGATTTTTCGAAAAATGGGTCTTTGCCGCCGTTTTCAATGTTTTTCCAAACTGCGTTTATGACATAAAAAGCAAATAAAATACAAAAAATAACTACACCTAAAAATGCTAATCGTTCATAAATTGCCGCAGCTGCATCAGATATAATAGCAAACAAGTTATCGAACACGAAACATGTCCAACATTTTACAACATTATCTACAAAATAATTGCCCAACAGTTCAATCATTTGCTATTTTCCTGCTATTTTTTTGCCTGCTTGCCATATTGTTTTTATTGTGTCTGGTGTTGATTTTACTTTGCGCCACATTACCTTGGCATCACCTGTCACATTATCATAAAGCGTGTGTTTTGTGCCTTTGGTGTACAAATCTAATCTTTCGCGTGTCAGTTTAAAGATATTTTGCATCAAGAAAAATGTTAACACGGACGATAACCACAAAAGTGAATGTTGCCCAAATCCCATAGCTGTGTTTGTTATCGTTGGAACATTAGATGATGCTGAACCGTTTGCTGCGACATTAAACACACTGGTTGACCAATTAAACAATGCACGTACAACCGCCAAATTCACGCACAACATAAACGCGCAAGCAATCATAGTGATAATCATTTTCTTTAACGAATCGATGATTTGATCAAACGCAGGCAATACATCAACCCATTTGTCTGATTTTTTTGCAACCCATACTAAAACATTAAAAGGATACATAATAAGAGCCAAACAAAAATCAAATATTGCTTGGATTATTAACAGTGCCATAAATAAATTCGAAGATATAAATGCAGATAATAACAATACACCTGTAATAATATTCAAAATATTTTCACCACCATGTGGTATCAATGTCAACAAACCGCGTAATCCAGTCTTTAAAAAATCCAGACCATATTTTATAACACGATTATTTTCTCTGGAAATAATATCCACAGGTTTTACCAAAAATTCACAACTGCGTTGCGATAACCAACCGCTTTCTTGAATTGATTCAGGACATACGATATTGTTGTTCGTTGTCAAAGATGTTTTGTTCACTGTTTTCAAAATATGTTCGGTATACACAGAACCAAATTCCAAAAATGGATTAACCAACCAATTAGTCACGTAAATTGGTTTTACCTGCAATAATATTAAACCTGCAATAACTGCGCGCATACAGGGTTTAGCAACATTTTCTGCAATCGACCAACCTGTCAAAGATCCACCCCACATTTCGCCACCATCTTTGAACCCGAAAAACGACAGCCAATCTTTTGGTAAATACATTTTTACCAGATAAAGCGCAATGTGAAATGCCAGAAAACCATAAATGAAAATATAAACCCAGCCCGTCCCATCACCAACGAAAAACTTATATAATGATGTTGCAATATTCATCATAGATTCTAAAACTAATGGGACAAAAGGTGCCAGATTAAATGCATCAGTTACATCTGCGTGTGCATTGGTGGGCATCATAGTAAATACAAAACAAATTCCAAAAAGCATTGGAATGCGCCAAAACCAGGACAAAATTTTAAATTTTAATGCGTTCATTTTTCCCTGACTACATTTTTATCAATTGAATTATATCACAATTTGAATAATTTATGATATAATTAAAATTATGAAATCGTTAAAAAAATTATGGATAGCATTTATAGCTATGCTTCCCATGTCTGGATGGGCGCTGGCACCGTTGGCAATTGGTGGTATAGTTTTTGGTGTTGGAATTATAGGTGTATCTATATGGCGTAACGTCGCGCCAGTGGATATGAATAATGCATTGGATTTCTTTTCATCATGTTGGACATGCCAAGTTTTTTCAGATGTTATGGTTTCAATGTCTAATCTATTGCCAGGTGTATATTCTGGGTTGGGGTATATAATAATACCAATGTCTGTGACTTTGTTGGGTGTGTTAATTGCTTGGCGCATAGCATCAAATATGATAAACGGAAAAATGGAAGAACCATCTAAATTTGCGGGTAATTTTGGTACATACATTACTAAACTGGCAATTTTGATTGGACTATTATTGATACCTTTGCCACGTTTAATAACAGATGTTTTAATTGAACCAGCGATGGTTGTTGGGACATCCTTTGATTATATGGTATCAGATAACGATAAATTTTCAGAATGTATGATTGCGACCGCAATTGCTGACCCTGTGACTGTGTCTGGAAATGCATCTCAATTTGGAGCTTTTTCTCCAAAATTGCGTCATCAATTGGCCTGTCAGGTTGCAAATGTTCATCAATTGACTGGGGTTGGGATGACGGTTGGTTGGGCTTTGATGGGTATGGCATTTGATGTAAAATATCAGCACAAAATTTTATCGGCTATTCCAATCTTTCCAAATGTTCCAATATTTTTGGCGGGTTTGTTAATTTTGGTGTTGTATTTTTATGCACTGTTGCCAATTCCACTGTATTTTTTGGAAATTTTCGTAAAATTGACAATGGATTTAATAATGTTGCCATTGATGTTGATGGCTTGGATGTTTGATGACGATAATTTTAAAATATTTCCCCAGGGAGGTCGGACGATTCGTCAAATGATAGATGATGTTGTTACTGGGGCAGTGGGAATTGCGTTGACTGTGGTGTTTTTAACATTTTCGGTGAATTTTATAAATGCTACATTCAGCAGATGGTCAGGTGCCAACCTTTTACAAGAAGCAATAGCCCGAAACGATTCGCAAATTTTGCTGGATGGCTTGCTGTTACAGAAAGACAGCCTGATTACTATCGTTTTAATGGGTATATTCATAGCAATGTTTTTGACTATGATTCCGCAGCTTACATCCATGTTATTCAAGATTCAAATATCAGATAAATACTATAAAACTGCGAAAAATGACCTGGATAAAATGTGGTCTGGTGTAAAAAATTGGGCCAAAGCTATAAAAAAATAAAAAATCAAGTGCTTTATTTAACGTTGACCACTTTTTTATGACAACCGAATCTGATATAATTCACAGTGATGAGAAAATTACCGATTCTTTATTGGCCACAAAAAACTAACGCTGATGCGGATTATCAGTTGTCGCGCAAGGTTATAAATTCTACAACTGGTATGATGCCCGAAGTTATTGCTGGGGATTTAGATGTCGCATCAATATTTGAAAAAAATGTTGATGCGGTAATTTATTATCCTGTTTTTTGCGAATCGACTGGTTGGTGGGGTGAATTATTGGGTGGTGGTGGTGTAATAGTCGAAAAAATTATAGTTTCCCCTGAATGTCAGTTAATGGTGATTGTTGCCGAAGAAAACGCTAAATTACATGGAAATCATCAATTGTTGGCTGCTGAAATTCGTCCATCCAGTGGATTTTTCAAGAAAATGAATTCATCGATTGCGACTGTAGCAGATATGTTGGCAACGGATGCAGGGACTATTTTGGCTCTTTTTTCAGGGAAAAACCAAAACCAGTTTATAAATATATTGGAATCAACTGGTAATTCATATTTGGGCTGTATTGGTCAGTATTAATTGTTTATACTCGAATATTTTTGACAAGTTTATCTTGATTTTAATAAAAAAGCAGGTATAATCACACACACTGTAATTAAACGTAAATAAAAAGGACATAACGATGAAACAAGGAATTCATCCAGAATATCACGAAATAAACGTCACAACAACCGACGGAAAAACTGTAAAAATGTATTCTTCGGTTAAAAAAGATTTGGTGTTATCCATGGATAATTTGAATCATCCTGCGTGGACTGGTCAACGTAATAACGATAATGCCAAAGGCAAACGCGCAGAAGAATTCAAAAACAAATTTGCAGGATTTAATTTCTAAAATTTGGATTTAAATATGGATTTGCTGATTAAAGGTTCGACGGAATTAAACAAAATGTTCACAGCCCTGCAGAACACTGCCACTGGGTTGCGTCACGATTTCGGTGAAGTTGAAGATCTTCAGCAATCCTTGCGCAGTGCGCGTGATTTTGTAGCCAAAGCATCTGCCCGAATCGAAGAAAGCATTTTATCTGATTTGCAATTGGTTCGTCCCAGTGCGGGTTTATTGACACCTGATGTTTCAAAAACTGGTGACGGGCGGGATGAATTCGTGTTGGCTTTATCTGGGGCCGCAAATTTTGTTCGTGGTAATTCACATTTTGCTATTTCGTTGGCTTTGCGGACAAATGGTGAAATAAAAATAGCTTTGGTTTATTCCCCAATCGAGGAACGTTTGTATTATGCAGAAGCTGGTAATGGCGCTTATGTGTTTTCAGCGTATCATTCTGAAAAAATACATGTATCTAATTTGGTTGAATCAAAAGATTTGACTGTTGGATATAATACCATTGGGATTCGTCCAATTATTGAAGGTACAGCGCGTGAAACGGGTTGTCCTGCGCTGGATTTTGCGTGGGTTGCCGCTGGAAAAATGGACGCTTTTGTGTCTGATACACTGGATTATGCAGAAATGGCGGCCGGCGAATTGTTGGTTCGCGAAGCTGGGGGTAAAGTTATCGAAGAAAATGGAACTATTTTTGCAACGAACGGCCGTGTTCAGCTTTAATTTTATTGCCGGCATCGCCGGTTTTTTTATATTTTAAACATTATCTTGCAAACCTGAATTATTTAACATAAAATTACACTTATGAATTTCAAAAAGATTTTTCATTATGTGTTGGGTTTTATATTCTGGTGTGTCGTTTTCGGCATAGCGGGTATTGCTGCATTGGTTTTAATATATGGCCATGATTTACCAGATTATAAAAATTTGGCATCATATACACCGCCTGTGGCGTCGCGTTTATACGCATCCGATGGATCTTTGTTGATTGAATATGCCGCAGAACGCCGTGTTTTTATAGATTTTGATGAAATGCCCAAACAATTGATAAATGCGTTTGTGGCTGCCGAAGATCAAAATTTCTGGACGCATCCAGGAATTGATGTTCGCGGAATCGTTCGTGCCACAGCTAATAATACTATGCGTTTATTGGGGTTTAATACTAAATTTACGGGCGCATCGACAATTACGCAACAGGTTGCAAAAAATTTCTTTTTAACATCAGATCGCACCATAGCCAGAAAGGTCAGAGAGGTTATATTGGCTTTGCGTTTGGAACGCAGTTTTTCAAAACAACATATAATTACACTTTATTTAAATGAAATATTCTTGGGCGCGCGTGCGTATGGTGTGGGTTCTGCTGCTTTGATGTATTTCAATAAACCGGTCAAAGATTTATCTTTGTCTGAATGTGCTTTCTTGGCATCTTTGCCAAAGGCACCGAATGACAGAAACCGCGCAGAAGAACGCAGAAACTATGTTTTGCGCCGTATGGCCGAAGACGGTTATATTACAAAGGAACAGGCTCGGGTTGCAAGCATGGAACCTTTGAATATAAATTCTGGGTTCACAGAACAAATGGAAATGGATTTTCAATATTTTGCCGAAGATGTCCGTCGCAAATTATTAGAACAGTTAGACAGGAATGTTCTTTATAATGATGGACTTTATATAAAAACTACAATTATACCTGAATACCAACGTGCCGCTGCTGCTGCGTTATCAAAAGAATTGGATGCGTTTAATAAAAACAAATCAAACAGTGAACAAAAATTACAGGGTGCAATCATTGCGATGAATCCACATACTGGACGTATTGTTGCTATGACTGGGGGACGTTCTTTCCGAGAAAGTTCCTTTAACCGTGCGACCCAGGCATATCGTCAAATTGGTTCAACAATTAAACCTTTTGTATATTTGGCTGCACTTGAACATGGATACAGCCCACAAACTTTGATATTGGATGCGCCGATTGTTGGATGGCGCGAAAACAACAAAGAGTGGCGGCCTGAAAATTACGATAGAAAGTTTCTGGGTAATATCCCATTGCGTTTTTCACTGGAAACATCAAGAAATGTTCCAACTGTCCGTTTAGTAGAACAAATTGGTGTCAAAGATGCAATAGAAGTTGCTCAAAGATTCGGTGTTTATCCAAAAGATTTAGATAGTTCAAAAATAAATGAATCTATGGCTTTGGGGTCGGGTGAAACAACTCTTGAAAAATTGGTTTTGGGTTATTCTGCGTTTGTAAATGGTGGACATCATATAAAATCAAAAATGGTCGATTATATAGAAGACAGATATGGTAATATTGTCGGCGGAAATAAACATGTCCAGGTTGATTGGAACGAATCATCATTGCCACCCGAAAACAAAGAAGAACACGAACCTTTGTCCGACGCACAAAGTTTGTATCAGATTGTGTCTATATTACAGGGTGCTGTGGAACGTGGAACTGGGAAACAGGCGCGTGTGGCGGGTCATACAATTGCTGGAAAAACAGGAACGACGAATCAGGTTAAAGATGTTTGGTTTGTTGGATTTTCTAAAAATTTGATTGCAGGGGTATATCTAGGATATGATACACCACAACCGTTGGGTGCAGGGGCGGGATCACACATGGCTGCACGTGTGTTTGCTGATTTTATGACTGCGGCATTAAAAGATGAAAGCAATCAACCGTTTCCCGTGCCGGATGGACTGACTTTTGTTCGTGTAAATCGTAACAGTGGTATTGCGGCAGCTCAAGATCCAAATGGCACAATTATAAACGAAGTTTTCAAACCAGGACAAAAGCCAAATCCAGCCAAGAATACAGAACAATCTTCTGAAAAACCAACATTGGGTGGAATATTCTAGGCTTTTATATTTATTTGCTATTTTTTTTATGGTAGAATACCATCATAAGGCAAAGGAGATTTTTATGCTAACAGATTTTATGATGAATCAAGGGTATTCATTTTTCGCCAGTGGCTGGGTTCAATTTGCAGCTGCGTTTGGGGTTGCTTTCCTTATTATGTTGATTTTTGGAAACAGCTTTATTCGGTTTATGCGCAAAATACAAGGCAAGGGTCAGCCAATAAGTGAAAATGTTCCAGCAGAACACAGAAAAAAAGCTGGGACTCCGTCAATGGGTGGTGTTTTGATTATCCTTAGCATTATGGTTGCATCTTTACTTTTTATGCCAATGCAAAACGCAACTGGTTGGATAGCGCTTTCTTCTTTGTTAATGTTTGCTATAATTGGTTTTGCAGATGATTATAAAAAAATAAGCAGCCAATCAAAGAAAGCATCAAATGGTTTGTCGCCGTCAATGCGTCTGGGATTGGAAGCGATTTGTGTTATTATCTTGGCGTATTTTATAAATAAAACCATGCCGGGTTATGTTCCAAATTTATCGATTGTTTTGGGGTCAACAATAGTTTTACCTTTGGACAGTTGGGTATGGTTATATGTTTTTGGATTTCCGATAACATTTGGATTTTTATATTACATTTTTGCGTATTTTGTTATTTGTGGTTCTGCAAATGCTACGAATATCACAGATGGTTTGGATGGTATGTTGTCAAAATTATATTTGCCTGTTTTAATTGTTTTAACAGTTGCACTTTACGGTGCAACCAGAATAGGCTTTATGGACGCAGTTATGTTTTTACCAGAAGCCAGCGCTCTTTATGCGCCATTGGGTGCAGTATTTGGTGGTGTTCTTGGGTTCTTGTGGTTTAATGCTAAACCTGCGGCTATATTTATGGGGGATGTAGGTTCTTTGGCCCTGGGTGGTTTTATGGGAACCGTTGCGATGTTATTAAAATCTGAAATTATTATGGGGGTTGCAGCAGGAATGATGGTTTTGATTTTATTATCTTCGTTTTTACAAACTATGTGTTTCAAAATCACAAGAAAGATGACTGGAACGGGGCGTCGTATATTTTTACGCGCACCCTTGCATCATCATTTTGAAGAATTAGGATGGGCTGAAACTAAAATCGTAGACAGATTTTTTGTAATATCTGTGTTGTTTGCTGGATTGGCCTTGGTTTTGTTAAAATTCGCATAAAATGGGTTATATAAATGTTAAGAATCACACGTGGCGAAGAAAGTAAATTAACAGATTGGTATTTTGAGATAGACCGTGGTCTTTTGGGATTGATACTGATTTTAATTTGTATTGGTCTGTTGACTATGATTTCTGCTGGGGCTGCCCAGGCCGCGCGTATGAATCCACCGCAACCTTGGTTCTTTTTTATCAAAAAAGCATTATTGCCATACAGTGTTGGTTTATTGTGTCTGTTTGGGTTCAGTATGTTAAACAAAGATAAAATAATAAAGATATCAGTTGTTGGTTTGTTGGTGGGTATTTGTATGTTGGTATATACTTTTATTCATCCTTTCAGGGAACACGGCAGTATACGTTGGGCAAATATAGCAGGTGTTCGTTTCATGCCTGCGGATGTAATTAAACCGTTTTTTATAGTTATTACTGCGTGGTTTTTAACAAAAATGCGTGGTTTGTATGGCAGCGATATATTCCTGAACAAAGAATCATGGCGTTTGAATAAAATCAGCTGGTGGCCATATTTATTGGTGTTCACAGTTTGTATAATTTTAATGTTTTTACATCCCGATGTTGGAACAGCCGCACTTTACGTTGGGGTTTTGTTTGTAATGTTATTTGTGGCTGGTTTCCCATGGAAATTGATACCGGCTATGTTTGGTGTAGCGATTGCTATGGCAACTGCTGCGGTGTTAATCATGCCACATATTCGTTCGCGTGCGATGGGTATATTTAATGTCGCGCCACGCAGCCAAGTTTGGTATTCTCTTAATTCAATCAGAAATGGTGGTTTGTTTGGCAGTGGCGATGAATCTTTTGTCAAAGATGCTTTGCCTGAATCAACAAACGATTTTGTTTATTCCGCAATCGCAGAAGATTGGGGTGCCATAGGCGCATCTGCTTTGGTTGTTTTATTATTTATTATTTTTATGAATCTATTAAAACACGCAGTATATGCCAAAGATGATTTTGTAGTATATACAATAACCGGGGCAACTGCTTTGTTTGCTGGCCAGATTTGCTTTAATTTAATGACGGCGCTACATTTGTTTTTGAACAAAGGTATGACTTTGCCGTTTGTATCATACGGTGGTGTATCATTTATAACATTTTGTGTATTGTTTGGCATGGTATTGGCGTTGATACGTGAAGATACTTGGAACAAATAGGGGGCAAAAATGAAAGTATGGATTGCAACAGGTGGAACAGGTGGGCATGTGTTTCCCGCGCTAAGTGTGGCCGCTGAATTGGCAAAACGCGGGCATAAAATAACAATTTCCAGTGATGGACGCGTTTGGAAAATGGTCAAAGATGGTAAACCAAAATCTGCCAAGATGGCTTTTGTTTGGGCATCTGGTGTTGGCGCAAAATCAAAAATTAAACAAATGTTAGCTCTGACAAAAATAGGACTGTCTGCAATTGCTCTGTCACTTCGGTTTATAATTTTCAGACCAGATCGTGTAGTAGCCTTTGGAGGATATGCATCTGTGCCGGCGGTATTTGCAGCGCATTTATGGAAAATACCAACATACTTACATGAACAAAACGCAGCGATTGGGCGTGCAAATAAATTCGCTTTGCGCTGGGTTGAATATTTGATGATAAGCTTCCCAAATGTATCAGGATTACCCAATAAAGCCAAGGCTCATGTTGTTTATACAGGTCTGCCTGTGCGTAGTGATTTTTTAAGTGCGGCAAATTCACCATTAAAACATGAAAATAAAATATTGGTTACTGGTGGATCATTAGGTGCGCAAATTTTAGATGAAACTGTGCCGTTGGCAATCAAAGAAATGAAAAATAGAAAAATATTTATTACTCATCAAACACGTCCTGAAAATGTAGAAAAATTACAACGTTTTTACGCAGAAAATAAAATTCGTGCGAACGTGTTATCGTTTATACATGATATGGCCGGAACAATTAAGGATGCAGATTTGGTCATTGGGCGCAGTGGTGCCAGTACAGTCATAGAATTGGAAACAATAGGGCGTCCTGCCATATTGGTACCGTTGAATATCAATCCAGACCAGGCGGCAAATGCAGCATCTTTTGCTAAATTGGGTGGTGGTTTTGATATAGCCCAGGATAAATTTTCTGTGAAATGGTTGGCGGCGACATTGGATGAATTGTTTGATAATCCATCGCGCCTTGATAAAATGGCCAAGAAATCGTATGTCGAAAATCTGGCCGTAGAAAAAATAGCAGATGTTGTAACGAAATAAAAAACCGCCCAAACGGGCGGTTTTTTTTATGTGTATTTTTTACTTGCTTGACTTTCTTGATTTGTTCTATGATTGATTAAGGAAGGAAAGGAATATGCAGCGTTTTTCTGTGTTTTTATTGATGTGTATAATGTGCCTGAACGCCAGGGCGGGCGCGAATTTGCCGGTTGTTGATGTGTCAAATGGGGCTGTTTCAGCACGCGCAATTTTTGGTGAAGAAATTACCCCAAAAAAAGATGCTTCACCGGTTGCAGTTGCACCTCTTAAAAAGAAAACGACCGAAAGAAAAGTTGTTTCGCGTGGTGCAAAAAAATCGGTTGAATCAACTCCGCGTGTTGCAGCTGTTAACGATGTATTAAAACCAAATAAACCGCGTTCTGATTTGTGGGCAAATAATGATGCTCCGTTACGTATGCCACGTATGGATGAAATTTCTGTTGTGCGTTCTGATGCTTTATTACCCGAAGAAATGTTGACTTCACAACCTGAACAAACTTTTGCGTATAACAACAATGTTTCAACCAGATTGACCGGGGCTCCGTTGACAGATAATAAAGTTTTACGTGATGAAATTTCACGGTTAAATGCATCACAAAAGATGGAAGAAAAAAAGGTGGCGGTTGCGCGTCCTGTGATGGTTCAAACACCTGTGACTGGTCGTTCAAATGTGCAACCTGTGGCTAATACTCAACGTGAAGGTGTAAATGTTCGTCGTGAAATTGTGCCTATGGAACATAAAACAGAAATTATCGCTCGTCGTGGAACGCAAAATGTCGCAGAACCTAAGATTGTGTCTGGTGATACCAGTATGACAAAATTGTCACCCAATGAATTAAAGAAAGCGTTCAAAAAGACGTATATGTCGGAAAACAAACATTTATCGACTTATCCAGTCAATGCTAGGTATGACGAAGTTAGCGATATGACTTCAAACATAGAAGGTTTTACATCACAGCGCGATTTGTCTGAATTGGATGAAGGTATTCGTCCATTAGAGGTAAAGATATCCTTCTTTGAAAACGATGCAGGATTATCACGTGCTAATTATGATTTGTTGACCAATACAGCTTCGATTGTTGTGAATAATCCAAAACGCGCAATCCAGGTTGCTATTCCTGAATCTGCGACATACAGCAGAGACGCCAGAAAATTAGCAGCGCGTCGTTTAGCTATTGTAGAACAGGTTTTACGTGATACAGGTGTGGCTGAAAAGCGAATTGTTCCTGTGTTGTCGCAACGGTCCGATGATATGTTTGTTTTGCGTGTTATTTCTGGGGATGTGTTCGAAACATTGACACAACAAAAACGTAATTCATCCGGTAAAAACACTAAAACATACAAAAGTATGTCGTGGTAAAAATATTTAATCAATTTTTGAATTTTTTATATCCACCGATGTGTCCAGTATGTCGCAGTGGTGTTGATTCGCATGGTGTGCTTTGTGCAAAATGTTGGTCATCTTTTAATTGGATTTCAAATCCGAAATGTTTCAAATGTGGGTATCCTTTTCCTGCGGATTTAGATTTAGGCCCTCATCCAATGTGCCCACATTGTGCGGCTGGTGAATGTGAATTAGATTTTATTCGCAGTGCGTGTGTGTATGATGATGTTTCAAAAAATATAATGTTACCGTTCAAACATGCATCCCAATTAAAATATCAAACTTTGATGGCGCGTGCGATGATAAACGCTTTGCGCGATTTGAATTTAGACATAGATGTTGTGATACCAGTTCCGTTGGCATGGCGACGATTATTCAAACGCGGATATAATCAGGCTTGTCTTTTGGCGCGTCCAATTGCAAAACATTACAATGCGCATTTAGAGGTCGATTCATTAAAAAGAAAATATCGTTCAGATATGGGACACAAAACAACCAAACAAAGACATGAAAATGTACGCGGTGTTTTTAGTGTAATTGATAAAAATAAAATTAAGGGGAAAAAGATTTTATTAGTCGATGATGTTATGACAACAGGTGCAACTTTTTATGAATTAAATCGTGTTTTGCGTCGCGCAGGTGCCCAGTCTGTAAGCGCTGTATCATTTTGTCGTGTTGTTCATGCGATATGATTTAATGGTTCACACTGCACAAAGATTGTTGTAAAAATTTTGCGGTTTCTAATTCTTTTGTATTCATTGTTTGGGCTGTTTCTTGTAAATCTATTTTTTCTTTGCAGGCATTTATAATGTCCAACAAATCTTTT
>Ga0310696_10006418_pt1 | contig 13957 bp, 13 predicted proteins | sample AusTroGonzalo_MG_4_FD_203885 | JGI IMG/M metagenome (GOLD analysis project Ga0310696, IMG submission 203885) | Bovine rumen microbial communities from tropical cattle in Woodstock, Queensland, Australia - Gonzalo_02 (v2) (version 2) | ecosystem: Host-associated > Mammals > Digestive system >...
TACGTCGAGCAGCTCATCAACGACAGGAAGCTGCCCCTCAACAACGAGTTCAACCACAAGGTCACGTACCACGACCCCTGCCACCTCGGAAGGCACTCCGGTGTCTACGACGCTCCCAGAAACGTCATCAAGAAGATCAAGGGAGTCGAGTTCGTCGAGATGGAGAGGTCTAGGGAGAACTCCAGGTGCTGCGGTGCCGGAGGAGGATACAAGTCCACATACCCCGACTTCGCCCTCAACATCGGTATCGAGAGGATCCATGACGCCGAGGCGACCGGAGCAGAGGTGCTCATCAGCTGCTGCCCGTTCTGCGTCCTCAACCTGACCCAGGCAGCCAAGAAGATCGGCTCCAACATCAAGGTCATGGACCTTTCGCAGGTCCTGCTCGAGGTCACCGGACCCAAAGCAGCTCCCGCAGAGGCCCCCGCCGCGAAGGCCTGAAACCAGAACAATCCAAGGGGGCGATGCCCCCTAACTTTCCTTTTTCATGACATTCCCAGAGCTCTGCCCCGATATCATCAACGTCCTGGCGGAGAAGGGCATAAAGGAGCCGACACCTCCCCAGGCCGATTCCATACCCCGCATCATCAGGGGGGAGAACCTCCTTCTGGTGGCCCCCACCGGGATCGGTAAGACCGAGGCGGCCGTGCTGCCCATACTGGAGATGATAATGCGCTCCAAGGGCAAGCCCGGGATCAGATGCATCTACATCACCCCCCTCAGGGCCCTGAACAGGGACATGCTGAAGAGGATGGAGGACTACGGGAGGGCGCTGGGCATCACCGTCGGCGTCAGGCACGGGGACACCCCCCAGGCGGAGAGGAACCGCCAGTCCGAGCATCCCCCGGAGATACTGATCACCACGCCGGAGACCCTGCAGGTGATGTTCACAGGCAAAAGGCTGATCCAGCACATGAAGCACGTGGAATGGGTGGTCGTGGACGAGATCCACGAGCTGTCCAACACCGAGAGAGGCGCCCAGATGAGCGTGGCCCTCGAGAGGCTCGTCCTGCTGGCCGGCAACTACCAGAGGATAGGTCTGTCCGCCACGGTGGGTAACATCGAGAACGTGGCGAACTTCCTCGCAGGGAACAACAGGCAGGTGGTCGTCAGGAAGCACGACACCCACAGGGACTTCGACATACAGGTCGAGAGCCCAGAGCCCGATAACGATCCCACGCTCCAGGACAGGCTGCAGAGCGACCCCGACATCCTCGGGGTCATGAAGAGGGCGAGGCAGATAGTGGAGGACGGGAACTCCACGCTGTTCTTCGTCAACACCAGGGAGACCGCCGAATGGCTGGCGGCCCGCTACCACCTGTGGGACGAGAAGATATCGATCGAGGTCCACCACGGATCCCTGTCCAAGGAGAACAGGATGGACATGGAGGACCGCTTCAAGAGAGGGGACGTGAAGTGCCTGATATGCACATCGTCGCTGGAGCTGGGAATCGACGTGGGGACCACGGAGATGGTCATCCAGTACAACTCCCCCAGACAGGTATCCCGTATGATCCAGCGCGCAGGGCGCGCAGGCCACCGCATCGGGGAGACCATCAGGGCCAAGATAATCGCCACCGCGCCGGACGAGGTCGCGGAGGCGATGGTCGTCGCCAGGAGGAGCGACTCCAAGGAGCTGGAGTACTTCGAGGGAAGGGAGTGCCCCCTTTCAGTGGTGGCCAACCAGCTGATCGCCATGACCATGACCGGGCCTATGGACAAGGAGCTGGCCTACAGGATGATCAGGAACGCGTACCCCTTCAGGAACCTCCAGATGGGTGAGATGCTCGAGGTGCTCGAGCAGCTGAAGAGCATCAAGATGGTCTTCGAGGACGACGGGAAGTTCAAGCGCTCCAAGAAGGGGATGAACTACTTCTACGACAACATCTCGATGATCCCCGACGAGCGCTCTTACCTGATCCGCGACATCGGGACCAGGGCGATAATCGGAACGCTGGACGAGAGCTTCGTGGCGTCCTTCGCCGAGGAATATGCGATGTTCATAGCCAAGGGACGCACCTGGCGCATAGTCGAGATGAGGGAGGACGAGATCCTCGTGGAGGAGTCCAAGGAGGTGGGGTCGGTCCCCAACTGGGTCGGCTCCGACATACCCGTGCCGTACGAGGTGGCCATGGAGGTCGGCAGGATGAGGAGGCTCAGGAACTTCTCCGACTACCCCGCGGACGAGGGCTGCGTGCGCGTTCTGAAGCAGTACTTCGCCGAACAGGACGAGAAGTCCACCATGCCCACGGACAAAACCGTCACAGTGGAGATCGCCGAGAGGATGGCGATCATCAACTGCTGCTTCGGCAGCAAGGTCAACGAGACCCTGGGAAAGATCTACTCGGCCCTCCTGACCGCACGCCTTGGTGAGTCGATAGGAGTGACCACCGACCCGTACAGGATAATCCTGGAGCTCCCCCGCCATGTGGACAGGGAGACGATGATGAACACCATCAGGTCTGTGAAGCCTGGTACCGTGGAGGCGCTGTCCAGGATGACCATACTGAACTCCTCGTTCCTCAGATGGAGGTTCGTGTTCGTGGCCAAGAAGTTCGGCATCATCGAGAAGGAGGCCGACCACCGCTTCATGAACTTCTCCAGGCTCTTCGAGCTGCACAGGGACACCCCCGCCTACAAGGAGGCCATCAACAAGGTCCTCTGGGAGGACCTCGACATCCCCAACACCGAGAGGGTCGTGTCCATGATGGCCGACGGGGAGATAGAGCTGGTCACTGAGAGGATCTCGGCGATCGGGCTCGAGGGTATCACGAGATCCAAGGAGCTGATGCAGCCCGTGCGCGCGGACCACTCCATCCTCATGGCCCTGAAGAAGAGGTTGGAGGACGAGGTGCTGTTCGCATCCTGCATACACTGCGGCGCACAATCCAGATTCAGAGTGGGGGACGCGCCCAAGAAGTTCAGGTGCGATCGGTGCGGGGGCGTCATGATCGCCGCGCTGAAGAACTACGAGAGGGACAACATCAAGCTGATCAAGGAGCCCGCCCTGTCCAAGCAGGAGAAGCAGGACCTTCAGAGGATGAAAAAGAACGCCAACCTTGTATACGAGCAGGGAAGGCGCGCCGTGCTTGTACTGGCAGGGAGGGGCATCGGACCGGACACCGCGGCCAGGATACTGCGCACCCTCCACTCAGATGAGGACGAGTTCCTCAGGGACATAATGAACGCCGAGATACTTTTCGCCAAGAACAAGAGGTTCTGGGACTGACCGTCCGAATGGGCCCGCAAAGGTCATTCGTCCCTGACGGTGTTCGTGAGGGTCCCGACATTCTGGATCCTGGCCACGACAACGTCCCCGGGCCTGATCTCCGAGACCCCCTCCGGAGTCCCTGTGATGAGGATGTCGCCCTCGCACATAGTGATGTACCTGGAGACATAGGATACCAGCCATGGAAGTGTGAATATCATATTGGCCGTGTTCCCCTTCTGCCTGACCCCGCCGTTGACGGTCAGCTCGAGCTCGAGGTTCTGAAGGTTCCCCGCGTCCCCGATGGGTATGGGCTCCGACATGGGCCCGAAGGTGTCCATGCCCTTCGCGAGGTCCCATGTGTTCCCCTCGTCGCGGGCCTTCCACTGCATATCCCTAGCGGAGACGTCGTTGAACACCGCCACGTGGGAAATGTACGACATCGCGTCCTCCTCGGAGACGTGCTTGCAGTCCTTCCCGTAGATAAGTGCCAGCTCGACCTCGTGCTGCACATTCGTGACCCCCTTCGGGATCACGATGTCATCCCCGTTTCCAATGAGGCAGCTCACGGGTTTGAAGAAAATGGTAGGCTCCTCGGGGAGCTTCGACTTCAGCTCGGATATGTGCGACTTGTAGTTCCATCCGATGCAGACTATCTTGGTAGGCCTCATATGAATCCGCCCTTGGCCGTGAACTCGGGTTTCTTCTCCTTCTCGGCGACGTCCTTCAGCTTGACCGTCTTCCCGTAGAATCCCTGGCAGATCACGTAGACCTCCGAGGATGTAGGTCTGGATGCGTCCGGGGAATGAACCTTGACTGACTGGAAGCGGCTCTCCAGCTCCGACTTGAGGGATTCGAACATGTCCCCCATGAAGACCTTCATGACCAGCTTGCCCTCCTTCTTCAGGATGCGGTCGCAGACGTCCACCGCGTACATGCAGAGATTGATGGACCTGGCATGGTCCGTGGAATAGTGGCCTGCGATGTTCGGCGCCATATCCGAGAGCACCACATCCGCCTTGCCGTTGAACCTCTTGAGGAGCTCCCTCATTGTGGAGTCCTCTGTGATGTCCCCTATGATGAACTCGATGTCGTCCAGAGGCTTGATGTATCTGAGGTCGACACCGATGACGTGCCCGTTTGGCCACGTCCTCTCCTTGGCCACCTGGCACCACCCTCCGGGGCACGCTCCCAGATCCACGACCGAGTCCCCGGCCTTGAAGATGCCGAACCTGTCGTCTATCTGTATGAGTTTAAAGGATGCCCTGGAACGGTAGTTGAGCTTCTTCGCGAGCTTATAGTAGTGCTCGTTCCTCCTCTCAGCGACCCAACGGTCGTGCAGGTCGGCCATGAGTGCAGTTAGGAGAGCCACCTATTTATGGTATCCACTAAGGCCGCCCGGAGTTCGCAGGTCCGGATCAGTATACCGATACCATTTTTATGCGCGTACAGGCGTTCTAGCCTGAGCACTTTTACCGATCGGAGACGATGAAGATGGCAGACATAATCATACTGAACGGCTCGCCCAGGAAGAACGGGAACACGGCTTCGCTGGTCCAGTCCTTCGTCGAGGGCGCCAAGGCGTCCGGCAACACAGTGAAGGAGTTCTACCTCCAGTCCATGACAATAAGAGGGTGCATGTCCTGCATGGGCTGCACGCGCAATGCGGATCCCTGCGCTCAGAAGGACGAGATGTCGGCCATCTACGAGGCATTCAAGAAATGCGATGTCGTTGTGCTGTCCTCACCAGTCTACTTCCTGGGAGTCTCGGGGACCCTCAAGACCGCCGTGGACCGCCTGTTCGCGATGTTCTCCAAGTACGGTTTCGAGGCATGCCAGCGCGACTGCGCCCTGCTGATGGCCTCGGACGATCCCCAGTACGAGGAATGCCTGGCATGGTACAGGTCCTATGTCGACAGCGTGGGATGGAACAACCTCGGAGAGGTATTGGGTTCCGGAGCAGTACAACAGGCCCGCGACCTCGGATCCTCGATAGGAAGCTGAAATCAAATCTTCAATAAGGAGGGTTGGGCAGGGCGCTGCCAGCGTCCTGCCGTTCCCCTCATTCGGGTTTCTCTTCGACGGGCTCCGGCCTTATCCTTATGAATCTCTCCACAGGAGTGACAATCAGGCGGCCGTCTCCCGGCTTTCCGGTCTGGGCGTTCTTGACGATGGCATCGATGGCCTTGTCCACCATATCGTCCTCAAGGACGATCTCGATCTTGGTCTTCTCCAGCTCGTCGATCACTATCTGACCGGCCCTCGTTGTGAACTTCAGTCCGGCCTGGCTGCCCCTTCCGTAGACATGGGTGATGGTCATTCCGTTGACCCCTATCTCCTTCAGAGCATCCTTCACGAATTGCAGCATCTCAGGGCGTATCACAGCAGTTATCAGCTTCATCTCATCACCTCACATGTAAGCATGCTCACCGTGCTCGATCAGGTCCTGTCCCACCAGCTCCTCCTCCGGCGTGACGCATACCCTCATGGCCTTGGACAGAATCCAAATTATTCCGTACGACACCGAGAAGCAGAACACCAGGGTGACCACTACGGCGATGATCTGTCCGATGAACAGGTCTGCGGATCCGTAGATCAGTCCCTCAACCCCGCCGGTGTAGGCAGGGACGGCGAATATGCCGGTTGCCAGAGCTCCCCATATGCCCCCTACGCCGTGAACGGCGAAGACATCGAGCGCATCATCGAACATCAGCTTCGACTTCGTGTACCTGACCGCGAAGAAGCACAGTATTCCGGCGACTATACCTATCAGCATCGATTCTGGAACTCCCACGTATGCGGCGGCCGGGGTGATCCCCACAAGTCCAGCAATCGAACCGGCGATCATACCCAGGACACCGATGCGGCCGACGACCATGTACTGGACGGCCGCCCATGCCATCATTCCGCAAGCGGCGGAAACCATGGAGACGAACATCGCACGCACTGCGGTGCCGTCTGCAGCTAGCCCCGATCCGCCGTTGAATCCGAACCATCCCGCCCAGAGGAGGGCGCATCCCAGGAATGCAAGGGGTATGTTGTGGGCCCCGGAGTTGCGGACCCTCTCGCTCCTCTTACCGGCGAACACTGCCAGGGCTATGCCCGTTATACCCGCGCAGATGTGGACCACCGTTCCCCCGGCGAAGTCCAGCACCACCAGGTACTGATCGAACCATCCGCCTCCCCATACCCAGTGGGCCATGGGAGCATAGACCAGTATGGACCATATCGCGAGGAACCATATCACCGCCGTGTATCTGATACGCTCGGCGCATGCCCCGAGGACGATGGCCGCCGAGACGATGGCGAACATTCCCTGGAACATGGCGAACTCCAGCTCGGATATCCCCGACGGGGCGCTGTCCATCACACCTGACATGAACAGATGGTCCAGACTGCCGATTATGGGGCCTCCCTCTCCGAAGGCCAGCGAATAGCCCACCGCTATCCAGGAGATGGTCATCACCCCGATGGCTATCAGGGTCTGGGTGATCATCGAGGACATGCTCTGCTTCCTCAGCATGCCTCCGTAGAAGAAGGCGATACCGGGCGCCATTGCGAACACAAGTATTGAACTGACGAGGATCCAGGATATGCTCCCCGTATCGGCCGACTCTCCGACCGACTCTGCAGATAACGGCTGAGAACATATCGGCAGCATCAGTGCGAAAGCCGCCAGAGCGACTGCGACGATTAAGTAGACTGTCTTTCTCCTTTCCATCCGATCAACCTCCTGATCAGGACGGGATTGGGAAATTTTCGTATACTATTTCAAACACTACCAATGATTGTTACAACCGATCGATAACACTGATTCCAGATTTACATTTCAAGCCTGTTCGGTCAATATATGTCTGATTTAAGACAAACAAGTATAATTTGTGCGATTCCACACCTGGATAAACTGGATTTGTACAATCCTGGGCAGAATCGTGCTCTCAAGATGGTAAAAGGCCCGGCAATCGTTCCGGGATCTCGAATCCCAGGGCCAGATATTCCTCCCTGGAGAACCTGTGGTAGGTCACCACTCCCATTTCCTCGGAAAGGCAGTACACATCGTCATCGAGGCCTTCCGGGAACAGCAGGATCCAGTCGAAGTCTATGTAGCCCGACCTAACCATCCTGGAATCCGGATACCTGCTGCCGATGAACTCCTTCACCGTCCCTATGTCCGCCTTGTCCTTAGTGACGGCCACCATATCCCTGATGGTCTCCTTGACGGGCATCTTGGAGATACGGTTGCAGTCCTTCTCGCTCACCGTGACCCTCAGACGCTGCGGCAGCCGCTCCAGCACCATGTCGGGGAAATCAACCGCTGCATGACGGAACTCCTCCTCGATAGGGGCATCGCTCTCGAAAGGGTAGTAGAGCGACACGCTCCCGTAGGAGTCCCCTATCTTCAGATGCATCTCCTGAATGGTGGTGATCACCCTGGAGAACAGTTCAGCCCCGTTCATAGGGGACACTCGTCGTTGATGTCCGCCTTTGGCGGCTTCAGTCCCTCGATGACCGTTCCCGTCTTCTGGCAGTAATCCCATAGCGCCGCATGGATGGCCTCCTCGGCCAGGAGGGAGCAGTGGATCTTGACGACCGGAAGCCCGTCCAGCGCCTGCATGACCGCCTTGTTGGTGATCTCCATGGCCTCCTGGACCGACTTGCCCTTGACCATCTCCGTGGCCATGCTGCTGCTGGCAACCGCCGCTCCGCATCCGAATGTCTTGAACTTGCAATCCCTGATGATACCGTTCTCGTCGATGTCCAGGAATATCCTCATTATGTCCCCGCACTTCGCGTTCCCGACGGTCCCCACTCCGGAGGCGTTCTCTATCTCCCCGACGTTCCTGGGGTTTGTGAAATGGTCGATCACCTTGTCGCTGTATTCTCCGTCGTACATGTTCACTTCCTCTGTTGCTTGATGAAATCGTCATAGAGCGGCGAGAGCGACCTCATGGTCTCGACCGTCTGCTTCAGACAGTCCGCCGCGTAGTCTATCTGCTCCATGGTGGTCCCCTCCGGGATCGATACCCTGATGGAACCATGGGCTATCTCGTGCGGAAGCCCTATGCCCAGCAGGACATGGGAAGGATCCAGCGACCCAGATGCACAGGCGGATCCCGTGGAGATGTACACGCCCTTCATGCCGAGGCTCATGAGCATGGACTCCCCCTCGATGAACTCGAAGCTGAAATCCGCATTGCTCGGGAGCCTCCTGTCCCTGGAGCCGTTGAGCCTGGAATAAGGAATCTCCGTCAGGACGCGGTCGATGAGGTGGTCGCGGAGCTCCGTGAGCTTCGCCGAGTTCTCTGCCATGTCCCTGCAGGAGATCTCCGCCGCGACACCCATTCCAACAATGCCGGGGACGTTCGTGGTTCCCGCCCTGCGGCCCTCCTCCTGCTCCCCTCCGTGCATGAACGGAGGCAGCTTGATGCCCTTCTTCACATAGAGGAAACCTATGCCCTTGGGCGCGCCGAACTTGTGGCCGCTGGCACTCATCATGTCCACCTCCATCGACTGCACGTCTAGGGGGATGTGCCCGAACGCCTGCACTGCATCGGTGTGGAACAGGATGCCCTTCTCGTGCGCGAGCTTGCCTATCTCAGCAATAGGCTGTATGGAACCGATCTCGTTGTTCGCTGTCATTACCGAGATCAGGACCGTGTCCGGCCTGATGGCCTTCTCCAGCTCGTCCATTTTGATGATTCCGTCGGAGTCCACTCCGACCCTGGTCACCTCGAATCCCCTCTTCTCCAGATAGTAGGAGGTCTCCAGGATCGCGTGGTGCTCAATGGTGGAGATTATCAGGTGCTTCCCCTTCTTCTCCAGCATCTCCATGCCCGAGATCAAGGCCCAGTTGTCCGATTCGGTTCCCCCGGATGTGAAGAATATCTCCGACGGGTCCGCGTTGATGCATGCCGCTATCTGCGCCCTGGCCTTCTTGACCGCCGCCCTGGGGTTCCTGGACATGGCGTGGATGCTGGACGGGTTCGCGTATTCCTCCATGAAATACGGGAGCATGGCATCCAGTGCCTCTTTCTTCATACATGATGTCGCTGCATTGTCAAGATATACGTTCTGCATGGTGGTCATCCTCTTATCTTTCCGGCCTTGCCTATGTCGTAGGGCGTGAGCTGATAGACGTAATAGTTCAGCCAGTTGGTGAAGATCAATGTGGAATAGCTCCTCCAGCTCAGGATCGGGTCGAACTGCGGGTCGTCGCCCGGATAGTAGTTCACCGGGAAAGCCGGGGTTATGCCCTTGTCGACATCCCTCTGATACTCGTTGGCCAAGGTGTTCAGGTCGTATTCCATGTGCCCCGTGATGTAGATCTCCGCGTTGTCCGAGATCACGACGGCCACATCCCTGTCATCACCGATGGCTGCGATATGGAGCTTGGGACAGGCTATCACATCATCCGCCAGGACCGTGGCGTACCTCGACTGGGGCACCCTGAAGATGTCGTCGATCCCCCTCATCAGAGGCTCGCTGGGCATCATGTTCCTGTATCTGAAGATGCCTGCCTTCTTGGCCGGCAGCGAGTGCTTCTTGATGCCGTAGTTGTGGTAGAGTCCGGCTAGGGATGCCCAGCAGATGTAGACGGTGGTGGTCACATTGGTCTTGGACCAGTCCATGATGGCGCAGAGCTCGTCCCAGTAGTCCACCTCCTCGAACTCGATGTCCTCGAGAGGAGCCCCCGTGATGATAAGCCCGTCCAGGTTGCCGTCCTTGATGTCGTCGAAGGTCCTGTAGAACCTCTCCAGATACTCGTGGGAAGTGTTCTTGGAGTTATGCGTCGCCGGGATCAGCAGGGTGATGTCGATCTGGAGAGGGGTGTTGCTGAGGAGCCTCATGAGCTGGATCTCGGTCTCCACCTTAGTAGGCATAAGATTCAATATACCTATCTTAAGGGGCCTGATATCCTGACTGAGGGCCCTTGTCTCCTTCATCACGAATATGTTCTCATCCTCCAGGGCCTTGAGGGCCGGGAGTCCGTCGGGAATGTTGATCGGCATCTGCTCTACCTACCCCCCTCTATTCAGACAGCGTATTTAGTAATTCCTACCAATTTAATGGGTAAGTTTTTATCCAACATCCATGTTATAGCTGTTGGTGAACCAATGACAACACCGAATGGATACAAACTCGAGACTCTGCAGGTACATGCTGGTCAGGAGGAGGCCGATCCTGCGACCGACTCCCGCGCTGTACCCATCTATATGACCACATCCTACGTATTCAAGGACTCGGCGACCGCGGCAGGACGCTTCGCGCTGACCGAACCTGGTAACATCTATACGAGGCTCATGAACCCCACCTCTTCCGTCCTGGAGGAGAGAATTGCAGCCTTGGAAGGAGGAGTGGCGGCTCTGGCGACATCGTCAGGCTCTTCAGCCATAACGTATGCCATACAGAACATAGCCTTGGCAGGCGACCATGTGGTCGCGTCTACCAACCTCTATGGGGGTACATTCAATCTATTGGCCAACACGCTCAGGGAACAGGGGATAGAGACCACCTTCGTCGACCCCTCCGACCCGGAGAACTTCAGGAAAGCGATCAAGGAGAACACCAAGCTCCTCTACACAGAGGTGCTGGGCAACCCCAACTCCGATGTCGCTGACATCGATGCTATCTCCAAGATAGCGCACGAGAACGGGATCCCCCTGATCGTAGACAGCACCTTCAGCCCTCCTTCGGTCTTCAGGCCGATCGAGCACGGGGCCGACATCGTGGTGCATTCCGCGACCAAGTTCATCGGAGGACACGGAGTGGCAATGGGAGGTGTCATCGTCGACAGCGGGAACTTCGACTGGGCACAGAACGACAAGTTCCCCACGCTCTCCAAGCCGAACCCCTCCTACCACGGAGTGGTGTTCACGGATGCCGTGGGCAAGGCTGCTTTCGTCGTGAAGATCCGTACCACCCTCATGAGGGATCAGGGGGCCGCCATATCGCCGTTCAACTCGTTCCTCCTGCTGCTGGGATTGGAGACCCTGTCCCTGCGTACGGACCGTCACATCGAGAACGCGCTGAAGGTGGTGGAGTTCCTCAAGAACCACCCGCAGGTGGCCAAGGTCAACCACCCCTCGTTGGAGACGGGAGCGAAGAAGGAGCTCTACGACAGGTACTTCCCCAAGGGAGCCGGATCCATATTCACCTTCGAGATCAAGGGAGACGCGAACACGGCGAAGAAGTTCACCGAGTCGCTGAAGCTGTTCTCCCTGCTTGCCAACGTGGCGGACGTGAAATCCCTGGTGATCCACCCCGCATCCACGACCCATTCCCAATTGGATGAGAAGGACCTGCTGGCATGCGGGATCAAGCCCACCACCATCCGCCTCTCCATCGGAACGGAGCACATAGACGACATCATAAACGACCTCAAACAAGGATTCGAAGCAGTGAAAGAGTGAGATACATGCTGTACACATCGATAGATCAGACGATCGGAGGAACTCCCCTGGTGGAGCTCAGAAGGATAAAACAGGAACTGGGGCTGAAGGCCAACATCTACGGAAAGGTGGAGTTCTTCAACCCGGCAGGTTCCGTCAAGGACAGGATCGCTAAGGCGATGATAGACGAGCTGGAGAAGCAGGGGAAGATCAACAAGGACACCGTCCTGATCGAGCCCACATCCGGGAACACCGGGATCGCCCTCGCATCGATAGCCACCGCCCGCGGCTACAAGATCAAGCTGGTAATGCCCGAGACCATGTCCATCGAGCGCCGCAAGCTCATCAAGGCGTACGGTGCAGAGCTGGTCCTCACGGAAGGCGCCAAGGGAATGAAGGGAGCCGTCGCCAAGGCGGAGGAGCTCAACAAGGAGATCCCGAACTCCGTCATACCCGGACAGTTCGTGAACCCTGCCAACCCCGAGATCCACTTCAAGACAACCGGACCGGAGATCTACAAGGACCTGGACGGGAAGGTCGACATACTGGTGGCCGGAGTCGGTACAGGAGGTACCATCACGGGCACCGGGAAGTACCTGAAGTCCAAGAACCCGAGGGTGAAGGTCGTCGCCGTGGAGCCCAAGGGCTCCCCCCTCCTCTCCGAGGGCAAGACCGGCCCCCACAAGATCCAGGGTATCGGTGCCGGGTTCGTACCCGACACCCTCGACACCGGGATCTACGACCAGGTCATCGCGGTGGAGGACAACGATGCATTCATAAACGGAAGACTCATCGGAAAGACCGAGGGAATCCTCGTGGGAATCTCCGCCGGAGCGGCATTGGCCGCCGCGATCCAGCTGGCGAAGGATCCCGCCAACGAAGGCAAGAACATCGTCGCGATATTCGCCGACACCGGCGAGAGGTACCTCTCCACAGCACTGTTCGAGGAATGACCGATGAGCTATCTGGTATCCACAAGGGGAAGGTACGCGCTGCGCGTGATGCTGGACATGGCCGAGCAAGGCGAGGGCGCCACCGTCCCCTTGAAGGATATCGCAGAGAGGCAGGATCTGCCCCTCAAGTACCTGGAATCGATAATGCCGAAACTCAAGGAATCCGGTCTCGTGACCGGGGTGGCAGGCAAGGGCGGCGGTTACAGGCTGTCCAAGCCTGCCGACCAATACACGGTCGGCGAGATCCTGAAGGTGTCCGAGGACCAGATGGCCCCGGTGGCATGCCTCAATGCGGGATTCGTCTGCCCCAAGGCGGATACCTGCAAGACCCTTCCCATGTGGAAAAAGCTGGACGACATCATGTCCGACTATCTCGATACCGTCAAGCTGACGGACCTTCTTTGACACTTTCCGGGCCTGATGGCCCGGGCATCCCAACCCATAAAAACCCTATACCCATATCCTTCTCCAGAGGGTTACGATGAGCGGTTGGACCTACGAGAAATCAGGCGTTAGCATAGACCAGAAGTCCAGTGCGATCAAGGCACTGGTCGACAAGCTGGAGTACAAGAGGGACGGCATCGGCCAGAACGTCCGCATGCCGGGACTCTTCGCGAGCCTGATAGACTTCGGAGACAGGTATATCACTCTCGCCACCGACGGAGTCGGGACGAAGCTGATGATCGCCGAGGCGCTGAACAAATGGGACACCGTAGGTATCGACTGCATCGCCATGAACGTCAACGACACCATCTGCGTGAACGCGGAGCCCACTTCTTTCGTTGACTACATCGCCATCGACAAGCCCAACGAGGAGATCACCAAGGAGATCGGTATCGGACTCCAGAAGGGCGCAGAGCTGTCCAACATGGAGATCGTCGGAGGGGAGATAGCCGTCCTCCCCGAGATCGTGAACGGCGTGGATCTCTCTGGAACCTGCCTCGGATACGTCGCGAAGGACAGGATCATCACAGGGGAGACCTGCGAGGAAGGGGACCTCATCATCGCTCTGAAGTCCTCAGGAATCCACTCCAATGGACTGACCCTCGCCAGGAAGATCGTAGAGGCCAACAACATCGGCTGGAACGACAAGGTGTCCGGACTCTCCAAGACCATGGGAGAGGAGCTCCTCACGCCCACCGAGATCTACGTCAAGCAGGTCCTCGAGATCACATCCAACTACAAGGTCCACGGACTCGTGGACATCACCGGCGGAGGCCTCAGGAACATCCTCCGCATGAAGAAGGGCCTGCAGTACGTCATCAGCGACCCCGTCAAACCCGCACCCATCTTCCAGAAGCTCCAGGAGCTGGGAGAGGTCGAGGACAAGGAGATCTATCAGACCCTCAACATGAGCATGGGATTCACCATCATCGCTCCCGCTGACGATGCGGAGCAGATCGCAA
>Ga0310696_10006421_pt1 | contig 13954 bp, 9 predicted proteins | sample AusTroGonzalo_MG_4_FD_203885 | JGI IMG/M metagenome (GOLD analysis project Ga0310696, IMG submission 203885) | Bovine rumen microbial communities from tropical cattle in Woodstock, Queensland, Australia - Gonzalo_02 (v2) (version 2) | ecosystem: Host-associated > Mammals > Digestive system >...
GGTCTGGGCAAGGACAAGGCCGGTACCAACTGGCACACCATGCAGATTTATCAGCTGACATGGTTCACCACTGCTAAGGAGGTCTTTGCTGCTGACCAGGTTGAGCTGAAGGCCCTTCTGGCCGAGGCAAAGGCTCTCTTAGCCGACGAGACCAAGACCGAAGGCAAAGAGGCGTTGGAATTTTTCGTCATTGGCGCTGAACAGGCTGTTGACAGCAAGATGTACAACATCGCTGAAGTGGAGGCCGTCATCGGCAACCTGAAGGATATCATCGCCGACTTCAAGAAGGCTAACTGGTATATCGACCTCACCGCCGGTGAGTACTACATCATCGACGTTGAGAGCGGTCTGAAGATGGCCGCCGGCCATGACTGGGGCACACGCGGTATCGTCAACGAGAGGGGTCTCGACCTGACCCTCACTCCATACACGGATAGCCGCACCGTGACCATCGACAGCCGCGTGTACAACGGTGACACTTCCCACTTCCTCGGCGAAAACCTCTACATGGACAGCAGCGAATGGGGATGGGCACTTGAGTATCAGGGCTTCGGATTCTACATCCTCGAGCCCAACGGTGGCAAGTACATCAACATCGATGCCAACAACAACCTCGTGCTGAGCGACACACCGCGTGAGTTCATCATCGTCACGAAGGACGGTGTGATGGCCCAGCGCATGGCCGAGCTGGAAATTGCCACGAAGGATGCTCCCGTCGATGCTACGTTCCTTATCAAGGCTAACAACTTCAACCGTGGCGACGCACGTAACGCCGAGGCTTGGCAGTGGACTCCAAGCGAGACCGCAGAGGAGAATCCTGATAACTGGAACAACCACAACTTCAGCGGTGGTAACCAAGTGAACAACTGCGCCGAGAGCTATCACGCTGCCTTCAATGTCATGCAGACCATCAGCGGTGCTCCCGCCGGTATCTACCAGCTGACTGCACAGGGCTTCTATCGCCAGGATGACTTCGAGGGTGAGGCTCCCGCCGCTCCTGTGTTCTTCGCTAACGAGGTGAACGGCGACGTTCCTGCAAAGGCTGGCAGTGAGAACAGCATGAGCGATGCCTCAGCTTCGTTCACCAACGGCCTGTACACCATCGAGCCCATCAACTTCGAGGTGAAGGAAGACGGAATGATGTACATCGGCATCACCGCTTCGACAAACACGCAGTGGGTCATCTGGGATAACTTCCAGCTGACATATCTCGGAGAGAAGGCCGAGGAGTTCGAACCCATCATTCCTGATGGCACTTACTACGTGATGTCTGCAAACGAGGGTACTGTGATCAATGCTGAAAGTGCTCTTGACATTAAGGGTTCACCTATCACCTTCACATTCGACAAGACTGCTAATACCTACACTATCGAAGGTGCTGACATCTTCGCTGGCAAGCAGTGGACCATTGCCGACGCTGTTGAAGGTATGAGCGGATACTATACCATCAGTACTCCTGAGGGCTTCCTTGCTGCAAATGCTACTGCTCTTGAGCAGATTGCCGACGGTACAGCAGATGCTGCTGTATGGATTCTGCTTGAGAAAGCTTACTGGGAGGATATTGTCAACAGCACATACACCATCGCTGGTACCAAGAACCTGACCGGTACTGAGAACGACTGGGATATCGTTGAGACTAACCAGATGACATTAAACGACAAGACTGGCTTGTATGAGAAGAAGTTCAAGAAGATTGCCATTGATGGCGATAACCAGCCTGAGTTCAAGGTCGTCCAGACGAACATGGAGGGCGTGAACACATGGTATCCCACTGATGACAACTGGAAGATCACTACCGACTATGTTGGTGGCGAAGGTCTCTATGACATTACGATTACCTTCGATCCCTCTGACCTCAAGGAGATTGGCGTAATTGCCGAGGAGCGCATTACATTCCCCGAGAATGCTATTGTATTTGACTTCGAGGCTGCCGCTGATGCTGGTGAGAATCCTGACAACAAGAACGGTAGTGCCGCTAACGGCCAGGCCTTCTATGGATGGGAGAAATCCGACAAGACAGATAGCAAGCGTCAGGACTATAAGGGCTATGAGTGGGCTGAAGGCAGCGTGCTGCCTGAGGTCTGCCAGGTATGGCGTCGTAGCGACCGCATCAACGGCAACGTGAAGGACGGCGGTCTCTACTGCCCGAGTGACAAGGAGATGGCTATCGACGGTCTGAACGTTGGTGATAAGGTCATCATCGTTTACGATGCAGAGAATGCAACTAATAAGGACATTATCTGGGCTATCGGTGACGGTACTTCTGAGGGAGGCCCCGGCACTGTCCGTGCTACTGCCACCATCGGCGGCGTTGAGGCTGTGACGGGTGAGACCACCATCGCTTCGGGTGCTGAGATCGTTATAAACAGTGTCACTCCCGCTGAGAATGGCTCTGGCTACATCGTATTCCAGGTTAAGAAGGGCATGGTTATCACCCAGATTGCTGTCATTCCTGCTCCTGAAGAGGTTGCTTCTCCTTACTATCTTGTTGGCACCATGACCAACTGGGCTGATGAGGGTGTTAAGGAAGATTACAACCTGACGCTTAACACCAAGGCTGCTGAGGGCGTTGAAGAGTACATGATTACGCTCGACCTCACTACCGCCGATCAGTTCAAGATTGTGAAGAAGGATGGTGAGACCTTGACTTGGTATCCCAGCGAGGGCAACAACTATGGCCAGAACGGCGAGATTACCGAAGATGGTAACTATACCGTCTACTTCCGTCCGAATGCTGACGGTGGCGCCGACTGGTTCTATAGTGTCATATACCTACAGCGTAATGGAACCACGGCTATCAACGCACTCACCACTGTTGCCGAGAACGCCGTTATCTACGACCTCCAGGGACGCCGTGTGACCAAGGCTCAGAAGGGTCTCTACATCATCAACGGCAAGAAGCAGGTCGTGAAGTAGGATTGAAGATTGAAAACTGAAAATTGAAAATTCCGGGCCGTGCACACAGGTTGCACGGCCCGGAGTTCATTATTAGCTTGGATTATTCATACTCTTTTTAACAACGGATTTTACGGATTATACAGATTATAATGGATTTCACAGATTTCTTCCAGATTCGATGGTAAGATAATAAAAAAATCCGTGAAAATCCGTGAAATCAGTTTTAATCCGTTGTATTTCCAAATTGCCGTGAATAATGTAGGCCAGGGACAAATCAGAACGAATTGTGTCAGCGGAGAAAGAAGATACTCTCCGGCCCCATGTTCAGCAGGAGGTCGAGGATGCTAAGGTTGGGTAGGAAACCATGTTTCTGAGCGAACACCTGATAATAAGGCTTGGCACAGAACTCGGGATCAGATAGGGGGTGCTTGGGACGGATGACGTCGCGGAAATCTATCTGGTTTGAGGTTTGAGGTTTGAGGTACTCGGTGGTGCGTTTGATTTTAGGATGTATGTCTATCAGCTCGCACATCTTCTGGCAGATGGCATCGTTGAAGTCCAGAAGCAGCTCCCACCGCCGCTCGGTAAAGAAGGGCCGCAGGTCGTCCTCGTAATACTCGAAGAAGGGCGACTCGCCGTAGGCCGACTGTATCGCCTGCCAGTGCTGCCGCCGCCATTCGCCGTGGTCGGAAAGACGAATTGATTGAACATTGAACATTGAATGTTCAATGGGCACAGTTAGCGCCTGTACCCCCTGGGTGGTGGCAATGAGACAGCGGTTACGATAGGTCTGCTTCTGGAAGGTCTCATGCTGCTCTATGAGCACACAGTTATAGCGGTACAGCTTCTGATACCACTGCACCGGACCGAAATAAGTGGTGGAAAGCAGCGCGGTCATGGACTTTAGTACGTTGACTTTAGACCTTAGACTTCAGACTTTAGACTTCAGACTTCAGACTTTAGACTTCAGACTTTAGACCTTAGACTTCAGACTTTAGACCTTAGACTTTAGACTTCAGACCTTAGACTTCGGACTTTAGACTTCAGACCTTAGACTATAGCCTACATTATTCATTGCAATAAGATAAAACAACGGATTAAAACTGATTATAATCTGTATATTCCGTGTAATCCGTAAAATCCGTTGTTGAAAAGAGTATGAATAATCCAAGACTGACCTTTTAGTTTTCAAATGTGGAACCACCGAGGAACTCGCGGAGGAGGGACGTAGCCGGTATCTGGTCCTCAGCAATAGGCCGTATGTAGCTCAGGAACTTACGCAGGCGGTATGCTTCGGCATACTCCGGGCAGTTCTCTGGCACCTGTTCCAGGAGTGGCTCTGCCTGACGCTTGATAACGGCCAGCTCAAAGAGCATGGCGGTATTGAACATCGCGTCGGCGTTCTCCTGGAAGGGGAATATCCAGCGGTTCTCACCCTTGCGCACCGATGGCCAGCGGCGAATGGTTTCCTGTGCCGAGACGTTGCGATACTTATAGTCACGTATGATGCGGCGCAGCAAGCGGTTGTCCGTCGTGGGCACATAGTTGTGGTTGTCAAGCAGGATGGTGGTCAGCGCGGAGGCATAGACGCGGTATTTCAGTTCCTCGGGAATCTGTGCCGTCAGCTCAGGGTTCAGGGCGTGAATACCTTCCACGACGAGCACCTCGTCCTTGTGGAGCTGCAGTTTCCGTCCGCTCTTTTGGGAAGTGCCCGAGGGGAAGTCGAAACGCGGCAGCTCCACCTCCTCACCACGGAAGAGAGCACTAAGCTGTTCGTTGAGCAACTCAAGGTTCAAAGCGTGGATATGCTCGAAGTCATAGTCGCCCTTCTCGTCGCGCGGGGTTTTCTCACGGTCTAGAAAATAGTCATCGAGGGAGATGGGAATGGGCTTGATGCCGTTGACGGCCAGCTGTACGCTGAGTCGCTTGCAAGTAGTGGTCTTTCCCGATGACGAGGGACCGGCTATCAGTACCAGACGTACGCCCTGATGACGCTTGATGTCGTCGGCAATCTGTGAAATCTTCTTCTCCTGTAGGCCCTCACTGATAAGGATGAGTTGCGACGAGTATCCCTTGCTAATGGCATCATTCAGGTCGCCGATGGTGCGTAGGCTCAGTATGTCCTGCCACTGGTGGTGCTCCTTGAAGATGGCAAACATCTTGTCCTGCATGACCATCTCGCCCAGCTCCGAAGGGCAGTGGCGCGAGGGTAGACGCAGGAGCAGCCCGTCGTAGTACCTCTCCAGTCCAAAGAGGTATATCTGGCTGGTGTTGGTCAGCATGGCACCGTAGAAATAGTCACGGTAGCCATCGAGGTCGTAGTAGGTAGTGTAGAGGTTGCCAAGAGAGCGCAGAAGCTTCACCTTGCTGTTCTGGTTACTCCACATCTTTATCGCCTCCTCGGTGGTTGTCTCAAAGCGGTGTATGGGCAGGTGGCGGTCGATAATCTCCTGCATCTTACGCCGCAACAATCCCACGTCGTCAAGGGTAACGGGACGGCCTATCTGCAGGTCTACGTAATAGCCGTTGGAGACGGGGATGTCGATAGTTACCTTGCACTGGGGGTCGAAGAGCTCGTGGGCGGCCTTGCACAGCACGAAGAACACCGTGCGGGTGTAGCAGCGCATTCCGCTCGACGTGGTGATGTCGAGGAACTCCACGTCCTTATCGTTGAAGAGACGGTAATGCATGCCCTCCACCTTGTTGTTCACACGGGCCACCACAGGGGCGTATTCCATTGTAAGGTCCGCCTGCTGGTAGACCTCCTCCAGGTTGCAACCTTCGGGCACTTGTAACAGCTGCCCGTTATTCTTGCACCTCACGTTCTTTGTCTTTTTCATAATCAATGTTTACTTGTCGTAGGCATGTACGGGGTAGTCGATGGTGAAGTGCAGACCGCGGCTCTCCTTGCGCTCCAGGGCAAAGCGGGTGATGAGGTAGCCCACATTAATCATATTACGGAGCTCGCAGATGTCGCGGCTGGCCTTTACGCGCTTGAAGAGGCGTTCCGTCTCCTCGTAGAGCATGTCGAGACGGTCCCAGGCACGATGCAGACGCAGGTCGGAGCGCACGATGCCTACGTAGTTCGCCATGATTTGGTTCACCTCCTTGATACTCTGCGTGATGAGCACCTTCTCCTCGTTGGTCAACGTGCCCTCATCGTTCCATTCCGGCACCTGTTCGTTGAAGTCGTAGAGGTCGACGTGCTTCACCGAGTCCTTGGCGGCGGTGTCGGCATAGACCACGGCCTCAATGAGTGAGTTGGAAGCCAGACGGTTGCCACCGTGCAGACCCGTACAGGAACATTCGCCGAGAGCGTACAGACGCTCGATGGAGGTCTGTCCGTTGAGGTCAACCTTGATACCTCCGCACATATAGTGGGCGGCAGGGCGCACGGGGATGTAGTCGGTGGTGATGTCGATGCCCATCGAAAGGCACTTCTGGTAGATATTGGGGAAGTGCTTGCGGGTCTCGGCAGGGTCTTTATGGGTTACGTCGAGGCAGACGTGGTCAATGCCGTGGATTTTCATCTCCTTGTCGATGGCGCGTGCCACGATGTCACGGGGAGCCAACGAGAGACGCTCGTCGTATTTCTCCATGAACGTCTCGCCATTGGGTAGCTTCAGGATGCCGCCGTAGCCACGCATGGCCTCGGTGATGAGGTAGGCGGGGTGCGTCTCCTTGGGGTTGTGGAGCACCGTGGGATGGAACTGCACGAACTCCATGTCCTGCACTGTTCCCTTGGCGCGGTAGGCCATGGCGATGCCGTCGCCAGTGGCGATGACGGGGTTCGACGTCGTGAGGTAGACAGCTCCGCAGCCGCCAGTACAGAGCACGGTGACTTTGGCCAGATAGGTGTCGACGGCCCCAGACGGCTCCAGCACATAAGCCCCGTAGCATCGGATATGGGGCGAGCGGCGGGTGACGCGCACGCCAAGGTGGTGCTGGGTGATGATCTCCACGGCGAAGTGGTTCTCCTTGACGATGATGTCGGGACAGGCGCGCACGGCAGCCATCAGTCCACGCTGAATCTCGGCTCCGGTATCGTCGGCATGGTGGAGGATGCGGAACTCGGAGTGTCCGCCTTCGCGGTGCAGGTCGAAGGAGCCGTCCTGCTTGCGGTCGAAGTTCACTCCCCATTGCACCAGTTCTTGTATCTGCGACGGAGCCTGACGAACAACCTGCTCCACGGCTGCGCGGTCGCTGATGTAGTCGCCGGCAATCATCGTGTCCTCGATGTGCTTGTCGAAATCATCAACAGCCATGTTCGTCACCGAGGCAACGCCGCCTTGCGCAAACGAGGTATTCGCCTCGTCGAGGCTCGTCTTACAAATCATGCACACCGTGCCCTTCTTCTCGCGGGCAACCTTCAGGGCGTAGCTCATGCCGGCAACGCCCGCTCCTATGACAAGGAAATCGTATTTGTAAACCATAGACTTTGTGTTTTTGCAATTTGCTTGCAAAGATAATGCAATTTGGGCAAAGCACAAAATAATTGAACATTTTTTACCAATACTACAATCTCCAGCGCAGTTGCAGGTCGAATTCGGCCTGTTGCGAGCCGTCTATCTGCTGTAGGCCAGAGCCGATGACGCTATGGTCGAAATAGTTGGTAAAGCCTAGGCGGACGGCGAGACGAAGACGATTGCCGAAGTCCTTGCGGGCCAGGACGGCGAAGTGGAGGCCATGACCGAAATAGGACGGCATGGAGTATTCGTGGGCCATCAGCCGCTCGTAGAGGTAGAGCCGGCTGGCATAGTCGTCGGTATGGAAGTAGGCCGCCGTTGCGCTGAGCATCCAGGAGCGCGGCTGCCATACGAGGTGCTCGCTCACCATCCATCCCTGTGAGGCTTGCAGATAGAAAGCTCGCGCGGCATCAAGCTGCGTGCGCAAACTGAGAGCGTGGCTCATGTCACGGATGGCAGCAAGCCGCAGACGGTACTCATTGTTGGCCGTGAGGGCGGTCTTGTCTTCGTCGTCACGCTCACGGAAGCGCGTCCTGCCGCGTGCCAGCAGTTTCCACTTGCCAGGACGGTATTCGGCCTGGAGGAGAAAATCGAGTGCCTGTGAGGACTGCGACACGAGATACTTCGCCCAGGGAAACCAAGCGTAGTCAGCGTATGCGCGGAGCGTCAGGCGTCGCATAGGTCTCCACGTAGTACCAAGGAAGAATCCCTGCTCGTTCTGTGCCCTGGTGTTGTCGCCGAAACTGTGGCTGTAGAGACCCGTGTAACGATAGCTGTAGTATCGCCACAGGCCCATGATGCTGACGCTTGGCGACGGTTGCCAGCCCAGGGTGTTTATCGTGGCCAGGGAACCTTGACGGTTGATGGCCGTCTCGCCGCTGATGGTCAGCCGAGGCCGCGTGTAGCCATAATCCACGCTAACATTCAGGAAGTCGGAGCCAGCAGGGTTGTACTGGCGGTAGAGCGATGTCACGGGCGGTTGCAGACGGCGGTCGAGGTGTGTATTGACGGCGTTCAGCCCCAGTCGCCAGCCACTCTTGTTGAAGGCTAGGCAACCGCCAAAGGCCGTGAGGTGGGTATTGTCCTTACGGGCCATCTCAGAGACAGTACGGTGGTAACCGCTGGTGACGAGCGTAACGGCCGTACCGTCGTCGGACAGCGTAGCGTCGATGGGTCGGTGGGAGACGAAAGCCGTAAGTTTCAACGAGGCATCGCCGGAATGGTCGCTACCCAGCAGTCGGACAGTAGCCGCCGCCCCACGGAAATAGTCGGCCTGGGCTCGTGAACTGTGAGGTCTCAACGTTGTGGGTTGACGTCCCAGCGACATCAACGAGGCCAGCTTGCCCAGACGAAAACTACCGCCAAGCACCAAGCCCATGCCAGCCGACACTCGATACTTACCCACGATGGCCTTGTCAAGAACTCCCAAACGCCCCACCTGCACATAGTACGAATAGTTGTCGTAACCCCAGCGGTTGTCTCCTGAGAAGAACGGTTCACCAGCATCCTGCGACCCTATCAGCCCCACTTTCAAACGTTCACCATCGCTATACTCTGCACGGATGGAATGGCGGTAGCGGTAACCCAGATAGCCCGCGAGGTCGCCCTTGCGTTCTTGGAAGGGCACGCGGCCTGTGAGGGTCAGCTCTGTACGCGGATGGTAGTTGCGGCGATAAGAGGACGATGGAGATGCATCCTCGTCGCTATCCTCGGCCACGTAAACAAAAAAGGGCAGTAACTCCAGCTGCCAGTAGTCTAGCGACGGAATCATCTTCAGCTCTCCCAGTGAGCGCATAGGGCCGTAACGATGCAGGTACTCCAACAGGTCCATCACCTGCAGCGCCGACAGGAACGGCAACTGTTCCAGCTCCTCGCGTGTCGCCTTGTTCAGCTCCAGCGGACTGCGTGCCAGTTGTGTCAAACGCTCGTAGGCATCTTCCTGCGCCTCCTCGTCTTCCTCATCGCCCTCTTCGTCGGCCTGCATTTCCTGCCATAGGTCTTCCCACGTCCGAGATTGCTGGGACAAGGCCGGCAAACAAGGCAAGAGCACGAAGATAAGGACGATTGCTATGGTTTTCATGTCACTAGATATAATTATTGTTGCAAAGGTAAACATTATGTATCAAGTTACCAAACAATTTGGGTTTTTTCTAACTAAAAATGCCCTGTAAACTCTGCAAAATACCCTGAAAACAAACTTTTTCGCAAAAAATCGCTCAAATGTTTGGTGGTTCGGAAGAAAATGTCTACCTTTGCACCCGCAAAACCGAGAGGCGATTGCGTTAGTTCTCATTAATGGTGCCCGTAGTTCAGTTGGTTAGAGCGTCAGATTGTGGTTCTGAATGTCGACGGTTCGAGTCCGTCCGGGCACCCTACAAAATCCCTGTAAGTTAAGTACTTACGGGGATTTTTAATATCCAAAGCATTGGCTGGCATAGTGAATTTCCGTGCTTTTAGGCTTAAAATCCGTTGATTGTTTACCTATTGTTTACCGCTAAAATTGAACGTAAAATGCTGGCAGGGGGCCGATTTGGAATAAGCCGCCATGGATTATGTCCTATGGTTTATCACGGCCAATGCTAATAATTCTGTTGCAATACTTGGGCTAACAATCCGCATCAGGCTATCGTCCTCCTTGCTGTTTGAGAGGAGGTTCATGCTGCCGTACCAGACGAGGGACTGGTCGATGACGGCATAACGTTCATGACAGTGATTCTGTGTCTTCACGCATATCCCAGCCGATGCAATCCGTCCCAAGGATGAAGTCTTATTTTGAGGCGAGGATGGCGTAGTTGATACCGTCGCACTGGATGGAGGTGCATTCCTCTGGCTGAGAAGCGGGCTCCTTTGTAACTGCCTGTGTGACTTGAGGCGTTGGGATGTACTTATTTACGACCCGTTCCTTTTCCACAACCTGCGTCAGATAGAGTGTATCATGTACGGGCTGAACGATGCGAATAGTATCTGTTAATTGGGCCAGAGAGGAGTCAGAAGGGTTGCCCACAAACAGATGCAAGGACAAACCAAAGACAATGCCTACTACGGCTGCTGCGGGCGTGGCTACCCAGCCCCAATAGGCGCGTTTCTGCTGCATCGGATTCTTGGGTACATGGAGGTTTCTGTCTTCCTGACGTGCAAGGCGCTGGGCCGATGCTTGGAGTTTATCTTCAAACTGTTTCATGATAATTTGAGTTTTTGTTTTAACGTTTGGGTGAGTATGTGTAGCCTCGACTTCACCGTTCCTTCTGGCACCGCCATGACGACAGCTATTTGTGGAACGGTCAGTTCTTCTTCGAAACGGAGTGAAAAGAGCAGTCGACTCTCTGGCGGCATCTTCTCCAACAACCGACAAAGAGCCTGGTCAAGTGCCTGTTGGTCGAGCTGGTCAATGATGTTGTTGTCGCTGGCCTCTTCCAAAGTTTGCATGGAAAACAACTCATAGGCCATCTTGTGCTCGCAGTGCCTGTAATGATTCTTGAGGAGGTTGTAGCCTATGGTGAGCAGCCACGTATGGAAGCTGGAACCTGAGAATCTGTCGCGTGCCGTCCAGACCCTCATGAAGGTATCTTGCGTCAGGTCGGCAGCCAAAGCCTCATCGCCACCCGTCTGCCTGAAGAAGAATCCCATCAGCCTGCGAGCATGACGATGATAGAGTTCATCGAAAGCCCTATCGTCGTCTTTGCTGCTTACTCGCTGCATCAGTTCTTCGTCTGTGAATGCAGAAAGCGGTTTGAATAGATGGGAGATGATCATTGGAGTTGTTCCTTCAGCAGATTCTCATAATAAGCCTTCCGCTCTTCAGTTTCTTTTGGATTCTTTGCCACGCATCGCTCCACACATTTGCTTAGGATTCTATACAGGCGTTCTGCTTGAAAATCGTCACCTTTCTTCTTGAACTTCGAAATCAGGTTAGCTAAGAGCGTCACATGGTTCATGTCAAGCATCTCACTTGTCTCCCACGAGTCATAGACGAGGTCGGGCTCGGCTAAGTACTCCAGACTGTAAACCTCCTTCACGTTGTGCATTGCCACGTCGAAGTTTTTGTAGGGTTTGGGACTGTATTTCAGCACAAGCCCCTCGTTGTAGATGCTGTCCTTGTCAAGGATAGACACTTTGGGATTCGTGGGCGAGAAATAGGCTGGTCGCTTGGTCCCGTTGATCAGGTGCATGATGATGTCGGCCTCGTAATGGATGTACCAGTCCTCGCCGTATTTGTCCCCATAGTCCTGCACGTTCAGGGTCAGCGGCTCCACGTTCAGTTTCTTATAGAGAGACTTCATAAAGGGTTCAGCATGTAGGAAGGCGACGTTGATGATCGTCACGTCCTTACGTTCGCCCAGCGCCTCCTGCAACATCTTCATGGGTTCTGTGTCAAGGTCGCCGTTGGAAAAATAGAGTGCGTTGGGCTGCATACACTTGAGCATGTTGTGGTTGAACTGCATGATGCGGGCAGGGAAATACTTGTTTCGGTAGGACCTGGTAAACAGCTCCTTGATACGAGGATTCTCGGGGTCGTTAAGCCACAAACGGACTGTCAGATATTCGAGGTCTTCTGGACAGATATCCTCGGGCATCAGTTCTATGGCACGGAATATGTTGTCGCCCCTTATTGAAGCCGAGTCGGTAGTCAGGCAAAAGCGGCCTTTACAGAGGTTCAACACATAGCTATCGGGCAGCGTAGCCTCCATCTTGCGGATGATGTCGGCCGTTTTAGATTCATCTTGATTCTCGTTCCACCCGCCAGTAAACTGGTCGTAATAACAAGTGGCACGGAACAAGTTTCGCCAGGCCCATTGGTCCTGCGGGTGGGCATCTACTTTCTTTTGCCAAGCCTCTGCTTGAGACGCATACCATTCCGGCTCGTGACTGTTGGCGATGAAGGATTCTATGGTTTCCGCTTGCTGTGCTCTGACGGTTAAGTTACACACCAACGTCAGCATAATAACAATTGTTTCTCTCATTTTGTTGTTACTTTTATTTGTGTTATACCATTTCTGAGGCGCTCTCATAATGATATACACCGCAAAACGGAAACCGTTCAAAAATTATTGATTTTATTTGCAAAATAGGTAATACTTTTTTGGTACAGCTGTAGGTTGCCAACGGCATCAAGTCGTCGATTTGTTTCATGCTATACTTGTTTTTTGTGCAAAAGTAGTAAAATAATCCTATATCTAAGCATAGTTTGTCCATTTTTTTGTTACCTTTGCAGTCAAATCTTCTAATCAACAATAAAATAATGAATATGGAATACGACACCGATTACGACGAGAGTACATACACTTACCAGCATCCAGACTATCCAAAGACACTCGAGATGGAGAATCCCTGGGTAGGGGAGGAACTGTGCAAGCCAGAGAACGCCCTTGGGCTGAAACCTCAACTCGTGAAACGCATACTGGCCTTGCCTGCCGACTCACTGCGACAGGATTTAGAGCATTTGATCATGTATCATGTCGGACTGACCTGCGATGATATCTCAGACGACTATGACCCAGGTGACAGATTCAACGGTGTTATTGACTCGTCGCTCATCTTGCTGGCCGATGTAGGCAATGGAGAGAGTAGTCTCGACGTAGTTCTTGAGGTGATGCGTCAGTCACCCGATTTCAGTGAGTATCACATCTGCGATGTAGGCGAAGAACTGTTTGTCCCAACCATTTGTAAGCTGGGACAAGAGCACCTTGACAAATTACTCGCTTACGCCAAGGAGCCTGGTCTCTATGGCTATCTACAGTGTCAAGTCTTTGCAGCCATGCGCGTCATGGCATTCTATAATCCCGACTTGCGCCAGTCCGTCATAGAAGCGTTCCGTGACTTGCTCCGCTACTATGTAGACTATAGCCAGTCGCATGATGTGGACCGTGAACTGATGGGACTTCTGGTGAGTGAAGTCACAGACCTGCATGCCCCTGAGTTACTACCTGAGGTAAAGGCTCTTTTTGACATTGGAGCAGTACACGAAGGTACTTCGGGTGATTACAAGTCGGTGGCCCGCGACATCAAAAAGCGCGGCTTCGAGAACCCCCTCAATCGCTACTGCTTCACTGCCGAGACCCGCTTCAAAGAAATCCGCGAGCTTTACAAAGGATGACTGCTGTTCAGCAGCATACTGCATGAAATACTACGTATAATAGAAATAAGATGAATATTTCCGTCAAAAACGAAACAAATTAGCGAAATTATTAGTAACTTTGCTCTCGCAATTATATAACAAGATGCTTATGAACTTGACTATTTCAATGAATACGGTGCTGAACTTCCTGCACTCGATGGCACTTTCGACGAGCAACAAACGCTGGCTCGCCGACCATCTTTATGAGGAGGTGAGAGCCGAAGAAAAGTCTGCGCCAATAATCAAAGCCAAGCGGAAACTGACCGAGAAGGAGAAGGACGAGCTGTTCGAGAAGATGGTTGGTTCGTGGAAGGACGACCCCATCGGCGACAAGGTGCTGGAAGCCATCCGCATCGGCCGTCAGCCCGCAAGTTACGAACGCAAACTGGCCTATTTCGACGACGATGAATAAGAAGTACCTGCTTGATACGAACATCTGCATCTTCATGCTGCAAGACAAGTTCGGCGTGGCCGA